>Ga0302311_10000313_pt1 | contig 61110 bp, 59 predicted proteins | sample III_Palsa_N1_3_FD_200449 | JGI IMG/M metagenome (GOLD analysis project Ga0302311, IMG submission 200449) | Peat permafrost microbial communities from Stordalen Mire near Abisko, Sweden - III_Palsa_N1_3 | ecosystem: Environmental > Terrestrial > Soil > Palsa > Peat permafrost | place: Sweden... | reverse complement strand
TTGAGGATGTTGCGGAACGCCTCGAGGTCCCCGTAGCGGCGGCCGCCCTCGAGGTCGCGGATGTTCGGCGCGCCGTTCACCGGCCCGAAGTTCACGACGTTGTCGCCCACGTGCAGGTGACGGGCGGGATTGCGGGCGTGCAGCACGAAGCGCTCGGGCGCGCTCAGCAGCTGCGCCTCCACCAGCTCCCGCCCCAGGCGCACGTTCTGGGTGTCATCATCGATGAGTGCGCCGGCGCGGCGGAACACCTCGCGCGCAGCGGCGCTGCGGATCTCGAGCCCGGCTTCGCTGAGCACCCGGTAGCTCGCCGTGAGGATGCGCTCGACCTGCTCCGCGGAGAGCACCTCGAGCGGTGGCCAGGGATTGCGCAGCATCGGCAGCGCTCTTAGCGTCGGGCCGGTCGAGCGCGGTGCGCGCCCCCGGTCGCGCCGCCGTGAGGGGGGCGGGGCATCTGTCATGGTTCATCCTAGGGCTTCGCGGAGGCGGCGGCGCACCGCTGCTGGGCGGTTGAGGCTCAGCCGCGCGTGCCGCGAGGGTCGGCGCATTGTAACGCTTTGGCGGCGTGCCCCCGATGATGCGTGAATTTCAGGCGCCGCGCGTCCGGCGGAAGCGCCCACAGCAAAACGGCCCCGGCTTGCGCCGGGGCCGTAGCGGATTCAGGGACCGGGCGAGTATCAGCCCGTTGCGGCGAACTGCCCGCCCCGATCCGAGAACACGATTTCGACGCGGCGGTTCTGCTGCCGACCGGCCGCCGAGGAGTTGGAGGCCACCGGGAAGTCCTGGCCGCGCCCGATCGCCCGCACCCGATCGGCTGACAGTCCGCGGTTCTCGAGCGCGATCGCCACCGCATCGGCGCGCCGCTGCGAGAGCGCCTGGTTGAATTCCGCCGAACCGGTGCTGTCGGTGTGGCCCTCGATGCGCACCTTGGTCTGCGGGTTCTGCGACATGAAGCTCGCCAGGCGGTCCAGCACCAGGTTCGCGCCCGGCTTCAGGGTCGCCTGTCCGGTGTCGAACAGCACATCACCGAGCGTCACCACCATGCCGCGATCGGTCTTCTTGGCCTGCAGGTCCGCGAGCTGCTGCTGGGTGACGGCCAGCTGGCCCTTCACGTTGTCAGCCTCGCGGGCACGTGCGGCGAGCAAAATGGCGTTGCGGTTGGACTGCGCGGCGGCCAGCTGCTGCTTCGCCTGCGCCTCCTCGACGCGCGCCTGGCCGGCCTCGGCGCTGCGGCGCGCGAGGTAGGCGAAGTGATCGACCTCGGTCATCGGGCGCTTCTCCTGCAGCGCCTGCTCACCCTGCGCAAGCTCGGTGCGCGCGCTCTGCAGGTCCTGGGGCGCGGCCTGCTGGGCGAGGGGCTGGCCGGCCAGGGACTCCACCTCGCTGCGCGCGGTCTCAAGCTCGCTGCTGCGCTGGGGGGCCGAGGCACACCCGGCAACGACCAGGGCCGGCAATGCGATCCAAAGATATCTGTTCACGTTCGCTCTCCAGAAAGTTTAGGGCGTTACTGCTGCTGCGGGGGCGGCGGCGCGGGCATGACGGAGGAGGCATCCGCGGCACGGTCCGCCTCGGTGCGCAGCGAGTTGTTGCTCTGCGCGACCTCGTGCGCGGCCCGTTGCGCATCGCCCGCCGCACCGCGTGCGGCCGCAAGGTTGGCGTCCGCGGCTGCCGACTCTGCGTAGGCGCGTGCCTCGTTGAACTTGCCGGCGCTGTCGGCGCTGTTGGCATTGGCGAGTTCATCGTGGGCGCGCTGCAGGTCCGCGCCGGCGTAGCGCTGTGCATTGCCGCCGCGGTCGGCGGCATCAATCAGGGTGCGGGCGCGCGTCAGCTGTTCGACGGGGCGCGGGCCTTCGCTGGCGCAACCGGCGGCCAGTGCCGAGCCTGCGATCGCGAGGCAGACGAATGTGCGGGTCAACATACTCATGGCGGCTGTTTCCTCATTACGTTGTGGGCCTATCTTTGCGTGAACGTGGTCGCAGCCGTGTCGGCGGGATGATTCAATGAGGCGTCAGGCGCCGGCACGAGGCGGGGTCGGCGGCGGCCTACGCGCCGAGGCTACGGGCCCTGGCGCGGCCGCAAGTGCCGAAAGCGAGCGGTTTATCTAAAGTAGCGCCCATGAACCTCAAGAACTCACCAGTCCCGCACCGCACGCTGCCGCACGAGCAGATCGAGGCTTTCGCGCACGACGGCGCCACAGTCATCCGCGGCCTCTTCACGGGCGCGCAGCTTGGGCTCCTCAGGCAGGGGATCGATGCGAATCTTTCGCATCCGAGCCCGCGGGCCAAGGTGGCGAGCACCCAGAGCGACCCGGGCTCTTTCATCGAGGACTTCTGCAACTGGCAGGAGAATGCGGCCTACCGCGAGTTCATCTTCGGCTCCGCGCTCGGGGAGGTCGGGGCGCAGCTGATGAAGAGCCGCGCGGCGCGGCTCTACCACGATCACATGCTCACCAAGGAAGCGGGCACCAGGGCGCGCACGCCCTGGCACCAGGACCAGCCCTACTACAACATCGAGGGGACCCAGAACTGCAGCTTCTGGATCCCGGTGGACCCGGTCAGCCGCGAGTCGACGCTCGAGTTCGTCGCTGCCTCACACGCAGGTCCCTGGCTGATGCCGCGTTCCTTCATGGACGCGCAGGCGAAGTGGTTCCCGGAAGGCACGCTGGCGGACCTGCCCGACATCGACGCCGACCGCGACGCGCACCGCATCCTCGGCTGGGCGCTCGAGCCCGGCGATGCGGTGTGTTTCCACATGCTCACCCTGCACGCCTCGGCAGGGGTCGGCGCGGGCCGGCGGCGAAGGGTGTTCTCGGTGCGCCTGATCGGAGATGACGTGCGGCACGCGCCGCGGCGCTGGCAGACCTCTCCGGATTTTCCCGGGCTGGCGGCGACGCTGCCCGCGGGCGCGCCGCTCGAGCACCCGCTGTTTCCGCTCCTGTGGCCGTCAGCCGGGGTTTAGCGGGCGCGCCGGCGGCTCGGTCGCGATCACCCGCACCGCCTGTCCGGCGGCGAGGCGTTCGGCGCCGCGCACCACCAGGCGGTCACCGTCGGCGAGGGCGCCGCGCACTTCGACCGCATCCGCAACCCCGACTCCCGGGGTAACGTCCAGCTGCTCCACGGTGTTGGCGCGCGTCACGCGCAGCACGTAGGAATGGTTCTGGCGGATGACCAGCGCATCGCGCGGTACCGTCACCGCCGCCCGCGCCGCCGCCGCCGGCAGGTTCACTTCGATCGGCGTGCCCACCAGCCACTCCTGGCTGACGAGCGTCACGCGCACCTCGAACTGGCGCGAGCGCTCATCCCCGACCGGCACGACGGTGCGCACCGTGCCGGGCTTCTCGATGCCGTGATCGCGCACGGTGACGCTCTGCCCGGGGTGCACGTTGGCGGCGAGGTCCAGGGCCGCGGTGGCGCGGGCCTCGACGTCGCCGGTGTCGACGAGGTGTACGGTGGCCGCGCCCACCTGCACGAACTCGCCGCGCTGGATGAAGCGCTCGGTGACCACCCCGGGGAAGGGGGCACGGATCACCGACTGGTCGATCTCGTACTGCGCCTCGCGCAGCTGCGCATCCGCGCGTGCCACGTCATCGCTCGACACGTCGCGCTGCGCGCGGGCGTCATCGAGCTGGCTCGCGCTCAGGGCCTGGGTGGCGGCGAGGCGATTGAAGCGCTCGAGCTGCGAGTTCGCGACGTCATGCGTGGCGCGGGCGCGCGCCACCTGGGCGCGCAGGTCCTCCAGGCGCAGCCGCGGCAAGGTGTCATCGAGGCGCGCCAGCGGCTCGCCCCTGCGCACGCGCGTGCCGACATCGGCGATCCAGGTCACGCGACCGGCGATGACGCTGGCGATGTGCGCATCCGCGCGGCTGACGATGGAGCCGGGGATCCAGCTCACGAGGTTCAGCGGGCGCACACTCACCGTCGCCACCTCGACCACCACGCGCTCGGAGCTTGGCTTGGGGTCCGCGGCGGCGCACAGCGCGCAGCTGAGGCTCGCGCCCAGGGCGAAGCAGGCTGCGGATCGGGTCATCATGGGATTCGGCACTCCGCTTAAGGGTTCTCAGGAACGGGCGAGGGGGGCCGGGGCAAGGCCGCTGACCGCGCCCGCGGCTGCCGGTTGCATGAGGCGCATGAGGGCCGGGATCAGCACCAGACTGAAGATGAGGCTCACGACCACGCCGCCGATGTTCACCGCCGCAAGGCCGCGGTAGATGACGCTGCCGGGTCCCGGGTTCACCGCCATCGGCAGGGCCCCGAGCGCCCCGGTGAGCGTGCTTGCGAAGATCGCCCGCAGGCGCTGCTGCAGGCCGGCGCGGATACCCTGCTCGAGCGGCGCCCCCTCCGCCTGCACGCTGCGCACCGCGGCGACCAGCAGGATGGCGTGGTTGATGATGACCCCGATCATCATCACGAAGCCGATCATCGAGAGCAGGTCGAGCGCCTGGAAACTCACGAGGTCCAGCATGCGCAGGCCGAGCACGCCGCCGACCAGGGCGAGCGGCACGGTGAGCAGCACGATCAGGCTGTCGCGCAGCGAGCGGAACAGCACGGTCATCAGCAGCAGCAGCACCACGAGCGCCATGCCGAACACGCGACTCATCGCGCTCAGGGTCTGACTGAGGCTGTCGGCGCTGCCGGCGAGCCGCAGCGAGCCGTCTGCGGGCAGGCGCGCGCGCAGGGTGGGCAGTACCTGCGTGTCGATGATGCCGAGCACCTTCTCGAGCGACATCGAGGCCGGCGGGTCGACGGTGAGGGTCACGGTGCGGCGGTGATTGAGGCGCCGGATGCCCGGCGGCCCGAGCTCCGTCGACAGCTGCACCAGGTCCCCGAGCCGCACGGTGAGCCCGGTCGGGGTGACGAGGGGTGCGTTGGCGAGCTCCTCGGGTGTTGCCCCCTCGGTGGATTTCAGGATGACCGGCAGGCGCGACTTGCCGTCGAAGTACTCCCCGAGCCAGGCCCCCTCGCCGACGGTGCGCACCACGGTGCCCACGGCGGCGCGGTCCCAGCCGAGTTCGGCAATGCGGCGGTCATCGGGCACCGCGTGCAGCTCGAGGCCCGCTTCCTCCGGATTCGGGAAGGACAGCACGGTCGCTCCCGGGAACACCTTGTCCAGGAGCGCGCGCCCCTCGAGGGCGACACGGTTGAGAGCCGCGGTGTCCTCGCTCTGCAGGTGGATGCCGACCGAGCGCGCCGAGCCGCCGATGCCGCCGAAGAGCTCGCCCTCGGTGGTGAATACGCGCGTGTCGGGCAGCCCCACGGTGACCTTGTCGCGCAGCAGGCGTTCGAGCTCGCCGATGCGCTTCTCATCGACCACCCGCGCACCGATGGTGCCGCCGCCGGGCCACGCCTGCAGGTACCAGTTCTTCAGGCGCGGCTCCTCGACCCCGCGCATGTAAGGGTCCATGCGCTTGAGGAGGGTGGGCAGCAGCTCGCGGTTGACGGCTTCCGGGCTCATGCCGGGCGGGAATTCGAAGAACGAATCGATGGCGGCGCGCTTGACGGGCGGCAGATAATCAAGTGGCGGCAGCAGCCACCAGCTCAGGAGCAGCGGCCCGACGAGGAGGCCCGCAATCCAGGAGAGCTGTTTCGCACGGCTGTCGGTGACCCGCAGCACCCAGTCGGTGAGACGCGGCCAGCCCTCGCCGTAGCCGCTCGGCTTCATCGGCCGGTCGAGCACGAAGCCGAGCGCCTGCGGCAGGAGCGTGAGCGCGGTGACGATCGAGACCGCCACCGCGATCGAGATGGTGAGTGCGAGGTCCCCGAACAGCTGCCCTTCGACGTCCTTCAAAAAAAGGACCGGCACAAAGACCGCCACCGTGGTTGCGGTCGAGGCGATCAGTGCGCCGGCCACCTGGCGCGCTCCCCGGGTAGTCGCTTCCCCGAGTGGCACGCCCTGTTCCCGAAGGCGAACGACATTGCCCGAAACCACGATCGCGCCCTCGACCACCATGCCGACCGCGAAGGCGAGGCCGGCCAGTGAGATGACGTTGAGACTGCGGTTCATGAGGTCGAGCGCGACGAAGGTGGCGCACAGGCACACCGGGATGGTCGCCGCGATCAGGAGCGTCACGCGCCACTCGCGCATGAACCACCACACGACCACGAGGGCGAGCAGGGCGCCGACGATGAGGTTCTCGGTCAGAAGGTGCACCGCGCGGCGGATGAAGAGCGCCGCGTCGAAGGACTGCTCGATGCCGAGCCCGTGCGCCTTGAGGGGTCCTGAGCGCAGCTCCGCGACCGCCGCCTTCACGGCATCGAGCGTGCCGAGCACGTTCGCGCCGTTGGCGCGGAACACCTGCACGCCGATAGCGGGATTGCCGTTCTGGTAGGCGAAGAAGGTGCGCGGCGGCGGCGCGACGTCCACCGTGGCGACATCCGCCAGGTGCACGGGGCGGCCATCGCGCCAGGTGAGCACGAGACTGCCGAGCTCCTCGGGCGTGAAGCGCCCGGTGAAGCGCAGCGTGTACTGACGCCGCCCCACCGACAGCTGCCCGCCGGAGACGTTGCTGGCCGCGACGGCGCGGCTGGCGATGTCCGGGATCATGATGCCGAGCGCCGCCGCGCGCTCGAGGTCCACGGTGATGTGCACCTCGTCCGCGGGTCCGGAGTTGACGTTGACCGCGGCCACCCCCGGGATCGATTCCAGGCGCGAGCGCACCGTGTCCTCGATGAAGCGCCGCTGCTTCTCGATCGGACCTGGCGTGCCGGGCAGCAGCTGCACGAAGAACCAGGAGAGCGTCTCGTTGGTATCGCCGTTGCCGCCGAGGGAGATCTGCGGCCGGTCGGCATCGCGGGGCAGCGGCGGCAGACGGTCGAGCCGTCCGATCGCCTCCACCAGCGCGTTCTTCATGTCGGTGCCGAGGGCGAAGCGCAGGTTGAGGTTGGCCCCGCCGACCTGCGCGTTGCCCTCGATCTCCTCGACCCCGGGCAGCCCCTGCATGACGTTCTCGAGCGGCTCGAGCAGCTCGGACTCGACTTCCTCGGGGGAGGCGGTGCGCCAGCCGGTCTGGATCTGCAGTTCCGGGCGTTTGATGTCCGGGAACAGCTGCAGCGGCAGGTGTGCGAGGCTCAGGAGGCCGAGCAGCAGGACGAAGATCGCCACCACCGCGACGCCGATGGGGCTCTTGCTCGACCAGTGCAGGGTCTCCATGGCTCAGGCCCGAGTGTCAGGGAACCGTCCCATGCGAGGTTGGATGCTACTGCCGGGTTCCCGGTTTAAATCATCCGGCGCGCCCAAGCGACGCCTGCATGCGGCGTAGCGTGCGCCGGGAACGGCGGAACGTGCGGGAACGCTCGGGGTGGGAGCTTTGCAGGGCGAGCTAGAAGCCGACGTACCCGTGGGTGATGGCGTAGGCGACCACCCCGGTGGCCGAGCGCACCCCGAGCTTGCGCATGAGGTTGGTGCGGTGGCGCTCGACGGTCTTGTGGCTCAAGGACAGCAGCTGCGCCATCTCACGCGTGCGGTAGCCTTCGGCGATCAGCGCCACGACTTCCTGCTCGCGACTGGTGAGCATGCCGGCGCCGTCGGTGCCGCGGCGATGGGGAGCTTCGCTCCCGCGTCTTGCGGGCGGCAGCTCGAGCACCGAGGTGCTGATGTAGTGCTTCTTCTGCGCCAGCGTGCGGATGGCGTTGAACAACTCCGCGCGCTGATCGTTGCGCAGTACGTAGCCGTCCGCCCCGGCGCGGCGTGCGGACTCGATGGCCTGCCCCTCGCGGCTGCCGGAGAGCACCAGCACGGCGGCCTTGGGCCAGCGGCGCTTCAGGTGCAACAGCGTCTGCGGCCCGGTCTTCATGGCGAGCGGGAAATCGATGATCACGATGTCCGGGGGTGCCTCCCCGGAGCGCCCGCGCAGCGCCTCGCGCACGCTCGCGCAGGCCGCTGCCACGAGCAGCCCGTCCTCACACCCGAGCAGCGCGCACAGGCCGTCACGGGTCAGGCCCTCGCTGTCGATCACGAGAATGTGAGTCTTGCGGCGCATCTTGGGGTGGCTGCGCAGGAGCGTCGGCTGACTATACTCCTGGGGGCCGCCCATAAGACCAGCCGCCGTGGCGGAGGTTCCCTTGAGGCCGACGGGCGCCGGCGGGGGCTTTTCCTAGGGTTTGTCGCGGCGGAAGAAGCGCTCGATGCGCTGCGCCGCATCCGGCGCCAGCCCCTCGTTCTTGAACAGCTCCAGCGCGTGCGCGTCGCGCAGGCTCAGACCGTCGCTCTCCTGCAGCGCGCGCTTGCTGACCTGGTTGGCGTACCAGGAGTTGGCGAGGATGTTCTGCGCCAGGGCGCCCAGGCGCGTCTCAAACTCCGCATCCGGGTAGAGATAGTTCGCCAGGTGCATCTCGTGCGCCTCGGCGCCCGAGTAGCTGTGGCAGGTGAACATCATCTCGCTCGCCTTGGCGCTGCCCACCCGGTGCGGCAGCCGCAGGCTGAGCCCCCAGATCGGCGTCAGTCCCCAGCGCCCGTAGGCGTCGCAGAAGCGTGCCGAGTCGGCCGCGACGATGAGGTCGGCGGCGAGCGCCAGTTCGAGCGCGCCGGTGGAACAGTGCCCCTGCACCGCGGAGATGACCGGCTGCGGCAGGTTCGCGAGCTTCTCGATGACCTCGGAGTTGAAGTGCGGCTTGGCGTGCGCGCGCACATAGGCGAGCACTTCAGCCATGTCGTAGCCGGAGGAGAAGTTGCCGCCGGCGCCGCGCACGATCACGAGCCCGACCTTGCGCGACTCGCGCGCGAGGGAGTCCACGTGCGCCTCGAGCGCCTCGAACACCTCCTTGGTGAGCGCGTTCATCTTGTCGGGGCGGTTGAGGGTGAGGATGGCCGCGCCCTGGCGGTCCTCACGCAGCACGAGGTCATTCATCGCGAAGCTCCTCCCGGTCGGTTCCACCAGCCGCCGCCGAGCGCTTGGAACAATGCGGCGGTGTCGGCGTAGCGGTTGGCGCGCGCCTGTACCACGGTGAGCACCGCCTGCTGGTAGGTCTGCTCCGCATTCAGCAGCGCCACGGTACTGATGGTGCCGAGGGTACGCTGCTGGCGGGCGATTTCGAATGCGCCCGAGGCCGCCTGCTCGGCCGCGACCGCAGCGTTGAGCGTCTCGGCGTCCGCCTTGAGCGCGTGCAAGGTGTCGGCGACGTTCTGGCAGGCGAGGATCACCGCGGCACGGTACTGCGCCCCGGCCTCATCGAGGGCGGCATCCCCGGCCCGCTTCCTGTGCAGCAGCGCCCCGGCATCGAACAGGGTCTGCGTGAGGGAGGCGCCGGCGCCCCAGAAGCCGGTGTAGGAGGTGAACAGCTGGCTGATCTGCAGCGCGGTCGAGCCGGTCTGCGCGGTGAGGGAGAACTGCGGCAGCATGTCGGCGATCGCGACCCCGACCGCGGCGGAGGCCGCGTGCAGGTTGGCCTCCGCCTGGCGTACGTCGGGGCGCTGCTCGATCAGGTGCGAGGGGATACTGACCGGCAGGTCCTCGGGGAGGGTCAGATCCTCGAGCCGGAAGGTGGCGGACGGCTCCTGCGAGGGCAGGCGCCCGAGGAGTGCGGTCAGGGCGTCGCGGGTCTGTGCCAGCTGCTTATCAAGCGGCGGCAGGGTGGCGCGCGTCTGCGCTTCGGCGGCCTGCTGCGCGAAGAGGTCCAGCTGGCTCGCTGTCCCGTAGCCCTTCTGGCCCTCGACGGTGCGCGTCAGTTGCTGCTGCACGGCCAGCAGGCGCTCGGTGGCCGCGATCTGGGCGCGCAGCGCCGCCTCCTGCACCGCGGTGACCACGACGTTGCTGCTGAGCGTGAGATAGGTGGCCTCGAGCTGGAAGCGCGTGGCGTCGGCCTGCGCCTGGGTGATCTCGATCGCGCGGCGCGTGCCGCCGAACACGTCCGGGGTGTAGGTGAGGCTCAGCTGGGCGGTGAAGAGGTTGTAGTAGGGGTTCTGCTGCGGGAGGTTGGTGGGATTGGCGATCGTGCCCACCGCGTTCTTGGCACGCTGGGCGCTGAAGCCACCCTGCAGCGTCGGGAAGAGCGTCGCGCGCTGCGCCGCGTACAGCTCATTCGCCTGACGCAGTGCCGCCTGCGCGGCGGCGACATCGGGGTTGTCCTTGAGGGCCTGCGTCACGAGCTCGTTCAGGGGCTCGGAGCGGAACAGGCGCCACCAGTCCGCCGGGATGTCGCGCCCTGCAAGGAAGCGCTGCGCTGGCCCGCCGGCGCCGCTGCTGCCCTGCGTCTCACCGCTCACCGGGGCGCGGCCATAGTCCTGGTCCGGCGGCGGCGCCGGGCGCTTGAAGTTCGGTCCCACCGCGCAGCCCGTCACGAGCGCGCTCAGGAAAAGTGTGCGAAGAAGCCTCATCCCTTGCCCCACAGCGGCCGCCCGCCACGCTCTTCGGCCCAGTGCTCGATCACGTGATACATGGAGGGCAGCACGAAGAGCGTCAGCAGCGTGGCGACCGCCAGGCCGCCCACCACGACGGTCGCAATGCCGCGCTGCACATCACTCCCCACCCCGGTATGGATCGCCGCCGGCAGCATCCCCAGGGTGGCAACGGTCGCCGTCATCAGCACCGGCCGCAGCCGCTCGGTGGCGCCCCTCATGATCGCCTCGTGCAGCTCGAAGCCTGATTTTCGCATGCGGTTGAGGTTCGCGACCATGATGATGCCGTTTTGCACCGCCACCCCGAAGAGGGCGATGAAGCCGACGCCGGTGGCGACGTTCAGGGTCTGGCCGGTGAGGTGCAGGGAGACGAGGCCCCCTAAGGTCGCCAGCGGCACCACGCTTAGGATCAGTGCCGCCTGGCGCACGTTGCCGATACCGACGGTGAGCAGGATGAGCATCAGTCCCATCACCATGGCGAGGATCACGAGCAGGCGCGACTCGGCGCGCCGCTGGTTCTCGAACTGCCCGCCCCACTCGAGGCGGATGCGGTGCGGGTCGAAGTGCACCTGCCGGGCGATCTTCGCCTGCGCCTCATTGAGGTAGGAGGTGAGGTCGCGGTCGCGGTTGTCGATGCGGATGGTGAGGTTGCGCTGGCCGTTCTCGCGCGTCACCGTGCTCTCGCCCTGGCGCACGCGGATGTCGGCGATCTGCGCCAGCGGCACGGTCATGCCGCCGCTGGTGCGTACGGTGAGGTTGCCGAGTACGTCCGGGTCATTACGCGCCCCGGCCAGGTAGCGCACGGTGAGCGGATAGGTGCGCTCACCGACGTACACGGTCGACACCGGGGCCTGGCCGACACCGGTCTGGATCACGTTCTGCACGTCGGCCATGTTGATGCCGTAGCGGGCCGCCTTGGCGCGGTCGAGCTTGATCTCGATCTGCGGCACCGGGGGCTCCTGGAAGATCGAGGCGCTGGAGGTACCCTGGATGCCCTCGAGCACGGTCACGATCTGGCCGCCGATGTCGCGCAGCTCGTTGAGGTCATCGCCGTAGATCTTGGCGACCAGGGGGCTGTGGGCGCCGCCGAGCAGGTCGTTGACGCCGTCGATGATCGGCTGGCTGATGCCGATCGAGTAGCCGGGCAGCTTCTTTCCGAGGTCGGTGGCGAGGCGATCGACGAAGGCCTTCTTGGACTCATGGTTCGGCCAGCTGTCGTAAGCGGTGAGGCCCACCGGTGCCTCGATGTGCGACATCGTCCAGGGATCGGTGCCGTCATCATTGCGGCCGGTCTGGGTGACGACGTAGGAGACTTCCGGGTACTTCAGGATCGTGCGCCGCAGCTCGCTCGCCATGTCGCTCGCCTGGTTGAGCGCGATCCCGGTCGGCATCTGCACCTGCAGCCACAGCGCCCCCTCATCCAGATCCGGCAGGAAGTCGCGCCCGATGGTGATGCCGAGTCCGATGACGGCGAGCAGCGCGAACAGCGAGATGCCGTAGATGATGCGCGGCTCGCGCAGGCACGCCGCCAGCCAGCGGTCGTAGCGCAGCGTGAGCCGCTCGAGCCAGCGGTTTTGGTAGACGCGCCCGGGCGCGCGGTAGGCGTAATAGGCGAGCGCCGGCACCAGCGCGAGACTCGTGAGCAGGGCGCCAAAGAGCGCATAGCCCATGGTGTAGGCCATGGGGGTGAAGAGCTTGGCCTCGGCGCGCTCGAAGCTGAACAGCGGCAGGTAGGTGGTGATGATGATCAGGCTCGCGAAGAAGATGGGGCGCGTCACCTGCAGCGCCGCAGCCTTCACCTCGCTCTCCGACAGTTCTTCATCCGGCGTCGCTTCGCGCCGCCGCAGCACCGCCTCCGTCACGACGATGGCGCCATCGACGAGGATACCGAAGTCGAGCGCGCCCAAGGACAGCAGGTTCGCGGACACCTTGGTCAGGTTCAGGAACGAGAACACCGAGACGAGCGCCATCGGGATGGAGACCGCGACCACGAAGGCGCTGCGCGGGCTGCCGAGGAAGACGATGAGCACGATGAACACGAGCGCGATCCCTTCGGCGATCGTGCGCCCGACCTTGTTCACCGTGGCGTGCACCAGGTTATCGCGGTCGATGTAGGGGACCAGCCGCACATCCTGCGCGGCCAGCTCGCGGTTCAGCTGCGCCACCTTCTGGTGCAGGCCGCGCAGCGTCTGCGAGGGATTCTGGTACTTGAGCATCAGCACGATGCCCTCGATGGTGTCGGGGTTGCGATCCTTGCCGAGGATGCCCTCGCGCTCCTGGTGGCTTAAGGTGGTGCGCCCGAGGTCGCGCACCAGCACCGGCGTGCCATTCACCTGGGTCACGACGGTCGCGCCGATGTCCTCGAGACTGCGCATGAGGCCGACGCCGCGGATCACGTAGCTCTGCTCGCCGCGCGCGACGCGCCCGCCGCCGGCGTTGGTGTTGTTGTTGTTGATGGCGTTGATGACATCGGTGATGCCGAGGCCATAGTGCTCGAGCTGCTGCGGGTCGAGGTCGAGCTGGTACTCGGTGGTGAAGCCGCCGAAGTTGGTGTCATCGACGACCCCGGGCACGGATTTGAGGGCCGGGATGACCGTCCAGCGCTGGATCTCCGAGAGCTCCTGCAGGTTCTTGGAGCTCGACTCGAGGGTGTAGCGGTAGATCTCGCCGCCGGGGCCGGCCACCGGGTCGAGCGAGGGCGCAGCGCCCGCCGGCAGCACCGCCTGGTTGATGCGCTCGAGCAGCCGCTGGCGCGCCCAGTAGTCCTCGTAGCCGTCGCGGAACAGCACGGTGATGAGCGACAGCCCGAAAGTGCTGGAGGAGCGCATCAGCAGCAGCCCGGGCGTGCCGTTGATCTGGCGCTCGAGCGGCACCGTGATCAGCTGCTCCACCTCCTCGGCGGCAAGTCCCGGGATCTGCGTGGTCACCTGGGCGGCGACGTCACCGAGTTCCGGGTACGCCTCCACCGAGAGCGTCTCCCAGGCATAGACGCCAAAGCAGGCGAGCAGCGCTGCGAGCACGATGACCGGGATGCGGTGCTCGAGGCAGAAGCCGACAAACTGGTCAATCATTGAGCAGGATTCCGCCCTTGATGACGACCTGATCCCCGGCCTTGAGGCCGCTCAGGATCGGCACCGAAGTGCCTTCCTGCAGGTCCGGCTCGACCGTGCGCCGCTCGAAGGTCCAGGGCGCCGTGGCCACGAACACGCTGGTGCGGTCATTGTTCATGAGGAGCGCAGAGGTGGGCACCACGATCTGCGGCCGGTCGGCCGAAATGAGCGTGACGCTGGCATACATGTTGGGCTTGAGCGTGAAGGCCTCGTTGGCAAAGGCGATGCGCACCTTGTTGCGGTGCGAGTCCGGCTCGAGCACGTCGTTCACGCTCATGACCGTGCCCTTGAGGACCTCATCCGGTGCCGCATCCAGGCGTACCTGCGCCTCCTGGCCGAGCCGCACCTTGGGCACGTCCTTCTCGGCCACGAGCGCGGTGACCCACACCGTGCCCACGTGCACGAGCGTCAGCACCGGCTGTGTCGGATCGTTGATCATGTTGCCGGTCGCGACGTTGAGCGCGGTGATGCTGCCGGCGAAGGGCGCCCGCAGGGTGAGCAGACGCGAGCCGTTGTCGCCCTTGACCCCGAGGGCACGCAGGCGCGCCTGGGTGCGCGCGTACTCGGCGGCCGCCTGGCGGTGGTCGCTGCGGGCCTGGTCGAGATCGCGCTCCGAGAGTGCGCCGATCTTGGCCTGCCCCTCCTGGCGCTCGAGGTTCTTCTTCGTGAGGTTGAGGGTGTCGGCTGCCTTCACGTCGTCCTCGTAGGCCTGGCCGAGATCGGGGGAATCGATGACGGCCAGCACCTGGCCGGCGCTCACGCGGTCTCCGGGGCGCACGCGCAGTTCCGCGACGCGCCCGGCGAGCGGGCTCAGGAGCGCCGCGGTACGGGCAGGATCTGACTCCACCACCGCCGGCAGCAGCAGGCGCCCGCTGACCGGCACCGCCGCGACCGTTGCGACCGTGAGGCGCGAGCGCAGCGCGGAAGTCTCCGGGACGAAGAGACTCGCGCCGCGCTGCTCCACGAGCGGCGGCGCCTCGGGTGTGCGTTGCCCGGCGAACAGTCCGAAACCGTGCGTGTAGAGGAGGAGGACGAACAGCACCCCGAGCACGAGTCCGCCCCACAGGAACGCGCGGCCGCGGGGGGTGGCGGGCTGGTCGATGATCTCCGGGTGCTCCGGCTGATCCGAATGTTCCTCTGTCATGGTGGTTCCGTCGCTCGGGTTGCGGAAGGCACGCGGCCGCGCGGGTGCTGCGCTAGCGATGCCGCTGCGGCTTGCCATCCTCGACGCAGGCCGGGGTGGCGCATTCACCTTCCTCGATCTGCACCGTGCAGTGCTCGACGCGCAGCTGCGTCTCGAGGCGCGCATGAATGGCGGTGATCACCGTGCGGTGCTCGGTGCCGGGCTCAAGGTCTGCGTGCAGCGTCACGGTCGGTCGTTCACCGGTCATCGACCACACGTGCACATGGTGTACGCCGGCAAGACCGGGCACGTGGCCGAGGAGGCAGGCCTCGACCTGCGAGACGTCGAAGCGCGCCGGGGCACTCTCGAGCAGCACGTCGGCCGACTCGCGCGTCAGCGCCCACGCCGAGCGCAGGATGAGGAAGGACACCAGCAGCGACAGCAGCGGATCGGCGATCCGCCAGCCGAACCACAGAATGAGCACGGCGGCCACGCTCGCCGCCACCGAGCCGAGGAGATCACTCAGGACATGGGCGCGCGCACCGCGCTCATTGAGGGAGTCAGCTCCGGAGAGGGTGAGGAACGCGGCGAGGTTGGCGACGCCGCCGAGGAGCGCGATGCCGAGCATGAGGCGCCCGTCAACCGGCGGCAGGTGGCGCAGGCGCACGATCGCCTCGTACACCACCCAGGCGGTCAGCAGCAGCAGCAGCTGGCCGTTGATGAAGGCCGCGAGGGGCTGGTAGCGGCGGTGGCCGTAGGTACGACGGCGGTCGGCGGGGCGCTGGCCGACGCGGATCGCCACCACGGCGAGCACCAGCGAGGCGGAGTCGGCGAGCATGTGCGCCGCTTCGGCGATGAGCGCGATGGAATTGGCGAAGTAGCCCCCGACGCCCTCGACCAGGGTGAAGGTGCCGAGGATGCCAAGCGCGATCAGCAGGCGCCGCGTGCTGCGGGCCGCCCCGTGCGCATGGCCGCCGTGTCCCCCGTGGGAATGGCCGTGGTGGCCCGGATGGCGGTGGCCGTGGCTCCCGTGTGCGTGCGCGTGCGAATGTGTACCCGTCATGAACCCATGCCCCCGTGACCGGTGCGCCGCCGCCGGCTGCACGCGTGTGTCTGCTGGCGTATAGTTGAAACCCTGCAGTCACTTTAAGGTCAAGGGATCATGGATCCGACACTCAAAATCGGTGAACTGGCGCGCCGCACGCAGTGCAAGGCCGAGACCATCCGCTTCTACGAGCGCGAGGGCCTGCTGCCCGCGCCAGTGCGCACGGCGGCCAACTACCGGGTGTACGGGCGTGCCCATGTCGAGCGCCTGGCCTTCATCCGCAACTGCCGCGCCTTGGACATGACCCTCGATGAGATCAGAGAATTGCTGCGGTTCCGTGACCTGCCCCAGGATGCCTGCCATGCCGCCCATGCGCTGCTGGATGAGCACGTGGCGCACGTGGCGGCCCGCATCGCCGAACTGCAGCAGCTCGAGCGCGAGCTGCGTTCACTGCGGAGGCGGTGCCAGCCGGCGCGCGAGGATCAGGCGTGCGGCATCCTCGGGGAGCTCAGCCACACCGCCAGCGGCACCCGCCGCAAGGCGCCCGCCCACGTGCGCGGCACCCATCGCAGCTGAGTGCCTCAGATCGCCTGCCCGCCGCGCGTGCGCGGGCCCCGCGGGCAGGAGCGCATGCCAACGCGGCTGCGGAGCCTGAGGCTCCTCTTAGCGGGGTTGCTGATGCTGCCGCTTGGCGCGCTGGCGGCGGATGAGTCGGCGCCGGCAGCAGCCGAAGCACCGGCGCAGGCGGGTCCCGACTCCTACTGGCCCGCGCTGCTGGGCGCCCAGTACACCTACGTCCTGCAGCACCAGACCGCGCTCGATTCGCCCTACGCCGGACGCTTAAGCCTCCTGCCCTCGGGCGACACCGAGGCCACCCACACGATCGGCTTCTACGGCGGCTGGGGGGTTGCGAGCTGGGCGCAGCTCTATCTTGATACCGAGAAGTTCATGGGGGAGGGCGTCAGCGGTGCCACCGGGCTCGGCGGACTGACCAACGGCGACGTGGTGCGTGAGGGGGCCGTCGGCCTCAAGAAGACCTTCTACATCGCGCGTGCGTTCGCGCGCTTCATGGTGCCCCTGGGCGGCCGCCTCACCCACGCGGAGCGCTCGCAGGACCAGGTCGCCGGGAACGAGCCGGCCACGCGCCTGGAGATCAAGGCCGGGCGCATGGCGGTGAACGATGACTTCGACCGCAACCGCTATGCCGGCTCGACGCGTACTCAATTCATGAACTGGTCACTATGGGACAACACCGCCTGGGACTACGCCGCCAACACCCGCGGCTACACCGACGGCGTCGTCCTCGGCTACGTGAGTCCGCAGTGGACGCTCAAGTACGGCCTCTACCGCATGCCGCTGTATGCCAATGGGCAGACGCTGCAGACCCTCAACCGCGCCCAGGGGCAGAACCTCGAGCTGACACTCGCGCCCTGGAGCGCGGGGGCGGTGCTGCGCCTGCTGGCCTTCCGCAATACCGCGCGCATGGGCGACTATCGCGAGGCGCTTGCCATCGCTGCCGCGAGCAACACCGTGCCGGACGTGGCCGCCGATGCGCGCGACGGACGCCACAAGTACGGCTTTGGTGTGAATGGTGAGCTGCCGCTCGCCGATCAGGGCGAGACCGGGCTCTTCCTGCGCCTGGGCTGGAATGACGGCGCCACCGAATCCTTCGTCTTCACCGAGGTCGACCGGCTGGCCAGCATCGGCGGCCAGCTCTCGGGCAGCCACTGGCGCCGTCCGCAGGACCGCCTCGGCCTGGGGCTGGTCATCGAGGGACTCTCGGGTGCGCACCACGATTATCTGGCCGCGGGCGGCTCGGGATTTCTCCTCGACGACGGGCGCCTGAACTACGCGCACGAAGAGATCCTCGAGAGCTACTATCGCCTGCAGGTCTTTGATGCGATCGGGCGGCTGCCGGTGCGCATGCAGCTCGGGCCCGACGTGCAGCTGATCCGCAACCCCGGCTTCAACCACGACCGCGGACCGGCGCGCTTCTACGCGTTGCGGCTGCACCTCGAGTACTGAGGCGCTGAGCGGAACCTGTGAAACGAACAGGCCGCCCGGGTAAGGGGCGGCCTGTCCTTCAGCACCCTTACCGTGCGTGCGCGCTAGCTCTTCTCACCCTCCGGGTGCTCCGGATGCTCCTTGTGGACCGGGGGCTGCTTGGGCGGCTTCGCAGGCTTCGCGCCATTGGCGGCGACCGCAGGTTTCGCGGCGGGCGCCGGATGCGCGCCGGGCGTTGCCGGTGCGGCACCGACGGGGCGACCTGCGAACTTCGCACCCACCACTCCAGGACCTGTGAAGGTGGCCGGGTGCGTGGTGGCGGCGACGGCGGGGTGACCGCCATTGGCCTTGGCGAAGAGCGCCGGGTTCTTGGCCGCTTCCGTCACGTGCTGCTGCTGCAACGCGGTCGGCTGCAGGTGCGGCTCCTGCGCCGCCATGCGCTCCTGGGCGGTCGGGGTCGCAGCGATGCCCGCACCCCCGTTGAAGCTCACCCGGTTCACCGTGACGTTGTTGACCACGGTCTCGTTGTAGGTGTTGTGCACTACCGTCACGTTAACGTTGGTGACCGCGGCGTTGTAGGCGAAGGAGTTGCCGACCCAGCGGCCGCCGGCATAACCGCTGCCGACGTAGCCGAAGCCGTAGTTCACGCCGCCGTAGAAGCCGATGTGGGGCCCCCAGTAACCGCCATGGAAGGCGTACACGCCGCCGACGAAGCCCCAGTAGCCGGGGGTCCACAGCACGCCAACGCGCGGCGGCGACACCCAGGTGCCAGGCACCCAGTAATAGCCACCCCCGGTGTAGCCCCAGTACCCGGGGGTCCACATATAACCCACCTCCGGGCAGGCCGGCTGCTCATACACCGGCAGCGGCGGGGGCGCCTCGTACACCTGGCCCTCGACAACGGGCGCGGGTGCGACGACCGCGACCGGGGGAGGGGCGATGTAGACCGCCGGCGGCGGCAGCGGGCGCACGGCCACGGTGCAACCGGCGGCCACCACGGTGACCGAAGCGAAGAGGGCGGCGCGCGCCAGCGAGCGCGCAGAGAGAGAAGGTGCCAAGAGAGGCTTTGACATGATCCTGCCTTTGTCCGGAAGTGCCGCGAGGTTAATCCCGGGCCGGTGAATGGAACGTGAAGCGGCGTCACGAATTGCAAGTTCGCGCACGCCCTGCCCGCAATAACGCCCGTGGGCCGGATTGGTACACGAAATGACGAAGTCTTAACGCGCTGTCGGGCCGTTGACACAAAGTAAGCACTGGCTTACCGTAAGCCATGGTTTACGGAAAGGCTCTCGATTGCCTGAGTGACCCGACGCGGCGGCGCGTGTTCGAACGCCTGCGCAGCGGGCCTAAGTCGGTCGGCGTACTCGCCCGGGGTATGCCGGTCAGCCGCCCGGCGGTCTCGCAGCACCTGCGGGCATTGAAAGCGGCGGGGCTGGTGGCAGACCGCCCCGCTGGCACGCGACGCATCTACTACATCGATCCGCACGGCCTTGGTGGCTTGCGCCGCTGGCTGGACAGCTTCTGGGACGAGGCCCTGCTCGCCTTCAAGGCCGGGCTCGAGGCACAGGACTCCCCCTCAGGAGAGGATGCATGAGCACGCCGATCAGGATCGCGCCGGTGCACAAGAGCATCCGCGTGCAGGCGAGCCCGCTGGCCGCCTTCGAATTCTTCACCGCCGGGATCGACCGCTGGTGGCCGAAGTCGCACAACATCGGGGGCGCGCCAATCCGGCGCTGCGTGGTGGAGCCCTTCGTCGGCGGGCGCTGGTACAACGAACTGACCGACGACTCTGAGGTAACGGTGGGCCAGGTGCGCGCCTGGGAGCCGGGCCGGCGCTTCGTGGTGGGCTGGGAGATCACCGCACAGTGGAAGCCCGAGGCGCGCACCGCGCTCACCTCGGAGGTCGAGGTACGCTTCAGTCCGGACACTGACGGCCACACGCGCGTGGAGGTCGAGCACCGCGACTTTGAGCGCATGGAAGAGGGGGGCGCGGCCATGCGCGCGGCCGTCGACAACGGCTGGCCCGGGATCCTCGAGCTCTTCGCCCAGGGCCTCGCCGGCGCCGGGGCGCGCGCACCGTGAGGCTCACCGCGACCCTGTGGCTGCGCATCGCGGCGGGCATCGCAGGGCTCTACGCCCTCGGTCACACCCTGGGACACCCCTGGACGGCACCACATGATCTGATGGCGCAGGGCGTGACGGTCGCCATGCAGGGCGTCCATTTTGAGGCGGCCGGTGAGAGCCGCAGTTACTGGGAGTTCTACCAGGGCTTCGGTTTCGCCGTGAGCGTGCTGCTCGCGCTGCAGGCGGTGTTGCTGTGGCAGCTGGGCACGCTGGCGCGCACCGGCCGGGACTATCGGACCGCCGCGCTCGCGCACCTCCTCGCGTTCCTGGGCCTGGCCGCCGTCGCCTACCGCTACCTGTTCGCGCTGCCCCTGTGGCTTGCGCTCGCGATCGCGGCGTGTCTTGCTGCGGCGCTCGTGCAGCCCGCGGGCGCACGCGCCGCGGGGCGCGCGGTTCAATAGCACACCTGCCGGCCACGCACTACACTCAGGCGCGCGAAGATCAAGTCCGACAGGAGCTAAGAACATGAAATGGATTGCGCTGACCTGCGCGGCGGTGGTGGCGGGCTGCACCAACTCGCCTCCCATCGACAACCCATCCAGCCCCGGGGAGATCCGCCCCCAGTCCGATGAGCGCATCGAGGCGCGCCAGCTCGAGCAGGCGGAAGCGGAGTGCGCAACGCAGGGCAAGCACGCCGTGGCACGTCGCGATGAGGGCGTGACGCTCTATGACTGCAAGTGACCACTCAACGAGTGCAAGGACTGACGGCGGATATCCGGTAGAATCGCGCCCGCGCAAACCCAATGCCTGGGTGGCGAAATCGGTAGACGCAAGGGACTTGAGGAAATTGAGCACCCGGTGCGGAAACGGCCGGCGTGAATGGGGTCAAAGTCGGTGGAACAGCAGCGCCCGCGCGCCTGCAATACCGAGCTAAGCCCGGGAGCCCGTGCAGGCGTTGCCTGCATCGTCGGGGACAGATCGGTTTTCGGGAAAGTGTAGAGACTTGACGGCCCCTGCCTAAGCCACCGCCGCTGCCGGCGGTAGGGAGGGCAAAGGTAAAGTCCAGACCACAAATGCGCTCGCGCAGCAGCGAAAGCTGTAGTGGTACGAAAATCCCTCGGGGGCGACCCCATGCCGGTTCGAGTCCGGCCCCAGGCACTCTCCTGCTTTCGCCGACGCGCCTACGGCGCCACATCCTGGATCATCTCCTCGGCGATAACCGAACGCTGCGTGATCAGATCGAGCTTCGTGCCGTAGAGCGCCCTGAGGAACGCCCGATCCCAGTCGCTCAGCCCCGCCGGCAGAGGTTGGTTCGCCGCTCGTGCACTGAACAGTCGCAGGATCGTCGGCGATGCGCGCAGCGCGACCTCAGGATCGGTGTCGGCGAAAGCGCGCATCGCGGTGTAGTCCGTCAGTGCCCCGATTCCGATGCCGGCGGTCTGCCGGGCGTCCACGATCACCGCGACCGAGGCGAACGCGAGCAGATCCTTTACATACATCTTCGAGCCCGTGAGGTTGGTTCCGCAGGGCGCGTCCGGGAAGCGGTTCCCGAGCTGCAGGCAGCCGGGAGTCAGCGCTCCGGAGTCCGGGCTGCCGAAGGTGTGGTTGTACCAGACCCGGACCGGGTCACGTCGGGCCGCAAAGCGCTCGAAAGTCGCGGGCGAGCCGTGCACCCCGAAGGCGCTGCGTCGCTTACCCCACGCCCTGATCACCGCATCCGGGTCGGTGGTGAACACGATGGCCAGATTGACCTGGCACTGTTCGCCATCGAGTGGCACCGCGGCCGCACGTGCGATCTGCGACAGTCGCGCCAGGATGAACTCGCCCTCCTCCTTCGTCAGCCCCACCACTGCCGGACATACGGGCTGGTTCCAGCGGTGCAGCGCCTCATCGCGGCGCTGCGTGTGGGTGATGGAGTTGACGTACTCGAAGAGCTGGTGCTGCAGCGCCGCCCGTCGCGCCTCGATGGTGACCTGGGGCATCGGTGAGACGGTCGCGGAAGCCTCGCTGGCGGGCGGACCGGCGAGCACCGGGCCGGCAAGGAGGAGGGCGGCCGCGAGCCACCCCCTGCGCAGACAAGAGGGCACGGAGGGACGCTGGCTCATGCGCTCATCGTAGGCTCGGGGGACCACGGCGTCGCTGAAGATTCCTGAGGAGGGACAGACCGGGTGACTACGCCGAGGGATGCCACAACGCCACGAACGCGCGCACGCCGCCCCAGTTGACAGTGTGACCGGGGTCACGCGCCGCAAATACCAGATCGCCGGATCGACCACCCTCCCGAACGGCAGTGCCGGGCGCTGACGCCCGCCAACGACACTCGCGCTAACCGCATGAATTTGGGAGACTTGCGCGCCGTAGGTCCGGCATTCCTGCCGGGCACGAGCCCACCCACGCGAAGTTCCATGTCGCCGAACACCCTCGAGGCCGAGAACCTGCACCTGTGGCGGGGCGACCGCCATGTGCTGCGCGGCGTGGGGTTCTCCTTGCCCGCCGGGCAGTGCCTGAAACTCACCGGCGCCAACGGGACGGGCAAGACGAGTCTCTTGCGCACGCTCGCCGGGCTCATGTACCCGGAAGAGGGTCGCGTGCGCTTTTGTGGCGCCGATGTCCGAGCGGACCTGCGCGCCTTCCAGGGCTCACTCGCCTACCTCGGCCACGAGCCGCCGCTCAAGGCTGACCTCACCGCGCGCGAGAACCTGCGCTACTGGATCGGCACGCGCCGCCGCCTGAGCGATGCGCTGCTGCGAGCGGGTCTGGCACGCGTCGGCGCGGAGGCGCTCGCCGGGCGCCTGGTGCGCACGCTCTCGGCCGGGCAGCGACGGCGGGTGGCGCTGGCGGGCCTGTCACTGTGTGCCGTGCCGCTGTGGCTCCTCGATGAGCCGGCTACAAACCTCGACACGGAGGGGCAGGCGCTCGTCGGCAGCCTCATCGCCGAGCAGCTCGCGCGCGGGGGTCTGGCCGTGGCGGCGGTCCACCACGAGCTGTCCGGGCTCGGCGCTGTGCATCAGCTGGAGCTGGCCGCGTGAGTGCCCCGGCCGTGACCTCCCTGGCGAATGCCGGCGGCACCGCGCTGGCAGCCGAGGCGCTGCCCGTGACCTCACTGGCCGCCGCCGGCCTGGCGCTGCGACGCGACCTCACACTCGCTTTGCGCAAGCCCGCGCAGCTCATCCAGCCACTGACGTTCTTCGCGCTCGTCACGATGCTCTTCCCGCTGGCGATTTCCCCGCAGCTGTCGCAGCTGCGGCAGGTGGCCCCGGGTGCCCTGTGGGCGGCGGCGCTCCTGGCATCGCTCCTGGCGCTCGAGTTCCTGTTCCGCGATGACTCCCAGGACGGCACCCTCGAGCAGTACGCACTCTCGGGAAAGTCCCTGACCGCACTCATCTTCGCCAAGACGCTCGCGCACTGGCTGCTCACCGGGGTGCCGCTGGCGCTCATGGCGCCGCTGGCGGCGATCGCCCTGGGCGCCCCCACGGCGGCGCTGCCGGGCATCATCGCCGCCGTGGTACTCGGCAGCGTGAGCTTGAGTCTCGTCGGCTCGATTGGGGCAGCGCTCACCCTCAATATAAAGAGGAGCAGCGCGCTCCTCTCACTCCTGACCCTGCCCCTGTCGCTGCCGGTCCTGATCTTCGGTGCGCGCGCCACGCAGGTGGCGATCAGTGGCGGCTCGCTCATCGCGCCCCTGGAACTGCTCGGGGCGCTGGCGGTCCTGGGCGTGACGCTGGCGCCGCTCGCGGCCGCCGCCGCGGTCCGCATCAGTCTGGAATAGGGCGGCACCCATGAGCTTCACCTGGTTCCACCGCCTGGGTTCCCCGCCCTACGTGTACGCCCTGGCGCAGCGGCTGACGCCCTGGCTCGCCTGGCCGGCCGCGCTCCTCATCCTCGCGGGCCTGTGGGGAGGGCTGGTGCTCGCGCCGCCGGATTACCAGCAGGGGGATGGTTTTCGGATCATCTACGTGCACGCCCCGAGCGCATGGATGTCGCTCATGGTGTATACGACCATGGCGGCGGCGGCGGCCGTGGGCCTTATCTGGCGCATCAAGGTGGCGCACGCCGTGGCGGCCGCGTGTGCGCCGATCGGGGCCTCCTTCACGGTCGCGGCGCTCGTGACCGGCTCGCTCTGGGGCCAGCCGATGTGGGGAACGTACTGGCAGTGGGATCCGCGGCTCACCTCGGAACTCGTGCTGCTCTTTCTGTATCTGGGGTATATGGGACTACGCGCCGGCATCGAGGATACGCAGCGTGCGGACCGCGCCAGCGCCGTGCTCGCGGTGGTCGGCGTGGTCAACGTGCCCGTCATCCACTACTCGGTGACCTGGTGGAACTCGCTGCATCAGGCCCCAAGCGTCATGCGGCTCGCCAAGCCCACCATGGCCGCCTCCATGCTGGTGCCGCTGCTCCTGATGCTCGCCGGCTTCACGCTGCTCTTCGGTGCGCTGCTGCTGGTGCGGCTGCGCGCGGAGATCCTCGCGCGCGAGCGCGCCAACCCGTGGCTGAAGGAGGCGCTGGCACGATGAAGGAATTCCTCGACATGGGCGGCTACGGCGCCTTCGTGTGGCCCTCCTACGCGCTCACCTTCGCCGTCATCGCCCTGAACGTCTTCTGGGCGCGGCGGGCGCTCAGGCGCGCCGAGGCGGCCGCACGTCAACGCCTTGCGGCGCGGGGCGGCCCATGAGCCCGACCCGCAGGCGGCGCCTGATCCTCGTCATCGGGATCCTGGCGGGCGTGAGCATCGCCGGCGCACTGGCGCTGAACGCGTTCAAGCGCAACGTGACTTTCTTCTTCGATCCGACCCAGGTCGCCAACGGCGAGGTCAAGAGCGGTCAGGCGTTTCGCCTGGGCGGCATGGTGAAGGAGGGCAGCTTTGCGCGGCAGCCGGGCAGCCTTGAGTCGCAGTTCGTGGTCACCGACTTTGAGCACGAGGTACGCGTGAGCTACAGCCAGTTGCTGCCGGATCTGTTCCGCGAAGGCGCCGGCGTCGTTGCGCACGGTCACCTCGATGCTTCCGGCACCTTCGTCGCGGATGAAGTGCTCGCCAAGCACGACGAGAACTACATGCCGCCGCAGGTGGCGCGCTCGCTCAAGCGTCGCCACGGCGAATCGCGGGCACCGGACACGCCCGCCGCGGCGGCGCCAGCGGCGACCTCAGGGTCATGAGCCATGCTGCCTGAACTGGGACACTTCGCGCTGATACTCGCGCTGCTGCTCGCGGCCCTGCAGGCGTTCTTCGGTATCGCAGGTCCCGCCTTCGCACGCGAGCGCTGGACGCACGCAGTGACGCCGGCGCTCGCCGGTCAGGCGGTCATGGTGGTGACCGCGGTGGTGTGCCTGGTGAATGCCTTCGTCAGCAACGACTTTTCGGTGCTGTACGTGGCGGACAACTCCAACTCCGCGCTGCCGCTGTTCTACCGCGTGACGGCGCTCTGGGGCGCGCACGAGGGCTCGCTGCTGCTGTGGATCCTGCTGCTCGCGCTGTGGAGCGTGGCGGTGGCGCTGCGCTCCTCGGGCCTGCCGCCGAATTTCGCGGCGCGGGTGCTCGGGGTGCTGGGACTTGTGAGCTTCGGCTTCCTGCTCTTTACGCTCGCCACTTCCAACCCCTTCGCGCGCCTCGATCCGCCGGCCCCCGATGGCCGGGACCTGAACCCGATCCTGCAGGACCCGGGGCTCGCCGTGCACCCGCCGATTCTCTACACCGGCTACGTCGGCTTCGCGGTGGCATTCGCATTCGCCTGCGCCGCCATGCTCGAAGGCAGGCTCGATCAGGGCTGGGCGCGCTGGACGCGCCAGTGGACCACCTGGGCGTGGGCGTTCCTCACCTGCGGAATCGCACTCGGCAGCTTCTGGGCCTATTACGAGCTCGGCTGGGGCGGCTTCTGGTTCTGGGATCCGGTGGAGAACGCCTCCTTCATGCCCTGGCTCGTGGGCACAGCGCTCGTGCACTCCCTCGCGGTGACCGACAAGCGCGGCCTCTTCAAGAGCTGGACCCTGCTGCTGGCGATCCTCGCGTTCTCCATGAGCATGCTCGGCACCTTCCTCGTGCGCTCCGGCGTGCTGGTGTCGGTGCATTCCTTCGCCGCCGACCCGAGCCGCGGCATGTTCATCCTGGTGTTCCTCGTCATCATGATCGGCGGGGCGCTCGCGCTTTACGCCTGGCGCGCGCCGCTGCTGAAGTCGCAGGCCGGCTTCGAGCTCGGGGCGCGCGAGTCGTTCCTGCTCTTTAACAACGTGCTGCTGGTGATCGCCGCCGCCACGGTGCTCGCCGGCACCCTCGCGCCCCTGATCTCAGACGCCCTGAAGCTCGGCACGGTCTCGGTCGGCCCCCCGTACTTCAACCCGACGTTCCTGCTCTCGATGCTGCCGCTTGCGGCACTGCTGGCGGTCGGCATTCACGCGGGCTGGAAGCGCGGACGGCTCAAGGACTCGCAGCGCGCCATCCTCTTCAGCCTGCTCGCCGCGGTCGTGCTCGCCTGCGGGCTCGTGTTCGGGATCTACCGCCAGGGGCACGTCCTCACGCCCATCGGCGCGACGATCGGTATCTGGATCCTCATCTCCTCGCTCGTCGATCCGCTCGATCGCTGGCGCCGCGGCCTGAGCCTGTCGCGCGCGGTGCTCGGCATGACGATCGCCCACATGGGACTCGGGGTCGCGGTCATCGCCCTCACCACCGTTGAGTCCTTCACCGTGGAACGCGACGTGGCCCTGAGCCCCGGGCAGGTCGCACAGGTGGGCGGCTATGAACTGCGCTTCGAGGGCGTGAAGCCCATCGAGGGGCCGAACTTCGACGGCGTCGGTGGCACCTTCGTCGTCACGCACGGCGGCGCCCCGGTGGCCGTCATGGTGCCGCAGAAGCGCCAGTTCTGGGTGCAGCACCAGGTGACCTCCGAGACCGCCATCACCTTGAGCCGCGGCAACAATCTCCTGCTGGCGCTCGGGGACAATCTCGGCGCCGGGCGCTGGAGCGTGCGCGTGCAGATCCGGCCGCTGGTAAGCCTGGTGTGGCTCGCGGCGCTCATCATGGCGATCGGCGGCTGTATCGCAGCCTCCGACCGCCGCTACCGGAGCGCTCCGGCGGCCGCTGTCGCCCGCGGCTCCCGGGCCCTGGCGCGCGAGGCGTAGGTGAACCGCTTCCTCGTGCCCCTCGGCGTCTTCGCGCTGCTCGTGGTGGTGCTCGTCATCGGCATCCGCCACTCACCCGACAAGGGCATCATCGTCTCACCGCTGCTCGGCAAGCCGGCGCCCGCCTTCTCGCTGCCCTCGCTCCTGGAGCCGGCGCATGCGGTGAGCTCTGCTGAGCTCAAGGGTCACTGGTACCTCTTTAACGTCTGGGGCACCTGGTGCGGTGAATGCCGCGCCGAGCACGACATGCTCCTCAAGGTGAAGGCCGCAGGCGTAGTCCCCCTCATCGGACTCGACTGGAAGGACGATGATGCGCAGGCGCAGGCGTGGCTCGGGCAGCTCGGCAACCCCTACCAGAGTGTCGCGGTGGACCGCTCCGGCCGCGCCGCGATCGACTGGGGAGTCTATGGCGCGCCCGAGACCTTCCTCGTGAGCCCGGCGGGCATCGTCGTCTACAAGCACGTGGGCGCACTCGATGAGGCCACCTGGACCCGCGAGATTCTGCCGCGCGTGCAGGGAGGGAAGATCTGATGCGTGCGCGACCCCTGGCCGGGCTCGTGCTGCTCGGCCTTGCGCTCCTCAGCACCGCGCTGCCCGCGCTCGATACCACGGTGCTGCCGGACCCGAAGCTGCAGGCGCGCTATCAGGCGCTGACGCACGAGCTGCGCTGCATGCAGTGCCAGAACGAATCCATCGCCGACTCCCCGGTCGACCTCGCCGCGGACCTGCGCACGCAGGTGCGCGAGCAGCTCCTCGCCGGCCGTTCCGATGAGGAGATCCGCAACTGGATGGCGGCGCGCTACGGGGACTTCATCCTCTTCCGGCCGCGCTACTCGTGGCGCAACGCCTGGCTGTGGGCGGCGCCTGCGGTGCTGCTCGCGCTCGGGGCGGGCATCTGCTGGCGTATCGTGCGCACGCGCACCCGGCTGGTCGCCGATGATCACGAGCCGCTCGACGACGAGCTGCGTTCCTGATGCTCACCTTCGCCATCCTCGCCGCGGTGCTCACCCTGGGCGGCGTGCTCGCCGTGACCCTGCCGCTGCTGCGCCGCGACAGGGGCGGCGCAGCCGCCGCCCCCTGGACGGCCCTGAGCGCCGCCGGGGTGCTCGTCATCGGTTCGGCGCTGCTTTATATCGCCTGGAGCAACTGGTCGTGGCGCTCGGCACCAGCCGCGGACTCACCCCAGACCATGGTGGCGCGCCTGGCGCGGCAGCTGGAGGAGAATCCCAACAACCCCGAGGGCTGGTTGATGCTCGGGCGCTCCTATGCGGTGCTGCAGGAGCTGCCGATGGCGCTGCGCGCGTTCGAGCGTGCCGACCGCCTGAGCGGGGGCAAGAGCGTCGAGGCGCTACTCGGGGAAGCCGAGGTACTGGCGCTTCAGGACCCCGCGGAGCTCGAAGGACGCGCCGGGCGTCTCATCGACCGCGCCCTGCTCCTGCAGCCCGACTCCGCCAAAGTGCTCTTCTTCGCTGCGACTGTTGCAGCGCGGCGCGGGCAGCTGCCCCTGGCGCGCGAGCGCTTCGCGCGCATTCTCGCCATGAATCCCCCGGAAAACGTGCGGCCGATCCTCGAGCAGGAGATCCGCCTCATCGATGAGAAGCTCGCGGCACCTTCAGCACCGGCCGCAGCATCGCCCTCCGGCACTTCCGCCGGGGCCTCCGTCTCGGTGAACATCACCCTGGCACCGGCCCTGAGCGGGGGCACCCCGGCACCCCTGTTTGTGTTTGTGAAAAATGCCGCGACCGGTGGTCCGCCGCTGGCCGCCAAGCGCCTTGACAGCCACTTTCCGCAGTCCGTCACCCTGACGCCTGCGGATTCGATGATCCCGGGGCGCTCCTTTAGCGCCGGTCAGGCGGTACAGGTGGTGGCGCGCATCGCCCGCTCGGGGAGCCCGGTGGGTGCCAGCGGTGATCCTTACGGGGAAGTCACCTATCGGGTGGGGCAGGACGGGCAGCTCAATCTGGTCATCGACCGGGTTACGCCTTAAGAAGTCTCAGCTGCCCCTCCCGGGGCCGATTTTTCGCGTTTCCTGTCGGATATCGCTTATTTGCCCCGCCACAATCGAGGGGTATGCTGTTTCTCGTCAGGCTTTTTCAACGCATCTCGCCGCAAGTGCCCGGCATCGACTCGGGTCTTATGGCGGTTTTAAGGAGCACGAGTGATGGCACAAGGAACCGTTGATGAAGGGCGCACTTCCCACCGCGGCTTCGCCTCGATGAACGCTGAGCGTCAGCGTCAGATCGCAAGCATGGGCGGCAAGGCAGTGCCGGATGAGAAGCGCAGTTTCTCCCAGAACCGTCGCCTCGCCGCCGAGGCGGGTCGCAAGGGTGGCCAGAGCGTACCGGGCGCGAAGCGCAGCTTCTCGCAGGACCGCACACTGGCGGCCGTCGCGGGTCGCAAGGGCGGGCAGAGCGTACCGGACGAGAAGCGCAGCTTCTCACAGCACCCGGAACTCGCGGCCGAGGCCGGACGCAAGGGCGGACAGGCCAGTCACGGCGGCGGCAGCCGCCCGGCGTGATGCAGCCTCCGCCTGAGGACGGAAGCAATTAGCTGGTAACCGGCGGCGCGCGCGGTCAGGACGACCGTGCGCGCCCGCCTCATGCCCGAAGCGTGACGCACCAGGCGCCGATCGCAATCATCCCGATCCCGATCCAGTTCACCAGCGCAAGCTTCTCCCCGAGGAAACTCACTCCGAACAGCGCCACCAGGACGACACTGAGCTTGTCGAGCGGCGCCACGCGTGCCGCATCCCCGACGCTCAGCGCGCGGAAATAGCACCACCAGGAAGCTCCGGTCGCGAGCCCCGAGAGCACCAGGAACAGATAGCTGCGTGCCGAGGCGCCGAACACCTGTGGAAACTGGCGCGTCGCACCCACAAAGAGCGTGAGCACCGTGAGTATCACGGCGGTGCGGATCAGGGTGGCGACGTCGGGGCTCACGTGCTCGATGCCGACCTTGGCGAATACGGCGGTGAGCGCGGCGAAGACCGCGGAGCTCAGGGCCCAGATCTGCCAGGATGCCATGGGAGCGCAGTGTCACACGCGCCAGCTGCGCGGTCACGGGTGGCCATTGACCTCTCGCCGCCCGCGTACTACTTTCCACGGCAGCTAGGGGAGCCCCGGCAGGGGGCTGAGAGGCCAGCGGAGCGCTTGGAGGTGAGCGCGGCATGGCGACCCTTGAACCTGATCCAGTTAATGCTGGCGTAGGAAAGTGTCACAGGGGATTGCGCGCGGCCTTGAGCGCCGGGTGAGCCTCATCCCCAGGTCCCACACCGCACGCGGCATTGGCAGGATCTTCGACTACACGTTGAGGAGTCCGAACATGAATGCGCAGCTGATCCCGGTCGTTTCCGAGTCCTTTCCCTCCTCACGCAAGGTCTACCGCGCCGGTCGCCTGCACGAGGGGCTGCGCGTGCCGATGCGCGAAATCGACCTGCACCCGTCCGCCGGCGAGCCGCCGCTGGCGGTCTATGACTCCTCCGGGCCCTACACCGATCCTGCGGTACGCATCGACATCGAGGCAGGACTGGCGCGGCTGCGCTCCCCCTGGATCGGGGCCCGCGGCGACGTGGAGGCGTATCCGGGCCGCCACGTGCAGCTCATCGACAACGGCCTGAACGAGGGCGCCCGCGGCGCGCCGGAGTTTGCGCTGCGGCGGGCGCCGCTGCGGGCTGCGAGCGGGCGCGCCGTTACGCAGCTGGCTTACGCGCGCGCCGGCATCATCACCCCCGAGATGGAATACATCGCCATCCGCGAGAACCTCGGGCGCAGCGAGCGCCCCGCCGGTGCCCGTGACGGCAACTCCTGGGGCGCGGCGCTGCCTGATTTCGTGACGCCGGAGTTCGTGCGTGCGGAAGTGGCCGCGGGGCGCGCCATCATCCCCGCCAATATCAACCATCCCGAGTCTGAGCCGATGATCATCGGCCGTAACTTCCTGGTGAAGATCAACGCCAACATCGGCAACTCCGCGGTGACCTCATCCACCGCCGAGGAGGTCGACAAACTGGTGTGGGCGATCCGCTGGGGCGCGGATACCGTCATGGACCTGTCCACGGGGCGCAACATCCACACCATCCGCGAGTGGATACTGCGCAACTCGCCGGTGCCGATCGGCACCGTGCCGATCTACCAGGCGCTCGAGAAGGTCGGCGGCGTTGCCGAGGAGCTGACCTGGGAGGTGTTCCGTGACACTCTCATCGAGCAGGCCGAGCAGGGCGTCGATTACTTCACCATCCACGCCGGCGTGCGCCTGGCGTATGTGCCGCTCACCGTGAGTCGCGTCACCGGCATCGTCTCGCGCGGCGGCTCGATCATGGCCAAGTGGTGCCTGGCTCACCACCGCGAGAGCTTTCTCTACGAGCACTTCGAGGACATCTGCGAAATCGCGCGCGCCTATGACGTGAGCTTCTCACTCGGCGACGGGCTGCGCCCGGGCTCGATCGCCGACGCCAACGATGCCGCGCAGTTCGCAGAACTCGACACGCTCGGGGAACTCACGCAGCTCGCCTGGGCGCGCGACTGCCAGGTGATGATCGAGGGCCCGGGACACGTGCCCATGCACAAGATCAAGGCCAACATGGACAAGCAGCTCGCCACCTGCGGCGAGGCGCCGTTCTACACCCTCGGGCCCCTCACTACCGACATTGCGCCCGGCTACGATCACATTACGTCGGCGATCGGCGCGGCGATGATCGGCTGGTTCGGTACCGCCATGCTCTGCTACGTGACGCCGAAGGAGCACCTCGGGCTCCCGGACCGCAACGACGTCAAGACCGGCGTCATCACCTACAAGATCGCGGCCCACGCCGCCGATCTCGCCAAGGGACATCCCGGGGCGCAGGAGCGTGACGACGCCCTGTCGCGCGCGCGTTTCGACTTCCGCTGGCAGGACCAGTTCAACCTGTCGCTCGATCCGGATACCGCCTGCGCTTTCCATGATGCGACGCTGCCGAAGGAGGGGCACAAGGTGGCGCACTTCTGCTCGATGTGCGGGCCGAAGTTCTGCTCCATGCGCATCTCGCACGAGGTGCGTGCCGAGGCGCGCGCGGCGGGTATGCGCGACATGTCGGAGAAGTTCCGCGCCCAGGGAAGCGAGATCTACGTGCCCGCCGAGGCGGTGAAGGTCAGCTAGCGATGCGGGTTGCCATCATCGGGGCGGGCATCGCCGGACTCACCTGCGCGCTGGAGTTCGCCCGGCGCGCAGTGGCGGTCGAGGTGTACGAGCGCGCGCCGGCGGGGCAGGTGCGGGGCTGCTCCTGGTTCGCCGGCGGCATGCTCGCGCCCTGGTGCGAGGCGGAGAACTCCGGCACGCTGATCGCTGCGCTTGGCGAGGAGAGTCTGCCCTGGTGGCGCACGCACTTCCCGGCCAGCACCTGGAACGGCACGCTGGTGCTGGCGCACGCGCGCGACCGCGGCGAACTGACGCAGTTCGGACGCCGCACCGCGCACTTCGAGCGCCTGGGGAGCGCTGCGATCTCAGCGCTCGAGCCGGAACTCGCCGGTCGCTTCAGCGATGCCCTGTACTTCGAAGGCGAGGGTCACCTCGAGCCGCGTGCAGCATTAGCAGCGCTCGCAGCGCGCCTGACCGAGCTTGCGGTGCCGGTGCACTACGCCAGCACCGGCCCCACCGGCCGCACCCCGGGCCGCGTCGTGATCGACTGCAGCGGGCTTGCCGCCCGGGCGCAGCTGCCACAGCTGCGCGGCGTCAAGGGCGAGATGCTGATCCTGCGCCAGCCGGAATTGCGCCTGTCGCGGCCGGTGCGGGTGCTGCACCCGCGCCTGCCGGTGTACGTCGTGCCGCGCGCTGAAGGGCTGTACATGGTGGGGGCGACGATGCTCGAGAGCGACGCCGCCACCGGCGTCAGTGCGCGCTCGGCGCTCGAGTTGCTCTCGGCCGCCTATGCCCTGCACCCCGCGTTCGGTGAGGCGCAGATCCTGGAGCTCGGCAGCGCCGTGCGCCCGGCCTTTGCGGACAACCTGCCGCGACTCACCTGGGTGGGCCGGGCGCTGCACGTGAATGGCCTCTACCGGCACGGCTTCCTCATCGCCCCGGCGCTGGCGCGGCGCGCCGCCGAGGTGGTGCTCGAGGGACGGCACTTTGCGGAGGTGATGGATGAGAATCCAGGTCAACGGCTCCTGGCGTGAGGTGCCTTCCGCGGCACTGGCGGCGGCGCTGAGCGATCTTGGCTACGGCGACGCGCTAGTCACGACCGCGCTGAACGGCGAGTTCGTCGCCAGCGAGGCGCGAGTGCGCACGCTGCTGGCTGATGGGGATCGCCTCGAAATACTCGCGCCCATGCAGGGGGGCTGATGCTCGAGCTCTACGACACCGCGCTCAGCTCGCGCCTGCTGTTGGGCACTGCCCGCTACCCCTCGCCGGCGGTGCTCACCGCCGCGGTGCGCGCGGCACGCGCGCAGGTGGTGACGGTGTCGCTGCGGCGCGAGTCCGCCGGTGAGCGCGCCGGTCAGGGCTTCTGGTCGCTGGTACGCGAGCTCGGCGTGCGGGTGCTGCCCAACACCGCCGGCTGCCACTCGGTCAAGGAGGCCCTGACCACCGCCCACATGGCGCGCGAGGTCTTTGCCACCCCCTGGATCAAACTCGAGGTGATCGGTGAGGACGACACGCTGCAGCCGGACGTGTTCGGCCTGGTGGAGGCCGCGCGCATCCTGTGCGCGGAAGGCTTTCAGGTGTTTCCGTACACCACCGAGGACCTGGTGGTCGCCGAGCGCCTGCTCGAGGCGGGCTGCCGGGTACTGATGCCCTGGGGCGCGCCGATCGGCTCCGGGCGCGGCCTCAACAACCTCTACGGGCTGCGCGCGCTGCGCGCGCATTTCCCGGACGTGCCCCTCATCATCGACGCCGGCCTCGGCGTGCCCTCGCACGCCGCCCAGGCGCTCGAGCTCGGTTTCGACGCGGTGCTCATCAACACCGCGGTCGCGCAGGCCAGGGACCCGGTACAGATGGCGGCCGCCTTCGCGCAGGCGGTGGAGGCGGGCGCGGTCGCCTGCGCCGCCGGACCCATCGAGGCACGCGACCTCGCGAGCCCCTCGACGCCCGTCATCGGCACGGCCTTTCGCGGATGAAGCTGCCGCGCGTCTACCCGATCATCGACAGCGCTGCCTGGGTGGAGCGCCTGGCCCCCTCGGGCGTGCGCTTGCTGCAGCTGCGCATCAAGGAGCGGCCGCTCGCATGGGTCGATGCCGAGATTCACCAGGCGCTCAGCGCCTGCCGTGTGCATGGCATCCAGCTCATCGTCAATGACTACTGGCAGCTGGCCCTTGATGCGGGCTGTGACTTCGTGCACCTCGGGCAGGGGGATCTCGATACTGCCGATCTCGCAGTCCTGCGACGCGCCACGATGCGGCTCGGGATCAGCACCCATGATGAGGCGGAGCTCGAGCGTGCCCTGGCACTGGCGCCGGACTATGTGGCGCTGGGTCCGATCTACCCGACGACGCTCAAGGTGATGCCCTGGGCACCGCAGGGATTGGCGCGCATCGGTCAATGGAAACGCCGCATCGGCGATCTGCCGCTGGTCGCCATCGGTGGTGTAACACTCGCCCGTCTCCCCGAGGTGCTTAGGGCCGGTGCGGACGTTGCCGCGGTCGTCAGTGACATCGTCACGTCCGCAGATCCCAGGATGCAGGCGCGGCGTTGGGTCGACGCGGCGGTGGCCTAGCGTGAGCGAGCGCTATGCCCGCCAGACGGTGTTGCCGCAGGTCGGTGCGGCCGGCCAGGCGCGTCTTGCGCGCGGCCGCGTGCTCGTGGTCGGCGCCGGCGGCCTTGGCTGCGCGGCGCTGCCCTACCTTGCGGCCGCAGGCGTCGGGCAGCTAACGCTCATGGATCCTGACCGGGTGGAGGAATCGAACCTGCACCGCCAACCGCTCTATCGCATGAGCGATATCGGGATGCCGAAAGTGGACGCCGCGCGCGCGGCGCTCCTCGCCCTGAACCCCGCAATCGGCGTCACGACGCATCGCGAGCGCCTGGACGCGGGCAACGCCGCGCAGCGGGTCGGCGCGGCGGATGTGATCCTCGATGCCGCCGACAGCCTCGCCGCCACTTACATCCTCAGTGACGCCTGCCGGGCGGCAAACCTGCCGCTGGTGAGTGCCTCAGTGCTGGGGCTTGCCGGCTACGTCGGCGTCTTCTGCGGCGGCGCCCCGAGTTACCGCGCGGTATTCCCCGACATGCCGGCGCAGGCCGGCAGCTGCGCCGCGAACGGCGTACTGGGAAGTGCCGTCGGCGTCATCGGCACGCTGCAGGCACACCTCGCGCTCGCACTGCTCCTTGACCTTGCGCCGAGCCCGCGTGGACGGCTGATCTCCTTTGACTTCCAGTCGCTGCACGTCGGTGGCTTCGGCTTTACTGGCGCTGCGGAGCCGGTGCAGTCCCAGCTCACCTTCATCACAACGGCGGAGGTCGGGGCCGCGGACGTGGTCATCGACCTGCGCTCGCTGAGCGAAGCCCCGCGCTCACCGTTCCCGCAGGCATTGCGCCTCGACGTCGAGTCCCTCGAGCGCGGGCCGGCCCCGGTGCCGCCCGGCGCGCGGGTGGTGCTGTGCTGTCGCAGTGGCATACGTGCCTGGCGCGCCGCGCGGGCGCTGCAGCGCGGCGGCCACGCCAACCTTGCGCTGGTGGCGCTCGGGGAGTGAGCGCGGTGCTGCTCATCGGCGGCACCGACTCAAGCGGTGGCGCGGGTCTTGTGCGCGACCTGCGCACCCTCGGCGAACTCGATACCGCGGCGCTGTGTGCGGTGACGGCGGTGACGGCGCAGACCAACGAGGCGCTGCGCGCCGCCTGTGCGATGACGCCCGAGCTGGTGCGGGCCCAGATCGAGGCCGCCTTCGCGACCTGTCCCATCGGGGCGGTGAAGATCGGGATGCTGGCGAACGCGGCCATCGTGCAGGCGGTGGCCGACGCGCTCGCGCCGCACCCGAACGTGCCCGTGGTTCTTGATCCGGTGCTGCTGTCCACCTCGGGGGCGGAGCTCCTGCATGAGGCGGGGCGACGGGTGCTCATGGAGCGTCTGCTCGGCAGCGTCACACTCCTGACACCCAACATTGCGGAGGCCGCGGCGCTCCTGGGCTGCCGGGCGGCCGCGAGTGAGGCGCAGGCGCTCGAGCAGGCGCAGCAGCTGCTCAGCCGCGGCGCGCGCGCGGTGCTGCTCAAGGGCGGTCATGCGAGTGGCCACGAGAGCGTCGACCTGCTGCTGTCGGCGCAGGGCCTCGAGCGCCTGAGCGCCCCGCGTGTCGCAGCGACGCTGCGCGGCACGGGCTGCGCACTCGCCTCCGCCATTGCCGCCCACCTGGCGCGCCGCGTCCCGCTGGCTCTTGCGTGCGCACGGGCCAAGACTTACGTGAGCGCGCTTCTCAACCAGCGCCTCTGAGGCAAGCACGCCACTGTCGGCATGGCGCGACACGGCCGCGCTTTTCCACGCCGCCCCGTCAACCGATGTCTCCCTCGTTCGCTAATCCTCACGAGCCGACTGATGCGGCCCGTGACCTAACAGAGGGATTTGGACATGCACCGGAATATGTTGCAAACCGCGGTTCGCACCGCGCTTCTTTCGGGTCTGACGGCCGCCCTGGCCGCCTGCGGTGGCAGCGGTGGCAGTGGTGGCAGCGGCTCCACGGGCGCAACGACAGGGACGACGAGTCAGGTAGCGATGCCGCTCAGCGTCAGCGATGCGTCCTCGGAGGACTGGTCGACCATCGGTGTCAGGGTGCTGAGCATCGCACTGGTGCCGCAGGGTGGCGGCAGCAACGTGACGGTATGGAGCGCCCCATCGCCCGCACCCTACATCAACCTCGAGCAGCTCGATCAGCTCGCGGAGATCCTCGGCAACGTCAACGTGCCCCCCGGGACCTACACCGCGGCGGTGCTGACGGTTTCGGCCAACCCGGGCGACGTGCTGCTCACGGTCGCCGAAAACCCGGAGAGCGGCTTCCCGGTCGCCGCCGGCACCAGCATTCCCGCGGATCAGATCATCATCCAGGGCAAGCAGGGCGCAAGCGGCAGTTACACGGTTCCGGTGAACATCGGTTTCGTCAACCCGCTCGTGGTCAGCACCAGTTCCACCCCGGCACTCGACCTGGAGTTCGATCTCAGCAATCCCGCGTTTATCGTCGGCCACACGCCGCCGGCGGCCATGGGCGCCACGCTGTGGGCCATCAACTTCAAAGGACCGCTGCGTCATCACCCGATCTATGACATCGCGCGCCTCGTGCTGCGGCATACCTACGGAACCGTGAGCAGCGTGGCCGCGGACGCCAGCTCCTTCACCATGAGCAAGGACTTCCCGGTGCTGCCGGTGACCAACCCCGAGACCGCGGTGGTCAGCTCGCAGATGCTGCAGATCCAGGCCGACAGCACCGACGGCACCATCTTCTACGACATGGATGCCAAGACCCGCACTGTGGTCACAGACTTCTCCGCCGAGGCGGCGACGCTCGCCGGCAAGTACGTGCGGGTCGCCGCGCGCTACCAGCAGAACGGTACGCTAGTCGCGGTGCGCGTGTGGGCCAGCAGCGACTTCAGCAACGTCTGGCTGAGCCCGGAAGGGCACGTGACCAGCGTGGATGCCGCCAACAGCATCATCCGCGTGGCCAACGAGTCAGGCAGTGCCACCCCGGTAAGCATCGATGCCAATACGCAGTTCTTCTTCCGCACGCCCGCCAATGCCCAGGCCGATGCCACGCCGATCGCGACCGGCACGGGTTTCCTCACCAACCAGGACCTGGTGCGCGGCTTCAAGGTGCACGTGAGCGCGGTGGATCCGCTCGCCACTCCCATGGTGGCACAGACGGTCGACATCGAGACCGCCACCTACTCGGGCGGCATCTCGAACGCGACCGCGACCGGCTTCACCTACACGCACGACTTCGTGCGCACGACAGATGACTACGTCGCCACTCTCAACTACGTCTCCGCCACGACTGCCAACGGCACCGACGCGGACGGCAACGCCATCCAGGGGTTCAAGTGGTGGAACTTCACCTACCCGACGCTCGAGACGAGCGGCAGCGCGGCCATCCCGGACTTCATCGCCGCGACCAGTGGCGCGGTGAACTTCGGCGGCACGGTCGGCGGCCTCTCGGCCTGGGGGCTGAGCAGATCGATCTGGGCCGATCCTGCCAATGCCAGCGGCTGGTCGGTGCGCGAGGCGGTCCTGATGCCGACGCCGCTGCCACTCGGCACGGTGAGCTCTCCCTTCAGCGGCGGCACGTTTGCCATGACGGTACAAGGCGGCGCGCAGCCGGCCACGGTGGATGTGAGCACGACGACGCAGTCGGCGACGCTGGTCTATCAGGTCGACCGCAGCGGTGCGGTAGTCACGGTCAGCCCCATCGATGTCACCACTTCAAGCGGACTGAGCGCCGTGACACAGAACCTGATCGCGAATGTTCCGGTGAAGGTGTACGGGGTGCCTCAGTCTGATGGCACGCTCCAGGCCTACGTGATCGTTTACTACACGGGCGTGCTGCCGAGCATGTAAATGGGGAATCGGGCGTAAGCAGGATGCAACGCCGCGAGAAGAAGGGCGGTGCGGAGTCTCTCCGTACCGCCCTTCGCCTTTTTGCGCCGGCTGTAACGTGCGCCGGTTATCATGGCCTGATGACACAGAACAGCAACGGCTCGATGAGCCAACTCAAGGACATCGCGCACCGCGCGATGCTGGATAACGGACTGCAGCCGGACTATCCCGCGGAGGTCACTGCGCAGGTGACGGGCATCACGGGTCCGGCGAGCACTGCGGGTGAGGGTATTCGCGACCTGCGCTCGCTGCTGTGGTGCTCGATCGACAACGACGACTCCCGTGACCTCGACCAGCTGTCGGTCGCTGAGCCCCTGGCGGATGGGGCGGTGCGGATCTTCATCGCAGTCGCAGACGTGGATGCGGTGGTCGCCAAGGGCACGCCCGTCGATCAGCACGCGAGCCTCAATACGACCTCGGTCTACACGGCGGCACAGATCTTCGCCATGTTGCCCGAGCGGCTGTCCACCGATCTCACCTCGCTGGCACAGGATGGGGAGCGCCTGAGCATCGTCATCGAGATGACGGTCAGCGCGGCGGGCAGCGTGACCGCCTCCGACATCTATCGGGCGCGCGTGGTGAACCGCGCCAAGCTCGCCTACAACAGCGTCGCCGCGTGGCTTGACGGCAAGGGCGCCGCGCCCGCACCGCTCGCGGCGGTGGCCGGCATGGACCAGCAGCTGCGTGTGCAGGACAAGGTGGCCCAGGCCCTGAAAGCGGTGCGCAAGGCCCAGGGAGCGCTCGGCCTCACCACGCTCGAGGCGCAGGCGGTGTATGACGGTGCTGCGCTCGAGGACCTGCGGCCGGATGAGGATAACCGTGCCAAGGAGCTGATCGAGTACTTCATGATCGCAGCCAACGGCGTGGTGGCGCAGTTCCTGGAAGCGCGCCGCCTGCCGTCGCTGCGGCGGGTGCTGCGCACGCCGCAGCGCTGGCCGCGCATCGTCGAACTCGCCCGCCAGCTCGGCGAGTCGCTGCCCGCGACCGCCGACGCCAAGGCGCTGAGTGATTTTCTGGTGCGGCGCCAGGCTGCCGCCCCGCAGCTGTTTCCGGACCTGTCGCTCGCCGTGGTGAAGCTCCTCGGGGCCGGGGAGTACGTGCTCAAGCTCCCCGGGCAGCCGGCCGAGGGGCATTTCGGACTGGCGGTGAGTGACTACACCCACGCCACCGCGCCCAACCGCCGCTTTCCGGATGTCATCACGCAGCGCCTGCTGAAGGCGGCACTCGCCGCCGCACAGGCTGCGCCCTACAGCGCCGAGGAGCTGCGAGCCCTGGCCGCTCGCTGCACGCTGCAGGAGGGCAACGCCAACAAGGTCGAGCGCCTGGTGCGTAAATCCGCGGCAGCGCTGCTGCTGCAGTCGAAGATCGGCCAGCAGTTCGATGCCATTGTCACGGGCGCATCACCGCAGGGCACCTGGGTGCGCATCGGGAAACCGCTCGCCGAGGGGCGCGTGGTCAAGGGCTTCGAGGGTCTCGACGTCGGTGACCAGGTGCGCGTGCAGCTGATGCACACCGATGTGCAACGCGGCTTCATCGATTTCGCACGCGTGCGCAGCTGATTTGGCGCGCGGCGCGCCGCTACGGGCGCGCTGTCAGACAACACTGACGCACGCGCGACTCCTATCGCCGACAGGTTGCGAGCCCGGATTCGTGGTTCTATGTTGGCGTCTACTTCCCGCGTGTGGGGCCGTTGTACAAGGACGTTCGACGACTCCCGCGCGGTGAAGTTCTCAAGGTTCACGACCGCCGCGCCGGCTGCGCGGTGACACCAGACTAAGGAAGGTGCGCTCATGAAAATCTCCACGCAGATTCTGCTCGGCTCAATCGCCATTGCGCTGGTGAGCGCGGCTGGCGCGCAGACGGATCCCGGGCCGGCCAAGCCCGGCCAGTCAACCGCCGCCGGCTCCTACATGACTTCCTCCGGCGCAGCGCCCAGCGTCAGTGACAACTCGCGCCTGGCAGCACTCATCCCGGAGGGCATGACTTCGCAGACGGTGTGCCAGGCGTTCAAGAGTCTGCAACTGTGCGCCGCGACGCTGCACGCCGCTCAGAACCTCAACATTCCGTTTACGGATCTGAAGCGCAAGGTATCGCAGGGTGAGGGGCTGAGCGCTGCGATCCACACGCTCAAGCCGGACGCAGATGCCAACGCCGAGGCGCGCCGCGCCAAGAGTCAGGCGATGTCAGACTTTTCGGCGGGCGGCTAGGCTCAAACCAAGCGTCGGGGGATGCCGCATCCCCCGACGTATTGCCCGTATCAGGCCTTCTTGGCCATCGCGTTCTTGACTACTCCGGCAATCAGCATGACTACGATGCTGCCCACGCCGGAGGAGGCGATGTTTCCGACCGTGCTGCCGCCGCCGGCCCCACTGGCACCCAGTGCATTGAGGATCGCCGTGCCGGCGCCGCCGCCGACGACACCAGCAATGGTGTTCCCGAGGGCACCGAGGCTCAGGCTCTTGAACACCGCTCCGGCCACATTGCCGCCGATCGCACCCGTCACCAGACTGATGATCCACTCCATCACGTTCCCCTTCTGATAGTTGTTCTGGACGTAACTTGTAGTTATTAACCCGTGAGCAGGCCACCCGGCCCCGGGTTCGCCCCGAATCCTAACCACTTGGGGGCCGGCGCGCTACTTGGGCGCGGCAGGTTCCCTCAGCGCCCGGCGCTTCCGGAGGACAGGCGTGCAACCGCTACGGCGGCAAGTCCGAGCCCAAGATACAGCGCGAGGATCACAGCGCCGTTACGCAGTACGGCTCCAAGCCCGTGGGCGCTAACGTCTCCGAAAGGGTAGAGGTAGCGGCCGCTGTAGGCGCCGGCGATGAGCGAGATCAGGAAATAGGCGAGCGGATACAGCAGCCACTGCAGCGGCGAACTCCACCTCAGGCCGTTCTTCGGAGCGCACAGCAGCCACCACAGCACGTAGAGGATCGGGGTGACATCGTGCAGGAGTGCATCGGCCAGCCTGAACATCCCGACAGGAGCCCACTGCGAGCGCAGCAGCAACGAGTAGATGAGGCCCACGACAAAGATATAGACCGCGGTGGCGGCGAGTGTCCCGGTGCTCGTAAGGCAGGTATCTGCGCGAGCGAGGGCTACGCCGGTGGCGACGGCCGCGACGAGAATGTTGCTGAGGACCGTGTTGTAACAGAGCACCGCGAGCATCGCGTGCAGCGCTGAGTGTCCGCTCGCATGCGCCTGTTGCGCGGACAGCCACAGCTGTAGCAGCACGCCTACCCAGGCGATCACGGCTACGCTCGCCACCCAGGCGCGGCTCACGCTCCGACTGTTGCTCATGGCGCCTCTCCTGGCCTGCAGCGAAGCTCTGCTATTGTAACGGGGTCCCGCTGGCGGCTGGCCGCGGGACTGCGGGCCGTAATTACAACAGACTGGGAGAGGGTATGTCGCTCACCAAGCGCGCCGCGGCTGAGTTTCTCGGGACTTTCTGGCTGGTGTTGGGAGGTTGCGGGAGCGCAGTCATCTCGGCCGCCTTTCCGCACGTCGGCATAGGACTGCTCGGCGTCGCGCTCGCCTTCGGCCTGACGGTGCTCACGATGGCCTTTGCGATCGGCCCCATCTCCGGCTGTCACCTGAATCCCGCCGTGTCCGTGGGTCTGGTCGTCGGCGGCCGCTTCAAGGGCAGCGAGCTGCTGCCGTACGTGATTGCGCAGGTGCTGGGCGGCATTCTGGCCGCGGCCGTGCTCTACTTCATCGCCAGCGGCAAGGCGGGATTTGAGCTCAGCTCAGGACTCGCGGCGAACGGCTACGCCGAACATTCTCCGGGTGGCTATGCGCTCGCCGCCTGTTTCGTCACCGAGGTGGTCATGAGCTTCATGTTCCTGACCGTGATCCTCGGAGCCACCGATGCGCGCGCGCCGGTCGGGTTCGCGCCGATCGCAATCGGGCTATGCCTGACGCTCATCCACCTCATCAGCATCCCGGTCACTAACACCTCGGTGAATCCGGCACGCAGTACCGGCCCGGCGGTGATCGTCGGCGGCTGGGCGATCTCGCAGCTGTGGCTGTTCTGGGTGGCACCGATTCTCGGCGCCGCGATTGCCGGTGTCGTCTACCGCGCCCTGTGGAGCGACGGCCAGCGGCACTGACGGGCGCGCCTCAGCCGGGCCGATTGGACGCCGGCGGGGGCGGCGCGGGGGCCGGGGCGGCCGCCAGGGTGGGCTTCTTCCAGTCGCCGCCGAGGGCTCGCACGAGGAGCACGGTAGCGCCGGCGCGGCGGATCTCGATGTCGACGGCCGTCAGGCGGGCCGCGAGCGCGGCATTCTCGGTGGACACCACCTCAAGATAAGTGACGATGCCACCCTTGTAGCGCAGGTTGGCCTGGTCGAGTGCCCCCTGAGTGGCGGTGACCGCGGCCGCCTGGCTGATGCTTTCGAGCTGCAGCTGGCGCAGCGCCGCGAGATTGTCCTCGACGTCCTGGTAGGCCGTCAGGACCGTGCCGCGGTAGTTGGCGACGTTCTCATCGTAGACCGCGTGGGCCTGCGCGGACTGGGCACGGCGCAGGCCGGCATCGAACAGATTGAGTACCACCTGCGGACCGAGTGACCAGTACTGGCTCGGGGCATTGAACCAGTTGCTGGTCTGGGTGCTCTGGTAACCGGCGGTACCGAAGATGCTGAATACCGGGAAGTAGGCGGCTCGGGCCACGCCGATGTTGGCGTTGGCAGCGGCTACCCGGCGTTCAGCCGCTGCGACGTCCGGGCGGCGCTCCAGCAGCTCCGAGGGCAGACCCGGGTCCACGGTCGGCAGCTGCGGCAGATGCTGCGCCGGGTGCGGCGCGATGCCGAAGGCCGTGGCCTCCCGCCCCACCAGTACCGCGATGGCGTGCTCGGTCTGCGCGCGCCGCAGGCGCGTGTCCTCGGCCTGGGTGCGCGCGGTCTCGAGCTGCGCCTGAGCCTGCTGCACGTCGGAGATCGGCGAGGCGCCGCCCTGGTAGAGGTTCTGGGTGAGCTTGAGGGCGCGGGCGTAGTCGGCCACCGTCTGGTCGAGCAGCTGCTGCTCGACATCGAGGCCCCGCAGCGTGAAGTAGTCGGTCGCCAGCTCCGCGTGCAGGGCGAGGTCAACCCCGGCAACGTCGCCGGCGCTCGCCTGCTCGCTGTAACGGGCGTTGGCGACCGTGTTGCGGACACGGCCGAACAGATCGAGCTCGTAGGAGAGGCTGCCGCCGAGGGTGAACAGGTTGCCGGTCGCAGGTTTGCCGAGAGTGTAGCTGGGGGAGTTGTAGGACACCCGCTCGCGGGTGGCGCCGGCGTCAGCATCGAGCGAGGGGAACAGCGCCGAGCGTGCGATGCGCGTCTGCGCCTTAGCCTGCTCGAGCCGCGCGAACGCCGCTTTCAGGCTCTGATTGGCGTCGGTGACCTGCGCCTCGAGCGCATCGAGCTCCTGATCCTCAAACACCTGCCACCATTCTCCGCGCGGCGCGGTGTCCGCGGGCGTAGCGAGCTTCCAGTCGCCGGTCTCCTTGAAGGTATCAGGGGGCGTCGCCATCGCCGGCCGCGCATAGTGCGGGGCGAGCGAGCAGCCGCTCAAGGCCGCCAGCACCGCGACTGCGGCGGAACGCCGCATCAGGAGTGTCCAGTGGCGGCGGGCTTCGCGGCCGCGGGCGGCGTGGGTGCCAGGCGCACCTGGGCGCCATCCTGGATGGAGTCCGGCGGGTTGGCCACTAGCACATCGTTCGCGTTGACGCCCGAAAGCACTTCGATCTCGGTGCCGAAGTCACGGCCCTGTGTGATCGTCTGCAGGTGCACCCGGTGCTGGTCATCAAGAACGGCGACCCGCAGCCCGTCGGTGCGGAACAGTACGGTGTTCACCGGGATGCGCAGCGAGTCATCCACACCTGCCAGGTTGAAATACACCTGTGCGTACGAGCCCGGCAGCAACTCGCCCTTGGAGTTGTCGATCTGCAGCTCGACCTGCAACGTGCGGGAGTTGGCATCCAGGGCGCGCGAGGTGTTGGCAACCACCCCCTCATAGCGCTTGCCAGGATGGTCAGCAAACACGAGCCCGGCGCTGAGCCCCTCGTGGATGGCAGAGGCGTACAGTTGCGGAACCGACACGTAGATGCGCAGACGATGCAGGTCCGCCACGCGGAACAAGGCATTGCCGGCGCTTTGACCCGCATTGATGAGTGCCCCGACATCCGTGTTGCGCTGCGTGACCACGCCATCAAAGGGGGCCAGTACGCGCTTGAAGGACTCCAGCTCCTGCAGACGTGCCAGGTTCGCCGCCGACGACTGCTTGGCGGCGGCCTTGGCCGCCGCATCACCGGCGCGCTGGTCGGCATCCTGCTGCGAAACCGACTCCGTGGCTAAAAGTCCCTTCCAGCGATCGTTAGTCGTGCGTGCCAACTCATAGTTGGCGTCCGCAGTCGCCAGGTCCGCCTGCGCCTGACGCAGCTCCTGATCGACCTCCGGAGTCTCGATCTCCGCCAGCAGCTGCCCCTTCTTGACCTGCGTGCCGATGTCGGTGTGCCAGGCCTTCAGGTAGCCATTGGTGCGGGCATAGATCGGCGCCTCGTAGAAGGCCTGCACGCTTCCGGGCAGCACCAGCGTGTCCTTGCCGGGACCGCCGTGCGGTTTAACCGTGGTGACGGTAGCGACCGCAGCATCAGAGGCCTGCTTCTCGAGCGCCTGTCGCGCGCTCAGGCGGCTCACAATGCCCCACACCGCGATGATGAAGGCCGCGGCAACGAGTATCAGTACATAGCGACGCGTGCGCGGGTCGGCCGTGTGCGGAGCCGGCGAGTTAGTGGGCTGGTCGGACATTGCTCTCACTCCGGCGCGAATGAATCATGGAGAAAACAGTGGGCACAAAGAACAGAGTCGCGATGGTGGCGAAAATCAGGCCGCCGATCACCGCGCGTCCCAGGGGGGCATTCTGCTCGCCGCCTTCACCCAGACCAAGTGCCATCGGCACCATGCCGATGATCATGGCGAGCGCGGTCATGAGCACGGGACGAAAGCGCTGCGTGCCGGCCTGCAGCGCTGCGTGGGTGGCATCATCTCCGGCCGTCATTCGGTCGCGCGCGAAACTGATCACGAGCACACTGTTCGCGGTTGCGACTCCCATGCACATGATGGCGCCGGTCAGTGCCGGTACGCTCACCGGGGTATGGGTCATGAACAGCATCCACACGATGCCGGCGAGCGCTGCGGGCAGGGCGGTGATGATGATGAAAGGATCCATCCAGGACTGGAAATTCACCACAATCAGCAGGTAAACCAAGATGATGGCGCCGGCAAGGCCGACCAACAACCCGACAAACGAGTCGTTCATGGTCTTGATCTGGCCGCGCACAGTTACCTTGGACCCGCGCGCCAGGGAGTGTTTGGTGTCGGCGACTACCTTGTTGATCTCGCCGGAGATGTAGCCCAGATCCGCGCCATCGGCCGAGCCGAAGATGTCGATGACGGGCGTGGCGTCATAGTGGCTGACGACCGCCGGTGTCATGGTGCGCCGGAAACTCGCAAGGTTGGCCAGCAACTGCGTGGTGCGCGCTGCGGGGCCGGTGACCGGTGTCGTCGTAAGGTCCGTGAGGGAGGACAGCCGGAACTGCGGCGTCTGGGCGACCACTGGGTATTGGGTGCCGTTCTTCGGATCGATCCAGTAGGACAGCAGTGTCTGGCCGCTGCCCGAGAGCGAGGTAAGCAGGTCATTGGCCACGTCGGTCTCGGTGAGGCCCAGGAGCGCCGCCTTGCTGCGGTCGACATCCACGTTCAGGGTCGGGTAGTCGAACGCCTGCTGGATGCGCAGGTCCGCGACACCCGCGATCTTATGCATGCGTGCCAGGAGGTCGTTGGCGTACGTGCGGTTCGCCTCGACATTGAAGCCGGACACCTGCACGTCGAGCGGCGCCGGCAGACCGAAATTCAGGATCTGGCTGACGATGTCCGCCGGCAAGAAAGCAAAGGTCGCGGATGGGTACAGCGCGTTCAACCGCGGCCGCAGCTTGCGCACGTACTGCGCCGTTGGGTGGTGCCCCTCCTTGAGATTCACCAGAATATCGGCATCCCCTGAGCCCACCGGAGCGGAACTTGAGTAGGCCAGATTGATGCCGCTGTAGGGCACGCCGATATTGTCGACGATCGTTGCGATCTCACTTGCAGGGATGACTTCGCGGATGGTGGCCTCAACCTCGTCGCAGAGCGTGGCGGCCTCATCGATGCGTGCGCCAGTGAAGGCACGCACGTGCAGTTTGATCTGCCCGGCATCGACCGCCGGAAAGAAGTCCTGGCCGAGGCCCGGCATAAAGCGCCCGAACGGGAAGGCCAACACCGCGGTCAATGCCATGGCGGCCAGGAACGGCGCGGCGAAGCGCATGCCAGCGCCCAGCGCGCGCTCGAGCAGCGAGTGGTAACCGCCCCGGACGCGTGTGAACCAGCGCTCGAAGCCATGCTGCAGCTTCTGGAAGAAACCGCTTGCGGTTTCGTGCTTGTTCGGGTCGTGCTTCTGCAGCCAGTACTTGGCGAGCGTAGGTACGAGCGTACGTGAGAGCAGGTAGGAGGCGAGCATCGCGAACACGACCGCTTCGGCGAGCGGTACGAACAGATAACGCGCCACGCCCCCGAGCATAAACATCGGTACGAACACGATGCAGATTGCCAGGGTCGACACCAGGGCCGGAGTAGCGATCTCGTGCGCACCCGTCAGGATGGCATCCTCGACATCCTTGCCCTCTTCCAGGTGGTAGTTGATGTTTTCGATGGTGACGGTCGCATCGTCGACGAGGATACCGACCGCGAGCGCCAGGCCCCCGAGGGTCATGATGTTGATGGTTTCCCCGAGCGCGGAAAGACATACGATCGAGGCCAGGATCGACAGCGGGATCGAGATCGCGATGATCAGGGTGCTGCGCACGCTGCCGAGGAAAAGCAGAATCATGAGGCCGGTCAGCGCTGCGGCGATCACCGCCTCGCGCACCACGCCGGAGATCGCGCCGCGCACGAAGATGGACTGATCGCCAACGAGGTCGATGTTGAATCCCGGCGGCAGCTGAGTCAGTACCGTCGGGATACGCGCCTTGATTTCCTTGATGATGTCGAGCGTCGAGGCGCTGCCCGTCTTCAGCACGCTCATGAGCACGCCGCGGCGGCCATCGCGACGCACCATGTTGGTCTGTGGCGGATAGCCGTCGCGTACGTTGGCAACGTCTCGCACGTAGATCACGGTGCCGTTGCGCGTAGTGACCGGCATGTCGTTGAGCTCGGCTACCGTGCGCGGGTTCGAGTTAACCGAAACGAAGTACTCGCGGTCGCCGATCTTTTGCGTACCGGCCGGCAGGATCGAGTTCTGGGTGCCAATGGCGTTAGTGATGTCGTTGCCGGAGAGACCCTGGGCGCGCAACGCGTCCGGATTCAGATCCACCTGTACCTGGCGCTGCAGGCCGCCGTAGGGGTAGGGCATGGAGGCGCCCGGAACGGTGGCAAGCGCTGTACGGATGATGCTGTTGCCAAGGTCGAAGAGCTGGGCCTCAGAGAGCGTGTCACTCGAGAGCGCCAGCTGCAGAATCGGTACCGAGGAGGCGTTGTAGGCAAGAATAAATGGCGGCGTGGTGCCGGGCGGCGCCTGCCGCAGACCGGTCTGGGAGACACCTGTAATCTGCGCGAACGAGAGTTCCTCGTTCACGTTGGGCTGGAAGAAATACTTCACCACCGACTTGCCGGTCAGAGACTGCGACTCGGTGTGCTCGACATCGTTGACGGTCGTCTGCGCGGTGCGCTCGCTGGCGAGCACCAGGCGCGTCGCCATCTCATCCGGGGAGAGGCCGGTGTAGTTCCAGATCGCGGCGACCACCGGGATCTTGATGTTCGGAAAGATGTCGGTGGGAGTGCGCAGGATCGAGAACACGCCGAGGAGCGTGATCAGGATGGCGAGCACCAGAAACGTATAGGGGCGCCGCAGCGCCAGTTTGACGATCCACATTTGACCGCCAAAGTTACCGGAGGCATGGGAAGCAACGATTACGCCGCCGCCACTGTTTGTTACAGGTGAAATGGCACCCGCAAGCAGCCTGCGACAGAGGACATGGAAATTGGGGCCCCCTGGGACCAGCCCGGGGACGGACGGGCGGCTACCGGGGTACGCGGGGGCGAATTGGGTGAAGAGCAGACGGTCAGTAGACGGCTTCGACGGGCACCGCGACGCGGTAGCCCACGCCACGTTCCGTGACGATGATCAGCGGTTCCGCGGGGTTGGCCTCGATCTTGCGGCGCAGACGCAGCACCTGCACATCGATGGCCCGGTCATAAACCTCGTTGTCGTAGCGGCGACTCATCTCGATCAGCTGGTCGCGGCTGACCACCCGGTTGCCCGTCGCCAGGAGCGCCGCCAGCAGGTTGAACTCCCCATTACTGAGCGTCACGTCGGTGCCATTGCCGGCGGTGAGGCGACGGGTGCGCAGGTTCAGCTCCCAGCCCGGGATCCGATAGGCACGGCACACACGCGTGCCCTTGGCATCCTGGCTGATCTGGGTCCGCCGCAGCACCGTGCGGATGCGCGCCAGCAGCTCCCGCGGGCTGAAGGGTTTGGTGAGGTAGTCATCCGCACCGAGCTCCAGTCCCATGACGCGGTCGGCTTCCTCGGCGCGGCCGGTGAGGATGATGACGGGGATTTGGGATTCAGCGCGCAGCTGGCGCAAGAGATGCATGCCGTCCTCACCCCGCAGCCGCAGGTCAAGCAGCGCCAGGTCAACTACGCCGGTGCGGCAGGCTTCGAGGAATTCAGCCCCGGTGGCCGCGCCCGTGACGCGGAAGTCGTTCTGGCCCAGGTATTCCTCCACCAGCTGGCGCACCGCACTGTCATCGTCCACCACCAGCACGTGCGGCACCGGGACACTGTTCATCGGAGGCGTCCGTGAAGCGCGTGCTGGTCGTCGAGCGTGATAGTCTTCACCGCGATCTCATCCGTGAATGGCTCGAGGACGGGGGCGTCGAGGCGGTCTATGCCGACGCTGCCGATCAAGCTCCGGCGGATATCGATGCAGTACTGGTCGACGTTTCGTGTCAGCAGCAGGCTCATGCAACTCTCAACAACTGGCGTCGCACGTATCCGCGCGCCGCGATCGTGCTGGCCTCCGGGCGGTTCTCGGCGGGCGACATGGCGAATGATGCCATGGCTGCCCGCCTCGGAGTGACGCGCATCCTCGCCAAGCCCTTTACCCGCGCCGATCTATGGGCAGCCCTGGGCCTCGCAGCAGCCTCCCCGAGCAGCGACGCCGCGCCGCGCTAGGGGCGCCGGCGGCGGGCGAGGGCGCGCGCGCCCGCGCCCTGCGGATGCGTCTGGTCCTCGTGGTGGTGGCGGTATGCGCCGCGGTGTGGCTCTCGGCGCTCTACGATGCGCTGCGCGACCGCACGGCGATACTCGCCGACGCGGAGCGCCAGTACGAGAATGTCGCCGGCGCACTCGCCGAACAGGCCGCCCGGGCGCTGCAGGCCACTGATCTGATCCTGAAGCAGGCGGCGCTGCTTGACCCGGACATCCCGGGCGCGCCCGCCTCGCGGGACACGCTGGCCGACCTGCTGCGTCGTTACATGAGTGGTGTGCCGCAGGTGCGGAACCTCTTTTTATTCGACCCCGCGCGCGCACTGCACGTCAGCTCGACACCCTCTGGTGCCATCAACGCCGATCTGAGTGATCGCACCTACTATCGCGTGCAGCACGATGACCCGGCCTTCGGCCTCTACGTCAGTGAGCCGTTCCTCAGCCGTGTGACGGGGGATCCGACGTTCGTCCTCTCGCGGCGTCTGCCGGGCGAGGGGTTCCGCGGCATCGCCGGGGCGGCCGTGGATGTCCCCTATATCCGTCGCTTCTACAGCGCACTGGATCTGGGCGGTGGCAGCGTGATCGAGCTGGTGCGGGCGGACGGCACGGCACTGGTCAGCCGGGAGCACGAGGTCATCGGCACGTCCCCGTCCCCGTGGCTTGCCGCGTTGAAGGAGCTCGGGGACCGCGAATCCCTGTCGCTCGCGGCTAAGGACCCGGCGCTCGGGCCCATGCGCGTGAGCCTGCGCAAGGTGCCGGGGTATCCGGCGGTCGTGGTGGTGGGGCGCAGCGAACACGCGATCCTCGCCGACTGGCGCGCGAAGAGCTGGGACAACGTGATCCGCACCTTCGTCATCACCCTGCTTGCGACGCTGCTCCTGGTGGCTTTCCTGCGCCAGCTCGCCCGACACGAGCGCATGACGGGGCAGCTGCACCAGTCGCAGAAGCTCGAGGCCCTGGGAACGCTTGCCGGCGGTATCGCACACGATTTCAACAACGTGCTGGGCGCGATTCTCGGCTACAGCGAGCTCGGCATCGAACATACGCAGCCTGGCACGGCACTGCGGCGCTACCTGGACAACATCGTCATGGCCGCCAACCGCGCCCGGGACCTGGTTGCCCGCATTCTCGCTTTCAGCCGTCCGGGCGTGGGGAGTGCGCAGCCTTTGGTATTGCAGAGAATCCTCACCGAGGTGCGCAACCTGAGCGCCGCGGCACTGCCGGCGCGCGTGACGGTGAGCGTGCGCGCGCCGCAGAGCCCGCTGATCGTCGCCGGGGATGCCGCGCAGCTGCACCAGATGTTTGCCAATCTTGTGACCAATGCGGTGCAGGCGGTGGGCGATGCAGGCCGGGTCGAGGTCAACGCCAGTGCCGTGGCGATCGAGAACGAGCGCGTCTGTACAGTCGGGCGCCTGCGCCAGGGGCCGTACGCGCGCGTCGACGTCACCGACACCGGAATCGGTATGAGCGACGGACAGGTCGAGCGCATCTTTGACCCCTTCTTTACCACCAAGCCGGTGGGCGAGGGTACCGGCCTCGGCCTCTCCCTCGTGCATGGCATCGTGCTCGATCACGGCGCTGCGCTCGAGGTCACAAGCCGCCCGGGCGCCGGCACGAGCTTCAGCGTGTTTCTGCCACTGGCGAGCGGTGAGCCCACGCAGGAGCCTGCGCCCGTGGCGCTCGCCACCGGCCGCGGGGAGACCGTGCTGGTCGTTGATGACGAGGAGAGTCTCGTGCGGCTGACCGAGGAGGTGCTCGCGGGCCTCGGCTATGAGCCGGTCGGCTGTGTCGGGGCGCTGCAGGCTCTGAAGGTGTTCCGCGGCGACCCGCAGCGTTTCGACGTCGTGGTGAGCGATGCCATCATGCCCGAGATGTCAGGCACGGAGCTGCTGAAGGAGATGCGCCGCTCGCGCGCTGGCCTTCCGGCGCTTCTGGTGAGCGGCTATGGCGGTCCGGACCTGCAGGCACAGGCGGCTGCGGCGGGCGTGCATACAATCCTCAGCAAGCCGCTACATGCCGCGGAACTTGCGGCGGCTCTGTCCGCGGTGCTGGCGAACTCGGGAAAACGCGGTCGCGCGCCCGAGAAGGCGCCGGACGCGGTGGTATAGGGGAGGGTTCTTTGGACAGCGGCACACTCAGGCAGCGGCTGGTCAGGCCGACCGCAGGCTTCAGGCGTCTTGCACGGCGCGCGTGCCGCTCCTGCGCAGTGCTGCTCGGCAGTGTCCTCCTGATCACTCTCGCGGCGGCGCAGCCGGTAGCACCTTCGGGCAGCGGCGGCATAGATGCGCGGCTGGACCTGCTTTTCGGGGAACACGATCCGTACCGCGCGTTCCTCGGGCAGCTGCAGGCAGCCGTCGCGGCAGACGAGCGCGTGCGGGTCGCGGGCATGGTGAGCTATCCGCTCAAGACGAAGATTCACGGTCACGTGGTGCGCATCGGCACGACGCAGCAGTTCCTCGCTCACTACGATCAACTGCTGCCGCAGGCGACGCGGACGCTCCTTGCCGCACAGTCCTATGAGGAGCTGTTCGTGAACAGCCAGGGCGTCATGATCGGGAGTGGTCAGTTGTGGTTCAGCGGGATCTGCAACGACGCGCTCTGCAGCAGGCGCACCATTAAGATCATCGCCTTCAACCCGACGCCCTAGTTCTCCGGGCAACCTGCCCGGGACAATGGCGGTCCCCCTCGCGCCGGAGTAGTCTTCGTTCGCAGGAGGGACTCATTCCATGTCCAAGATGCTTCAGAAAACAACACTCGCGGCCCTGGTACTTCTGGTCACTGCCTGTGCGACTACGACCTTCACTTCCACGTGGAAGGCCCCGGGAACGGCACCGATCGATCCTGTGGGCAAGACCGTTGCAGCCGTGTTCGTGTCACGTGACGAGAGCCGGCGGCGTCCCGCCGAGGACCAGCTCGCGGCCGACCTCACCGTGCACGGCGCCAGGGGCGTTGCCGCCTATACGATCCTGCCGGGCGAGATGCGCCAGAATGGTGACGCTGCGCGGGCTGCACTGAAGGCCGCCGGCTGCGATGGCGTCGTCATCATGCGCGTGGTCGGCAAGGACCAGCAGGTCAACTACACGCCCGGCATGGCGATGCCGGCGTACTACGGTGGGTTCGGACCCTACTGGGGTTACGGCTGGGGCACGGTCTACTCACCGCCCACCATCACCACCGATACGATCGTTTCGGTCGAGACGCTGGTGTACTCCCTGAAGACGGATAAGCTGTTGTGGGCGAGTTCCAGCCACACGACGAATCCTAGGAACCTAGATGCCCTGGTGAGCGAGGTTGCAGGCGCGACCGCCAAGGAAATGGAGAAGCAGGGCCTGATCGTGATGCCGGCGAAGTGAGCCAGCGCTTGCCCGCCGCGCGCCAGAGGTGGCGGCGGCTGGGCCGCTGGGTCGGCCTGGCCGCGGCCGCGGCGTGTGGCGTCGCCCTGGCCTCAACCCCGCAGGCCTGGAGTGACTACGACGCGGAAGTGCTCAAGGCCTGTATTGCCGCGAGCTTACTCAAGAACCCCCATGCGGCAGGACAGCGGGTGGATTTTGATGATGCCACCGGTTATTCCGCCCTCGTGCTGGCCGGGCACTACCCGCAGCCCCACATGAAGAACCAGCCGGGGCGCGAACTGTGCCTGTTCGATCGCCGCACGCGTACCGCAGTAGTGTCGGAGGCCGACGGAATTCTGCGCGGCAGATCACCTGCCGCCGCGTCTTCGGGCAACCCCTAGCGCAATTCTCAATCGCCGAGGCATCGACATGAACTACGCCCGCCTTGCATTGGCCGCCCTCGGGGCCACGGTCGCCTACTTCGCCTACGGCTTCGTCATGTTCGCCGCGTGGCCGTCGATGAAAACCGAGTTCCTGAAGTACCCCAACGTCTATCGCCCGCGGGCTGAGCTCATGCAAATGATGCCCTACGGCATGATCGCCATTCTCATTGGCATCGTCGTCGTCGCCATTCTCTACGCAAAAACCTATCGCGCTGGCGGGGGCATCGGATCCGGCGCCACCCTTGGGGCACTCATCGGCACATTCTCGGTCTGCACGTTCGTCATTCACAACTACGTCAACCTCAACATCGGCCTCACGCTGACCCTTTACCAGAGCATCGCCTACTTCATTCAGTGGGTCATCGTCGGCGCAGCCATCGGCCTCATCTACAAGCCATCCTGAGGCGCGGCTGCAGTGCTCCCGTTGCGCGTCGACGTCGAGCCTCCCCGGCCGCGTAGTCACGCAAAGTAATCAGAGGCGAGCGTCTCGTCGCTGCCAGCGCGCGAGCCCAGGGCATTGAATACGGGTGTCAGGACCAGCACCAGGACCAGGTTCAGCAGCACCGTGTAGAAGGCGCTGTAGCCAGGCAGAACCAGGTGGCCGAAGTTGAGGGGGAAGGTCGGCGTCAGATTGGCCGCGATTGCCATCCAGGTTCCGGCGATCGTTCCGACGCCCCAGCCGACGAGCAACGCCCAGGAGTTGAACCAGCGCGTGTAGGTTCCCAGCATGACCGCAGGCAGGGTCTGGATGATCCAGATGCCGCCGAGCAGCTGCAGCTGGATCGCGTACTTGGTCGGCACCAGGAGAATGAATGCCAGGGCGCCTACCTTGACGATAAGGGAGACCCATTTTGCGATCTGCGATTCCTCGCGCGCCGAAGGGTTCGGGTTGATGAATTCGCGGTGAATGTTGCGGGTGTAGAGATTGGCTGCCGCGATCGACATGATCGCGGCCGGTACCAGTGCCCCGATGGCGATGGCGGCGAAGGCGATGCCGACGAACCAGCTCGGGAAGCTGTGCAGGAGCAGCGCCGGCACGGCGAAGTTGTTGCTGAACTGCTTGAAGCCGGCGGCGTATTCGGGCATCTCCTTGACCCCGGCGGCGATCGCGAAGAAGCCCAGTAGCGCCAGCAGTCCCAGCATGAACGTGTAGCCGGGCAGCATCGCAGCATTGCGGCGGATGGCCTTGCCGCTGCTCGCGCTGAGGATGCCGGTGAGTGAGTGCGGATAGAGAAAGAGGGCAAGAGCGGAGCCGAGTGCGAGCGTGGCATAGGCGCTGTAGGCACCGGTGGTGTGTGCGCCCGGTGGCGCCAGGATGAGCTTGGCCGGGGGTATGGCTGCGAAGATCTTGCCGAAGCCACCGAGCTGCATGGGAATGACGATCACGGCCGTGAAGGCGGTGATGTAGATGAGCAGGTCCTTGACCACGGCGATCGAGGCCGGTGCGCGCAGGCCGCTGGAGTAGGTAAAGGCGGCCAGCACGACGAAGGCGATCAGCAGCGGCAGTTCGCCCATGAAGCCGGTGCCGGAGATACCCAGCGCGCCTACGACCACCTGGATGCCGACCAGCTGCAGCGCGATGTAGGGCATGGTGGCCACGATGCCGGTGATCGAGATCGCGAGTGCCAGCCAGCGGTTGCCAAAGCGCCCCTTCACGAAGTCGCCGGCGGTGATGTAACCGCGCTTGTGGCACACGTGCCAGAGTCGCGGGAAAACCAGGAAGAGAATGGGGTAGATGACGATCGTGTAGGGCACGGCGAAAAAGGCGAGCGCGCCGGTACCAAATGCCAGAGCGGGGACGGCGACGAAGGTGTAGGCCGTGTACAGGTCACCGCCGACCAGGAACCAGGTGATCACCGTCCCGAAACGCCGGCCGCCGAGCCCCCATTCATGCAGCTGGTCGAGGTCTCCGCGGCGCCAGCGCGCCGCGGCAAAGCCGAGCCAGCTGACGAACAGGAAGAGGATCACGAAGATCGTCAGCGCCGTCCAGTTCACGCCTTGCATGCCATCCCCCCGCAGCGTTGCCCGAGCACGCAGCTATTCGCGCGTCGCGAAATACACAACAGCGGTGAACACCGCGCTGATGAGAACCCACAGCATCTGGTACCAGTAGAAGTAGGGGATGCCCATCCAGGCGGGCTCGACGCTGTTGTAGAAGGGCGGCCACAGTACCGCGACGATCTGCACGATGAAGAGCAGGTACCACCAGCTCCAGCCGCGATGCCTGCCCTGAGTGTCATTCATGGAACCTCCTCCCGAAGTGCGCCCCGGTATTCCGGAGGCCCATCACGTCACCGCGGCGCGTGCCTGCTAGCGAACCTGGCGGTCCTTGGTTTCCGGCAGGAACAGCAGGCCGATCACGACCGTCATCAGCGCAACGATAATCGGATAGCGCAGGCCGTAATAGATATCGCCCTTCAGCGCGACCAGGGCGAAGGCGACGGCTGGCACGAAGCCCCCGAACCAGCCGTTGCCGATGTGGTAGGGGAGGGACATGGAGCTGTAGCGGATGCGTGCCGGGAACAGTTCGATGAGCCATGCGGCAATCGGCCCGTACACCATGGTGACGTAGAGCACCAGCACGAACAGCAGCAGCCAAACCATGAACTTGTTGATCTGCGCCGGATCGGCCTTCGCCGGGTAGCCGGCCCCCTTCAGCGCGCCGCCGAGAGACTTGGAGAAGGCCTCGCTCGCGGCCTTGAAATCCGCCCCCGTCATGGGGCCGCCCTCGACCGAAGCGATCGGGGGCGCATCACCGATGCGCACCTGCGCAATGCTGCCGATGGCTGCGGCCTCGTTGCGGTAAGGAACACCGGCCTTGGCGAGGGCTGCCTTAGCGACGTCGCAGGACTGGACGAATTTCTTCTTGCCCACCGGATCGAACTGGAACGAGCAGGCAGCCGGATCCGCCACGACGGTGACCGGCGCGTGCTGCGAGGCGCTCTCGATCGCAGGATTGGCGTAGTGGGTAAGCCCCTGGAAAATCGGTATGTAGGTGACGGCCGCCAGGAGGCAGCCCGCCAGCACGATCGGTTTGCGGCCGATCTTGTCCGACAGGGCTCCGAACACGAGGAAGAAGGGTGTTGCCAGCAGTAACGCGAGGGCCACGAGCGTGTTGGCGGTTACCGCGTCGACCTTGAGAGTCTGGGTGAGGAAGAGCAGGGCGTAGAACTGGCCGCAGTACCAGACCACCGCCTGCCCGGCGGTGGCGCCGAGCAACGCGAGGATCACGACCTTGAGGTTATCCCAGCGAGCGAACGACTCCGTCAGGGGTGCCTTCGACACCGTGCCCCCGGCCTTCATCTCCAGGAACACGGGCGACTCGGCCAGCTGCATGCGGATGTAGACCGAGATTGCCAGCAGCACGATCGAGACCAGGAACGGGATACGCCAGCCCCAGGTGTCGAATTCGGCGCCGAGCCAGTTACGGCACACGAGAATCACCACCAGACTCAGGAACAGGCCCATCGTGGCGGTGGTCTGGATCCAGCTCGTGTACCGGCCGCGCTTGCCCTGCGGGGCGTGCTCGCCGACGTAGGTGGCCGCGCCGCCATATTCACCGCCCAGCGCCAGTCCCTGCAGCAGCCGCAGCGCGACCAGGGCGAGCGGGGCGAACAGGCCCGCACTCGCGTAGCTCGGCAGCACGCCTACGAGCGCGGTGGAAAGACCCATGATCACGATCGTGATCAGGAATGTGTGCTTGCGGCCTGCCATGTCACCCAGCCGGCCAAAGAGGAGCGCGCCGAAGGGCCGCACGAAGAACCCGGCCGCGAAGGCCAGCAGCGCGAGAATCAATCCGGTGGTTTCATTGACCCCGGAGAAGAACTGCTTGGTGATGATCGGGGCGAGCGATCCATACAGGTAGAAGTCGTACCACTCGAAGACCGTTCCCAGGCTTGAGGCGAATATGACCTGGCGGTGCGACTTATCGATCCCAGACCCGTCTGCAGTCAGCGTGCTTGTGGCCACGGTTTGGCTCCTGTTGATCCCTGAAACTCTCGGATAGAGCGTTGATTTATCGTTTTTTTAGTACCGGCCCGACCTTGAAACCGGGAACGCCGCTGGAGTATTTCACAGACCCCCCATGCACCACAAAGTCCCACAGCCCTGTGCACAGGACTGGTTCATGTCACTTTTTTGACAGACCTTTGTGCGCTAGAGCTGCGCCGAGCGCAGCCCTTCATCCGAAATCACCCTCAGCCAGGGGCTCGAGTGCCGCGGCAGCAGCGCCTGGCGCATCGGGGATGAACTTCCCCTGCGCGTCCAGTTCCGCGAACACGCCGCCCAGACGCACGAGTTCCTCATAACGCCCGCGTTCCACCAGCCGGCCATCCTTCAGCACCAGGATCGTATCGGCGGTGCGAACGGTGGTCAGGCGGTGCGCGATGACAAACGTCGTACGACCCCTGACCAGCGTGCTCAGGGCGCGCTGCACGCGGGCCTCGGTGATGTTATCGAGTGCGCTCGTGGCCTCATCCAGAATCAGGATGGGGGCATCCTTGAGCATCGCACGGGCGATCGAGAGGCGCTGGCGCTCGCCGCCGGAGAGCGACTTGCCATGTTCGGCGACCATCGCGGCATAGCCTTCCGGCTTTACGCTGACGAACTGATGGGCTTCGGCGGCGCGCGCTGCGGCCTCGAGTTCCGTATCGCTGGCGTCGGGCTTGCCGATGCGCAGATTCTCGGCGATTGAGCGGTAGAGGAGCCCCGGGTTCTGGAACACCACGGCGATGTGCGCGCGCAGCGAGGTCAGCGTCACGCTGCGGATGTCGATGCCGTCGATCGTGATGCGGCCGCCGGCCGGATCGTAGGCACGATAGAGCAGGGACAGAGCGGTCGTCTTGCCGGCCCCGGTCGGTCCGACGATCGCAACGGTGCTGCCCGCGGCCACCTGGAAGCTCAGGTCTTTCAGTACCGGCTGCGTCGCGTCATAGCCGAAAGAGACATTGTCGAATACGACATTGCCTCTGACATCCTTTAGCTCCGCCGCGCCAGGCAGTTCGTGCAGCGCGCTGCGGGTGTCGAGCACCTCGAAGAAGTTCGCGAGCGCGGGCGCCTGAAAGAACAGCTCTGAGATAAACCCGGCGAGCTGCTCCATGCGGCCGATCATCATCATGGCGAAGCCGACGAAGCTCACGATCGCCCCCACGGTGATCTGGCCCTTGCCGTGCAGCTGTACGCCGAGCGCGAACAGCCCGATCACCGTGAGGGTACTGGCCGCCCGATTGGCCACCGACACCCAGGCCCAGCCGCGCAGCACGGGGTACTGGGCGGTCAGCACCTGGCCGACGAGCTGCCGCAGGGCCGCCACCTCGGTGGCGATCCGCGCGAAGCTCTGCACCACCATGACATTGCCGAACACATCCCCGGTGCGTTCGGCGATCTCCTGGTTGAGCTGCTCGACCTCGCGCTGCTCGTTGCCGGTGCGTCGTACGATGATCGTGTTGAACAACACGAATGCCGACATCAGCACAATCATCAGCAGCGCCAGCTGCCAGTTGATGCGCAAGGCCAGCGGGATCATCACCAGGATGGCGATCAGGGTGCTCAGGTGACTGCGGAAGAAGGCGAGCCACACCACGAACAGGTTGCCGCTGCCGGTATGCAGGGTGCGTAGCAGCCGTCCGGTGTGGTGTTCGTCGTGGAAGGCCAGGGGCAGGGCGAGGGCATGCTCGAAGAAGTCCACGATGGCCGCCAGCTGGCGCCGGTGCGCCAGGCGGTCTGAGTACAGGGCCACCAGGACGTTGGCGGCGACTCCAAAGAAGCCGACGCCGGTCCACCAGGCGATGTAGTACCAGGGGTTGCCGGAGCCCTGAATTGCCAGGGCATCCACCACGCGGCCGAACAACCACGGTTCAAGCAGGAACACCGCCGCCATTGCGACGTTTGCGAGCGCAAGTCCCGTCGCCAGCCATTTCTCCGGCCCCAGCAGGGACAGAACGCGCAGATAGATCTTCAGCAGCGGCATGCTTGAGCGGTCAGGGAGTCGCTGCGGCCGGTGCGGCGGGCTCCCCCGGCTTCTCGGTGAGCACAGTTTTGAGGTCGGTGAGCATGTCGTCGAGGGAACCGTCCCCGAAGCCTGCGTGAATGGCGCGGATCCTGCCGTCCTTGCCGATAATGTACATGCGCGGAATCGCGCTGATGCCATACGCCTGCGCGATCCGCTCGCCCGGATCGAGAAGCAGATGCAACTGCCAGCCTGCCTCCTTGGCGTCCCGGCGCAGGCGTTCCAGCGTTTCCGGTTGATCGTCCCTGAAATTGACGGCAAGGATTGTGATCTTCTGCTTGCCGAGATACTCCTGCAGCTTCTCAAGGTTGGGGAGTTCATTGCGGCACGGGGCGCACCAGGTTGCCCAGAAGGTTACAACCGCGACCTTTCCCTGCTGGGCGGCCAGTCGGATTCGCTCACCGCTCACGTAGTCGCGCGCGGTGAAGTCAGGTGCCTGGAGACCGACCGCAGGTGCATTTGCGGGGGCGGCGTAACCCACCGGCACCCCAAATCCAAGCGCGCACGCAATGAGGAGGCGTGCCCACTGTGACTGCGGTATACGGGCGAGCATGCTTCTGATCCGGCGAGCCTTGAGGCCCGGCTCCCCTAACCTTAGAGGCTCGCAGCCGCGAAGTCATCCACGCGAAATGAGCGTGCGATGGAAGAGGGTGCTTCAGCCCCCGATGCGCACCGGCGCCAGGGATGTCCTGACGCCGGGACGCCCTTTCATTCCTGCAGCGTCTGCCCCTGGCCCTGGGGTGTTTTGCCGCGCGCAGGTCGCGGCTCGCGCTTGCCGCCCTGGTACTGGCCGAATAGCGCGATCATTTCGCGGTTGAACGCCGGGATGTCATCGGGGCGCCGACTCGTGACCAGATTGTCGTCCACGACGACCTCCTGATCGATCCAGTTGCCGCCCGCATTGGTGATATCGGTCTTCAGCGAAGGCCACGAGGTGAGCTGATAACCGCTCGCCTGCCCGGCTTCCACCACGGTCCACGGACCATGGCAGATGGCGGCGACCGGCTTACCGGCATCGAAAAACGATTTCACGAACGCAACCGCAGCGGGGTTCATGCGCAACGCGTCGGGGTTCATCACGCCCCCGGGTAGCACCAATGCGTCGAAGTCCCCGGCGTCCGCTTGCGCGAGCGTTTGATCTACGTCGACCTTCTGGCCCCAGTCGGCGTGGTTCCATCCTTTGATCTCGGTGCCTTTAGGAGAGACTACTTCGGTGGTGGCGCCGGCGCTGTCCAGCGCCCTGGCGAGCGACCAGTCGGGAAAGAGGGAATCGCACAATTAGCAGCGCAGCGGCCGCCTTATGCAGGCGCGATAGAGATTTTCCCGGTATTTCTGTGATATTACATAATATACATTATGCGAAGTTGGATGCGGCGCTGGAAACGCGCACATCCCGCGCCAGCCTGCGGCTGCTAACGGCCCTACGGGCTCACGGGACGTGCTAAGCACGCAGCAGCGATCTGGGATGGGGTTCTCCGTTTGGGGGGCGCTGTGCGCCTGTGAACCCCCCAAACGGAGCCCCACATGGACACCCAGACCCGCATATGCCGTGAGCTGCGCACCTCCCGACGGCACTTCATGAGCGTAGCCCGCAACTACCGCGACCGCGCGACATGCGCGAGCAACGGCGACGACCACGAGCGCTTCACAGAAGAAATGCATAGAGCCATAAAAACCGCCAAAGCCTACACACTGGCGTACCTAGAGCAAAAAGCCTACTGGCT
>Ga0302311_10000310_pt1 | contig 61272 bp, 60 predicted proteins | sample III_Palsa_N1_3_FD_200449 | JGI IMG/M metagenome (GOLD analysis project Ga0302311, IMG submission 200449) | Peat permafrost microbial communities from Stordalen Mire near Abisko, Sweden - III_Palsa_N1_3 | ecosystem: Environmental > Terrestrial > Soil > Palsa > Peat permafrost | place: Sweden... | reverse complement strand
CACCCCCAACCCCCTCCCCTGAAGAGGAGGGGGCTAAGCCTTGCGTTATCTCGGGTGTCGCGCGGCCAAGGCGATCCCCGCGAGATTGTGCTGGCGTTTGATCCAGCGGACGTGTGCGGGCCGCGATTGCATGGCCAGTGCCAGGAATGTCGCCGCGTGTCCGGTCGGCGCCGAGCCTTGCTTCAGCGCCGCATTGGCCTGGTCGACCACCTGCAGCGCGTCGCCGATCAGCACGAAGTCGCTCAACTCCCCCACTTGGCACAGTTTCAGCGCGCAGATCAGCGCGAGCCATTCGGCGTCGTGGCTGCTGCCTTCGCCCAGGTCATCGTAGATATGCGCCTTTCCGCGCAGCACCACTGCGGCCTCGATCGGGCCGGGGTTTGGGCGGGCGCCGCCGTCGAAGAATACTTTTGTCCTGCGCTGCGTCATGGTTTCCGATCCTGGCCGACCATCACATGTCGGGACTGGTCAGATGCCGCGCCATGCGCGTTTTCAACAAATCGACCAGGGCCGGATCCATGAATGCGTAGTCGTCCGGTATATCCAGGCAGATGATGCGTTGCCCACGCAGTGACGACCGAAACCGCTGCTGCAATTTGGCGCGATGCTGCTTTTCCATCACCACGATCACGTCGGCCCACGCGACCAATTCGCCGGACAGCGGATTTTCGGCATCGTGATTTGTCCCGGCGGACGAGACTTCGATCCCGGGATAATCGGCAAACACCTGCTCGGCGGTTGGGCTGCGCAGCCGATTCTGGCTGCAGATAAACAGGATGGTTTTCAAGCGCGCCCCGGATGAACAGGTGAGCACGATAGGGCGCACGTGTGCGCGGTCAATTGTTTCAGACCGGATTGGCGAACTTCAGCCCCATTTCGGTCATCAGCCGGCGGTACATCATCGAGCTCATGTCGGCCTGCAGGTGGATTTCGGCCGAGGGGTCGAGCGGCAGCAGCGTGGGCTGCTGGGTTTCGACCATCAGGCGGTCTTCTTCGAACACGCGGGCGTTGAACGCGTGGACGTCGGCGACGGGGATGTCGAAATCGAAATTGCGGGCGATCGGGGCGAACATCCGGGTGACGCCGGCCGAAACCGGTGATGCAGCGTTCATAATCGACAGGCGGCCTTCGCCCGGGAAATGGACGACGAGCGTTGCGTTGAAGGGCGGGGTGCAGCGGAAATGGCGCAGCCAGTTGAAGCCTGCGGGGCCGGTGTGTTCGGCGCCGGCGGGGTAATTGCCGACCGTGCTCCAGTATTCGGCTTCGAAGCCATAGTCGGTGCGGCGCGGGCGATAGGCGGGGACAGCCTGGTTTTCGGGGTCGGCGAAAGTTGCGGTGTGGATGAAGGCGAAGTGGCCGACGTCCATGAACCCTTCGAGCTGGCGCCCGGCGAACCCGGCGATATCGACCGGGGGGCAATTGATCTGCTGAAACCCGGGCTCGTCCCAATGCGGCATTTCGGGGAGCAGGGGCGGCGTTTCGGTCGCGAGGTCGAGGCATGTCCACACCAGCCCGTGGCGCAATTCGACCGGATAGGCGCGCAGGTTGAATTGCGCCGGGATCGCGCGATCGGGTTGCGCCGGGACATGGACACAGCGTCCGCCGGTGCCAAACCGCAAACCGTGGTAAGGGCAGATCACGCCCTGGGGCCCGGCATCGGCCGCCATCGTGCCGTGGCCCAGCGGCACGCCGCGGTGCGAGCAGAATTCCGAGGCCACGACGATTTCGCCATCGGCGCAATAGATCACCAGGCGCTGATCGAGCAGGCGCACCGCCAGCGGCTTGTCCGCGACATCGCTGACCAGCGCGACCGGGTGCCAGTACCGCGCCAGGATCGCGCGATCGGCGGGGTCGAACGTCGCTTCGCGTGGCAGCACATCGGGCAGGCCCGGCGCAGGGAGTACAGGGGTGGTAACGGGGGCATTCATGGCTGGCGCTCTGGATTTGATGCCCCTTTTCCCTCACACCCCCCTGCACAATCAAACGCAATGAATGCCATGGTGCGTTGCAAAAATGTGTGCGGCTTGTGCTCTTCGATCAGGGGTTTATGGGCTGCTGCGTGACACCCGATGCCCTCCCCGCTCCCCGGTTTGCCAACGCTGCCCTGCATCAACGCCTGATCATGGCGCTGGTCAGCGCGGCGCTGTTCATGGAAATTCTCGACGGCACGATCATCACGACCGCGCTGCCGTCTATGGCGCGTTCGTTCCACACCACGCCGGTCGCGCTCGATATCGGGGTTTCGGCCTATCTGCTGACGGTCGGCGTGTTCGTTCCGGCCAGCGGCTGGGTCGCCGACCGGTTCGGCGCGCGCCGGGTGTTTGCCGCCGCGATCGCGCTGTTTACCGTTGCCTCCGCGCTCTGCGCGATCGCGCCGAACCCGACCTGGTTCGTGTGCCTGCGCATCCTGCAGGGGCTTGGCGGCGCGCTGATGGTACCCGTCGGTCGGCTGGTGGTGATGCGCCTGACCCCGCGAGAAAAACTGGTCGAGACCCTGGCCGCGCTGATCTGGCCCGCGCTGATTGCGCCGGTCATCGGCCCGCCGCTGGGCGGGTTGATCACGCAATGGTTCGGCTGGCGCTGGATTTTCTATTTCAACGTGCCGCTCGGCGTGATCGCGCTGGCCGGCTGCCTGTGGCTGATCCCCGATGTGCGCGAAATCGCACGGCGGTTCGATCGGCTCGGCTTTGCGCTATCGAGCGTCGGGCTGTTTGCGCTGCAGATCGGTCTGGAGCGCCTGCCGCGCCATGCCGATGCGCTGGCGCTGGTGCTGACTGTCGTGGGCCTGATCCTCGTCGTGCTGACCGTGCGGCACATGATGCGCGCCAATCACCCGCTGATCGACCTGGCGGCCTGGCGTGTGGCCTCGTTCCGCGTGGCATCCCGCGGCGGATCGGTGATGCGCATCGCAATCAACGCCGCGCCGTTCCTGCTGCCGCTGATGCTGCAGGAAGGCTACGGGTTCAGCGCGTTTCACGCCGGCATGTTCGTGCTGACGCTGTTTGTCGGCGATATCTCGATGAAGGCGTTCGTCACCCGCATCCTGCGCCGCTATGGCCACCGCCCGGTGCTGATCCCCAATGGCTTTGCCTGCGCGGCGTCGCTGCTCGCAATGGCGTTCATTACGCCCGCGCTGCCGCTGTGGGTCACCGTGATCATCCTGATCGTCCACGGCCTGATCCGCAGCCTGGAATTCACCAGTCTGACGACGCTCGCCTTCGCCGATATCGACCGCGCCGCGCTCAACGATGCCAGCACGTTCTTCAACACCACGATGCTGCTATCAGGCGCGGCGGCGATCACCGTGGCCGCGATGGCTGTCCATGCGGGCACCGCGTTGCTGACGCTGCCGGCCCTCGCCCCGCTGGCCGGGCCCGGCGCCGAATACCGGATCGCATTCGTGATCGTGGCGCTGATCGCGCTGGTCGGTACGTTCGATGCTTATCGCCTGCCCCATGGTGCGGGTAGTACGCTGACGCAGTGATTTAAGGGCCTCCGGCGGCCTAGGGCCATTGCCCTAGGGACCCGTTATCTTCTTGAACTGCGTGCTGGCTATGCATTTGCGCCCCGCGCAGCGATGTCATTGTCTCCCGACGCAACGGCGGGATGCATGGCCGAACGGGCACATGAACGCGGACGAAAACGGGATGCAAGGGCCCCTGGCCCTTGCCCGCCGGAGGCACTCTAAGCCATCCGCAATCCTGCTTACCTGAGCACGAAACGATCGTCATCAAACCCGGCTAGATTTCCGTTACTTTCGCGAGCGCGCTTGCGGCACACAGAACGGAAAGACGAGATGGCCGAGACCGCCAACCGGATTCTGCGCTTTTTTTCGTCATCGGGCGATCATTCCGCCGAAACTGCCCCTACGGCCCTGCCCTCTCTGCCGCCCCCGACCGCAATGGACCGGGCCAGCGAACGATTGATCGGCGAAATTGCCGATTTTCTGGTGTCGTGCCGCTTGTCGACCACCGCGCACAACCTGATGATCGCGCATTCGGCGTTCAGCGGCGAGGACCCGCAACTGGCGCGCGAAATCGGGCGTCTGCGCCTGCTGGGCGAACCGGTGACGCAAAAGTGGCTCGATGCGCAGATCCGCAGCGACGATCGTGAGACTGCGATCCGTACGCTGATTGCGCAATTGTCGGATTCCCTCGACCGGTTTGCGGCGACTGCGATGAAGGCTCGGTCGAATTCGGCCGATTGCAGCGCGCTACTGTCGGAGCGGGTCGATACGGCGCAGGCTTTGCCGGAGAGTCTGAGCGCGGCCGATGTGCTTGCGATGGCGCAGGTCGTGCTCGATCATAGTCGCAAGCTGGAGTCCGATATCCGCGTCAGCGAAGAGGAAACGCGCAATCTGCGCCAGCGGCTGGCGCGGGCGCAGCGCGATGCCGAGATCGACCACCTCACTGGCCTGCCCAACCGCCGCGCGTTCGAAGCGGTGTTCGATCGGCACTATCGCGATGCGCAGGCGGATATCGACCATCTGTGCGTGGCGTTTTGCGACATCGACCATTTCAAGCGGGTCAACGACAACCATGGGCATGAAACCGGCGACCGTGTGATCCGCGCGGTCGCCGAAACGCTGTCGCGGCTGAGCGACCAGCAATGCCATGTGGCGCGCCATGGCGGCGAGGAATTCGTGCTGCTGTTCCGCGGATTGTCGAAACACGAGGCGCGCGACAAGCTTGATGCTTTGCGCGAGACTTTTGCGCAGCGGCGGTTCGTCAATCGCCAGACTGACGATCCGATTGGCCGGATCACGTTTTCCGGCGGGGTCGCGGATGTGTTCGCTTATGCCAATCCGCGCGATGCGCTGCGTGCGGCGGACGAGGCGCTGTATCTGGCCAAGGAGCAAGGGCGCAACGCGGTGATGGCGGCGCCCTGAGGTATTTCAGGCGGTTATGTCGAAGGCAGTTATTGGTGGATTTGCGACGGTCTTTTTTCGGTGTGAGCCGCAGTTAGCGGTCGTTCCCGGACTTCATCGCCTGAAACGGCGAACCGCGATTAGCCAGCCAAGCCCAATAATAGCGATAGCCGCCCCGGTCTTCGCAATAAATCTCGTGACTTCGTATCCTCCGTTAGCGGGAGGAGCGATTGTGCCGTACAGGCCCCAAAAGCCGAACAATATACCGAAGCAGAAGAAGGCCCACGCTAGTACCTTTCCGACGCGGAACATTAAGCCTTGTCTACTCTGCTTAGCGATTAGAGCACGCAGGCTACCAGCGCCTCTGAGGGTTCGCTATCGGAAAATGCCAACTTGTTTGCGAACGGTATATTTTGGGCGTTGGTTGTCGTAAGGCCGAACGCAATCCCAAAAGCAATGACCACCTCATTTAAGCCAGCCCGCCTCACGGTACCACATCGCGGTCGAATGCAGCCCGCGTTTGGTGTCGACTTCGGGCCGCCACAGGTCGGCCGGCGGCTGCATCAGCACGTCCGATGACCAGTCGGGGTGGCACATGTAGCCGACCCGGTCGGGCGTCAGCTTGGCCTTGCCCTTGCGCACCATGCGATCGGCGCGCGCGGCCCATTCGAGGACCTTGCGCGGCAAGGGGAGCGCATAGGCGCGGCGGCCCACGGCGATGCCGATCGCGTGCGCCAGTTGCACATGGGTCCAGCCGCCGGGCACGCCGTCGTCGGGCTCGAATGTCGCGCCGGTGACATCCTCGCTGCTGGGGATCAGCGCGAGCAGGAGCGCGGCCAGGTCACTGACGTGGATCAGCGATACGCGGCCCTTTGGCGGCAGGGGTACGAAGCCGCCCCGGGCCATGCGGAACAGTTCGAACATTTCGGTGTCGCGCGGGCCGAATACTGCGGGCGGGCGGACGATCGTCCAGTCCAGGCTCGATGCCATGACGATGCGTTCGCCTTTGCGCTTTGACGCGCCATACAGCGACAGCTCGGGCTCGCGCGCGGACAGCGACGAGACGTGGACCAGGCGGTTGATCCCGGCCGCCAGCGCCGCGTTCACGACATTCAGCGTGCCGCGCACATTGCCCGCGACGAAGCCGGCCTCGTCCACGCTGTTGACCACGCCCGCGATGTGGATGACCATCGTCGCGCCCATCATCAGGCGGCGGAGTGTGCGTTCATCACCCAGGTCGCCCAGCACCCATTCGACACCGGGCCGTGCGTCCTGTTCGCGCCGCGCCAGCGCGCGCACGTCATAGCCTGCGCGCAAGGCGGCATCGAGCACCGCCTGCCCGACGAACCCGGTGGCGCCGGTGATCGCGATCAATTGCGGGGTCACAACAGCACCAGGTGATCGCGGTGGATCAGCGCCGAGCGCGGCGCATAACCCAGGATATCGGCATGATCGCGCGAATTGTGCCCCGCCAGCGCGGTGCATTCGGCGGCATCGTATTCGGACAGGCCGCGCGCCAGCACATCGCCGCTCGGGCTGAGCACGGCGATCGCGTCGCCGCGCACGAATTGCCCCTCGATCCGCACCACGCCCGCCGCCAGCAGGCTGGCGCCCTGGGCCAATGCGGCGGCGGCGCCGGCATCGACCTGGACCGAGCCACGCATACGCATCGTGCCGCCCAGCCAGGCCTTGCGCGCCTTGCGGCGTCCGCCCTCGCCGCTGCTTCGCGCGAGAAACAGCGTGCCGCGTCCGGTTTCCAGCGCGGCGGCGATCGGCGTTTCGGGGCGGCCATCGATGATCGCCAGCGCAATCCCGGCGGGGCAGGCAATTTCGGCCGCTTGCAATTTCGAGGTCATCCCGCCCGAACCGAGGCCCGACGCGGATCCGCCTGTCGCCATTGCGCGGATTTCCGGCGTGACCCGGCGCACCACCGGGATGCGTGTAGCATCCGGCTCGCGCGGATCGCGATCGTACAGACCGTCGATGTCCGACAGCAGCAGCACTGCGCTGGCGCTTGCCGCCTGTCCCACGCGCGCGGCGAGGCGGTCGTTGTCGCCAAAGCGGATTTCTTCGGTCGCGACCGTGTCGTTTTCATTGATCACCGGCACCGCTCCGCGCGCGAGCAAAGTGCCCAGCGTCGCGGTAACGTTCAGCCAGCGCCGCCGGTCCTCGAGGTCATCGAGCGTCAGCAGGACTTGCGCCGCGGTCAGGCCGTGTTGACCCAGCAATTCGGCCCAGATCCCGGCCAGCGCGATCTGCCCCACGGCTGCTGCGGCCTGCGCGTCCGCGAGCGAGCCGCGCCCGCCCTTGGCCAAGCCGAGCCGGCGTGCGCCCAGCGCAATTGCGCCCGACGATACTACGATCACATCCTGCCCGCGCGCCCGTGCCGCCGCCAGTTCGGCGACCAGCGCGTGCAGCCATGTGCGGCGCGGCTCGCCATCGGCACCGACCAGCAGCGCCGAGCCGACCTTTACGACGAGGCGGGGCGCCAATGCGGGATCGGCGAAATGGTCGAGCTGGGTAATCGTCATGAACGCGCTCGCTTAGATGATCATGACGGCAAGGTGAAGCATCTTGCGTATCACGACGTATAAGCCCCTCCCCTTCAGGGGAGGGGTTGGGGGGGGGGCTTCTCCCCCGGGCTTGGCGCTTGGGGAGAGGCCCCACCCCCAGCCCCCCCCCTGAAGGGGAGGGGGGCTTGTCAGTAGGGCGACCAGGGCTGCCGTGTTGCCTCGTCCTCGATCTCACCGGCGGGGCGCTCGGTCGCGGTCGAGGCGGGCAGATATTCGAGCACCGCATCGAGCAGCGCATCCATGCCTTTGCCCGTCGCGCCCGAAATCGGAAAGACCCGGTCTGCGCCGGCCGCGATCAGTTCCGCGGCAAATGCGCGGACGAGTTCGCCATCGACCAGGTCGATCTTGTTGAGCGCGATCAGGCGCGGCTTTTCATCGAGCCCGGCGCCGTAATTGGCCAGCTCTTCGGCCACCACATGCATCGCCTCGGCCGGATCGGGGCCGTGGATGTCGACGAGGTGGATCAGCACGCGGCAGCGTTCGATATGGCCCAGGAAGCGGTCACCGATCCCCGCGCCATCGGCCGCGCCAGCGATCAGGCCGGGAATATCGGCCAGCACGAATTCGCGATTGCGATGATGCACGACGCCGAGCTGCGGCCGGGTCGTGGTAAAGGCATAAGCGCCGACTTTGGCCTTGGCATTGCTGATCTGGTTGATGAACGTCGATTTGCCCGCATTGGGCAGGCCGACGAGGCCCGCATCGGCGAGCAGTTTCAGCCGCAGCCAGACCCACAGCTCTTCGCTCGGCCAGCCCGGGCCCGACTGGCGCGGGGCGCGGTTGGTCGACGATTTGTAGCTGGCATTGCCGCGCCCGCCATCGCCGCCGCGCAGCAATACGACTTTTTCGCCCGGCACGGTCAGGTCGAGCAGCACGGTTTCGCGATCGTCATCGAGCACTTGCGTGCCGACCGGAACCTTGATCACCAGGTCGTCGCCGCCCGCGCCAAAGCGGTTCGAGCCCGAACCGCCGCCGCCGCGCTGCGCCTTGAAATGCTGGGTGTAGCGGAAATCGATCAGCGTGTTCAGCCCGGGCACGGCTTCGAACACGATGTCGCCGCCCTTGCCGCCATTGCCGCCATCGGGGCCGCCGTATTCGACATACATCTCGCGCCGGAATGCGACCGCGCCGGCGCCACCGGCGCCCGAGCGGACAAAGATTTTGGCTTGATCGAGAAAATGCATCGTTAAATTGTCCGGTGGATCATACACTGGTGGAGCCGAGGGGGAACGGCATCACAAGCGCAAAACCCGCAGAAACCCTAGACTTTCACCCATGCTACAAACCGCGCGTGTAACGCCAATGTGTAACACCGTCAACGGGGATTGACGCCGCTTCGAACGCCTCACGCACGCCTGCGTCGCACATGACCAGCAGCTACCGTCGCCAAATTTCCACCGCGATGCGCTTCAACCTCGCGACGGCCAATGCGCCCCTCTCGTTGCGGCTCCTACTTCCGGGCTGCATCAAGGAACGGCGCGATCTCTTCGAGTGAAGCGGGTTGCACCATTATCGCCGTGCTTCGAACAGGAGCCGACAGGCATATTCAGCCTCAGCCAATCGTGCCGCCCGAAAATCGAGCCGGACTTGCAGCATGCGCGCTTCTAACGCCGCAATGCCCTTGTCAGCGTTGCGAGCGGACTTAGCCTTCCCCTCGGCTGTCTTGGGACCTGTAGCTTGTCGCCATGGCTGCCAGCGGCGGATCGCTTCCGCCTGTTTCGCTCGACGTTCATCCGACCAGCCCGACTTGCGCATCATCGTCTCTCCAATACTTCGTTCTAGCAGTACGCGTTCAAGACGCTATGCGCCAGCCCGCCAAGCACCCGCTGGCGAACGAGCGCCATCGTGCGCACTCGGCGAGGTCGAAGGGGGGAGACTGCGCTTTACGGGCCACATAACGGGGCTTTGGGATGCATTTGAGGATGCGCGCGCAGTGGCCAGATGATAGCCGCTTAGATCGTAGGGACCGTGGCAATGTCTCGTTTCGTTGGACGGATGCTGCCCTCGCTGCGAGGTCAAGCCGGATACCGACACGCCGGGTTCCACTGGACCTTATGGCTGGGCAGCTTGGCCAGTGTCTACGACTGCTGTCGGGCTGCATCCCCGGTGCGCGCGATGATGCCGATGGCCCTTCTGATGCTTCATGACCTGACAAGGCGCTGCCGTCGCCGCATCCGTTGATTGCGCTGGCTGGGGAGCCGCGTTCAACTGCGCTTGGTTGGCAAGAAAGGCAGCGACCATGAAGACGCCGACAATGGCCAGCACCAGTACGAGCGTCTTTGACGACATCCCATTGGCGGGTAGACGCTGAACCTGTGCGGGGTGCCCTGCCACGTACGCCTGCTGGATGCGACGGTCTGTCCGTGAGAGAAACGACATGGTCGAAATGCTCATGAAAATCGACAGGATCATGCGGATGATAATGAGGGGCAGCAGCAGAACTTGCATCCGTGGGTTCCTAAATGTTGCCCTGCGCCGGGCCTGACGTTCCTTATACCCTGCAAAACGTAAAAGAATTGTCACTCATCAGGAACATGTCACTGATAAACGGTGGCTGGTGGGTGACATCTAGACCCAAGTCAGCCTATGGAGAGCGATGTCTGCAAACGCCTCGGCGCAAACTTGAAACGCCTGCGCAATGCTACGGGCATATCGCAAGAGAACTTCGCCATCGATGCCGGTCTTAACCGCACGTATGTTAGTGATCTGGAGCGTGGCGCACGCAACCCAACCATCCGGGTCGTAGACAAGCTGGCCAAAGCTCTTGGTGTTGGTTTAGGCGAATTGCTCGACTAACAACAACCACGGGTGGTCCAGTGCCTTAGCCGGTCTTTAACCATTCGTATGCAAGTTGCCATGATGGCATCGGCACCACCAAGACATGTCACCGGCACGCCGATAGCGCCGATTAACAGCGCCACCGCCTATCGCGCCTTCGCATACCGCTTTCCTGCCTTCGTCGCCCACCTTCGGGAGTTGAAGGCTCAACGCAAGCAAGCGGTGGACGCATTAAAGAACCTCGGTCGCCGTGACCAGCGTGACAAGCTGCGGCAACTGCTGCACGAGCGTCCGTTTGCCGTCTACGATGCCTATCGCGGGGTACTCAAGGCCGGGCGGATCGGCAACGCGACGCCGCAGTCCATTGAGGAACTGGCCGCTTCGCTTGATCCGTTTTCGCCGACCCATGAAAGGGTTGAGCAACGGCTGATAACAACCAACGCGCGCCAACGCGAAGTTCAATCATTCGGTCCTCGTAAGCGGGCGCTCCAGCTATTCGTCGCGGACCTGATCCGCGCAATCCATCCTCCCCGTGCGAACCAGTACTTGTTCCACGGAGGGATACCGGCAGCCACTACGGCTGTTGAAGCGGCCTACGAACGTGGGATGACGCATGCCGTGGAACTGGACGTTAAAGCGTTCTACGACAGCATCCCGTTTGCGTTCTTGGTCGGTGTACTGCGCCCACTGCCGAACGCGGTAGTGCGTCACGTGGTTTTCGATGAGACGATCAGGGTTCGACCCCAGTCTGCATCACCGACCATCATACGGCGTGCAATGGTGCCTGCTCCCCTCAATGAAACCCAAGGCATTCCGCTGGGTGCCGCTACGTCTCCAATCGCCGGTGAAATGATAGTAGGCCAACTGCTGGCCGCCCACGAGATCGATTACGGTCCCGACATCATCACGTATGCCGACAACCTGCTCGTCTTCGGGCGATCAGAAGAGGAGGCGTCTGCGCGAGCAGAACATCTGACGGATGTAGCCGCAAGGCCAGCCTATGGATCATTGAGGATGAGGCCAAAAGAGCGAGGTCACCTGCTAACCAATGGCACGTCTTCTGGAGGCGGCTTCTCGTCGGGCGTCATATTCGCAGGTCAATTCGGCACCGTAGACGCCAGTGGCATTTTCTCATGGGAACCCGCTCCAGATCGGCGGTTGCAACACCAAATCGCTGACGGCGAAGTTTGCCCAACCATTGAGCAAATCGACAAGGCGCTTCGTCGGGTCTCCTCCTTTCACCGCGCATATCCTAAATGGCGAGATCGGGAACAACGGGAAGCCCGCGACCGTGCCTTGCTGACCAGCGCGCGTTATCTGCGCTTATCCTCACCCGAAAACCTAAGCGTGGCTATCCGGGACATTGCGCTTGCTTGCCTGCTCAACAGACGATCCGTGGACATCCCTGAACTGCTCCCCGATTACGGTCGAATGTATGAGGGAAAGCGCCAACGCCTGATGACCGAGGCACAGCGTTTCCTTGAACGCATCTTCGACGAGGACGGCGCTGCTGAACAAGCCGCCTAGTTCGATTTACGTTACGACGGCAAACGCGAGTGCGCCAGCATGTTACCCGGCAGCGCCACCGCAATAGCATCCGGCAGAGGCGCTACCGGCGATCTCTCGATGTCGGCAGCACGCCAGCCCCACTTGTCCCGCAGGTGCCCGGCGATGTCGATGCTTTGCCGGGGCATCAGCGCAAACCACTCCTGACCCGTGACGGCTGATGCATTGACGACCCGGCGCCACGCACCCCACTGCCAAAACCGAAGATGTACCGCACGATGACAGGCGCGACACAGCGCTGGATCGCTGGGCAGGTCGTAGTAATTTTCCCCATGCAATTGAAGTGGACCGGGTCTGGCGCAAATTTCACACCGCTCGGGCAACGTCAGGCAACCCGACGCGAGAAGCCAATGACCAAGTTGCCCGGCGCGCCTGCGCTCTGTGCCAGTGAAGCCTTGATAGTCCTTCAAGAGCGGGTAGTTCCACACTTGATAGCGGGTAGGCGCATTGAGACGGGGTGCAGATATAACGCGCCGGGGAAGTGCGCCAATATAGGCGTCGATGTCGAACGGCGCGGCGCGATCAGTCATGCGCATTGCTAAGGCGCTGATTGATCTCGTCAACTATGCCGCCCATCGCCACGATGGCCATCCGAAGATGGCAGGAAAGCGCCCGCTGCATGTCCGGCGAGTTACTCCGGCTATGCCCATCAATGCTGATTGCGTGCGTGTCTTCTAGCTTGGCGGTGATATCGGCGAACAAGTGCGGCACGGTTTTCATGCTGTACCCTCCGCGACGATCCGATGCACCGACGCCCTGCTGATCCCAAGTTGGGTCGCAATGGCGCTCGCGCCGACACCGGAAGCGCGCATTTCGCGGACCTGCGGGGCAAGTCGCCTCGCGGTCGGTGCCCGGTCCCGGTATTTACCATCGGCCTTGGCTTTGGCGATGCCGATCTTCTGGCGTTCAAGCATGACAGCGCGTTCAAACTCGGCGACTGCGGCGAACATGGTCAGCAACATTCGGCCTGTCGGAGATTTGGTGTCAACCTCGGTCCCTCCGAAGTCGAGGATGCGGAGGCCGACGCCTTTCGCCTCCAGCTTGGCGACAATGGCCAGCAGGTCTGCGGTGGACCGGGCAAGGCGGTCGATCTTGCAGACGACAAGCATGTCGCCCTCGCGCACGTAGTCGAGCGCCGCCTCCAGTTGGTCCCGCTGGGCGACTGATGAGACCATCTCGCCAAAGACTTTGGCGCAACCCGTTGCAACCAGTTGCACTTGTTGGTCCGAGTACCCGGCGATTTGTTCGCTAGTGGATGACCGCCGATAGCCAACTTGTGTAAGCATCTGACAACCTCGTTTTTCTTACATCGGCAATGCCAGAAAATAGAAGCTAAGTCAGGGAAATAATGCGCTTTTTTGTCAAGCGAGGGCCAAGGCGATCACGATTGAACCGGCTGAATACCCTGCTCGCCTGCCGGGCTATAATCCACCGGGAGCCGGACGCCGTGAACTGGGCGCTGGTCGCTGCCATTTTATTCTAGCCGTCGCCGCCAGAGGTGTGCCGGGTCTCGGCCTCACTGACCAACAAGGTGAAGGGCGTATTTTGGTGGGAAGCTGCCTAAACGGTTTGCACTACGATCCCACCAAAACGCGCTTCATCTGCCCAGCACTTCGTACCGTCCACGAAGCATTCATGACTGGGGTAGTCGGTCCCGGAAGCCACATATCGTGCAGCATACCTGCCGTCTGGATTTGACTGAAAAAATTGAAGTTGCTGGCCATTTGCATCAGCCGCCCGCTCAACACATGCCCGACATAGATAGCGCGGATATCGTGGGCTGGCCTCCACCTCTTGACCGCAAATTGGGCACGTCTGGTTCATAGGGAAACCTCTGCCACAAAACCTCCGACACACGCAATGTCTGCAAATGGCGCGCTAGCTGCCATTGTGTATCTCGCGCCTGCCTTACGCTCGGGAACGGCGGAAAGTGGTGGTTAGCTGCGCTCACGGATGATAACTACGTCGCATGGAACAAGACCCGCGTTATCTTTCAAATCGGAGTAGGGATGGCCATGAACGATGCCGACGTTATCAACGGCGTCTCAATGTCGGGACGATTGGGTGGGAATTACTGTTTGCATTCCTTTTTATAGTGTCCCTTACCGACCGTCTGGCAGCACGCGGCTGGGGCTTTGCTGATGGAACTTGGGTATTTTTAGGATTTATGGTCGCCGGGGTGGTATTATGGTTTCTTAACACTGCAATAAATAAGATAATGCTCGCCTACATCCGGCACACATACGGCCCCACGCCCAGCGATTGACGGTTCATAAACGGCGACTTTTGGGGCGTAAGCTGCCGTAGGACCCATGTCGGAACCCCCGCACTCGGGAGCGGCGGAAAAGTGGTGGTTAGCTGCCTGTCTGCTTTCAATTGCAGATGAAGAAGTAGCGGACGAATTTTCCAGCCGGACAGGCTATCGGTTGCGCATCGGTTTTCTCGCGAACTTGCGAAGATGAAACGAACCCCATGCAAAGCCAGCGGCAAAAATCGCCTGAAAGGCAATCTCGATCCAAAATCCGCTGGGATCGGTCTCTCGTAAGTCCACGCCGAACTTTTTATGGGCGATGCCTGTGTGAATTTCCCAGCCAATCCCAAGCAACAATGCGACCGCGCAGGAAGCCAGAAGGCCAACGAAAAATCTCCCAACGAGATAGTCCGAGTTTGTCGGAGTGTCAGTCATAACGCAGTGATGACCGCTCCTGATGAAGATGACAAGGTAATCGAACGTCGGCAACTGGGACGTTAGCCGCCGACAATCTGATACGTGATATTCACTCCGGGAACCCGCGCCTCTTGTTTGAACAACCTAGACTTCGCGGCATATTGGATGAGAAGCCGTTCCGGTGACAGCCATTTCATCTCAGCCCATGATCCTTCCCACTCACCGACCCTAGCGGCACCGTGATCGTCGTCCGCGACAAATGCGTTACCGCCGCCGGACGGTTTGTCGTCGGCGTCCAGTATTGAAATTTGGGTGGAGAAGCCCGTGGTCGCTCCGCAATCACGTTGGAACAACACCGCGACATGGTTGCCATCGGGCGAAGGGCTTCGCGAAACCACGGTGTTCTGGCAGGCATCCGAACAGCCGGAGCACATCAACAGTGCGGCGAGAAAGGCTGCCTTCATCAGTCCGGATTGTAGCCTTGGCATCGCCGTCGTCAACGGCCAGTTTTGAGGCGTTTCCAGCCATTCGCAATCACACTAGGGAATGACCGAATTTGTCCACGCTAGGCTTGTCCGAGTTGCTTGACGTCGAACGGGTCATCTTGTCGCGACAACCATAGCATTTGCTCGCGGGTCAGTTCTGTGAGACCGATTTTGGTGAACCAAGCGCCTTCGTATGCGTGTTGGGCGACGCGCATCAGCCAAGGCGACGGGTCAATGAAGCGCCTATGCGCTAAACGGTGGCAGGACCGGCACACCGGCATGGCGCTGCACGGGCGCGCATATACCTCGTTATGTGCGCCGACGAACCGGGTGGAGCAACAGACAGAACAGAACTTCGGCCACGGGATCAGGCCAAGCTCCCTACCGATTATGTATCGGTTGCCGCAGTCGCGGCGTTCCTGTCCGGTCGCGCCATTGTATTCGCGAAGGAGTGGGTAACGACTGACGGGGATTGGATGCCCGGCACTGATGGCAGCGCGCGCTTGGGCATCAACAGCCCGGTCATCCCATCCGTCCATCTCCCAATAGCCGACAGGCCGCAGCGGCTTGTCGCCGAGATCGAGCTTGGGCTGCGCGATGTAACGCTGCTGGCGATCAGTCACGGGCGTCGCCAAGCTGATGCTTGATCTGGCTGACGATGCCATCCATCGCCGCCATTGCCATCCGCAGATGACTGGCAATCGCCTTTTGCATGTCCGGCGAGTTGTCTCGGAGTTGGCCCTCCACCGTCAGCGAGTGAAAATCCTCTGCCTGCGCCGTCAGTTCGGCGAACATGTGCGGCACGGTCTTCATGCTGCGCCCTCGGCGACGATCCGGTGCACCGATGCCCGGCTGATCCCAAGCTGGGTCGCAATGGCGCTCGCGCCGACACCGGAAGCGCGCATTTCGCGGACCTGCGGGGCAAGTCGCCTCGCGGTCGGTGCCCGGCCCCGGTATTTACCACCGGCCTTGGCTTTGGCGATGCCGATCTTCTGGCGCTCAAGCATGACAGCGCGTTCAAACTCAGCGACTGCGGCGAACATGGTCAGCAACATCCGGCCTGTCGGAGATTTGGTGTCAACCTCGGTCCCTCCGAAGTCGAGGATGCGGAGGCCGACGCCTTTCACCTCCAGTTTGGCGACAATGGCCAGCAGGTCGGCGGTGGATCGGGCAAGGCGGTCGATCTTGCAGACGACAAGCATGTCGCCCTCGCGCACGTAGTCGAGCGCCGCCTCCAGTTGGTCCCGCTGGGCGACTGATGAGACCATCTCCCCGAAGATGCGCGTGCAACCCGTTGCAAGCAGTTGCGCGTGCTGTGCTTCGTAGCCTGCAACCTGCTCATGCGTGGAACTGCGCTTATAACCCACGAACGTAGCAACCATCGAAAACCCTCACTTTATCCATTCAAAACAATGGCATAGAGCAACATCTAAGTCACGGATTTTCCATGATGATTGACAACAAATGTCGGGCGTTTGGCATCATGAGCATAATGTCCTTTCCCTTGCTGAGCACAGTGATTAGACGAAGCAGCACGTCCCGAACCGGGCGCTGGACACTAAGCTAATGTCCGCAGCATATTTCGACTTTTCGGTCGGTGCGATGACTGTTTCAGCGTCAGTGAACACTGGCTGACGGATTGGCGGATGGCAGCTTCCAGAGTTGAGCGGACCCTAGCGCACATGTAGGACGTGTTTGGCCAGCAACGAGAGCCGGACCCATGCGCGCTTCAAGGATCGCATGCAGATCGGCTGATTGGAGACAACCCGTGATCCGCAACGTCTTGGCGTTATTCCTCACGCTGGTCATAATGATCCAGTCGCCAGCGACGGCTGCGGATGCTCCGCCGAGACCGAGAGGGCCGGTTTGGCAACCCACAGGCCACGTGCAGATACCGTTGTGGCCGAATGGATTGCGCATCGCGCAGCCGGAGGTCGATGGACCTGAGGCGACAGTGACCGGAAGCGTGCCGGTCGGCGGGCGCTCATGGACGGCCATCTTAAACGTCACTGTGCCGACTATGACGATCTATGCCCCGAAAGCTACCAACGCCCACGCCGCTATTATGGTCTTTCCGGGCGGTGGGTACAAAGCACTGGCAATTGATCTGGAAGGCGAAGAAATTTGCGACTGGGTTACGAGTATGGGCGTGACCTGCGTTCTGCTTAAATATCGCGTTCCGCAGGATTGGCACAGAGATAAGGAACATGAGCAAGCGCCATCCGTCGAATTACCCGTACAGGATGCACAACGGGCGATGGGGATACTTCGTCAACGAGCGGCCTCCTTGAAAATCGATCCAAACAAAATCGGCGTGATCGGCTTTTCGGCAGGTGGCCATCTGGTCGCGGCGATCAGCAACGCTGACAAACGCAGCTATTCGCCTATCGACGCAGCCGACCAACTTTCATCCCGCCCTAACTTCGCCATCGCGCTCTATCCGGGCCATCTATGGACCGACGATATGCCCGTTGACCGAACTAGGCTTGCGCCGTGGAATACGGTCAGTCGCAACGCACCGCCGACGTTCCTACTCCAAAGCTCGACTGACGCTGTCGATGATGTACGCAACACGATGTTCTATGCGCTGGCGCTGGGCGATGCGGGAGTGCCGGTCGATCTGCATCTCTATGCCGGAACGGCCCACGCATTCGGCTTGCGCCCAAGCGTGAACGCGATCTCCACGGCGTGGCCTGCCCTTGTGGAAGCATGGCTCAAGAGGATCAAAGTACTCGATCTATGAAATGCCAATGCGGACACAGAGGGCGTGCTGCAACCGGGTGCGCCGTCGAACATACCTCTATGATCCTGCGCGACAGTGCCTCACTGGGCTTTCAGCCATTCCATTGAGACAGGGTTCAGCAGTCTTGCGGCTGTCGCGCATGGGCAAGACCTGCGAGACACGCACCGACCGGGCAGAGACAGGGTCATTTGACCCAATCGCCGTCAAAGTCCTCCCGCACGTAGGCTTTGAGATTGTCCGTCAGTTCTAGGTCGAGGCGCAGCCCCGCAATGTCAGCGACCAGTGCCTGCATGCCCTCGCGGTAGAAGTTGTCTGTCCTAATCCGTACCGCGTTGTCGACATCGGTGATCTCGATTGTTGTGAAGGGCAGACCCTTCGTGTTCTCAACCGGCATGTAGCCATCGCTGATAGAGGTGATGTCACCAATCTGGACCGTGAAAGTCTTCCCCCCGAGATAATTAGGGCCTATATACCTAACTAGCCGTGCGGCTCGTCCGGCGGCGCGGCCTCCCAGTCGAGGCGGTGCAGGTAGAAGTTCCTGACGCTTTGATCGACGAAGTAGCGCAGCCCTGAAATGGCCGCGAACGCACCCACGAGCGCTGCCGCAATCTCAGGAGGCGGCAGCTTCCGGACAAGGTAGAAGAGGCAAGCGGCCCACACTAGGTCCAGCACTTGGATTATTCGTCCGTCACGCTTTTGATGCTCGCTGAGCGCGGCTCTCACCTCTTGCCGCGAGTGGCCTTGGCTGAACAGATTTGTATGCATAGCCTTCCTCCCTAGCGTTTATCCTCAAGGGCTTTCGGCTGATACATCGAAGCCAACCTTTGAGCCTCCGAGACCCCACCGGGAAGGACATTGGCCTTCTTAAGAATGTAGATTGGGTATTTCGTCGGTAGATAAACCGTCCGCAGCCAGTTCTGAAACTCTGCCCATGCCTCATTAGGATAGGCCCACGCGTCCTGCGGGTTGCTCTGACTTTGAGGATACTCAGGTGGGTAGTAATGAGGGTATTTGACGCGTTCGCCGTATCGAGCGGATAGATTGTTATCCGTCCAATATCGCCCCCATGTTCCCCCCACGCTGCCATCGGGGATGGTGTGTTGATTAACAGATAGACCGGCATTTATAAGATCAACAATTAGCCCAGAGCTTTCTTTGAATACGCTGAAATACCCCAGAGGCACACTGTCCTTGAGCAAGGATATTCGCGCGTTGTGGAGCTTCCAAGGATCCGGTGGAGTGTAACCAAGAGCCGTATATACAAACTCTTGAAAACCAAACCGTGCAAAGTTGCGATAGTTTTCTACTGCCGTGGCGTTAGTTCTCTGCGCTTCAAATGAAAAATATTCCAAGAATGCCATGCATACGACATCGGGGTATGCATAGTAGGGCGAGCCGTTCCGGATTAATTCAATATAAAGATGCGGCTCGCTGTATCCATTTTTGGTGAGATAGTCGTGGAAGAAAGCAATACGGCTTCGCGCCGAGAACGCTCCGCCCTTCATGGCGGCCTCCCATTCCTGAGTAACCTCAAAGACAGTGGATCGGGCGGCCCCCGCAACCTCAGCCAGTCCCGTCTGAGTGAGGTAGGGGATGCCGTTCTGTAGCACGCCCATTTCGACGCCGCCAATGGTGCGCTCGACTTCAATGCCGAGGTCCAGCGGCAGTTGGAGGGGTGCCGGACTTTGCGTCGAAACCATAGGTAACCCCTTGCGTTCATTGGTAAATGTGGGTGCCGGACTTACTAGCTTACGGGCCACGGCATCAAAGTCGGCGTTGATCGGCTCAATATCCTTAGCCATGGATCAATTCCTTATAGGTGAGGCGCTTCCCGCCGTCCCAGTTGGTAATCATGGTAGTATTAGCCACGTACAAGAAGACTATCACACCCATTATAACCGCGTAGCGATACCATGTCGGGCGGCGCTGGAGATAGTGATCAGTCATTTGTCGGCTGATGGCCAAGGTGGGATAGCAGGCCGAAGACGTATTGCATGTAACCCCCGGCATCAACGGTGCCGCCAAAGATGTGCCCCGCGCCCCAAAGGCGCCGTTCCAATTCCTGTTGCATGCGCTTGCTCATTGATCCCCCAAATGCGCGGCCTGTAACCGCGCACGAGGCGAGTTACCGGGATCGGGCTGATGCCTGCCTATGACGGACGGGCGCGATAATCAACGCATGTCGTTATCGTGCAATGGGTGCAACTGCGTTCCGATGCAGCCTGCAAGCACCTGCCCGCTATCGGCAAGATAGCGGTGGCGGTGGAAGCGCCAAGCCGGGAATGCGATACAGCTTCATACCCTCGACAAGCTGATGCAAGCTGTAGCCGCTTGGCCCATATTCGTCCGCCGTATCGCCGGGGCTATGCCCCATGATCTGACGCTGCACGCCCTCGATCATTCCGACATGCCGGGCATGATATTTGAAGGTGTGGCGGAATGAGTGAAAGACCAAGCGCCGGTCGGCAATGCCGCACACGTCGCGACGATATATGCTCCACCATTCGCCCCACTTCGCCCCAAGCCGACCATACTTGTTCGGCGTGAGCGCCGGGAATAGGCGATCATGACCAGCGGCGACGCATTGCTCGACGTGCCTGACAAATCCAAGGCGCAACAGGTCTGGATGGACCGGGATGCGGCGTTCGCTGTTGGCGGTCTTGGTCGACAGCCCATCTTCCTGCATCACGCAGATGACCCATGTAGTTTGTTGGCGGTCATCACCGTCGAGGTAGGCTTCTTTCCGAACATCCGAGACACGAAGCTGCGCAATCTCTTCCAGTCTTGCGCCGGTATAGAGCGCGAGCAGGGGCAACCAATAGGCTGCTTCCCCTCGGCCCATTGTTGGTCGTTCGTTCGCTGCATAGACCGGGCTGGAGAACAGCGCGTGCAAGGCAGGAAGCTCAAACTCCTTGCGCTTCCTGCGATCTTTGTCCTTGTCGTGCACACTGACGCGATCAGCCGGGTTTGCCTCCAGAAGGTCATTCTCGACCGCATAGCCAAGCAATGTACGCAAGCAAGATAGCTTCGCGTTGGCATTGGCAGCAGTTACGCCCAGCGTCACCATCTTGTTCTTGAAAGCAAGAACGTCGCGTTTCGTGATCGCCTCGACCGGGATAGCGCCGACATATTCGTGGAACCAGCGGGCAACTGCGCGGTGCTTATCGACGCCCTTGGCAGAGACCTTCCGCTCCTTTGACCAGCGGTCCACGATGTCCGGGTCCAACGATGTCGACCCTTCCCGCGCTGCCACCGGCCCCACCCCCTGCGCGGCTACGACGCCTTGATCGGGCGAAACGTCGAAGAACAGGCTGTCCGTGATCCGGTCAGTATAGTCGCCATCCAGCCGGGCAAGCCTGATCCGGCACGTTTGCGCCATCGCTCGACGCAGATAGTTGTGCAACAGGTTGCACGGCTCGCCATCTGGATCAGCGCGTATCCCTGACTTGCGCAGCACCGCCACTTTCGATCCATGAACATCGTCAACGCCATCATCAGGCTCTTTGCCTATGAGGCGAACGAGCATCGCCTCAAGTTCCATGCGCACGGATGCTAATTGACCGTTCTGCACGTCGGATGGCGGAGCCGGTTCCGCGTCCAGCTTTCGGATCGCATCTGCGAAATGCTCTCGTGCCAAACCTGCTGCCTGATTGCTTGTCAGCACAGGCAGTGACGGATCGTCAGGCCAAGCCTCCCGCACGCTGCGAGAAAAGATGCCTGACGGCTCCGGCGGCTCTTCGCGATGATCGAAGATGCGGTGAAACCTTTCCCGCATGGCAGGCAGCTTTGTCAGTGCATCTTCGTATGACGTGGTCTCTAGACTGCGCTGGACGGCTTCGGGATCGCCCGGCCTCCGCAAATGTTTCGGCCATCGCTGGCGATACTGCCACGATGCGCTGTCATCCCGACGAACTAGACCTGCTGGTTTCCCCACCTCTTCCATACCCCGTGTGTAACACCTGTGGGTAGCAAGAGTGTAAATAACCCTCGGGTTTCTGCGGGTTTAGCAGAAACCCGAGGTTCTACACTGGATTGGTGGAGCCGAGGGGGATCGAACCCCTGACCTCGTCATTGCGAACGACGCGCTCTCCCATCTGAGCTACGGCCCCGTTCCAGCGTTCGTATCCGGCAAACGGGGGCCCCTCGACACGGGACATTCACGCCTGACAGAGAGGCGCGCCCATAGCGTAGGATCGGCGGTTTTGCCAAGCGCCAAATTGCCCGGCCGCCGTGATGGCGTGCCGGGCATGATCGCTTACTGGTTTGGCGGCCCTGCAGCGGGGGCCGCTGGCGTGGGTGCTGGCGGCTCAGCAGCCGGAGGCGCCGGCGGGGTCGCTGGCGGCGTTGCAACGGGCTCGTCGTGCGGTCCGCTCAACAGATCGGGCAAGTGCCCGGATTGCGCGGGTGGTGTCGCGGGTTCCGATTTGGGAATGGGCTGGGCCAGGTTCTGGACCGGCGCCTGCACCGCAGCCTGGACCGGCGGCTGGTATGGCGCGGGCATCTGTTCCGGCGGAGCCTGATACACCGGACCCTGGGTGGCGGGACCCTGGGCGGCAGGAGCCTGGGACGCAGGCGGGGCCGCGGCTTCAGACGCGGGGACCTGATCCACGGTCGCGGGATAGCGCGCCGGCCCGTCGACCTGGTTGTGGAACGGGGCGACCGGCGGCGGTGGTGGCGGCGGCGTCTGCAGGCCGAAATGGCCGACGCTTACATGGCCGACCTTGCCGTATTTTTCCTGCCAGGCGGCCAGCGCGTTCTTGTACTGGTCATACCGCGTGTAGAAATCGTCGAACACTTTTTCGATCAGCGGCACTTTGGCCGTGGCGAACATGCCCAACTGGTCCGCGGGCACGGCGATGCCATCCTGCAGGACCTGGTCGACGACGTTGCAGAACTCTGCCTTCGTCGGCGGCAGCGCGTAATGGTTGTACAGGACGGTCAGGTAGTCATCGCGCAGTTTTTCACCGCCGCGCTGATACTTCTCGCGGAATTCGTGGTCCATGCCGTCGTAGACCGATTTCAGCGCGCCCGCATTGCGCACCAGGAACGACCGGTAATTCGTCAGGATCTGGGCATTGCGCGGATCGAGGCAATCGAGCGCGGCCACCGTATAGGCAGAGCGCAGGTTCCAGACCATCTGGTTGGTCGACACTTTGCGATTGACCGATTCGCGCTGACCATCGGCGCCGATTTCGGGCGTGACGAGCGTTGGCGCGGCGCCATCGGGCGGGGTCGGTTCCGGCGGTGGCGGAACTTCGATCAGTGGCGGCGGCGGAGGTGGTGGCGGCGGCAGGGGTTTGCTCGCGCACGCGGCCAGCACCATCGCCAGCGCGGTGGCCGCGACCATGCGCAAGCGACGCGAACGCGCCTGTGACGTCATCGGCAAATCGAATTCGCCCCGGATTTCGCGCCCCGGAACGGACCTGGTAGCTGGCCCCACAAATGCATCGCTATCATTCACGGTCTTCAAAACCTTTCCGCGCCGGATCGTCCCAGCTTTGGTCTTCGCCCGCCCCTGGCCGAGGCGTTTACACAAGCAGCGCCCCTGCGAAAAGCAAAACACCCCGCAGGATGTAAAAATCCTGCGGGGTGTGGGAAATTAGAATCAGGTCGGATTTAGATCAGGTCAAGCCCTGCCCGAAATTCCGTGTCATGTTCAAAAATGCGGATCAGCGGCGATCGCCCATGAAGCGCAGCAGGAACATGAACATGTTGATGAAATCGAGGTAGAGCTGCAGCGCGCCCAGGATCACGGCCTTGCCAGCCATGTCGGTCCCGCCGACGTAGCTGTACTGGTCCTTCAGCCGCTGCGTATCATAGGCAGTCAGGCCGGCGAAAATCAGCACGCCGAGGAAGCTGATGCCCCAGGCCAGGCCTGGCGAATGCAGGAACATGTTGACCAGCGACGCGATCAGGATGCCGACGAGGCCCATGATCAGGAACGTGCCCATCGCCGACAGGCTTTTCGTCGTGGTGTAGCCAAACAGGCTGAGCCCGGCGAACGCACCGGCGGTGGCGAAGAAAGTCACCGCGATCGACGGGCCGGTATAGATCAGGAAAATCGACGAGAGCGACAGCCCCATCGCCACGCTGAACGCCCAGAACAGGCCGCGCATCGCGTTGGTCGACAGGCGGTTCACGCCAAAGCTCATGACCATCGTGAACGCCAGCGGCGACAGCGCGATCAGCCAGCGCAGCGGGGTGACCATGATCTGTTCGGCGAGGCCCGATGCGGCAAAGCCGAGCGCAACCACGCCCGACAGCATCACGCCCGAGGCCATGTAGTTGTAGATCGAAAGCATATGCCGGCGCAGCCCGGCATCGCGGACAGTGCCACGATCCCAGTTGGCGGAACGGCCAGTGGACGCGCCGAAGCCCGTCGTCGTGGGCCGTGGGTCGTTCCAGTTTGCCATGAGTTTCAAGTCTCCAGATGCCGGGCCCTAGATCGGGCCCACTGGCGCAATATCGCCCCTGATGCCCGCGCTTTCAAGCGAAACCCGCTAAAATTCCACTAGCACCGCTTATGCCCCCGGGGTCATTACCGATCCCTGAACAAAATCAGCGGAAAAACGTCAGGCTTTCAGCGCGCGTATGGCGTCTGCGGTCATCTCGGCGCTGCGGTCGCGCGCGCCTTTCAGCGTGTCCTCGATCAGTCTGGTCAGGCGATCGTCGGCATCGAGCACGTCGAGCCCGATCTGGGTAACACCGCCCGGACTGGCCACGCGGCGCGCCAGTTCGGCCGGGCCGTGCGGAGAGGCCGCGGCCAATTGCGCGGCGCCCTCGACCATCGCCAGTGCCAACCGGTCGGCCTGTTCGCGCGGCAGGCCGAGCGCCGCCGCCCCGCTCGCCAGCGCATCGATGAAGCGATAGACGAACGCCGGGCCTGATCCCGCGAGCGCGGTGACCAGGTCCATGTCGGATTCGTGCGCCAGCCATTCGGCCTGGCCCAGTGGCGCCATCAGCGCATCGGTGTGACCACGTGCGGCGCCCTTCGCGTCGCCGAACAGCGCGATCGGCGATTTGCCGATCGCTGCGGCCAGGTTGGGCATGACGCGCACGATTGCGCCTGCTTGCGGGAATGTCGCGCGCAAAGTCGCCATATCGACGCCCGCCAGGATCGAGAGGACCAGCGTCGTATCCCCGATCAGCGGCGCAATCGCCGGCGCAGCGGTACCCAGTTGGTGCGGCTTGAACCCGAGCAGGACGACATCGGCGGGCACTTCATCGGGCGCGGCATCGAGATGGCGCACGCCCGCGGGCGCGGCGGCCAGATACGGATCGATGATCGTGAACGCCGCAGGATCGAACCCGCCCGCCAGCCATCCGGCGAGCATCGCGCCGCCCATGTTGCCGCAGCCAAACTGGAAAAAACGCATGATCAGGCTTCGCCGACCGCATCGACCAGTGCGCTTGCAAGCGCCTCGGCGGGGGACTTGTCGCCCCACAGGATGAATTGAAACGCGGGATAGAACCGGTCGCATTCGTCGACCGCCGCCTCGATCGCCGATTGCGCCTGGCCCAGGCTGAGCAGGCCTTCGTCACCGAGCATCAGCCCGTGGCGATACAGCAGCACGCCGCCGTTCGACCACATGTCGAAATGCCCGACCCAGACCTGTTCGTTGATCAGCGCCATGACTTCGTAGACTGCGCTGCGCTTGTCATCGGCGACGCGGATATCGGGCAGGCACAGCATCTGCAGCACGTGGTCTTCTTCGCGCCAGATGCAGCGGATCTGGTAATTGGCCCATGACCCCTGGATCTCGCCATGGATCTCGTCGTCGGACACGAATTCGAACGGCCAGCCGCGCGCCTCGAACAGCGAGGCAAGCATGTCGACAGGCGCCGCATCGTCGCGCTCGGCATTATCGTGGGCAGTCCGCATCATCGCCACTCCAGTACACCAGTCCGGTTATCGCAGGCGAGACCCTTTTTCGGCCTTGCGTGCCTAGACCCCTATTCGACCAGATTTGCACGCCGTGATTGCCATGACAGGCTCCGTGGGGAGGAGTAGCGCGCAGCGCGGGCTGGTTAGCCCGTGCAAACGCTGCGACGCTCCCACGGGGCCTGTCATGGCAACCCCTCCGGGGCGGGCCGATTTTGGCCCATCGCAGCGTCAATCGTCGGGCACAATGTGCCAGCATTGCACTCTCCTCTTTCCTTGCGCTGGGCCAAAATCGGCTCCGTCACGGCGTGCAAATCTGGTCGAATAGGGGTCTTAGTTACCAACCGCTGCAGCTTGCGTTCAGACCCATCGCCAAGCGGCCCGCATAGGGCAATGACGGGCGCTAAACGGGTTGCGCAAAACTCGATAAGACTGTGCAAAACCTGTGGACATAAAAGTTAAAAGCGCATGAGCCCGCGTTTGGGTCCATTCCTTAGGGAATTAGCGCCTTAACTTAAGAACCCAGACTGTCGATCGCCTGGCCTGCCGGGCTGGTCCATTCATAGCTCGGCACACCCTCCTTGCGCAGTTGGGCGATGAAGTCCTGCGCTTCGGCATCGCTGTCGAACGGCCCGGTCAGCAGGCGGAAATTGCTGTGCCACGGCGTGATATAGGCTTTGTGCCCTTTCAACGAATGCGCCTTGTGCACGAACGAGCGCCATTCGCCGGCCATCTTGTCGCGATCGCCGCCGGTCAGCACCTGGACCCAGATGCGGCTGGCGTAATGCGCCTTGCGCCCCTTTTCACCCTTTTCCGGAGCCTTGTCGCTGTCGGTGTCCTTGCCCTTCTTGCCTTTGGCCTTGGCTGCTTCTTTCTTGGCCTCTTTGGCCGTGAGCTTCGGGTTGTCGTCGCTGTCGTTGTCGCGCGATACGTCGCCTGGGCCATCGGGGCGTTCGCCCTTGGCTACGGGTGCGCAGGTCTGGTCGTCATCATCCGCGTGCGCTTTGCCTCGGGCGTGCGTTTTGCCATGCGCCGACCGGCCTCGGGCCGAATGCGCCGGTTCGCTATGCGCCGCAGCGCGCCCCTTGCGGCCCTTGGCCGGGGTCGCGGGCTTGCATGGCTCGAGCGCGGGCTGGTCGTCGGCATCCTTGGCTGCCGCGCCCTTTGCGCCTTTGCCCTTCTTGCCTTTGGTCTCGGCCTTTTCCTTCTCGAGCGCCTTCTCTTTGTCGGCCGCTTCGGCGGCTGCCTTGTCCTTGGCGGCTTTGATCTTGGCCTTGCTGTCTTTGGCGCTTTTGGCCGTAGGCGTCTCTGGCTTGGGTTCAGGCGCTTCGGGCTTGGCCGGTTCGACCTTTTCCTTGATCACCTTTTCGGGAATCGGTTTTGGCTTGGGCGGCTGCTCGACGGTCGCGGGAATGGGCTCGACGACGGCATGTTGCGTCACAGGCGCGGTTTCGACCGGCGCGGGTATGGGCTGCACCACCGGGGTTGCGGTGGGCGAGACCGCGGGCAATTCGCTGCCAGCGGCTGTCGGTTCCGGGATTGCGGCGGCGAATGTCGCGGGCGCGGATGCCACCTGAGTCGGTGGCGCAGTCGTCACGGGTTGTGGCGTCGGCGCTGCGGCCGGGATCTGCGCCACAACGGCACGCGGCGTCGATTGCACGACCGGCGACGAAACCATCGCGGGCCCGGTCGATTGCACTGCTGGCAGCTCGCCAGTCTGCGCCTCACGCTGCGGCGTCCCGAAATACTGCGTGGTAATTGGCGGCGTCGGGGCGTCATGCGCCGCTGGCGGCGTATAGGCGCGATGCCCCGGCGGCGGCATGTCGAGCTTTGACAGGACCGCAGGCTGCGGCACCCTGGGCGACATCGGCTGCGAACCCGCCGACAGCGGTGCCGGGGTCGGCGTGCGCGCGCTGCCGCTGGCTTGCGCCACGTCGAATGCCGAGCGGTGCGTCGTGGTATCGCGGCTGGCCGTCGGGACGACAGGCGCAATGCGCGCGACCACCGTCGGCGCATGACCTGCGCTCGGCGCGGGCGTGGGCCCGGTGTTCGACGCCATCATGACCGGCGGCGGCGGCGTAGGCATCGCGACATCGGGCAAAGCCGCCGGCGTCGGCGTGGTTGTCGTGATCGGCAGGTGCTTGCGGCGCGCGTTCCTGATGTCTGCCGCGGTCGGCGTGGCTTTCGCCAAAACGGGCGCAGACGTCACGGTCAGCGGCACGCGCGGATGCGCTGCGGCATAAGCGGTCACGCGCGCATCATCGCGGCCGATATCGGCGGCGCGCGGAAACCGGCCAAGACTGGCGGCAGCGGCCTGTTGCGCCGGGGTCAGCCGCACCATGAACCGCAAATAGGGCGAGATCGATTCGGCGAGTTCCGGCGGCATCGTCGCATGCGCGACACCGACCGCGTCTTCGCCGCGCCCGCCGATCGCGAGCACGAAGATATGCGTGCGCCACGCCGCGCGGTCCTGCCGCTGCAACAGCGGCAGTAGCGCCATGTCCGCAGACCGCCGATCCCCGCCGATCGCCAGGCTCAAGGCTTCGCGGCGAGTCGCTTCGTCGCGCAGCGCCGCGTCGCGGCTGCGCGCCAGCACCAGGCGGTATTGCGCGATCGAGGCGGCATTGTCGCCGACCAGGTCGAACGCCAGCCCGCGATCGAGCGCAAAGGCCGACGGTTCGGCACCGGCCGCCTGCGCCTCTGCATACCAGCGCAACGCCTCGACCGGATCATCGAGATGCAGCCGCGCGCCCGCGATCGCCACCTTGACCGTCGCATTGTTTGGCGAGACCTGGTCGGCGCGCGTGAAAAAGCCCAGCGCCGCTTCATTGTCGCCCAGCGCCAGCGCGGCATTCCCCGCCTCCAGCAGAGCCCCGACATTGCGCGGATCGCGCGCCAGATGGCCCAGCGCATCATTGAGCGCCTTGCCCGCGCTCGGCGCAGTAGGCTCGACCACGGGACGCGAAACCGAGCCCGGCGCCTCGTCATCGTCGGCAACCTGCGGCGCGGCCATCGCGGACGACGCGCAGCACACGGCCGCGCCCAGCAGGAACAGCCGAACGCGGTTACGGAATGGAGATGTGGGCCTCGAGGCGAACCGAATCATTGCGAGCGCCTCTACCTTAAAACGAACGGGCTGGCAGCATGATGCGATGGATCATGCCCCCAGCCCGTCGAAACGCACGCCGCGCCCAATTCGGGCGCGGCGCTTAGTTGAAATTACTGATTATTCTGTCGGCCAAGAAAGCGCGGAATGCTCGGCGCCTTGCCGTCATCCTCGGGCTCTGCCTCTTCGCCGGTGCGCGTGCCGCGCGACAGGCTGGCCATGCGCTCGAACAAGGTCGATCCACCAGCCGCCGGACGCGCCGGCGCAGCGGGTTCGCCGAATTCGGTCGATTCCGTCGCGCGGCCAAACCGCGGCAGACCCGAAGGCGCCGCTTCCGGATTTTCGCTCAGGTCCAGCGTAAGGTCGAACGGCTCATCATCGGGCGATGGCGGACCGTCGGACTGCAAGGTATGCGGCTCGGCCGAAACCGGCTTGACCTCTGCAGGTTCGGACGCAGCCTGGGCAGCGATCGAGGCTGCGGCAGGCGAAGCAGACGTGGGTTGCGGGGCGCTGACCGGCGGACGGGGCGCAATGCCCTGCGCCGCGCCGGGAAATGCCGGGCCGCGCGAACCACCGACCGAAGCCGGGCGCGAAGCAATCTCGGCCTGCTCGCTGGTCTGCTCGATACCCGTCGCAACCACCGAAACGCGAATCTTGCCATCGAGATCGGGATTGAACGCCGAACCCCAGATGATGTTCGCATTCGGATCGACCAGCTCGCGGATATGGTTGGCCGCTTCGTCGACTTCCAGCAGCTTCATGTCGTCGCCGCCGATGATCGAAATGATCACGCCCTTGGCGCCCTGCATCGACACGCCATCCAGCAACGGATTGGCAATCGCGCGTTCCGCCGCCTCAAGCGCACGGTTCGGACCTTCACCCTCGCCCGTGCCCATCATTGCCTTGCCCATCTCGCCCATCACCGAACGAACGTCGGCAAAGTCGAGATTGATCAAACCAGGCATGACCATCAAATCGGTGATCGAACGCACGCCCTGCTGCAGGACTTCATCCGCCAGCCCAAACGCTTCCTTGAACGTCGTCTCCGCCTTCGCGACCAGGAACAGGTTCTGGTTCGGAATGACAATCAACGTATCGACGTGCTTCTGCAGTTCCTCGATGCCCGTTTCCGCCGAGCGCATCCGCCGCGCGCCCTCAAACAGAAACGGCTTCGTCACCACACCAACCGTCAACACACCCTTGCGACGCGCCGCCTCGGCAATCACCGGCGCCGCACCCGTCCCGGTGCCGCCGCCCATGCCCGCCGCGATAAACACCATGTGCACACCCTCAAGCGCGCGCTCGAGCTCAGCCATGGTCTCTTCAGCCGCAGCCCGGCCAACCTCAGGCCGCGCACCCGCGCCCAACCCTTGCGTGATCGCAGGCCCGAGCTGAATACGCGTGTCCGCGATCGAGTTGTTCAACGCCTGCGCGTCGGTGTTCACCACCACGAAATCGACGCCCTCGATCCCCGCGCGGATCATGTTGGCGATGGCGTTGCCACCCGCGCCGCCAACCCCGATCACCGTGATACGGGGCCGCAGCTCGTCGATCGACGGCGGTCCGATGTTGATGCTCATGTCGGTCTCCCGGTACGGACGAGGGGCACCCCGTCTAAAAGTAAATCCATCTTTGGCACACAATGATTCGTCAGATCAAAGTCAAACGTGTCTTTTCCACAGATTAAGGGCGCTTTAGGGCCTCCGACGGGCAAGGGCCATTGCCCTTGCATCCCATTACCGTCCTGAACTGCACATTACCCATGCCGTTGTACCCCGCCGCAACGCGGCTGAAATCCTGCCGCCATGCGGCGGGACACAAACGCAAAATCAGCACGCAATTCAAGCCGGTAACGGGTCCCTAGGGCAATGGCCCTAGGCCGCCGGAGGCCCTTAAAACTCAAAAATACTCCCGCACAGCCCGCCAGATCCGCGAAACCATCGCCCAGAACCCACGCTCATCACCATCGCCGCGCCAGGACGGACCGATCGCGCGAATATCGACCGGCTCGGCCGCGGCGTACAGCAGCAAGCCCACAAGCGTCGAAGAACTGGGAGTCGCATTGCCAGGCGGCAATCCCAGCATCGTCGGGGGCGATCCGATACGGACCGGGCGCCCGAGTGCGCCCTGGGCGAAATCCGCCAAGCCTGGCAATTGCGCGCCGCCGCCGGTCAGGACCACTTGTTGGCCGCGTTGGCCGGTGAAGCCCATGGCTTTCAGGGCTTTGGACACTTCTTCGGTGATGTAGCCGAGTTGTTGCGTGATGACGGAGATCAGTTCCGCGCGGGGGATGCGGTTTTTGTCGTCGGCGTGGCGGGCGATCGGGCCGGCGCCTTCGGGGTCTCCGGGGGCGTTGACGGGGATCATTTCGCGGTGGTCGGCGGGGCTGGCGATGGCCGAGCCGGACATGCATTTCAGGCGCTCGGCCTGGTAGCGGCGGATGCCAAAGGCGGAGGAGATGGCGTCGGTGATGTCGCCGGATCCGAACGGGATGACTTGCATGCCGAGGAGCATGCCGGTGGCGTAGACCGAGACGGTGGTGACTTCGGCGCCGAATTCGACGAGGGCGACGCCGATTTCGCGCTCTTCGGGGGTGAGGCAGGCGTGGCCGGTGGCGACGGGGGAGCCGACGACGGCTTCGACGCGGAGGTGCGCCTGTTCGACGGTTTCCTTGATGTTGCGGATGGGTGCGCCATCGGCGAGCATGACGTGGATATCGACGGCGAGGCGTTCGGCGTGGAGGCCTTTGGGGTTGGGCACGCCGTGGGCACCATCGAGGGTGTAGTGCGCGGGTTGCGCGTGGAGGACCTGGCGGCCTTCGGGCTGGATGACTTCGCGCGCGGTGATCAGCAGGTGTTCGATATCGTCCTGTTCGATGCGGCGGCCGCCGATATCGACTTCGACGCGCGCGGTGGTGCTGACGAGGCCGGCGCCGGCGCAGCCGATCCACACCGACTGGACGCTGGCATTGGCCATTTTTTCGGCGCGTTCGATGGCGTCGCGCACACAGTGCGTGGCGGCGACCATGTCGATGACATAGCCGCGCTTGATCCCGGCGCTGGCGCGGTGGCCTGAGCCAAGCACGACGAGGTCACCCGTTTCGGCGAGGCCAGCGATCATCGCGGACGTGCGGAACGAGCCGATGTTAACGGCGGCAAAGACTTTGGTGATCCGGGGAATGGCCATCAGATTGGCATTGCGCTTTTAAACAGAGCCACGCCACTTATCTGGGGCACGCGGCCGCTCCCGACAAGCCCGCTAGCCTGAACGGCATCGCCCATCACACCAACTCCGCTCATCCTGAGCCTGTCGAAGGACGCGCGCAACGGCCGTCCAGGTAGAAGAGGCGCATTGGGCCGGTCTTGGCGCGCATCCTTCGACGGGCTCAGGATGAGCGGGGGGCGGGTTGAATCAAGGCAAGAAGGGGCATTAAACATCAATCGTGCGCCGTCGCGGCAGCATGCGGGGCACCGTCCGCGCGGGTAGCCGTTTTAGCCGCAGATTTCGAAGCCGCTTTCGCCGGCCCATCTGCCCCGTTCGCGTGTGTCGCGCGGGCGACGGCAGCGGCCTTGGCCTCGGCCACAACCGCATCCGCATGGCCAGGAATTCGCAAATAAACCCGCTCGGGCACGCGCATGTCGAACGCGGCGACTTTACCGCCGAGCAGGCGATCGACTCCATCCATCCGCGCAAAGCTGAGCAGCGCGGCGGCGCTTTCGTCGTCGCCTTCGGGCAGGGCCAGGACTTGCCCTGTCTTGAACGTCAGGTTCCAGCGGCGATTGCCGACCCATTCGGCATCGGCGACCTGGGTTTTGAGCGCAGGCGCGGTTTCCAGCAATTTGTCGAGCGCGCCGACTTGGCCTTCGACTCCGGTGCCGGCCAGCACGAGCATGCCGCGGGCGCGCGAACTCGGCACTTGTTCGAGTTCGTGCCCGGTTTCGTCGATCAGCACGAAATGGCTGCCATCGCGCAGCACCGCATGCGGGCTGCGCTCGACGACATCGACGACCAGCGTATCGGGCAATTGCCGCGACACGCGCGCATCGCGGACCCAGGGCAAAGTCAGCAGATCGGTGCGCAACGCGGCCAGGTCGAGCCGCGACATCACCTGATCGCGCTGGCCCAGCACTTTTTCATAGATGGCGAGTTCGTTCATGCGGTTCACACCACGCACTTCGACGCGTTTTACCTTGAAGCCAGCGTGGCCGGCCATGACCGCGACTTCGTTTTCGGCCATTGCCGGCACACCAGCCAGATCCGCGGCGATCACGATCGCGCCGAGCACGCCGCCAACGATGGCGGTAATCAGCAGGCGATGCAGCGTCTCGTCCGAAAACGGCAGCCAGCGCACGGCCTGGCCGACGATATTGCCGGTCTGCTTGCGCGCGGTCGCAACTCGCTTCTTGGTGGTGCGCGCGGCGGTTGCGCGCCGTACGCCTTTACCGCCACGCCGGATTGTCTGGGCCATGTCAGCAGGCTCCCTTGCGCGCGAGCGCTTCTTCGATAACTGCTTCGACGAGTTCGCCGTAGGACATTCCGAGCGCGCGCGCCTGTTCGGGCACGAGGCTGAGCGGGGTCATGCCAGGCTGGGTGTTCACTTCGAGCAGGAACAGCCCGTCGATGCCGCGTTCGTCATCCCAGCGGAAATCGCTGCGGCTGGTGCCCCGGCACCCGAGCAGGCGATGCGCGCGCAAGGCGATTTCGCGGCAGGCTTCGGTGACATCGTCGGGAATTTCCGCCGGGCAGATATGGTCGGTCATGCCCTCGGTGTATTTCGCGTCGAAATCGTAGAAGCCCGACTTTGGCCGCAGCTCGGTGACCAGCAAAGCGCGGTCGCCCAGCACGGCGGTCGTCAGTTCGCGGCCCCGGATGAACGGTTCGGCCAGCAAATGGTCGAACTGCTGCCACGGGCCGACGGCTTCGCGCGCGATCGGATTGCCGTAATTGCCGCTATCGGTGACGATCGCCACGCCGACCGAAGACCCTTCGTTGACGGGTTTCAGCACATAAGGGCGCGGCAACGGGTCGTGTTCGAAAATCTCGGACACGGCCACGACGCGCCCGCCAGGCATCGGGATACCATGCGGCACCAGCGCCTGCTTGGTCAGTTCCTTGTTGATCGCGATGACCGACGCGGCGAGGCCCGAATGGGTATAGGTCAGCCCCATCAGGTCCATCATGCCCTGCACCGTACCATCTTCGCCGGGCGTACCGTGCAGCGCGTTGAACACGACATCGGGCGCGGTCGCCGCCAGGACTTGCGCGACATCGCGGCCCATATCGATCCGCGTGACCTGATGCCCGCGCGCTTCCAATGCGTCGGCGACGCCATTGCCGCTCATCAGCGAAACCGGCCGTTCGTTCGACCATCCGCCCATCAGCACGGCTACATGGTATTTATTCACGCATCACCTGCTTTACCAACGCGCCTGATTTCCCATTCCAATTCGACACCGGTCGCCGCGCGCACTTTGTCGCGGACCAGTTCGCCCAGCGCCTCGATCTGCGCCGCTGTGGCGGTTCCGGTGTTGATCAGGAAGTTCGTATGTTTCTCACTGACTTGCGCGCCGCCGAGCATAAGCCCGCGGCACCCTGCAGAATCGACCAGTTCCCACGCCTTGTGCCCGTCGGGGTTCTTGAATGTCGATCCGCCGGTCTTGCTGCGCAGCGGCTGCGAGGCCTCGCGCGCGGCGGCGATGCGGTCCATTTCGGCCTGGATCGCAGCGGGTTCGCCGGGAACCCCGCGAAACCGCGCGGACACGACGACCGCACCATCGGTCAGGTTCGAATGGCGATAAGTAAAGCCCAGTTCGGAAACCGGCAGTATCACCCGTTCGCCGCTGCGCAGGATCACGTCGCAATCGACCAGGACGTCCTTGACTTCGCGCCCATAAGCGCCGCCGTTCATCCGCACGAAACCGCCAACCGTGCCCGGGATCGAGCGCAGGAATTCCAAGCCCGCGATGCCGTTGTCGCGCGCGGTCGATGATACCAGCACGCCCGACGCACCACCTCCGCATTCCAGCGTGACCTCGTCGATCGCGCGCACCGCCGCAAACGGTTTGCCCAGGCGGACAACCACGCCCGGCACGCCGCCATCGCGCACGATCAGGTTGGAGCCCAGCCCCAGCGCCATCACCGGCGCCTCGGGCGCAAGCGTCGCGAGCATATCGCGCAGATCATCGACATCCGCCGGTTCGAACAGCCACTGCGCCGCCCCGCCCGCCTTGAACCAGACGAGCGGCGCCAGTGGCGCATCGGCGGTCAGCTTGCCGCGTGTCTCGAGGTCGGCCGCGATCATGCCGCTTCCAGTTCGCGCCGGACTGCATCGGCCAGGCCCGCGGCCCAGCGGGTGATATCGCCCGCGCCCAGGCACACCACGATATCGTCGGCGCGCAGGATCGCCGCCAGTTCCGCCGCCAGCGCATCGGCGCCCGCAATAGTATGCGCGCTGCGATGGCCGCGCGCCTTGATCCCTTCGACCAGCACATCGGCATCGACGCCTTCGATCGGTGCCTCGCCCGCCGCGTAGACCGGCGCGGCAAAGACCACGTCCGCATCGTTGAACGCGCCCTGGAAATCTTCCATGTGATCGCGCAACCGCGTGAACCGGTGCGGTTGCACGACCGCGATCACGCGGCCCCGCGCGCCTTCGCGCGCGGCAGCGAGCACCGCGCGGATTTCGACCGGGTGGTGGCCATAATCGTCGATCACGGTGGTCACGCCGCCCGCGAACGCGATTTCGCCAACTTTGGTGAAGCGCCGTTTGACACCCGCGAATTTGGCAAACCCGCCGCGGATGACATCGTCTTCCACGCCCATTTCACGCGCCACGGCAATCGCGGCGAGCGCGTTCTGCACATTGTGGCGCCCCGACATCGGCAGCATGACATCCTCGATCCGGTGGAACCCGCCATCGCGATTGCGCAGCACGACGGTGAAACGATTGCCGCCCGGCACCGGCGTCACCGCTTCGCCGCGCACATCGGCCTGCGCCGAGAAACCATACGTGATCACGCGGCGGTCGCGGACCATCGGGATGATCGCCTGGACCACCGGATGATCGATGCACAGCATCGCCGCGCCATAGAACGGCACGTTTTCGATGAATTCGACGAACGCCGATTTGACCCGGTCGAAGCTGCCGTAGTGATCGAGATGTTCGGGATCGATATTGGTGACGATCGCGATCGTGCCGTCGAGCCGCAGGAACGAGCCATCGCTTTCGTCGGCCTCGACCACCATCCAGTTGCTGTCGCCCAGCCGCGCGTTCGAGCCGTAGGAATTGATGATCCCGCCGTTGATCACGGTCGGATCGATCCCGCCGGCATCGAGCAGGCAGGCGACCATCGATGTCGTCGTCGTCTTGCCATGCGTGCCTGCCACCGCGACGGTGTTTTTCAGGCGCATCAGTTCGGCGAGCATTTCGGCGCGGCGCACCACGGGGATACGCTGGTCGAGCGCGGCGACGACTTCGGGATTGTCGCGGCGCACTGCGGTCGAGGTCACGACGACCGCGACGCCTGTGACATTCGCCGCGTTCTGCCCGATCATCACCGCGATGCCGCGCGCGCGCAGCCCTTCGACGACATAGCCCTCGGCAATGTCCGAGCCCTGCACGCGATAGCCCATGTTGTGCATGACTTCGGCAATGCCCGACATGCCGATCCCGCCGATCCCGACAAAGTGGATCGTGCCGATATCGATACCGACGCCCTTCATGACGCAGGGCCTGCGGCGGCAGGCGCAAATGCCGAAGCGGGCGACGCAGTCTGCATACGAATCACATCCATCACCGGCGCACCGCCAAAACTTTCGACCAGGTCGGCCAGGTCGCTGACCGCGTCGGGAAACCCGCAATTCCACGCGGCATGCGCGGCATGCGCCAGCGCATCGGGCGCGAGCGCGATCGCCTGGACCTGCTTGGCGAGTTCCTTGGGCAAAAAGCCGGGCTGGCGGATCGCGCGTGCGCCGCCGGCCTTGACCAGTTCGAACGCATTGGCCGCCTGATGATCGTCGGTCGCGATCGGCAGCGGCACCAGAATGCCCGGGCGGCCAACCGCAGTCAGTTCGGCAATCGTCGATGCGCCGGCGCGGCCGATAAACAGGTGCGTTTCGGCCAAGCGCGCGTCCATGTCTTCGAAATACGTGCCCAGTTCCGCCGGAATCTGGTGCGCGGCATAACGTGCGCGGACCATTTCGATGTCCTCGGGCCGGCACTGCTGCGTTACCTGCAAGCGGTGGCGCAGCGCGGGCGGCAGCATCGCCAGGCCATCCGGCACGACTTCGGCCAGAACCGTTGCGCCCTGGCTGCCGCCAGTCACGAGCACGCGCAGCAGCCCATGTTCGCCCAGCGGCGGAAACGATGCTTTGCGCAAGGCGAGCACTTCGGCGCGCACCGGGTTGCCGACGAGGTGGACTTTGTTCAGCCATTGCGGCTTCATCCGCCCGACTTCGCGATAGGCAGTGGCGATCGCATCGACGCGGCGCGCGAGCAGGCGGTTGACCCGGCCGAGCACCGCGTTCTGTTCGTGGATCACGGTCGGAATCTTGGCCGATTGCGCCGCGAGCAGCGCAGGCAAAGCGGGATAGCCGCCGAACCCGACGACGCACGACGGCTGAAAGCTTTCGAACAGGCGCAGCGCCATCGCGCGGCCCTGCCAGATGCCGCTAAGGCCCTTGGCCCAGGTCAGCGGGTTTTTGCCCAGCCGTCCGGCGGGCAGCACATGCGCGGGGCAGAAATCGGGCTTGCCCGGAATGCGCGCGCCGCGTTCATCGGTGACGAGCGCGACGTGATGCCCGCGCCGATCGAGCTCGGTTGCCAGCGCGAATGCGGGGATCAGGTGCCCGCCGGTTCCTCCGGCAGCCAGCACATAGTGGTGCGATGCAGCGGTCGTCATGGCGTAACTTTTTCCCTAATCCGATCCTTCGCGCCCCGATCCTTCGGCGCGAACGCTTCGCGCGACAGATAGGGGTTGCGCCGCGTTATGGCGAGCAGGAACCCGACGCCGAGCAACAGTGCGATGGTGGACGATCCGCCATAGCTGATCAGCGGCAAAGTCATGCCCTTGGACGGAAACAGTTGCAGGTTGACCAGGATGTTGATGAACGCCTGCCCCGCCAATTGCGCGGTCAGCCCGGCCGAGGCGAGCACGGTGAACAGATCGTCTTCATCGAGCAGCCGCAGCAGCACGCGCATCACGATCGCGCAATACAACAGCACGATCACGCCGCACATGATCAGCCCGAATTCTTCGCCGATCACCGAGAAGATATAATCGGTATGCGCCTCCGGCAGCGCCATCTTGCGCGTGCCCAGCCACAGACCGGTCCCGCCCCAGCCGCCGTTGAGCAAGGTACGCATCGCCAGGTCGACCTGGTCGAATTCGCTGCCGCCCGAAATGAACGCATCGATACGGTGCGTCGCGTTGGGATAGAACAGATAGGCCAGCACGAGCACCGCCGCGCCGCCGCCGACGCTCCACAGGATCTTGCTGACCGACAGGCCCGACAGCAGCACCAGCACGAACCACACGCCCAGGAACAGTACGGTCGAGCCGAAATCGGGCTGGGCCATCAGCAGCGCGCCGACCAGCCCCATCACCCCGATCGAAATGCCCATCACCGGGATTTTCGGATCGCGCACCCGCCATGACAAAATCCACGCGAGCGCGATCGCAAAGCCGGGCTTGAGGAATTCGGACGGCTGCAGGCTGATCCCCAGATTGAGCCAGCGCCGCGCGCCTTTGACTTCGGTGCCGACCAGCGGGACTAGGATCAGCCCGACGATCATCGCCGCCGCGAGCACGATCGCGAGGCGCCGCGCGGTTTCCTTGGGCAGCAGCGACGCAAGGAACATCGTGACGAGGCCGACCGAGAGCCAGCGCAGATGCAGCCAGAAGAAATGCAGGTCGGACAGCGACTTGGTCCCGGTCGACAGCCGGTGCGAACTGGCCGGCGAAGCCGAAGCCACCGCGATTGCGCCGATCACCACCAGGATCATGACGAGGCCGAGCAGCACGCGATCGATTTCGCGCCACCAGATCACCAGTTCGCTGCGCCGGCTGCGGCGATAGCGATTGGCGCGGCCGATCACGCGGACCCCGCCGTCGCGCGTCTGGACCGGCATCGGGCGGCTGGTGGTTGCGACACTCGCCATCAGGTGGCTTCCTCAACGTTGGGACACGCTGCATCGCGATCGGCGATGAGCGTCGTCACAATCTGGCGAAAAGCATCGCCGCGCGCTTCGAAATCGCGAAACTGGTCGAAACTGGCGCACGCCGGCGACAGCATGATCACCTCTCCCGGCCGCGCCGCCGCCATCGCCTGGCGCACCGCGTCGCACAGCATTTCGCTGCGCGTGACCGGCATGTGGGGGCTTAGCAGTTCGGCAAAACGCGGACCAGCCTCGCCGATGGTGTAAGCCGCGACGACATGGCCGAATGCGGGCGCGCATTCGTCGAGCGTGTCGGTCTTGGGCAGGCCGCCGCAGATCCAGTGCACGCGCGGATAGGCGGCGAGCGCAGGCGCGGTCGAGGCGGGGTTGGTCGCCTTGCTGTCGTTGACGAACAGCACGCCATCCGCCTCGGCGACGCGCTCCATCCGGTGCGGCAGGCCGACAAAGCTGGCGAGCGCGGGCCGCCAGACGTTTTCGGCGATGCCAAGCGCCTGAGCGACCGCGACTGCGATCGCGGCATTTTCCAGATTATGCGGCCCTTGCAGCGATGGCCAATCGGCCTGGCCGGTCAGCGCCTTCGGATCGGGGATGGAGACATTGCCCGAACCGCGTTCCGCCGCCACGCGCGTCGCAACCGCCAGGGTGACCAGATCACCACGCCCGAAAATCGCGTGTTGACCGGCGGTCTGCATCGCGAACAGCCGTTCTTTCGACGCCGCATAGCCTTCGAAGCCGTCATAGCGATCGAGGTGATCGGGGCTGAGATTGATCAGCACCGCGACATCACAGGCGAGCGTGCGGGTCAGGTCGATCTGATAGCTCGACAGTTCGAGCACATAGACGCCGCCTGCCGCCAGCGCGTCCTCGCCCAGCACCGGCAGTCCGATATTGCCGCCCATCCGTGTCGGCAGTCCCGCCGCTTGGCACAGATGGTGAACCAGCGCAGTCGTGGTCGATTTGCCGTTGGTGCCGGTGATGCCGACCACGCGATGCGGCGGCAGATCGGCGCGGATCTGCGCCATCAATTCGATATCGCCGATCACCGGCACCCCGAATTGTGCGGCATGTGCGGCAATCGGGTGACGGTTCAGCGGCACGCCGGGCGACACGACGACGCCGGCAAATCCGGTCAGGTCGATCGTCAGCGGATCGGCCAATGTCGCAGTACCAGCAACTTTATCCCGCGCATCCTCGCGCGCATCCCATGCTGTCACGTCTGCGCCGCCCGCAACCAGGCTGGCAACGCTGGTCAGGCCCGAACGGGCAAGACCCAGCACCGCAAAGCGTTGGCCGGCAAAGCGCGAAGACGTGATCATGGCGAGGCGCTTACCTCACTTTCAATGTGGCGAGGCCGACCAGCGCGAGCACGATCGACACGATCCAGAAGCGGATCACGACGGTCGATTCCTGCCAGCCCAACTGTTCGAAATGGTGGTGGATCGGCGCCATGCGAAACACACGCTTGCCGGTGCGTTTATAGACGAAGACCTGCACGATGACCGACACCGCCTCCATCACGAACAGCCCGCCGACGATGGCCAGCACGATCTCGTGGTGCACCGATACCGCGATCACGCCGAGCGTACCGCCCAGCGCCAGGCTGCCGGTGTCGCCCATGAACACGGCAGCGGGCGGTGCATTGAACCACAGGAACGCAAGCCCCGCGCCCATCACCGCGGCGCAGAAAATCGCGAGTTCACCCGCGCGCGGCACGTGCGGAATACCCAGGTAATGCGCATAGTCGGCGCGCCCTGCGAGATAGGCGATGATCGCAAATGTGCCCGCGGCGATGATCACCGGCATCGTCGCCAGCCCGTCGAGCCCATCGGTCAGGTTGACCGCATTGCCCGCACCGACAATGACGAACGCGGCAAACACGTAATAGAACGGCCCCAGCGGGATATACATATTGCTGAACACCGGGACGTAGAGATTGGTCTGGGTGGACACGAGCGCGACTGCAACGCCGGCCACCGCGAATTCGGCCAGCAGGCGCAGCTTTGCCGACACGCCTTTGTGCGCCTGCTTGGTGACTTTGTCGTAATCGTCGAGGAACCCGATCAGCCCGAAACCGAGCGTGACGACCAGGCACGCCCAGACATAGCGGCTGCCCAGGTCCATCCACAGCAGCAACGCGACCGACAGCGCGATCACGATCATCAGCCCGCCCATCGTCGGCGTGCCGCGCTTGGCCAGGTGCGTCTGCGGGCCATCGGCGCGGATCGGCTGGCCCTTGCCCTGGCGCGAACGCAGCATGTCGATGAAGCGCGGCCCGATCAGCAGCCCGATCGACAGCGCGGTCAGCAGCGCCGCGCCCGAGCGGAACGACTGATAGCGGATCAGATTGGCCAGACCTTCAAAGTGAAAGTACTGCGCGATAATATACAGCATTCAAGTGTCCCCGGCCGTGGTGTGCGGCGCGTCTGTGTCTGGTCTCTTTTGCGTCAACGCCTTGACCAGCGTGGACAGCCTGACCGAATTTGAACCCTTGATCAGGATCGCGTCGCCGCCTTGCGGGGCCCAATCGCCTGATGCCAGGACTTCGGCGGCCTGCGCGGCGCCGGGCACGTGGACGAATGCGATTGGCACGGCAAGCGCGGATTGATCGATTGTCCCCAAGGCAGCGGCCAGTGGCGCCATTTCCGCGCCGACCAGCAGCGCGCGGGCAACGCCGGCCGCAATCAACGGCGCGGCGAGCCCGGCATGATAGGCATCGCCGCCCTCGCCCAGCTCCTTCATCGCGCCCAGGACAGCCACGCGGCGCCGCGCCGGGGTCGCGCCCAATTGCGCAATCGTCGCGAGCATAGAAGCGGGATTGGCGTTGTAACTTTCATCGATTAGCAGCGCGCGCCCCGAACCGTCGCCGCCTTGCGCCACGACCTGGTGCCGCGCGCCGCGCCCGGCCAGATCGGGCAATTCGGCCAATGCCAAACCGGCAGCGCCCAGATCCCCGCCGACCGCAGCGACCGCCGCCATCACCGCCAGCGAATTGACCGCCCAATGCGCACCCGGCTGCGAAATCGTATAACACAACTTGCGCGCCATGCCGGTGCTGGCGCCGAATTCCGCTGTGACCAGTGTACCGCCGCTGGCTGTAGGCAATGCGTCGATCAGGCGGACATCGGCGCTGACCGACGTGCCGAACAGGATGACATGCGCACCATGTTGGCGCGCGACGCCGGCCAGCAATTCCGCATGCGGACTGTCTGCCGGAATGATCGCGATGCCGCCCGGCTCAAGACCCTCGAAGATTTCCGCCTTGGCCTGCGCAATCGCGGCCTCGTCGGCGAAATGGCCGATGTGTGCGGGCGCGATCGTCGTCACCACCGCGACATGCGGGCGGACCAGTTGCGTGAGCGCGGACAGTTCGCCCGCGTGGTTCATGCCCATTTCGAAAATGCCATAGCGCGTGCGCGCGGGCATCCGCGCAAGGCTGAGCGGCACGCCGACATGGTTGTTATAGCTTTTGACCGAGCGATGCGCCTGCCCCCGGCTCGACCGGTCGAGCGCGGCATACAGCGCCTCTTTCACGCCGGTCTTGCCCGCGGACCCGGTCACTCCGATCACGCGCGCGTCTTCGCTCAGCCGCGCGCGCGCCGCGCGGCCCAGCGCATCGAGCGCGGCACTCGTATCGGCGACACAGACATGCGGGTGCGGCACGGCACGATCGACCAGCAGCCCGCTCGCGCCCTTGACCACCGCGCCATCGACGAACTTGTGCCCATCGGCGAGTTCCCCGGTCAGCGCGATGAACAGGTCGCCTTCCATGACTTCGCGGCTGTCGGTCGTCGCGCCCGCCACTTCGAAATCGCCGCCGCCGACGGTGCCGCCGGTCGCCTCGGCGATCTGTGCCGCGGTCCATAGCGCGGTGCCGACTTCATCGCCGGGTTCTGCGGGCCAATCGAGGATGGCGCTCATGCCGTACACTCCCGCGCGACGGCGACATCGTCGAACGGCAGCACGCGTATCGCATCGCCGCGTCCGATGATCTGGCCCTGTTCGTGTCCCTTGCCCGCGATCAGCACGATATCGCCGGCCCCGGCCTCGGTAATCGCCGTCGTAATCGCGGAGCGACGGTCGCCGACATCGCGCGCAACGCCATAGCTCTGGGCGTCACAGCCGACCATTACTTCGGCGCGGATTGCGCCCGGGTCTTCGCCGCGCGGATTGTCATCGGTCACAAACACCAGGTCGGCCCCGGCCACGGCAGCAGCGCCCATCGGCGCGCGCTTGCCCGCGTCACGATCCCCGCCCGCGCCGAACACCAGGATCAACCGGGCCTCGACATGCGGCCGCAGGGCTTCGCACGCAGCGGTCAAGGCGTCAGGCGTATGCGCATAATCGACATAGATCGGCGCACCGCCGACGTTGATCGCCGCGCGTTCCAACCGCCCACGCACCGGCTGCAACCGCGCCAGCGCCTCGAACGTGCGATCGGGATCGCCGCCGGTCGCCAGCACCAATCCGGCAGAAACCAGCGCATTGGCCGCCTGATACGCGCCTATCAGCGGCAATGTGATTTTATGGGTGCGCCCGGCATGTTCGAGCGTCAGCGTCTGGCCGAGCAAAGTCGGCGTGCGGTCCACAAGCCGGATCGTTTCGCCAGCAGTGCCCACGGTCATCAACCCCAGTCCGCGCGCGTGTACATGCTCGATCGCGCGGCCGGACCATTCGTCATCGGCCCAGACCACTGCCGTGCCACCATCGCGCACGACTTCGTCGAACAGCCGCATTTTCGCCGCGAAATACGCGTCGAACGTCAGGTGATAATCGAGATGATCGCGCGACAGATTGGTGAATGCCCCGGCGCTGACCGCCAGGCCATCGTTGCGATACTGGTCCAGCCCATGGCTCGATGCTTCATAGGCGAGATGGCTGATCCCCTCGCGCGCCAGCCCCGAAACATTAGCCAGAAACGTCACGATGTCGGGCGTCGTCAGCCCGGTCGACACGCTTTCATCCGCCGTCGTCACGCCCAGTGTACCGATCGAGGCCGAACGGTGCCCGGCCATGCGCCACAGTTGGCGCGTCATTTCGACCGTGGATGTCTTGCCATTGGTCCCGGTGACCGCGACGATCGTTTCGGGCACCGGCGTAAAGAACTGCGCCGCGATCCGCGCAAATACGCGGCGGGGTTCGTCGGACGCGATGTGCACCGCGCCTTCGACAACCGCTTCAGGCCGCGCGACCACCGCAACTGCACCGGCGGCTATTGCTGCGGGGATGTAATCCTCGCCATTGACGCGCGTCCCGGCAAAGGCGCCGAACACAGTGCCCGGCGCGACTTTGCGATGATCGATCGCAAACCCGGTCACATTCGCGTCAGAAGTGATGCTGGCAAGACCAGCAGCGCTGATCAGGCCAGCCAGTTTCATTCGCCGTCTCCATTGGCAACGAGCGGTGTCAGGTCGGACACGTCGACATCGCGCTTGGCATCGGGGGTCACGCCCAGCAGCGGCCCGGTGCGCGCCACCACCCGGCTGACGATCGGCGCGGTGTTCCACGCGGCGGTGCGCTGGCCCGATGTCAGCTCGGTCGCCTTTGGCTCGTCGAGCATCGCGATCACGACATAGCGCGGGTGGTCCATCGGGAACGCCGCGGCAAATGTCGCGATGATCGCGGTCTTGTTCTTGTAGCCCGCGCCGTGGCCGCCCGCGATTTCCGCCGAACCGGTCTTGCCGCCGACGCGAAAGCCCGAGGCTTCGGCCTTGCGACCCGTGCCGTCGACCACGATCAGGCGCAGCAATTGCCGCATGCGCGCGCTGGTCGATGCCTGGAACACGCGGCGACCGGCCGGCGCATGCGCGGGATCGACTTTATACAAGGTCGTCGGGCGCCAGATCCCGCCATTGACGAGCGCGGCATAGCCCGCCGCCAGGTGCAGCGGGGTCACCGCGATGCCGTGGCCAAAGCCGATCGTCATCGTGCGCAACCGCGGCCATTCGCCCTTGGGCCAGATCGGAAAGCCCTTCGCCGGCAGCTCGATCATCGGGCGCGCATTCATGCCCAGCGCGATCATCGTATCGCGCAACCGCTTCCCGCCGAGCTTGTCGGCGATCTGCGCGGTGACGATGTTCGACGAATGGATCAGCGCCTCGGGCACATTGAGCGACGCGCCGAACGCATGGCTGTCGTGGATCGTGAACTTGTCGATTTTCAGCGGCGTCGCCGGATAGCGCACCGCCATGTCGGTGATGACGCCGGCATCGATCGCCGAGGCGACGGTAAACGGCTTGAACGTCGAACCCAGTTCATAGACCTGGTTCGAGGCGCGGTTGAACACCAGCGCATTGCGCGCAAGATCGGGGCGATTGGGGTCGAAACTGGGCAGCGAGGCGAGCGCGATCACTTCACCGGTGTCGACATCGAGGATGATCCCGGCCGCGCCCTTCGCATGCGTTTCCAGCATGCCGCGCGACAGTTCGTCCTCCATCGCGCCCTGCGCGCGCGCGTCGATCGACAGCGCCACCGGCTCGGCGCGGTGCGCCGGATCGGTCAACCGCGCATCGAGCGCCTCTTCCATGCCGAGCTTGCCCCGGCCGTCTTCCTCGACATAGCCCAGCACATGCGCGGCGAGCGAACCCTGCGGGTAAAACCGCTGGGTTTCGCGCGGGAATTCCAGCGCGGGTTCGCCCAGCGCAAAGATCTTGTTGGCCTGTTCGGGCAGGACGCGGCGGTGCAGATACGTCGGGTTGCCCGCTTTCAGCTTGGCCAGCATCTCGCCATAGTCTTCCTCGGGAAAGATCTGGACGAGCGCGCGCGCGACTTCCTCGGGGGTTTTCACCAAGGGCTGGCCCTTGGCGCCCAGCGCCTTCGGATTGAACCACAGCGAATAGGCGGGAAATGCGCGGGCAAGCGGCACCCCGTTGCGATCGGTGATTTCGGCGCGCGGCGGCACCAGCGCATCGCCAGCCGCGCCGTGATCGGGGGTTTGCGACACGAAGCCGAGTTGCCCGATGCGCACGAAGGCGGTCAGCGTAAAGAACACAAAGCCGACGACGACCCACAACAGCCGCATTTTCGCGGTTTGCAGCGACAGCAGCCGGATGTTCGCCAGATAGCGTCGGCCCGGGTGACGCACACCGGTAACGGTCGCCGCGCCCGGCGTCGTCGCGCCGGCAAAGCTCGGCGTGGTGGCTGGCGCGCCTGGGCGGGGGGCGTTGCTATAAGCGTTCACTTGTTGGTCTTTACGTCCCTCAAGGCGAGTTTGATCAGCGGCGTGCCCGATCGCGCGGACGGCAGCGCGCGATGGTGCGGGTCAGCGCTGGCCACACGAACCTTCGACTGCACGAGGCGCCCGGCAAAGGCCTTCGACGGGGATTTGCCCCCGGTTTTAACGGGCCCGGCTTTGGCGCTTTTCGTCTTTGCAGCAGGCTTCTTCGCGGCAAGCTTGGTCGGTTTCGCCTTGTCCGCCGCGTGGCCCGCATGGCGCACCGTGCCGAGCCGCGCGCCAAGCCCGGCCAGGCCGACGACGGCCGCCACTTTGGTCAGCTTTGGCGCGGCATGATCGGCGGCAGCGCTGGTCTCGCCCGATGCCGGCGTGCTCATCGGCTGCCCCGCCATCGGCGACACCATCGCCGGGAACGCCGCGGCCGCGACCACGGCATCATCCGCGCTGGCGACGCGGATCGGCGCGGGAGCGTCGGGTTCGACCGGTTTCGCATACGAGGCAAGCTGGCGTTCGTTGTCGAGATATTGCGAGGCGATCGGCGCGACATAGCCGAATTCGACATCGTTCCACGTTTTCAACTGCTGCTGGTTGGCGCGGGTTTCGAACTCGGTTTCCAGGTACATCGTTTCCTGCTTCAGAGCGATGATCCGGGCCTGCGACATATGCACCTGGCTTCGCAGCGCGTTCACGCGAAACGCCAGGATCATGACCAGCGCGACACAGACGACGAGCGTCGCCATCCAGCCGATCGAACGCAGGCGATGGGCGGTGACCATCATGCCGCAAGCTCCCTGATATCACGTGCCGAAGGATCGCGCGGGGGGGCATCGCTACGGATGGCCCAACGCAAAGTGGCGGAACGCGCGCGCGGATTGCGCGCCAATTCTTCATCCCCCGGGCGGATCGCCGCAGAGGGTTTGCCGAACACCGGCGCCGAGGCGCGGGCCAGTTCAGGCAGATGGCGCGAACCGCCGGGCACCATGCCCGATGCTTCACGCAGGAAATGTTTGACCATGCGGTCTTCCAGGCTGTGGAATGTCACCACGGCCAGCCGCCCGCCGGGCGCCAGGACTGCTTCCGCAGCGGCAAGCCCTGCGGCCAGCTCGTCGAGCTCGCCATTGATATGAATGCGCACTGCCTGGAACGCGCGGGTCGCCGGGTCTTTCTTCTCGCCGGTGTGCCAGCCGAGCGCGCGGCGCACGATGTCGGCGAATTGCCGCGTGGTCGTGACCGGGCGCGCCGCAACGACCGCACGCGCGATCCGGCGCGACTGGCGTTCCTCGCCATAGCGATAGATCACATCGGCGATCTGCGCCTCTTCGGCGGTGTTCAGGAAATCGGCCGCGCTTTCGCCATCGCGCGCCATGCGCATGTCGAGCGGGCCATCGGTCGAAAAGGCAAAGCCGCGCTCGGCCTGGTCGAGCTGCATCGAGCTGACCCCGATATCGAGCACGACGCCATCGACCAGGCCCACGCCCGCTTCGCGCAATGTGTCGGCCAGTTCGGAAAAGCGCCGGTGATGCAGGATCAGCGATGGCGCCGGCCCGGCGGCTTCGCCCAGCAGGAGCCCATTGGCAATCGCATCGGGATCGCGATCGAACGCATGGATCTGCGCACCAGCACCAATCAGCGCCAGCGTATAGCCGCCCGCGCCGAATGTGCCATCGGCCATGACCATGCCCGGCGCCGGGGCCAGCGCGGCCACGACTTCATCGAGCAGGACGGGGATGTGCCCAGGTGCTGCGAGTTCTGCACTCATTTGCCGCGCCCCCGCAACAGGTTGCGGTTCATCGCTTCGGTCATCTGCGCGCGGCAGTTCGCCTTGGCGCCATCCCAGCCGGGGCCCATCTCGAACAGCACATCGGGCGTCCAGATCGTGAAATACGTGCTGCCGCCGTGGAAATACAGCCCATCGGTGACCTTGGCGTGATCGGCCAGATAGTCGGGCAGCGTGAACCGGCCCGATTCGTCGAACTTGGTCCGGTGAAAGGCACTGATCTGGCCGAGCCGTTCCTCGGTATCGAACCGCTCGCCGCGTTCCAGCGCGACACGTTCCTCATGCGCGACCTGGGCTTCGAAGCCCTCGGCGCGCGACAGGCCAAAGCCAACGAGGCAGTGATGATTGTGATGCGAATCGAGGCAGAGGGTGGGGACATTGTCCGATGCGGTAAGCACGGTAGCGCGGAAATCGGTGGGCAGGACAAAGCGGCTCTTGTCGCCACGAAGCGAAAAGCCCTTTCCCCAATATTTTGACGGCCCACCCGTCACGCGATTGCCCCCATTGTAAAACGCCTTGGTTCCGCGCGGCAGAACCGGCTCTGTGCAGCTAAAGAAATACCCTCCCCACCAGGCAAAACCCTGCTCGCCTGCCGAACGCAGTGGCGCGGCAGTTCATCTTGCGATGCGGCAGGAAATTCGTCCCGGTGGCACGGTCTTATATGGGGATAGTCCGGGCTACAACGGGAAATTACGGGAAAAAGCGGAAAACGGCGGATTGGCGTGGGGATTTCGCGCACGACGACGGGGGGAACCGAACAGGGTTACCGGGCCGATAACCACGCAAGTCGCGCAAAAGCATTGGAATCAAGTGAAACTTGTATTTGTACGTAGCGGTGCGGGATCGCCGCGTCCGTATTGTCCGGCGCCCTCGTGAGCGTCAACGCGACTCGCGCAAAACCGAGCTATTCGGTGGGATGCGCCCGGACAGGCGCACCAATTCCCGTGATTTCCCGTAGCCAGCCCGCTCAAATCGATGCGCGCTAACGCGAACCTGCCCCCCTCCCCTTCAGGGGAGGGGCTGGGGGTGGGGGCTCTCCCCACTCTCAAGGCCGAGCCAGGAGGATGGCCCCCACCCCAACCCCTCCCCTGAAGGGGGAGGGGCTTTAGAGTCGCGATGGTATCAGTGCGCCCCGGCGGGCTTCACCGGTTTGTGCGCCGCAGCATTACTGTCAACGGGAACTTCAGGAGCCACACCCAGGTCGACCAACGGATCGTTGGCCGACGCAGCACTCGCCGAGCTCGTCGGCAAAGTGGCGATCGCGCTGCGATCGGCGGTCTGCACGCGTTGCATGATCACGCTGGCCAGGCTGACCAGCAACAACATCCCGGCCAGCCCGAACAGGCCGACCTGCAACCGGTGCACCGCCTGCGCGCGCAAATCGCGCGATCCGGGCTGAACATGATGGAGCGGCAAGGATGCATTGCTGTCGGCCGAATCACCCTGCCCCCCGGTAAAGCCGGTGGAACGGCTGCGGATGCGCAGCAGACTTCCCGATGTTTTTCCAAACAGCGCCATTGCCGGCGAGTTTAGCTTATCTCGCGAGCCAGGGGAAGACGGGCAAACCTTTGGCGCGCAGCCAGTCGGCATTGTACAAGCTCGACAGATAACGAAAGCCGGTATCGCACAGGATCGTCGCGACCCGGCTGCCCGGCCCCAGCCGTTTCGCCAGCGCGACCGCGCCTGCGACATTGATCCCGCTCGACAGCCCGAGGCACAGGCCTTCCTCTGCAAGCAGGCGTTCGACCCAGACCATGCCTTCCTCGTCGGAAATGCGGAATTGCGTGTCGATCGGCGCGCCTTCGAGATTGGCGGTGATCCGCCCCTGCCCGATCCCTTCGGCAACGGAGCTGCCTTCGGATGCCAGTTCGCCGCACGCGTAATAGCTATAGAGCGCGGCGCCGTGCGGGTCGGTCAGCGCGATCGTGACTTTGTCGTCGAATGCTTTCAGCCCCAGGCCCGTGCCCGCCAAGGTGCCGCCGGTGCCGGCCGCACAGGTAAACCCGTCGATCCGCCCGTCCATCTGCGCCCAGATTTCGGGCGCGGTGCTTTCGATATGCGCGCGGCGGTTGGCGATATTGTCGAACTGGTTGGCCCAGATCGCGCCCGGCGTTTCCTCGGCAATGCGCCGGCTGGTGTGGACGAAATGCCCCGGATTGGAAAACGGCGCGGCGGGCACCAGCACGAGTTCGGCACGCAGTGCACGCAGCGTGTCCATTTTTTCGCGCGATTGCGTTTCGGGCATCACGATCACCGTGCGATAACCCAGCGCATTGGCGACCAGCGCCAGCCCGATCCCGGTATTGCCCGCAGTGCCCTCGACGATCGTCCCGCCCGGTTTCAACGTGCCGCGTTCCTCGGCATCGCGCACGATCCACAGCGCGGCGCGATCCTTGACCGAAGCGCCCGGGTTCAGGAATTCGCACTTGCCATAGATTTCGGCGCCCGCCGCCTCGCTCGGCCCTTTCAGCAGGACCAGCGGCGTATTGCCGATCAGCGAAAGCGTGTCGGGAAGTGCGGGCGGCAAAGTCTGTGTTCCGGTCATAGGCGATCAGGTAGGAACGAAGCGTCGCCTCGGCAACGCAAAAAGCGTGGTGGCCGCAAAAGCGCGCCTATTCGCGCGCAGCCCGGACCGCAGCGCCTGCAGCAAATGGCGCAATCGCGAAGGCGACCAGACTGGCCGCGGCCAACAAGGCCAGTCCATCCGCACCGCCCGGCTGCAACGATCCCGCGCCAAAGATCAGCAACGGCACCGCCAGCGGAATCAACAACAGCCCGCCCAGGGCCGCCCCCGCGCGCAAGCCGGCGGTAATCGCCGCAATCGTCACGCCGATCGCCGCCAGTCCGGGAGTCCCGGCCAGCAGCCCGATTTCCAGCCGCAGCAATTGCCCGCCATCGAGCGACAGCCACGCCGCCGCAATCGGCGTCGCCGCCATCAGCGGCAGCCCGAAGCACAGCCAGTGCGCGACAATCCGCACCAGCATCACCGCCTCTTCGGACAGACCACGCAATGCCCACTGGTCGAAAAACCCGTTCTCCACATCGGGCTCGACCAGCCGGTCGAGCGGCAGGATCGCCGCGAGCAGCGCCGCCACCCAGATCACCCCCGCCCCGGTCCGCGCGAGCAGCCGCACATCGGGCCCGACCGCAAACGGATACAGCATCGCCACCGCCAGAAAGAACAGCAGCGGCAACATGGCCCCGCCCCGCCCGCGCGACCCGCCCAGCAGCAGCGCGCAATCGCGGCGGAAAATCAGCCAGAGCTGGCGTAAAGTCCGGCTCATGGCACATGACCCAGCAGTGACAGGTGTTTTAGCCGCTGCAGATCGAGCGCCTGGTGCGAGGCAATCACCGCAATCCCGCCGCCCGCGCGATGCGCCTCGATCGCGGCCTGCGCGACATCGGCCCAATGCGTGTCGAGCCCGTTTAGCGGCTCATCGAGCAGCCAGATCGGCGCCCCGCTGGCCGCCACGCACGCGAGCGCCGCCCGCTTGCGCTGCCCGGTCGAAAGATACCGCACCGGCACATCGGCCAGGTCATCGAGCCCGAAATTGGCCTGCATCGGCTGCTGCCCATCGAGCCGTTGCCAGAACGCAAGCGCCGTTCCCAAAGGCTGATGCGCATCGAGCGCCAGGCGTTCGTCCGACAGCGCAATCGCCCCCGTCGCGGTAACCGACCCGGCATAAGCGCGCATCAGCCCCGCCAGAATCCGCAACAGACTCGATTTGCCGATCCCGTTGGGCCCGGCCAGATGCAGCGCATCGCCCGCCTGCAAGGCAAACCCGACTCCGCGCAACAACACCCGGTCGCCCCGGCGGCACGCAATATCCTCAGCGATCAGGCAGCACGGTTGCATCCGCCCAGCCGATAGGGGAAATGCAGGGGCCTGCCAAGAACACGCGCATAAAGGAGAGCCCGCATGGCGATTGCCCAACTGACGACAGCCGAACGCGACACCGCCCTGGCCGCCCTGCCCGAATGGACGCTGGCCGAAGACGGGCTGTCGATCGAGCGCAAAATCAAGTTCACCGACTTCGCCCAGGCCTTCGCGTTCATGACCCGCGTGGCAATCATGGCCGAAAAAGCGGACCACCACCCGGAGTGGTTCAATGTCTACAACCGCGTCGAAATCCGCCTGACCACGCATGATGCGGGCGGGCTGTCGAAACGCGACGTGGCGTTGGCGAAGGTGATCGACGGGTTTGTTTGAGGGTATGACGGGTTCGCGTAGGCTATTCGGCCGTCGCACCACCTCAACCGATCGTCGCCCCGGGCTTGACCCGGGGCCCCACTTCTTTTCAGGTTGAGCGATAACGCGCCGACCCGCGCTGTGGCGATCAGCCCGCAACAGCCGACTGACCCGCCATTCACCGCAGAAGAAGTGGGGCCCCGGGTCAAGCCCGGGGCGACGAGTGGGGGTATGCTGGGACCTACAACGCCGGATTGTTGTAACAATGCCACGTAAAAATCGCGACCGCCCCGCGATGTGGCCGCCACATTTCCCCCAATTCCCGCGTCATCCGCTCATCAGGCCGCGCCTCCAGCGCCAGCAATTTCCCCAGCCCCGCCTGCACCGCCAGATCCCCCGCCGGCCAGATATCCGGCCGCCCTTCCGCAAACAGCAGGTAGATCTCCGCCGACCAGCGCCCAATCCCCTTGATCCGCGTCAGCAGTTCGATCGCCGCCTCGTCATCCTCAGGCAAACCGCAGAAATCAATCGCACCCTCACCCACCAGCTCGCACAACGACCGCGCATACCCCTGTTTCTGCCGCGACAACCCACACGCGCGCAGATCGTCGAACGGCGCGGCGATCAAATCCGCCGGATCCATACCTTCTCCCAGCAACGCCTCGAGCTTGCCCCACACCGACGCGGCTGACGCCACGCTGACCTGTTGGCCCACGATCGTGCGCAACATCGTGTGCCACCCGCGCAACCGGATGCGCGGTTCGGGATAGCCGACGCGCACGATCGCCTGCGCCAGTGACGGGCTCATGCGGCCGACGTGATCGAGGCCGTCACGGATCTGTTCGGCATTCAGGCCCACGGTATTTCCTCTCGGGTTCGATTTTTCCGGCCATCCTTGTTGGTGCCGGGTTCGGGCAGGCTTGCCAAATTGCGCTGCGGACGATAGCAGCCCGGCGCAAAGAGGGACAAGCGCGCGCGGGGCAAGCCAGTCGATTTGCCCAAACACGTCTCTCACATCGGAGATCGATTATGCCAAAGCTGATTGTCGTCAACCGTGCCGGCGAAGAAAAAACCATCGAAGCCTCCACCGGGACCACCGTGATGGAAGCGATCCGCGACAATGGCTTTGACGAGCTGCTGGCGCTGTGCGGCGGCTGCTGCTCGTGCGCGACGTGCCATGTGTTCGTCGACCCCGCATTTGCCGACAAGCTCGCGCCGATCAGCGAAGACGAAAACGACCTGCTCGACAGCTCGGAATATCGCAACGAAACCTCGCGCCTGTCGTGCCAGTTGCCGATCACCGATGCGACCGACGGCCTCAAAGTCACGATCGCTCCGGAAGACTGAGTTCTCACGTCTCTTGCGTACAAAACGCCCGCTTGCCCTTGGCAGGCGGGCTTTTTTGCGGGATGCATCGCCCCTGTTGATCGGACGGGAGAGAATCGTGACTAAGCAGCACCGCTGGCCCTTGCGCTTTCTCGCTCCGCTATTCGCATTGGCCGCGGTTCAGCCCGCGATCGCGCATCCGGTGCTGATGATCTCGATCGACGGCCTGCGCCCCGGCGACGTCCTCGAAGCCCAGCAACGCGGACTCAACCTGCCCAACCTGACCGCATTCCTGACCCAGGGCAGCTATGCCCGCGGCGTCGTCGGCGTGCTGCCGACCCTGACCTATCCCAGCCACACCACGCTGATCACCGGCGTATCGCCCGCAAAACACGGCATCGTCGCCAATACCACGTTCGACCCGATGAATATCAACGACGGCGGCTGGTACTGGTATGCCGAGGACAACAAAGCCGAAACCCTGTGGGACGCCGCATTTCGCGCACGCCTGACCACGGGCAATGTCCACTGGCCGGTGTCGGTCGGCGCGACGCACGTCACCTGGAACCTCCCGCAGATCTGGCGCACCGGGCACCCCGATGATCGCAAGCTCGTGCGCGCGCTCGCCACCCCCGGCCTCGTCGCCGAAATGGAGGCCGCGCGCCGCGAAGGTTACGCCGACGGCAAGGACGAGACTCTTGCGGGCGACAAATTGCGCGCCGGCTTCGCCCAATCGCTGATCCGCCACCATCAACCCGGCTTCCTGACCGTATACCTGACCGCGCTCGATCATCAGCAGCACCTGACCGGCCCCGGCTCGCCCGAAGCGCACCGCACCCTGGAAGCAATCGACGGCCTCGTCGGCGAAGTCATCGCCCTCGAGCGCCAATTCCACCCCGATGCCGATATCGCAGTCGTCAGCGACCACGGCTTCGCCCCGATCGACACCGCAATCAACCTCTACCGCCCATTCATCGATGCCGGGCTGGTAACAGTCGACACCACAGGCAAGATCACCAGTTGGGAAGCAACCCCCTGGGCCACCGGCGGATCCTTCGCGATCATCCTGGCGCATCCCGATGACGCCGCCCTGCGCGCCAAAGTCGGCGCCCTGCTCGAAAAACTGGCCCGCGACCCAGCAACCCATTTCGCGCAAATCATCACCCAGCCGACAATCACGACAATGGGCGGAAACCCCCGCGCCGCGTTCTACGTCAACCTGAAAATCGGCGCGACCGCCGCCCCCTTCATCGCCGCCAACCTGCCGCTAACGCTGCCATCGGGCGCATACAAAGGCATGCACGGCTATTTCCCCGCCGCACCCGAAATGCGCTCCACCTTCATGATCACCGGCCCCGGCATCGCCAAAGCCCGCGACCTGGGCGAAATCGACATGCGCGCGATTGCGCCCACGTTGGCCCGCGCGATGGGCGCTACGCTGCCAGGTGCAGAGAAACCGCCCTTGGCCGTGCTGCCCTAAAATCCTCCCCGTTCCGGGGAGGGGGACCACCCGCAGGGTGGTGGAGGGGCCTCTCGGCTGGGTGGTGCATTAGAGCCTCCGGCGGGCAAGGGTTAACACCCTTGCATCCCGTTACCGTCTTGAACTGCGTGTCTCGCAAGCCGTTGCGTCCCGCCGCGCAGCGGCTGAAATTTCTGCCGCTTCGCGGCGGGACGCAACTGCACGATCAGCACGCAGTTCAAGACGGTATCGGGTTCCTAGGGCAATGGCCCTAGGCCGCCGGAGGCCCTCCTAGGTCAGCACCATGAGGCACCGCCCCACCACCACAGCTTCGCGTGGTCCCCCTCCCCGGAACGGGGAGGATTTTACAGGACCAGGCCGCTGGTTTCCGGCAAACCGCTGATCAGGTTCAGGCTCTGCACCGCGGCGCCGCTCGCGCCTTTGCCCAAGTTGTCCAGTTCCGCCACAAGGCGCGCCTGCGCGCCATCCTGGCTGGCGATCACATGCAGGCGCAGGCCATCCCACGCCGGTGCGCCTTCGCGCAGAAGGATTTCGCTCGCGGGCGCATCGTCGGCCACGCTGACCACCGGCGATCCGGCGTAGAACGCGCGCAAGGCTTCGCGCAGCAGCGCGGCGTCGGGCGCGCCGGGGATGATCGACAGGGGCAGCGGGATTTCCACGACCATGCCGCGATAGGCGGCGACAACCGCCGGCGCGAACAGCGGCGCGATCGCGAGATGGGCATAAGTCTGCATTTCGGGCACGTGTTTGTGCCCGAATTCCAGCGCATAGCCGCGCCAGGCGATGCCCGGCTCGCGCGCAAAGCGTTCGATCAGGGCTTTGCCGCCACCTGAGTAGCCCGACACCGCGTGGCACGTGTACGGCCAGGCGACGGGCAGCAGGTTGGCGCGCACCAGGGGCGACAGCAAGGCGAGGAAGCCGGTGGGATAACACCCCGGATTGGTGATGCGCTTGGCCGCGGCGACCGTTTCGCGGCCGACCAGTTCGGGGAAACCATAGGTCCAGCCCGGCGCGACGCGGTGCGCGGTCGAGGCATCGATCACGCGCGTGCGGTCGTTCACGATCAACGACACCGCCTCGATCGCGGCATCGTCGGGCAGGCACAGGATCACGACATCGGCGTCGTTCAGCGCCTGCGCGCGCGCGGCCGCATCCTTGCGCCGGTCGTCATCGAGTGTGATCAGCGAGAATTCGCTGCGGCCGGCCAGCCGCGCCGCAATTTCGAGCCCGGTGGTGCCGGCGGCGCCATCGATAAAAACATTGGTCGTCATACAGCCACCAGTTCCGTCGTCCGGATATACCCGACCAGGCCGTCGTCGTCGACCTGGCCCCAGGCCCAGCCGCCGGCGATATCGAGCACATTGAACAGCGTGTCCGCCGCAAAACTGCCCAGGGTTACCGGTTCTCCGCGCAGGCTCTGCACCAGCGGCGTCGCCTCTGCGGTCACGCGGTGCGGCATCGGCACGGCGTAATGTGGCACGAAAATGAGCCCGGCGCAGCGGATATGCGCCAGATCGCCGCGCACCGGGCGGTGCAGCGGGTCATACGCTTCGGACACATGCGACAGCGCAAAGTCGCGCTCGGTCAGATCGCGTGTTTCAACGGGCAGCAATTCAGGCAGCAAAGATCGGTCATCCCGCATAAAGATCAATCCGCGCGCCTAGGCGAATTGCCGCTTTCGTTCAACCCATGCGCCATCAAGCCGCCGGGCTGTCACCGAAACGCGACACCAGCAAACCCCATGCAGCGCGAAGGCCCAGCGCTTCACCACCTTTGGGTCGGCCGGGCTTGGCCGCCGGGCGCCAGGCGAATGTATCGAAATGCACCCAATCAACGCCTTCCGCCACGAACCGGTCGAGGAACAGCGCGGCCGTGCTTGCGCCGGCAAATCCATTGGGCGCGCTGTTGACCATGTCGGCGACATCGGATTTCATGTATTCGCGGTAGCCTTCGTACAGCGGCAGGCGCCACACCGGATCGTCGGCCCTGATGCCCGCGGCCGCTATCGCGGTGGCCGTGCTGTCGCTGCGCGCAAACATCGCGGGCAGATCGGGGCCGAGCGCGACCCGCGCGGCGCCGGTCAGCGTGGCAAAATCGATCAGGATATCGGGCGGGGTTTCGCAAGCCCGCGTCAGCGCGTCGCCCAGCACCAGCCGTCCTTCGGCATCGGTATTGGTGATCTCGATCGTCAGCCCCTGGCGCGACCGCAACACATCGCCCGGCCGCATCGCATTGCCCGACACCGCGTTTTCGACCGCCGGCACGAGCAGATGCAGCCGCACCGGCAGCGCGCGTTCCATCACCAGCCGCGCCAGCGCCAGCGCATGCGCCGCGCCGCCCATGTCCTTCTTCATCAGCGCCATGCCCGAACTGGGCTTCAGGTCGAGCCCGCCGCTGTCGAAACACACGCCTTTGCCGACGATCGCCACGCGCGGATGCTTGGCATCGCCCCAGGTCAGCTCGATCAGGCGCGGCGCGTGATGGCGCGCAGCCGCACGGCCGACAGCGTGAACCATCGGATAATCGCGTTCGAGCGCATCGCCCGCGACAACATGGATTTCGGCGCCAAAGGTTTTCACCAAAGCGCGCGCCTCAAGTTCCAGTTGCGCCGGGCCCATGTCTTCGGCCGGCGTATTGACCAGATCGCGCACCAGCCCGATCGCGCCCGCTTCGGCAAGCGCGGGCGCAATGGCCTTGGCCTCCTGCGTCAAAAGCACGCGCGGTTCGGTGCGCGGCCCTTCCGCCTTGTAGCGGTCGAAGCGATATTGCGCGCAGATCCAGCCGACAAATGCCGGCCCGATGCGCAAGCCAGGCGTCGCCACGCGATAAGTCCCGCCAGGCAAAACTTCGGCCAGCCGCGCCAGGCACCAGGTGCCCAATGTTTCGCGCGGATCGATCCCTGCCAGCACATGCCAGCCCTGGCCATCGGGCACGATCACCACTTCGCCGGGCGCGCCTTCGAACTTGTTCGCCGCGATCACCGCGCGCTGGCCATCGGTCAGCGGGCGCAGCAGGGCGGGCAGCGCGGCTTTGTCGGTGAGGTGGATCGTAATCGCGGTTTGGCCGCGATCGGGCTGTATCAGGACCGTTCTGTCGTTCATCGGCGAAGTCTTGCCGCACCCGCGGCGCCGATGCGAGCGGAAAGTGACGTTTGCCCCTCTCGCCAATGGCATGATGCGTCGCTATATTGCGCGCATGACAAATTACGTAATCGCCGACGAAACCGAGCTTCAGCCGCGTGACGGCACGATAAAGCTGCATGGCCCCGCCGGATTTGCCGGCATGCGCAAGGCCGGGCGGCTCGCTGCCGAAATCCTCGACGCGCTGGCGCCGCTGGCCGTGCCGGGCGCATCGACCGCCGAACTGGACGATGTGGTGCGCGAAATGACGCTGGCTGGCGGTGCCCTGCCCGCGACCTTGGGCTATCGCGGCTATACCCATTCGTGCTGCATTTCGATCAACCATGTCGTGTGCCACGGCATTCCGTCCGATCGCATCCTGCGCGATGGCGATATCGTCAACATCGATGTCACCCCGCTGCTCGATGGCTGGCACGGCGACACCAGCCGGATGTTCCTGGTCGGCGATGTGCCGCTGAAAGCGCGGCGGCTGGTCGAGATCACGTACGAATGCCTGATGATCGGGATCGAGGCGGCGCAGCCAGGCGCGCGCATGGGCGATGTCGGCGCCGCGATCCAGGCGCATGCCGAGCGCCAGCGCTATGGCGTGGTGCGCGATTTCTGCGGCCATGGCGTCGGCCGGCTGTTCCATGACGAACCCGACGTGGTGCATGCCTCGCGCGCCGGAACCGGGCCCGAGCTGCGCCCCGGGATGATCTTCACGATCGAGCCGATGATCAACCTGGGCAAGGCCGGGGTGAAGATTCTCGACGATGGCTGGACGGCCGTCACGCGCGACCGGTCGCTGTCGGCGCAATTCGAACACTCGATCGGGATTACCGAGCAAGGGAATGAGATCTTTACACAAAGCCCGACCGGACGGAATTGCCCGCCTTACGCATGATGCGGCGCATGCCCGATAATTGGGCAGGTATTGCGTAAATTTTACGCAGTTTTTGGCATGGCTCGCGCAATTTGCGTAATGCCAAAGGCTTGCGAACCTTTGTAATATTGCCGACGCCAGCGCATTTTGCGGCTTTCGCGAAACTTGGCGATGGCCTAGGAATGGATGCTTGGGCCGGTACGAATCTGCAAAATCGTGCCACGGCCGCAAACGGTAACGCCGGTTTACGCACCGGTAAAATGATCAGGGGTCAGATCGAGTGAAGAAGGTCGAAGCGATCATCAAGCCCTTCAAGCTGGACGAAGTGAAGGAAGCGCTGCACGAAGTCGGCGCATCGGGCATCACCGTCACCGAAGCCAAGGGCTTTGGCCGGCAGAAGGGTCACACCGAACTGTACCGCGGCGCCGAATACGTCGTCGATTTCCTGCCCAAGGTTAAACTCGAAGTCGTCGTGGCCGACGCGCTGGTCGACCGCGTGGTCGAAGCGATCGCCAACGCCGCGCAGACCGGCCGCATCGGCGACGGCAAGATCTTCGTCATTCCCGTCGAAAGCGCGCTGCGCATCCGCACCGGCGAACGCGACGACGACGCTATCTGATTTGCACAGGCGCGGCGTGGCCGGGGGCCATGCCACGCCTGCCCGATTTCAAAACCAATCCACCAACAGCCAATCCACGAACAGAAGGACCAGCGATGGCAACTGCCAAGGACATTATCGCCCAGATCAAGGACGAGGAAATCGAATGGGTCGATCTTCGTTTTACCGATCCCAAAGGCAAGTGGCAGCATTTGACGATGGTCGCCTCGATCCTGGGCGAAGATGAGCTGGAAAGCGGCCTGATGTTCGACGGATCGTCGATCGAAGGCTGGAAGGCGATCAACGAATCGGACATGATTCTCAAGCCTGACCTCAGCGAAATCTGGGTCGATCCGTTCTCGGCCGCGCCGATGCTGATCATCAACTGCGACGTTGTCGAACCCGCGACCGGCGAACTTTATTCGCGCGATCCACGCTCGACCGCAAAGCGCGCCGAAGCCTACCTGAAGACGACCGGTATCGGCGACACCATCTATGTCGGGCCCGAAGCCGAATTCTTCGTGTTCGACGATGTGAAATTCTACGACGGCTATGACGGCAACGGCTTCAAGATCGATGACATCGAGCTGCCGACCAACACCAACCGTTCGTACGAAGCCGGCAACCTGGGCCATCGCCCGCGCGTCAAGGGCGGCTACTTCCCCGTCGCGCCGGTCGACAGCCTGGTCGATATCCGTGGCGAAATGGTCCGCACGATGCTCGACATGGGCCTGCCCTGCGACAAGCATCACCACGAAGTCGCCGCCGCGCAGCACGAACTGGGCCTGACCTTCGGAACGCTGGTGCAGACCGCCGACCGCATGCAGATCTACAAGTATGTCGTGCACCAGGTTGCCGCGGCTTACGGCAAGACGGCAACGTTCATGCCCAAGCCGATCAAGGACGACAATGGGTCGGGCATGCACACCCACATGTCGATCTGGGATGGCGGCAAGCCACTGTTCGCCGGCAACGGTTATGCCGGTCTGTCGGACATGTGCCTGTATTTCATCGGCGGCGTGGTCAAGCATGCCAAGGCGCTCAACGCGTTCACCAACCCGACGACCAACAGCTACAAGCGCCTCGTCCCCGGCTTCGAAGCCCCCGTGCTGCTCGCCTATTCGGCGCGCAACCGTTCGGCTTCGTGCCGCATCCCCTATGGCGCCGGCGCCAAGGCCAAGCGCGTGGAATTCCGTTTCCCCGACGCAATGGCCAACCCGTACCTGTGCTATGCAGCAATGCTGATGGCCGGCCTCGACGGGATCCGTAACAAGATCCATCCCGGCGAAGCGATGGACAAGAACCTGTACGACCTGCCACCAGAAGAACTGGCCCACGTCCCGACCGTTTGCGCATCGCTGCGTGAAGCGCTCGACAGCCTGGGCGCCGATTACGAGTTCCTGCTCGAAGGCGGCGTGTTCACCAAGGACCAGATCGAAGCGTACATCGAGCTGAAATGGCCCGAAGTGTCGCGCTGGGAAACGACCCCGTCGGCGGTCGAATTCGACATGTACTATAGCGCCTGATTTTATCGGATGCTGCGCGAGGGGCGCCCGGGCTTCGGTCCGGGCGCCTTTTTCGTTTGCGCGGCATTGTTAAGGGCCTCCGGCGGCCTAGGGCCATTGCCCTAGGGACCCGTTACCGTCTTGAACCGCGCGCCGCCTATGCGTTTGCACCCTGCCGCGCAGCGAACAGATTGTCTTCCGACGCAGCGTCGGGATGTTCCGCCGAACGAGCACACCAACGCGGACAGTAAAGGGATGCAAGGGCAATGGCCCCATAAGCGCGAATCTAAGGAATTTTGTCGTTGCGTGACGGGGCGTTGATGTGATTCATCGAGGGGATGAACACATCATCATTGTCAGACGGTAACTGGTCCTCGGT
>Ga0302311_10000298_pt1 | contig 62539 bp, 48 predicted proteins | sample III_Palsa_N1_3_FD_200449 | JGI IMG/M metagenome (GOLD analysis project Ga0302311, IMG submission 200449) | Peat permafrost microbial communities from Stordalen Mire near Abisko, Sweden - III_Palsa_N1_3 | ecosystem: Environmental > Terrestrial > Soil > Palsa > Peat permafrost | place: Sweden... | reverse complement strand
CCCGGCACGGGTTCTCACCAGCCGTATCGAGACGCTGAAACCCTTCGAGATCAGCGCGATCACCGCCCGCGCCCTGGCTCCTGTCGCGACCCTTTTGAACTTGGTTGAGCCTTTCCTGACACAGGCGCCGAAATGCCTCTTCCTGAAGGGCGAAAAGCTCGAAGATGAATTGACCGAGGCATCCAAAGATTGGAAGATGACCGTCGACCGGATCCCCAGCGTGAGCGATCCGAACGGGTTCATCCTCAGTTTGAAAGAGGTCAGACGTGGCCAGTAAATCAAGCCAGCCGCGCATTATTGCCGTCGCCAATCAGAAGGGCGGCGTCGGAAAAACCACTACTGCCATCAATCTGGCCACCGCCATCGCCGCCACCAAGCGGCGGGTGCTGATCATCGATTTCGATCCGCAGGGCAACGCCAGCACGGCTTTGGGCGTCGACAAGCGGGCCTGTCCGGCCAATTCCTATGATGTGGTGATGGGCGAGGCGAGCCTGTCCGAAGCCATGGTCGATACTGGTATTCCCGGCCTGTTTCTGGTGCCCGGATCGCAGGATCTGTCGGGCGCCGAGGTCGAACTGGTCGGTGCGGAACGGCGCGAGCACCGTTTGGCGAATGCCCTGGCCGGCGTTCAGGGATTCGATTTCATTCTGATCGATTGCCCGCCGTCGCTGAATCTGCTGACCGTCAACGCTTTGGTCGCCGCCCAGTCGGTAATGGTGCCGCTGCAGTGCGAATTCCTTGCTTTGGAAGGCGTTTCGCTGCTGGTGAAGACGATCGAGCGGGTCAAGGCCTCGCTCAATCCGGGTCTCGAGTTGCATGGCATCGTTCTGACTATGTTCGACAAACGCAACAATCTGTCCGACGAGGTCGCCGCCGATGTGCGGGGCTATTTCGGCGATAAGGTGTTCAAGACGGTGATCCCCCGCAATGTGCGGGTGTCCGAGGCGCCGTCCTATGGCAAGCCGGTGCTGCTCTATGATTGGCGCTGCGCCGGGTCCGAGGCCTATGTCCATCTGGCCGGGGAAGTGCTGAAGCGTGAAAGGGAGTTGGTGGCGTGAACAGTGTGGAAGAGCCGCGCAAGCGGGGATTGGGGCGGGGCCTGTCGGCGCTGCTGGGTGAACCGATCTCGGGTGCGGTCAAGAGTGACGAGACCGCTTCGGGGGCGGGTTCCACCGCGCCGGGCGGCGTGCGGACCCTGCCGGTCGAATATCTGCGTCCCGGTAAATATCAGCCGCGCCATCATTTCGACCAGACCGCCATCGACGATCTGACCTCCTCGGTGCGCGAGAAGGGCGTTATCCAGCCATTGCTGGTTCGCCAGCTGGCCGAAAATTCCTATGAGATCATCGCCGGCGAGCGCCGGTGGCGCGCCGCCCAGGCCGCCATGCTGCACCAGGTGCCGGTGGTGGTGCGCGAGCTGAGCGATAGTGAAGCGCTGGAATTGGCGCTGATCGAGAATCTGCAGCGCCAGGATCTGACGCCGCTCGAGGAAGCCGACGGCTTCCGCCGCCTGATGGATGAGTTCCAGCACACCCAGGAAGCGCTGGCCAAGGTCATCGGTAAGAGCCGCAGCCATGTCGCCAACATGATCCGTCTGCTCGGTCTGCCCGATCCGGTCAAACGCCTGATGGATGACGGCGCCCTGTCGGCCGGTCACGCCCGCGCGCTGCTGACCGCCGAAGATCCCGTGGCGTTGGCCAAGCAGGTGGTCGAGCGCGGTCTGAATGTCCGCCAGACCGAAAAACTGGCCCAGGAAGCCGCCGGCGCCGTCGGCAGCGCCGGTCGCACCACGACCAAGGCGGACAAGCCGGAGAAGGACACCGACATCATCGCCCTGGAGCGATCCCTGTCGAACCTGGTCGGCTTGCAAGTCACCATCACCCAAGCGCTGCGGGGCGGTGAATTGTCGATCCATTACAATACGTTAGACCAACTCGACGACGTTATCTCGCGTCTGTCGGGCAACCTCGCTCATTAAATCTTATCTGTGTTCATCTGTGTCTATCTGTGGATAAAAACTTTATCGATCCACAGATGCACACAGATGATCTAAGTGCGCCGGCTAGTCGCCGCCGCTCGGGTCAGTTGAAGAACAGCCCGCCCGCAGATCTCAGGCGCCGGCAGCCCGGTCGTCTTGCAATCCATCTCCGCGTTCAGCAGAAGGTCCAGAGCCGTCGCCAGTTTGTCGGCCGGCCAACGGCTGAGCTGGCCTTTCATCCGTCCCGAAACTCGGAAATGCGGCGGCGGGCGCAAGCCGGCAAGTGCCTGATCCACGCTCTTGCCGTCGGCGATCGCGGAAGCGGCCTGGTGCATGCGGGTGAAGTGGCGTTGCAATCCGCGGATCAACGTAATCGGGGACACGCCTTCATTAAGGAGACGGTCCAGAACGCGCTGCGCGCTCGCCTGATCGCCTTCGGAGGCGGCCATGGCGAGATCATCCTGCGACAGGGCCGCCGTATCTCCAGTGACCGCCGCGGCGTCCGCCAGCGTCACGCGCTTCTGGTCGCCCATATAGAGGGCCAATTTATCGAGTTCTGAGCGCGTTAAGAGCCGATCACCCCCCAAATGATCAGCCAACCACTCCACAGCGTCCGTTTCGGCGCTAAGTCCATGATTTCGCAGGGATTCCGAAATCACCGCATGCAGGCTTCCGCCCTCGTCGGCGTAGCAGGGCAGGGCAGCCAGCTTCGGTTCGCTTTCGGCCATCTTGCGCAATGCGGAGCGCGGCGTCAGTTCGCCGGCTTCGATCAGCACCAGCGCGTCGCCGATCGGATTGTTGAGCCAGCTCTGCAGCGGTCCAGCCAGGACGTCGGACGCGTCGCGCACGCGCACCACGCGGCGGCCGCCCATCATCGGCAAGGCGGCGATCTCGTCGGACAGCCGCGCGGGATCCTCCTTCAGCATGGACATGGTCAGATCGACCAGGCGGAAGGGATCGGACAGATCGGGCAGAACACTTTTGGCGAGGCGGTCGAGCCGCTCCTTCACCAAGCCGGCATCGGGTCCGTAAATCAGCACGGCCGGCACGTCGGGAGATTTCAGGAAGCTCTCGACGCGATTGGCGGCAAGCTTCATTTGGCGGTTTTGTTGGCTTCATCCGCCGCCGCGGCGGCTGTCGCAGCCGCGGCCTTGGCCTTTTGTTCGGCGGCGGTGGTGAAATAGATGGCCAGGCGGTCGCGCACCCCGAGGGCGATCTGGTCGCTGACGCGGGTCATGATGTCGGACTGCGCGGCGACGTTGGCGTAGTGTTCCTGCAGGAAGTTGTAGGAGAAGATCTCCGGGAACGTGCCGGCGGTCAGCGTGGTGCCGCTTTCATAGAGGCGATAGATCACATTGAAGCGCATCACGTCGCGGGTCGCCGTTTCGTCGGTGGCCAGCGAGGCGTTGGTTTCCGTTACGGTATAGGCGACATACAGCGTGTAGCGTGACTTCTCTGGCGGACCTTCGGGGGTGATGGTCTTGATCAGCGCGTTGTGGATTTCCTGGCCTTGGCGATCGCGCAGCGGCTGGATGGTAATCTGGGCCATCTCGCTGGAGAGGTTGGGATCGGCGCCCGACTTGCTGTAAAGCGGGTGGAAGCCGCAGGCGCCGAGCGCCAGCGGCAACACCAAGGTCAGAAGACGCGGCCTAAGCCACGACATTGACGATCCTATTCGGCACGACGATCACCTTGCGCGGCGGTTTGCCATCGAGGCCGGCGATGATGCCGGCGACGTCGAGGGCGGCCTTTTCGGCGTCCGGCTGAGGACAATCCTTGGGCAAGGTAATGGTGCCTTTCAGCTTGCCGTTCAACTGCACGGCCACCGTGACGCTGTCCTCGGTCAACAAGGCCGGATCGGCCTTGGGCCAGGGAGCATCGGCCAGCAGGGTAGCGTGGCCGAGCTGCGACCACAACTCCTCGCCGAGATGCGGCAGCATCGGCCCGATCAGGCGGATCAGCACTTCCAGCGCCTCGCGCAACACCGGCCCCGGGATCTGGGACGGATTGTAGCCTTCGATCTTGTTGGAAAGCTCGCGAATGCGGGCGACCGCCTTGTTGAAATGGAACCGGTCGAGATCGTCGGTGACCTGGGCGGCGGTCTTGTGGACGGCTCGGCGCAGATCGAGCGCCGATTCAGGCAGATCATCGGGGATCGCGGTGCCGATCGGCGCCAGCTCGCCCTGGAACTGAGCGACCAGACGCCACAGGCGATGGACATAGCGATAGGCGCCGTCGATGCCGGCCTCTGTCCAGTCGAGATCGCGTTCGGGCGGGCTGTCGGACAGCATGAACAGACGCGCGGTGTCGGCGCCATAACCGTCGATGATGAAAGCGGGATCCACCACGTTCTTCTTCGATTTGCTCATCTTCTCCGAGCGGCCCAGCACGGCGGGACGCCCGCTGCCGGTCTCGACCAGGCTGCCGTCAGGCTTCTTCTCGACCTGTTCGGGGAACAGCCACTTGCCATTCTCGTCCTTGTAGGTCTCATGGCAGACCATGCCCTGAGTCAGCAGGCCGGCGAAGGGTTCCTCGACGTCGAGATAACCGCACTGCTTGAGCGCGCGGGTGAAGAAGCGCGAATAGAGCAGGTGGAGAACCGCATGCTCGATGCCGCCGATATATTGGTCGACCGGCAGCCAGCGCTTGGCCCGATCGCGGTCGATGCCCTTGTCGCTGTGCGGCGAGGCATAACGGGCGAAATACCAGGAACTCTCGAAGAAGGTGTCGAACGTGTCCGTCTCGCGCTCGGCCTTACCGCCGCAGGTGGGGCAGGACACATGCTTCCAGGTCGGGTGATGCGCCAGCGGATTGCCCGGCTTGTCGAAGGAGACGTCCTCGGGCAGCACCACCGGCAACTGGGTGTCCGGCACCGGTACCACGCCGCAGGATGGGCAATGGATGATCGGAATTGGGCAGCCCCAATAACGCTGGCGGGAAACGCCCCAGTCGCGCAGGCGGTAATTGACGGTAGCCTCGCCGGCGCCGCGGCCCTCCATCAGGGCAATGATCCTGGATTTCGCCTCGGCGACCGGCAGGCCGTCGAGATCGCGCGAATTGATCATCACGCCGTCTTCGGTGAAGGCGGTATCGCCGACCAGCACGTCGTTGGCGGCCACGCCCCTGGGCGCTACCACCGGCAGCACCGGCAGGTCGTATTTACGGGCGAAATCGAGGTCGCGCTGGTCGTGGGCGGGGCAGCCGAACAGGGCGCCGCTGCCATAATCCATCAGCACGAAATTGGCGACATAGACCGGCAAGGTCTGGCCATCGACCAGCGGATGCAGCGCCGAGATTCCGGTGGCGTAGCCGAGCTTCTCGGCGGTCTCGATACTGGCTTCCGAGGTGCCCATGCGGTTGCACTCGGCGACGAACTCCGCCAGGGCCGGGTCTTTCTGGGCCAGTTCCTGCGCCAACGGATGGTTGGCGGCGATGGCGACGAAGGAGGCGCCGTACAGCGTGTCGGGACGGGTGGTGTAGATCTCGAGGCCGTCGGAACGCCCATCCAGTTGGAAGGTCAGGCGCAGGCCCTCGGAGCGGCCGATCCAGTTCTCCTGCATCAGGCGCACGCGGTCCGGCCAGCGGTCCAACGTTTCCAGGCCCTTCAGCAGGTCTTCGGCGAAGGCGGTGATTTTCAGGAACCACTGGCTCAGCAGGCGCCGCTCGACCAGGGCGCCGGAGCGCCAGCCGCGCCCGTCGATCACCTGCTCATTGGCGAGAACCGTGTTCTCCTCCGGGTCCCAATTGACCCAGCTCTCCTTCCGATAGACCAGGCCGGCCTTGAGGAATTCGAGGAACATCTTCTGTTCGTGCTGGTAGTAATCCGGCTCGCAGGTGGTGACTTCGCGCGACCAGTCATAGGACAGGCCCATCGATTTCAGCTGGGTGCGCATCGCCGCGATGTTCTCGCGGGTCCATTTGGCCGGATGAGTATTGTTCTGGATGGCGGCGTTCTCGGCCGGCAGGCCGAAGGCGTCCCAGCCCATCGGATGCAGCACGTCGAACCCCTGGGCCCGTTTGGCGCGCGCCACGACGTCGCCCAGGGTATAGTTCCGCACATGGCCCATATGGATGCGCCCCGACGGATAGGGGAACATCTCCAGAACATAATATTTCGGCCGGGAGCCGTTACCGTCGGCGACGCGGAAGCTGCCTTGCCTCTCCCACGTTTCCTGCCACTTCGCCTCGGTCTCCCTGACGTTGTACCGCTCTTCCATCGGGATTTAGTCGGGCTTCTTGACGGTAGCGGCGAGGGCGCGCAGCTCGCGGGCGCGGGTCAGGATGGCGTTCTCGACCTCGATCTGGGTCTTGACGGCTACCGGAGCGTCGGTCCAATTGGCGGCGTCGATACGGGTCTGACGGAACACCGAGACATGGATGCCGTCGGCATGCAGGTCGCGATCGGTGATGTAGACCGACATCTTGAAGCGCTCGTTCGGGCTTTCGGGCGGCGCGTACCAGTCGGTGAGGATGGTGCCGCCGAACGGATCAGCCGAGGCCAGCGGCAGGAAGGACAGGGTGTCCAGGCTCGCGCGCCACAGATAGGCGTTCACCGCGATGCCGACGCCGCCGGTGCCCTGGGTCGGGGTCGAATTGCCCCAGCTGAGGATGCTGACGCCGCCGTCGCCGAAAACGCTGTCGTTCTTCAGGCTGTTCCAAGGATGCGGGTTGGTGTCGCTGCCCGCCTGCTTGTCGGGATATTCCGCCTGGAAAAGGCTGCAGGCCGCGAGGACGGACAGACTGGCGATCGCTGCGACCGTTCGCGTGGTTCTGGCTAATGACATGGTGGCTATCGAGACCTCGAATGCAAGGGCCGCCCGGGGACGGCAGCGGCGGAAAATCCTCCTACCATAGGCGGAGGCCGGGACCAAGAGAAGTATTTCACGGATTCGTAAGCAGAAAGGCGGTGTAAAATGTAATAAATTGATGATGACGGGGGCTATACCTTGGTGTAGTAGCCACCAAATCGTTGGGCAAGAGGGCATCCAGGTGGATCAGCATCATCACGGCTCCATGCGTGTGGGGGGCCCTTACCTGTGGGCGGGCGTCGCCGTCGGCCTCGTGGTCATCGGCGCTCTTTACGCCAGCAAGGCCGGCTGGTTCAGCGGCAAGGAACCGCCGCCGCCGCCGCCCGCCCTGCAGCGCCAAGGCGAAAAAATCGTCATTCCCGCCGACTCGCCGCTGCGCTCCCGCATTGCCTTCGCGCCCGCCGCGACCCGGACCATCGGCGGCAAGCTGTCCGTGCCCGGCATGGTCGAGGCCGACCCCGCGCGTACCATTGCCGTTCTTCCGCAGCTGGGTGGCCGCCTGTCCGAATTGAAGGTTTCCTTGGGCGATCGCGTCGCCGCCGGCCAGGTTCTGGCGGTGATCGACAGCCCCGACCTCGCCCAGGCCTATGACGATGACGAAAAAGCCGTCGACACGCTGGTTCTGGCCGAGAAGACCCTGAAGCGCCAGCAGCAGCAGCAGCAAATCGGCGTCGCTTCGGACCATGATCTCGACCAGGCCAAGAGCGACTACAACCAGGCGCTGGCCGAGCGTAACCGCACCGAGGCCCGCCTCAAGGATCTCGGCGCCCAGTCCGCCGACCGCCATCGCCTGGTGGTGCGCGCCCCGGTCGCCGGCTCGGTCACCACCCTGACGGTGGCGCAGGGCGCGATGATCAACGACCCGACCCAGCCTTTGCTGACCCTGTCCGACCTTTCGGTGGTGTGGGTTACCGCGCTGGTGCCGGAAGCCAATCTCGGCGAGGTGTCGAAGGGCCAGGCCGCCGAGGTGGCGCTCGACGCCTATCCGGGCAAGGTGTGGCCGGGCAAGGTGACGTTCGTCGCCGACGTGGTCGAGCCGGACAGCCGCCGCGACAAGGTGCGCATCGCCTTCGCCAATTCCGACATGGCGCTCAAGCCCAACATGTTCGCCACGGTCACGCTCAAGGGCGCGGAAAAGGCCCAGGTCCTGGTGCCGACCTCGGCGCTGCTGATGAACAATGACCGCACCACCGTCTTCGTGGCGACAGGCGACTGGACCTTCGAGCGCCGCGTGGTCGAGCTTTCCCTCGAGGAAGGTCTCGAGGTCGCCATTTCGTCTGGCGTCAAGCCGGGCGAACAGGTGGTGGTTAAGGGGGGAATCCTCCTCAATGATTGATCAATTCGTCGGCTTCTGCCTGAAGCACCGGGTCTCGGTGATCGTGGTGGCGATGCTGCTGGCGGGGTTCGGCGTCTATGCCTGGGAAACCCTGTCGGTCGAGGCCTATCCCGAATTGGGCGACGTCTCGGCCCAGGTGACGACCCAGATGCCGGGGCTGGCCGCCGAAGAGGTAGAGCAGCAGATCACCGTGCCGCTCGAGCGCGAGATCAACGGCACGCCGGGCCTGTTCCTGATGCGCTCGACCAGCACTTTCGGCCTGTCGCTGATCACCGTGCTGTTCCGCGACGGCTATGAGGATTACTGGGTGCGCCAGCGTCTGTTGGAGCGCATCTCCCAGGCGACCTTGCCGGCGGGCGCCAGTCCCGGTCTCGATCCCGTGGCTGGGCCGGGCGGTGAGATCTATCGCTACACGCTGGAATCCGACAGGAAGAATCTGCAGGAATTGTCGGAGATCCAGCGCTGGATCGTCATTCCGGCGCTCAAATCGGTGCCCGGCGTGGTCGACGACACCAATTTCGGCGGCTTCACCACCGAATATCAGCTCGATCTCGATCCCAAGTCTCTCGACCGCTACGGCATCGGCATCGACGATGTCATCAACGCCATCAACACCAACAACACCAACGCCGCCGGCGGCCGGGTTTCCCGAGGAGACCAGAGCTACATCATCCGCGGCGTCGGCCTGATCCGATCCCTAAGTGATCTCGGCTCGATCGTGGTGACCCAGAACAATGGCGCCCCCGTGCTGGTGCGCGATCTGGGCAAGACCACGCTCTCGCATCAGGAGCGCGAAGGCATCGTCGGCAAGGACGGCAATCCCGACACGATCGAGGGCATCGTCCTGATGCTCAAATATCAGAATCCGTCCGAGACCCTGAAGGGCGTCCACGCCAAGGTGATCGAGCTCAACAAGCAGCTCGAGTCGGACGGCGTGCGGGTGGTGCCCTATATCGATCGCGACGATCTGGTGAAGATGACGGTGGCCAAGGTCGGCCGTACCATCGCCGAGGGCATCGCCCTGGTCTTCCTGGTGCTGATCGTGTTTCTGGGCAGCCCGCGCAGCGCCTTCGTGGTCGCCGTGGTGGTGCCGCTGGCCCTGGTGTCGGTGTTCTCGCTGCTGAACCTGACCCATGTCTCGGCCAACCTGCTGTCGTTGGGCGCCATCGATTTCGGCATCCTGGTCGACGGCGCCATCGTGGTGACCGAGGCGGTGCTGCGCCGGCGCGAGGCGACGCCGAGCGAGGAGTTGTCGGAGAGCGAGGTCAAGGCGGCGGTGGTGCAGGTGACCCGGCCGATCTTCTTCGCCTCGCTGATCATCATCATCGCCTATCTGCCGCTGTTCTCGTTCCAGCGCGCCGAGGCCAAACTGTTCACGCCGATGGCCTACACCATGGCCTACGCTCTGTTCGGCGCCCTGCTCTCGGCCCTGGCGGTGGTGCCGGCCCTGGCCTATTTCGCCTTCAGGAAGCCGGGCAAGGTGTTCCACAACAAATGGCTGGAGCACCTGACCGAGGGCTATCGCAAAGTCCTGCACAAATGCCTGTTCGAGCCCCGCATCATTTATGGCGTGGTGGCGGCGGCGCTGCTGGCGGTGATCGGTTTCGGCGCCACGGTCGGGCGCGAATTCCTGCCCGATCTCGACGAGGGGTCGCTGTGGCTTCAGGTCCAGATGCCGACCGGCGTGTCGCTGGATCGCGCCAGCGACATGGCCAGCGACCTGCGCCGCGCCGTGCTGAAGCATCCCGAAGTGTCCTTCATGGTCACCCAGACCGGCCGCAACGACGATGGCACCGACCCCTGGACCATGTCGCACATCGAGGCGCCGGTCGGCCTCAAGCCCTACGAGACCTGGCCCGACGGCGAGTCCAAGCGTGAATTCGTCGAGAAGCTGTCGAAGGATCTCGAGCATGACATGCCCGGCTATTCGGTCGGGATCAGCCAGCCGATCATCGACGGCGTCAACGATCTGATCGGCGGCGCGCACAGCCCGCTGGTGATCAAGATCTTCGGCGACGACCTGGTCGAGCTGCGCCGCATCGGCGGCGAGATCGTCGATACGCTGAACAAGGTGCAAGGCACCACCAGCACCTCGATCTTCCAGGAGCCGCCGATCCCGCAGATCGAGATCAAGCTCGATCACGACAAGGCGGCGCGCTACGGCATCAACATGGCCGACGTGCAGAACGTCATCCAGACCGGCATCGGCCAGTCGCCGGTGTCCTCGGTCTATATCGGCGAGCGGGTCTATCCGCTGACCGTGCGCTACCAGGAAGTCTCACGCGACCGGCCCGACCGCCTGGGCGCGCTGACTTTGCACACCGCCTCGGGCGCGCAAATTCCTCTGTCCGAGATCGCCGATATCCGTACCCGGACCGGCGAAAGCGTGGTGACCCGTGAGAACAACCGGCGGACCCTCACCGTGCGTATCGACAATCCGTCGCGGGATCTGACCTCCTATCTCGAGGAGGCCCAAGCCAAGGTCGATGCCGACGTCAAGTTCGACCACGCCAAGATCAAGCTGGAATGGGGCGGCCAGTTCGAGAATCAGCGCCGCGCGGAACAAAGGCTTCTGGTGATCCTCGGTCTGGTGATGGGCATGATGCTGATCTTCCTGACCGTCGGCATCGGCTCGGTGCGCCAGGCGCTGCTGATCCTCTCCGTGGTGCCGCTCGCCACGCTGGGCGGGCTGATCTCGCTGCATATCACCGGCCAGAACCTCAATGTGGCGTCCGGCGTCGGCTTCATCGCCCTGTTCGGCGTCGCCGTGCAGAACGGCATCATCATGGTCTCGAACCTCAACCGCATGCGCAAATCCGGCTTCGAGCTGCATGACGCCATCATGAAGGGCGCCACCGAACGCCTGCGCCCCGTCCTGATGACCGCCACCGTGGCCACCCTCGGCATGCTGCCGGCCGCCATCCATACCGGCGTCGGTTCGGACGTGCAGCGCGGCATCGCCACCGTGGTGGTGGGCGGGCTGGCCATCGCCACGGCGCTGACCCTGTTCGTGCTGCCGGCGCTCTATCATGTCATCGAGCATTGGGCCGAGGAACGCGGCGGCCCGCCGCGCTGGGGGTCGTGATGCGCGGAGTTCTTTGTCTTACGCTGACTCTGTCCCTGGCCGCTTGCGCTGTAGGGCCCGATTTCGAACGCCCGGTGCCGCCCGCCGTGCCGGGCTACACGGCGACTCCGCTCCCTGACCGCACGACCGCGGCGGATGGTCACACGCAGAGCTTCGCGGTCGGCCAGGATCTGCCGGCCGAATGGTGGAAACTGTTCCATTCGGCCAAGATGGACGCGCTGGTGGCGCAGGCTTTGGTCAACAATTCCTCGCTCGCCTCGGCGCGCGCCGCCCTGCGCCAGGCCCACGAGCTGACCGAAGTGCAACGCACCGCCTTCTTCCCGCTGGTGACCGGCCAGGCTTCGCAGCAGCGCGCCAAGAACGCCGAGAACACCATCGCGCCGCTCACCCAGTCGGTTAATCCCTATTACAGCCTGTCGACCGCCCAGTTGAACGTTACCTACACACCCGATCTGTGGGGCGGCACCCGCCGCGCCGTCGAACAGTCGGAGGCGACCGAGGCCAACAACCGTTTCCAGGTCGAGGCGACCTATCTCACCCTGTCCAGCACTGTGGTGGTCACGGCGATCACTAACGCCTCTTTGCGCGCCCAGCTGGACTCGACCCGGCGTCTGATCGCCATCGAGCATGAGCTGACCGGCAAGATGGAGAGCCAGCGCAAGATCGGCACGGCGTCCGAGCTCGATCTGCTGGCCCAGCGCGCCGCCGAGGCGCAACTCGCCGCCACCCTGTCGCCGCTGGAAAAGCAGCTGGCTCAGAGCCGCGACGCGCTGGCGGCCCTGCTCGGCACGACGCCGTCTCAGCTACCTGATGACGTGATCGGGCTCGACGATTTCACTTTGCCCGAACAGCTGCCGGTCAGCGTGCCGTCGAAGCTGGTGGAACAACGTCTCGACGTCCGTCAGGCCGAGGAAAATATGCACGCCGCGTCGGCCGGGGTGGGGATCGCCATCGCCGACATGCTGCCGCAGTTCGACATCACCGGAAATTTGGGCAGTGAAGCCTATCGGCCCAGTCAGCTCTTCACGCCGGGCAACGGTTTCTGGAGCATCGGCGGCTCGCTGACCCAGACCCTGTTCGACGCCGGCGCGCTGCTGCATAAGCGCCGCGCCGCCGACGCCGTCCTCGACCAGGCCGGTGCCGATTACCGCACGGCGGTGCTGGGCGCCATCCAGAACGTCGCCGACAGTCTGGAAGCGATCAAGAGCGACAATGACGGCCTCAAAGCCACCGCGGACGCCGAGGCGGCGGCGAAGAAGAGCTTCGAGCTGGTTCAACGCCAAAGGGACATCGGCATGGCCAATCTGGTCATCCTGCTCAATGCGGAGCAGACTTACCAGCAAGCCGAGATCGCGCTGGTCGGTGCGCGGGCCGCCCGGCTGTCGGACACCGCCGGGCTGTTCCAGGCGCTGGGCGGCGGCTGGTGGAATCGAGCTGAGGAGGACGCCCGGGAATGAGTGAGCTGGTGCTGCGCGAGGACCGGGATGGCGCCGCCATCCTGACCCTGAACCGGCCGGACAAGGTCAATGCCTTGTCCAATGCGGTGTTCGAGGCGCTGGAAGAGCATCTCAAGATGATCGCCCGGCAAAGCTCGAAAATCGGGCTGGTGATCCTGCGGGGCGCCGGGGGCAATTTCTCATCCGGCTATGACCTGGCCGAGATCGAACAGACGGTGCGGGCTCACGCCAAGCCCCATTATGAGAGCGAGGTGATCGAATTCCTCGCCAACATCCCGCAGCCCAGCATCGCGCTGATCGAAGGCCAATGCTGCACGGGGGCGCTCGAGCTGGCCCTGGCCTGCGATCTCATCGTCGCCGGCGAGTCCGCTCGCTTCTCCGAAGTCTATTCGCGCTGGGGCCTGACCCCGATCTGGGGTCTGTCCTTACGGCTGCCGCGCCGGGTCGGTTCGGCCCGGGCGCGCGAGATCATGTTCACCGGCCGCCTCTATGACGGACGGCGCGCCGAGCAGATCAATCTCGCCAATTACTGCTTTCCCGACGCCGATCTCGAGTCCGAGCTGGCGCGGTTGTCGGCGGACATCCTGGCCAATTCCTGGTATTCCAATCAGGTCTGCAAGCGGGTCTTGATCGAAACCGACGCTTTGCCGCTGCATGAGGCGCATGGGCTGGATATCTTCAAGAATGAAGGGCTGGCGCCAGACGCCGAGGAACGGCTGCGGGCTTTTCTCAGCCGTGGCAAAGTAGCGCCATAGGCTGGTTTCTCCGGCCTTCGGGAGACACGCTCCTCGGAGAATTCTGGCGATGAGATGCCTGTTGATCGAAGACGAACCGGAGACCGCGCGTTATATCGTCAACGGTCTGGCCAAGAGCGGATTCGAGATCGACAGCGCCGGCGACGGTCGGCAGGGTTTGGCCCTGGCGGACCGGCGTCCGTGGGACGCCATCATTCTGGACCGCATGCTGCCCGGCGATCTCGACGGGCTCGCCGTGCTCGAGACGCTGCGGCGGGCAGGAAACAACACGCCGGTTCTGATCTTGTCCGCGCTGGCTAATCTCGATGAGCGGGTGCGCGGCCTGCGGGGCGGCGCCGACGACTACCTGACCAAGCCTTTCGCGCTCGAGGAGCTTCAGGCGAGGGTGCAAGCCCTGGTCCGGCGCAGCCAGAACCGCGAGGAGGTCCTGACCCTCGAGATGGCGGATCTTTCGCTCGATCTCCGGACACGCAAGGCCCAGCGTGGGGCGACGGCGATTCCGCTGCAACCGCGGGAATTCCGTCTGCTCGAATATCTGGTGCGCCATCGCGATCAGGTGGTGACCCGCTCGATGCTGCTGGATGCGGTGTGGGACGTAGTGGTCGACCCTCAAGTCATCGACGTCCAGATCAGCCGCCTGCGCCAGAAGATCGACAAGGGATTCAGCCCGGCCCTGATCCATACGGTGCGCGGCGTGGGCTACATGGCTGGCCTGGGGGACTGATCCTGCCGTCCCGCGCCTTCCGCAGCGTCGCTTTCCGCCTGGCCTTTCTTTACGGGCTGGCGGTGGTCGCGGTCATGCTGGTGGTCTCGGTCACCTTCTATTTCGGCACCGTCGGCGTGTTGGGCAAGGGCATCGACAGCGAGCTCTCCGGCCTGTCGGTAAGGCTGGTCCGATTGGCCGATCAGCAGGGCATCGGGCAGCTCGCCGAGGAAATCGGCAATCTGCTGAATGACGGTATCGCCAGCGACACTGAGATCTATCTGCTGGTCGGGGCCGACGGCGTGCGAATGGTTGGCAATGTGCGGCCGTGGAATTGGACGGAAGACCAGTTCGGCCATCTGTCCGACCAGGCGCTGGTACGTGTCGGCCGGCCCTCGGTCGCCCGGGTTATGCCGGTGCGGCTGCCCGGCGGGGAAGTACTGGTGGTTGGACGCGACATGCCGGATCAGCAGAAGATCCGGCGGCTGGTGGTCAGGGCGATCGTCGCCAGCGGCGCGGTCGCCGCGGTGGTGGCGACGCTGGGCGCGCTGTTCTTCCATCGGCGCATCGAACAGCGCCTGTCCGCCATCCGCAATACCGCGGCCCGTATCGAGAGCGGCCAGTTCGACTGGCGCATTCCGCCCTCCGCCAGCAAGGACGAGTTCTCGCGGCTCGACGGCGACATCAACCGCATGCTGGACCGCATCCAGCAGCTGATGGAAGGCGTCCGCCACGTTTCCAACGCCATCGCCCACGATCTGCGCACGCCGCTCGGGCGGATCCGCGCCCGTCTCGACGAGGCGCTGCGACGGGACGAGCCAGGACCCCTCCGCGAGGCGGCCGGCGACGCCATCGGCGGAATCGATCAATTGACCGTGCTGTTCGAACGGCTCCTGCAGATCGCCGAAGCCGAATCGGGGGCCCGCCGCCAATCCTTCGCGCCGGTGCCGCTGGCGCCGCTGATCGTCACCCTGGGCGAGCTGTACGACGCCCTGGCCGAGGAGCAGGGGATGCGTCTCGACGTCTTCATCGAGGCGGAGGTGACCGTGCTGGGAGACCGCGCCCTGCTGTCGGCGCTGCTGGCCAATTTGCTGGAGAACGCCTTCAAATATGCCGCCGTTCCCGGCAGCCGGGTCGAATTGTCGCTGCGGACCGGCGAAGGGGTGGCCCAACTGGCGGTGCGGGACGAAGGGCCAGGCATTCCCGGGGAGGAGCGGCCCAAGGTGCTGGAGCGCTTCTATCGCCTCGATCGAAGCCGCTCCCTGCCCGGAAATGGCCTCGGCCTGCCCCTGGCCGCCGCCATCGCGGTTCTCCATGACGGAGCCCTGGATCTGAGCGGCGCCGATCCTGGTCTCAAGGTCGTTGTGACCCTGCCGCTGCACCCGTCGGGAAACCTTTCCAAACCTTAAGCTGACCTCTGACCCGCCGCCGATTATAGAGAGATCGTGCTGCACCGCAGCGGAACAGGTTTCAAGGTCGAAGGTAGGTCAGGGTGACTAATCGCCGCTTCTCCCGTTTGCCGGACTGGGTGCTCCCGGTCGCGGGCGCCCTCGTTTTGGCGGCGATCGCCTGGTCGACCGGGCCGATCAAATCCTGGCTCGACAGCCGCGGCGCGCCGCCGCCCCCGGCAAGCGTGGCGGCGGGAAGCTTCCGGGTCACCGACGCCCAATGGGCAACCTTGACCCTCGTCGCCGCGCAGAGCCGCGAATTTCGCAACGAACGCGAGACCGACGGCAAGATCGCCGTCAATGACGACACCACCACCCCGGTCTTCTCGCCTTTCTCCGGACGGGTGGTGAAACTCATTGCCCACGCCGGCGACACGGTGAAGAAAGGCGATCCGCTGCTGACGGTCGAGGCCAGCGAGTTCGTCCAGGCCGAGACCGATCTGGTGTCCGCCTCCGCCACCCTGACCGCCGCCAAGGCCCAGCTGGTCCTGACCGAGGCGGCCGAAAAGCGGCAGCGCGAGTTGTTCGACAATAAGGGCGCCGCGTTGAAGGATTGGCAGCAGGCCCAGGTCGATCTGGCCAACGCCCAGTCGGGGGTGAAGACCGCCGAGATCGGGCTGGCCTCGGTGCGCAACCGCCTGCGGATCCTGGGGCGCTCCGAGTCCGAGATCGCCGCCCTCGAAACCGCGCCCGACCGTCTGCGCATGCCGGCCGACGTCGCGGTGCCGGCGCCGATCGGCGGCACGGTTATCAACCGCCAGGTCGGCCCCGGCGAGTACATCAACAGCGCCGCCACCAGCGGCAACCAGATCTTCACCATCGGCGACCTGTCGAATCTGTGGCTGGTCGCCAATCTGCGCGAGGCCGACGCCTCGCAGGCCCATCTCGGCGACAGTATCGAGGTGACGGTGCTGGCCTATCCCGGCCGGACCTTCGAGGGCAAGCTGACCTACGTCGCCCCGACCATCGATCCAACCTCGCGCCGCCTGCCGGTGCGCGCCGAAATCGCCAATGCCGACGGCGCGCTCAAGCCCGAGATGTTCGCCACCTTCCGCATCATCAGTCAGCAGGGCGCCACCCGGGCGCCGGCCGTGACCGATTCCGCGGTGATCTATGAAGGCGATACCGCCCGGCTGTGGGTCGCCAATTCCGCCGACAAGACCATCCAGCTGCGCCAGATCACGGTCGGCCGCGTCGTCGGCGATCAGGTCGAAGTGATCGACGGGCTGAAAGCGGGCGAGACGGTGGTGACCAAGGGCGCCCTGTTCATCGACCGCGTCGCCAAAGCCGATTGAGATGAACTCCATTGTCGTTTTCGCGCTCAAGCAGCGCGTCCTGATGGTGATCCTGCTGTTCGTGCTGCTGGGCGGCGGCGCCTTCGCCTTCGCCAAGCTGAACATCGAGGCCTATCCCGACCCGGTGCCGCCGCTGGTCGAGATCGTGACGCAGAGCACGGGCCAGTCCGCCGAGGAAATCGAGCGCTACATCACCGTGCCGATCGAGATCGGCATGGCCGGCATTCCCCATGTCACGGCGATCCGGTCGATCTCGCTGTTCGGCTTGTCCGACATCAAGATTCAGTTCACCTATGATTTTACCTATCAGGAAGCCGAGCAGCGGGTCATCAACCAGCTGTCCCAGCTTCCGGCCATGCCGAACGGCGCCCAGCCCGGCATTTCCCCCACCAGTCCGATCGGCGAGATCCTGCGCTACCGGGTGGTCGGGCCGCCCGGCTATTCGGTGATGGATCTCAAGACTCTGCAGGACTGGGTCCTTCAGCGCCGTTTCAAGGCGGTGCCGGGCGTCATCGACGTGACCGGCTGGGGGGGCAAGACCAAGGATTTCGAAGTCGCGATCGACCAACATAAATTGGTATCCAACGGTCTTTCGATCCCGCAGGTGCTGGCGGCGCTGAACAACGCCAACATCAATGTCGGTGGCCAGACGGTGAATTTCGGCGAGCAGGCCACCGTGGTGCGCGGCGTCGGCCTGATCCACAGCATGGACGATATCGCCGACACCATGCTGACCTCGGTCAATGGCGCGCCGGTGCTGGTGAAGGACATCGCCGCCGTCAAGGTCGGCAACCAGCCGCGTCTCGGCATCGCCGGCCATGACGGCGACGACGACATCGTCCAGGGCATCGTGCTGATGCGCCGCGGCTCGGAAAGCAAGCCGACCATCGAGGCGGCCGAAGCCGAAATGGCCAAGATCAACCAGAGCGGCATCCTGCCGCCCGGCGTCCATCTCGAAAAGATCTATGACCGCGCCGATCTGATCGCGCTCACCACCCACACCGTGCTGCACAACATGATCGAGGGCGTTGTGCTGATCTTCCTGGTGCAATGGCTGTTCCTGGGCGATCTCAAAAGCGCGGTGATCGTCTCGGCCACCGTGCCCTTCGCCCTGTTCTTCGCCATCCTGATCATGACGGCGCGCGGCGAGTCGGCGAACCTGCTGTCGGTCGGCGCCATCGATTTCGGCCTGATCGTCGACGCCACCGTGATCATGGTGGAGAACATCTTCCGCCATCTGGCGCAAAAGCCCGAGGAACGCTTCCGGCGCGCACCGCAGATCCACCGCGCCGGGCTCGGGCCCGAACTGGCCGGCCGTTTCCGCGTGATCGCCCACTCGGCGCTGGAGGTAAACCGCCCGATCTTCTTCTCGGCGACCATCATCATCGCCGGCTTCGTGCCGCTCTTCACCCTGTCCGGCGTCGAGGGCCATATTTTCGGACCGATGGCCAAAACCTATGCCTACGCCATCGCCGGCGGCCTGCTCGCCACTTTCACCATCGCGCCCGCCTTGGCCGCCCTGATGCTGCCAGAGCATGTCGAGGAGAAGGAAACACGGGTGGTGCGGTGGCTGCACCGGATCTATCCGCCGCTGCTGCGCCACGCGTTGGCCCATCGGCGCGCGGTGATGACCGGCGCGTTCGGCCTGCTCGCCGTCGCCGTTCTGTGCGCCGGTCTTCTGGGCCTCGAATTCCTGCCGCATCTGGAGGAAGGCAATCTCTGGATCCGCGCCAGCCTGCCGCCGTCGGTCTCGCTCGAGGCCGGCAATTGGCGGGTCAACGAGATGCGGGCCTATATCAGGAGCTTTCCCGAGGTCGAGACGGTGGTCTCGCAGCATGGCCGCCCCGATGACGGCACCGACGCCACCGGCTTCTTCAACGCCGAATTCTTCGTGCCGCTGAAGCCGTTCCGCCGGTGGCCGGCGGGCTGGGACAAGGACCGGCTGACCCGCGAGATGAATGACGGACTCGAACAACGGTTCCCCGGCGTCGAATTCAATTTCTCGCAATATATCGAGGACAATGTCGAGGAGGCGGCCTCCGGCGTGAAGGGCGAGAATTCGGTCAAGCTCTATGGCAACGATCTGCCCACTCTCGAAGCCACCGCCGCGAAGATCAAGGCGGTGATGCAGACGGTGCCGGGCATCGCCGATCTCGGAATCTTCACCGAACTCGGCCAGCCGACCATCCGCATCGACGTCGACCGCAAGGCGGCGGCGCGTTACGGTTTGGCTCCCGGTGATATCAATGCCGTTGTGCAGGCGGCGATCGGCGGCCAGGCGGCGGGCAATCTTTATGAAGACGGCTCGGACCGCAATTTCCCGATCGTGATCCGCCTGGCGCCGGAATACCGACAGAGCCTAGACGCCATCCGCCGCATTCCCATCGCCGCGCCCAATCCCGATGGCGGGTCGACTCAGATTCCGCTCGAGGATTTGGCCAAGGTCTCGCTGGCGTCGGGCGCCTCCTTCATCTATCGCGAGGGCCAGGAGCGCTACATCCCGATCAAATTCTCGGTGCGCGGCCGCGATCTCGGCGGCGCGGTGCTGGAGGCGCAGCGCAAGGTGGCCGAAAAAGTCGTGATGCCGGGCGGCTATCATCTGGAATGGGCCGGCGAATTCGGCAACCTGCAGGATGCCATCTCCCGCCTCGAAGTGGCGGTGCCCGCCTCGCTCGCCTTGATCATCCTGCTGCTCTACATCAATTTCTCGTCGCTGACCGACACCCTGCTGGCGGTCAGCGTGATGCCGATGGCCCTGGTTGGCGGCATCCTGACCCTGACCGTCACCGGCACGCCTTTCTCGGTGTCGGCCGCGATCGGCTTCATCGGCCTGTTCGGCATCTCGGTGATGGAGGGAATCATCGTGATTTCCTACTTCAACCAGATGGTCGAGGCCGGGCTGGAGCGCATGGAGGCCCTCGTGCGGGCCTGCGAAACCCGTCTGCGGCCGGTGATGATGACCTGCATCGCCGCATGCGTGGGACTTTTGCCGGCGGCTTTCTCCACCGGCATCGGCAGCCAGGTGCAGCGACCCTTGGCCCTGGTGGTGGTGGGCGGCATTCTAGTGGCGCCGGTGCTGATCCTGGTGGTTCTGCCGGTGCTGCTCAGCCTGTTCGCCCGGCCGCGCTATAGCGCCGAAGAAGGGTCTGCCACCGAGGGGCCCGCGGAATGAGACGCGCGCTCACCCCGTTTCTTCCGCTGCTGCTCGGCGCTTATGCTGTAGCTCTATCATTGACGGCCTGCGCCGTCGGGCCCGATTTCGAGCGACCCGCCGCTCCCGCCGCGAATGCGCTGGGGCCGGCGCCGGTCGAGACGGCCTCCGCGCCGGGACTGGCCGGCGAGGCGCAACGCTTCTCGGCGGAAACCGAAATCCCCGCCCAATGGTGGGAGCTGTTCCATTCCACGGCGCTCAACAAGCTGATCGAAGAAGCGCTGGCCCATAATGCGGATCTCGCGGCGGCTCAGGCGGCCCTCAGAGTGGCGCGTGAGACGGGGAAAGCAAATGAGGGGCAATTCTTTCCCCAGCTGACCGGCAGCTTCCAGGCCTCCCGTGAGAAAGATCCGACCAATACGGTTCAGCCTACCGCGGCCAACGGCTCGCCACAGCTCAATCTCTTCACGCCGCAAGTGTCGGTGGGCTATGTGCCCGACGTTTGGGGCGGGATCCGGCGCGGCCAGGAAAGCCTCGACGCCCAGACCGAGGCGCAGGCGTTCCAGCTCGAAGCGACCCATCTGACCCTGACCGCCAATCTGGTGGTGGCGGCGATCACCGAGGCGTCGCTGCGCGGCCAGCTGACGGCAACCCGGCGGGTCATCGAGATCGAGCGGGAAACCCTCGACATCTCGAAGAAGCAGCTCGCTCTCGGCCAGATCGGCGGCGCCGATCTGTTGGCCCAGGAGGCCGCGCTGGCCCAGGCCGAACAGACCTTGCCGCCGCTTGAGAAGCAGTTGGCCCAGCAGCGCCACCAGCTGACAGCGCTGCTCGGGCGTCTGCCGGGCGAGGAGCCGGGCGACCGGTTCGAGCTGGCCGATCTGCAGTTGCCGCAAGAGCTCCCCCTGGCCCTGCCGTCGCGGCTGGTCGCACAGCGCCCCGACATCCGCATGGCGCAAGCCAATATGCAATCCGCCAGCGCCCAGGTCGGCGTGGCCATCGCCAACCGTCTGCCCGACATTGCTTTGTCGGGGACCATCGGCAGCGAGGCGTCGCAGATTCAGCAGCTCTTCATGCCCGGCAACGGCCTGTGGTCGATCCAGGGAACCCTGACCCAGCCGCTGTTCGATGGATTCGCGCTGATGCACAAGGAGCGCGCCGCCCGCGCCGCTCTCGATCAGGCCGCCGACCAATATCGCGGCACGGTGATCACCGCTTTCCAGAACGTCGCCGATTGTCTGACCGCCCTGAAAATCGATGCCGATGGCCTGCGCGCCGCCACCACCGCCGCTTCCGCCGCGGATCGCAGCCTCGCCATCGTCCGGAAGCAGCTGGAAGTAGGCCAGATCGGCTATCTGTCGCTGCTGAACGCCGAACAGACGGCGCTGCAGGCCCATATCGCCCTGGTCCAGGCCCAGGCCGCCCGCCTGGCCGACACCGCCGCCCTGATCGAGGCGCTGGGCGGCGGCTGGTGGAGTCGAGGGCAGAACAGCACCTCGGAATGAGCGACTTGGTTCCAATACAGTCCGCAAGCGGGTATTGATCGAAACCGGCGGCTTTTCTCGAGCGCAAGCGGACCGTTTGACCCATTTTCGATTTCTAATCGCCTGTCTTTGCCTGGTTCCCATCCTCGCTTTCGCCGAGGAGGACGAGGATTGGGCCGTTCATGGCCAGGCCACCGCGGTCGTGCAGTGGCATCCCGCCTTCAGCGCCGATTACAGCGGGCCGCACAGTCTCGATCCCAAGGATCAGGGCAATGAGACCGCGGACGCCACCCTGGCGGCCGGCACGCGGCTGTGGGACGGCGCCGAGGCCTGGGCGGATGTCGAGCTGGATCAGGGATTCGGCCTGTCCAATACGCTGGGCATCGCCGGCTTCACCAGCGGCGAGGCCTATAAGGTCGGCGAGCACCGGCCCTATTTCCGCCTGCCACGCGCCTTCGTCCGCCAGACCATCGATCTCGGCGGCGATGCCGACGCCGTCGAGTCCGACCTCAATACGCTGGGACGGCGGACGACGGCGGACCGGCTGGTGCTGACGGTCGGCAAGTTCAGCGTGGTCGATATCTTCGATACCAACCGCTACGCCCACGATCCGCGCGGCGATTTCCTCAATTGGGCGATCATCGACCTCGGCACCTTCGACTATGCCGCCGACGCCTGGGGCTTTACCTACGGCGCCGCCGGCGAACTGAGTGTCGGCCAATGGACCGGGCGATTGGGCGTGTTCGACGGCTCGACCGTCCCCAACGACAAGGCGCTCGACCCCAAGCCGTTCGACCAGACCCAGGAGGTGGTCGAGATCGAGCACCGCCAAACCCTGTTCGGCCAGGAGGGAAAGGTCAAGCTGCTGGCTTTCCTGACCGAGGCGCGCCTCGGATCGTATGACGACGCGATTACGCTGGCCCGCCTCACCGGCGGCACGCCGGATACGGCGCTGGTGCGCAAGATGCGGGACAAAGCCGGGGCGGGGATCAATCTAGAGCAGCCGCTTAGCGATGATCTCGGGTTGTTTTTACGCGCCGGCGTGACCCAGGGAAACGCCGAGGTCTATGAATTCACCGATATCAATCGCGCCCTCTCATTCGGCAGCAGCCTGGCCGGCGCGACCTGGGGCCGGCCCGACGACCGCATCGGCAGCGCGCTGGCCTTCGACGGCATGTCGGAGGAGGCGAAGCACTACTTCCAGGCCGGCGGCCTCGGGATTCTGGTCGGCGATGGGCAACTGCCCAACTCGGCCGGGGAGATGATCTGGGAGAGCTATTACAGCTATTCCCTGGCCGAGGGTTTCGCCCTGTCGGCCGATTATCAACTGGTTAATCATCCCGCCTATAACCGAGACCGTGGGCCCGTCTCGGTGCTGGCGGCGCGGGCGCATCTGCAGTTCTGATCCTTACGCTCCCTTTACGGCCGCTTTATTGATTTAGCATAAAGCCGCATCGACCTCTGCCCCTAGACTCGGTCACTGTCCGCCGATCGAACCAATCGCAGAGGGACATATGTTTCGCAAATACGCGATCCCGGCCGCATTCGCCGCCGGGATCATTGGCTTTTCTGGCGCCGCTTCGGCCGCCGAATGCGACCCCTATAAGGATTACTCCTGCCTGGATTCTTATTTAGGCGACGGGATTCTTGAGCGTCTCGCCAATTACTACAAGCTGGAGTGGGACCACGGCACCGCGCCCTCCGATCCGAACGCGCCGGCCTCGCGCCGCGAGAACTGGCCTGGCACCCCCGAGACCACGCCGCCGATGCCCTATGCTGAATGGCCGACCGGCGCCTTGACCAGCATCGGCGTCAGCCGTCCCAACAGTGCCGACAGCCCGCTGATGGTGGCGATCGCCAACACCTCGGTCGGCGAATGGATGCAGGACAACCATCTGCAGTTCTATGGCTGGGTCAATCCCGGCGCCAACCTGTCGAGCAATTCCAACCGTCCGGGCGGCAACGCGCCGATCGCGTACGCCTACACGCCCAATACGGCGGAACTCGACCAAGCGGTGGTCTATCTCGAGCGCGTGCCCGACACGGTGCAGACCGATCATTGGGACTGGGGTTTCCGCGTCTCCGCGATCTATGGCGAGAACTACCGCTATACCAACTCGTATGGCATCGCCAGCTACCAGTTCAACAAGGACAACAACGTCAACGGCTACGATTTCCCCATGGTCTATGGCGAAGTCTACATCCCGGACGTCGCCGAAGGGCTGGTGATCCGCGCCGGCCGCTACATCTCGATTCCCGACATCGAGGCGCAGCTGGCCCCCAACAACATCCTCTACACGCACTCGCTGACCTACGCGCTCGACAACTACACCAATACCGGCGTGGTTGCCTCGCTGGCGGTGACGCCGAACTGGCTGGTGCAATTGGGCGTGGCCGACGGCACCGAAACGCCGCTTTGGAACAATCAGAACCGGATCACCAATCCGTTCCCCAATCCGATCTATCCCGGCACCACCTACCAGAAGGATCCCGGCAACCAGCCGAGCCTGGTGGCCTGCGTGCGCTGGTCGAGCGATTCCGGCGACGACACCATCTATCCCTGCCTCGACGGCATCAACAACGCCAAGTGGGGGTACAACAATCTGCAGTGGCACGGTCTCACCTACTATCATAAGTGGAACGAGCACTGGCACGTCTCGAGCGAAGCTTATTACATGAGCGAGCACGGGGTGCCGAACCTGCGCAATCCCGAGGCGGTGTCGATCTTCGAAAATGGCGGCACGCCGTTCTCGCCGCAGAACCTGCCGATCAACGGGCCCAACCTGGCCTATTGCGGCAACGCGACCGAGCTGACCTGCAACGTGCAGGCCTATGGCGTGGTCAGCTATCTCAACTATACGGCGGACAGCCTGAACAACTTCACGTTCCGTCCGGAATGGTATTGGGATCCGCAGGGCTGGCGGACCGGCACCGGCGCTAATACGCACTATGTCGACTTCACCCTGGGCTGGCAGCATTTCTTCTCGCCCCAGCTCGAGATCCGTCCCGAGATCTCCTATTGGGAGTCGATCGGCGCCAAGGCGTTCAACGGCAGCTCGGTGCAGGGAATCCCCGGCAACAAGAATGGCACGACCATGTTCGCCATGGACGCGATCATCCACTTTTAGGTCCCACAGCGTCGATCAGCGCCGTGGCGGCATTCCAGGCCGCTCCGATTTTGCGGTGAAACTCGTTTCACCGCGGGATCGGAGCAGAACACTCACGCTGCGGGATCCCGTTCGACGTAGGAGTATTCACTCAACTGAACGCCTTATTTAACCAACGCTCCCACCGCCGCTACCCCGGTGATGGGAGCGTTTTTCAGCTGGAGAACGCTCGTTCGGTCGATGCCGCCGAGCGCGATCACCGGCAGTTTGGCCCCCCGCGCCAGCCGGCGGAAAGCCTGTAATCCCAGAGGCTTGGCGCCGGGATGGCTGTTTGTGGGGAATAAGGGGGAGAGCAGGGCGGCTTCGGCTCCCAGCTCGGCGGCGCGACGGAGCCCGGACCGGTCATGAGCTGCCACGGTCAGGGTGCCGCCGCGCCGTTGCCATAGGCGGATGCGGGGCGAAACGCTCTTCGCCATGCCGTCGGGCAGATGCAACCCGGCACGGGCGTGAATCGCGAGGGATAGGTCACCCGCCACCCTCAGTTTCAAACGGTTTTTCCGACAGATAACCGCCAGATTAATCGCCAGAACCGATCGATCGGGTGTGTCGTAATGGCGAAAAATGAGCGTCGCTCCTCGCGGCAGGCGCGCCGCCAGCGCCAGTGGGTCGCCGCCGCGCCGCTCGTCGGTAACGGCCACCAGCGCCAATTTGAGGCGCCGGGCCAAGTCTGCTAGGGTTGCCATCGCTTCACGATATCTGGGAACGATCCCCCTGACAGCCCTTCTCGAACGTTATCGCGCCCTCAAGGACGCCATCGCCGCCGCCGCCATCGCCGCCAACCGCGATCCGGCCTCGGTCGATCTGCTGGCTGTGTCCAAGACCCATCCGGCCGAGCCGGTGGTCGAGTTGTTGGCGGCTGGCCACCGCCATTTCGGTGAAAACCGCGTGCAGGAGGCGGCCGGCAAATATCCGGCCTTGCGTGAGACATACCCCGACCTCCGCCTGCATCTGATCGGGCCGCTGCAGACCAACAAGGTGAAGGAGGCGGTGGCGCTGTTCGACGTGATCGAGACGCTCGATCGGCCCAAGCTCGCAGCCGCCCTGTCCAAGGAGATGGAGCGCACCGGGCGCAGGATCTCCTGCCTGATCGAGGTCAATATCGGCGCCGAGCCGCAGAAGGCCGGTATCGCGCCGGAGGATACCGCGGAATTTCTCGCCCGCTGCCGTGGCGAATGGGGGTTGGAGATCGATGGGTTGATGTGCATCCCGCCGGCCGGCGCGGACCCGACGCCGCATTTCGGCCGCCTGAAAGAGCTGGCCGACCAGCTCGGCCTGGTCCATCTCAGCATGGGGATGAGCGGCGATTACCGGCAGGCGATAGCCTGCGGCGCCGGTGAGATCCGCGTCGGCACCGCTTTGTTTGGGAGGCGTGATTAATAGTTAGGCAGATAAAACATTGTGCCTAATAATTAATCATATATAGGGAGCGGCTTCCGCCCGCCACCCCGCGAGAAAATTTTCTAACATATTGATAATACACGACTATTCACCGCCGCCGGATCGCGGTGGCGAGTGGCACGTCTTGTGCAACGCACAATCTCAGGGTGTCTAGGGTTCCGGTCCTCGCGAGGGGATGTCTGGTCCGAGAGATACCACCCAAGCCGGCCGCCGTCTCAGGCGGCCGTTGGGCACACGGCGGGACAAAAGCCCGGGAGATCAGAGGTCGGGGAGGCAATGCATCCTCGGGCCGGATGACCGTGTCGCCCACGCTCCCCGCCCGTCATCCATAGCCTTTCCGTGCGTTGAACCGGATCTGTTGCGACGGGGGGCTTAGTATCATGCGGCGTTTGAAAGGTCTTACAGCTATTGGCGGTAGTTTTGTCACACTGACCTGTCTGGGACTCGGGCCGATGGCCTGGGCCGCCGAGACGCCGGAAAGCGGCGGCCTCGATGAAGTGATCGTCACGGCGCAAAAGCGCTCCGAGGCGACCAAGGACGTCCCGATCGCCGTTACCGCGGTTTCATCGGAAACCTTGGAAAACGCCAACATCCAGAGTTACGACGATCTCACCCGCGCCGTGCCCGGCATGTCGTTCGGCTCGGCCGGCAATGGCGCCGGCACCGGCCAGACCAATATCGAAATCCGCGGCGTCAGCTCGACGGCGGGTTCGGCCACGGTGGGCACCTATATCGACGAAGTGTCGGTGACGGTGAAGAACTTCTATGACGGCGCCACCCAGCCGCGCCTGTTCGATCTCGACCACCTGGAAGTGCTGCGCGGACCGCAGGGCACGCTGTACGGCGCCAGCTCGATGGGCGGCACCATCCGCTTCGTCACCAAGCAGCCCGACCTCGACACCTACAGCGCCGAGGTCACCGCCGGCATTTCCAGCACCTCGCGCGCCAATGGCCCCAATTATGAAAGCGCCGCGGTGGTCAATATTCCGATCATCCCGGACAAACTCGCGGTGCGGGCCAGCTTCGCCTATAATTACGACGCCGGCTGGATCAATAATTCCTCGCCCCTGACCGGCCAGCTGCTGAATTCCGGCACCAATACCGAGAAGGACCTCACTGCCCACATCAATGTGCTGATGGTGCCCAATGATGGGTTGACCATCAAACCGTCGCTGTTCGTTCAGCAAAACAAGATGGGCGACTCGCCGGCCTTCTATATCCCGGGCCAACCGCTCGAGGCCTATGTACCGGGATCGCCGCCCTCGCCGATCAATCCGGCGTTGCCGGTCACCAGCGGGCTGTGGAACCAGAGCAAGGAAATCCAGGAGCCCGACACCGACCGTGTCTTCCTGCCCAGCCTGACCGTCGACAAAGACCTCGATTTCGCCGATCTGACCTCGGTCTCCGCCTATTTCCGGCGCACCGTCGATCGCTGGCAGGACGGCACGCCCTATAACAGCGCCGCCTTTGCCATCTTCTTTCTCGACACGATCCCGGGCGCCAACACCACGGCCGACGACAATGTGATCGCCTTCCTGCCCTCGCCGGTGCATTACAAGACCGATTACGGCCAGGTCAGCCAGGAATTGCGCCTCGCCACCAAGCCCGAGCAGACCGTCTTCGACATGCCGGTCAAGCTGGTCGGCGGGCTCTATTACGCCGATCAATGGTCGACCTTCAAAGTCAATCAGGTCATCAACAATATCGACAGCGCCTTTCAGAGCATCTACGGCTCCTCGCTGAATGGCGCCGGCCCGATCCAGAGCCAGCTGGCCAATCTGATCGGCGTCAACGCGCCTTACACATTCTTCCCGGGCGGCGTCGACGAGTTCGAATATCACTATTATGACGAGCGGGATCTCGCGGCTTTCACCCAGTTGGACCTGGAATTGCTTCCGCAGCTGCACGCAACCCTGGGGTTGCGCTACACCTACGCGCGGGAATCCTACGATTTCTATTCCTATGGCTTCTACGAGACCGGCAATTTCACCTATCAGGATCCGTTCAGCGAGGTCACGCATTCCTTCGCGCTGACTCCGAAATACGGCCTCTCCTACGATGTCTCGGAGAATTCGAACGTCTATGCCTCGGCCACCAAGGGCTATCGCCTGGGCGGCCCCAACAGCCCGGTGCCGGTGCCGTCCTGCCAGGCGGCGGGCGATTTCGGCCTCTATTCGATCCCCAATCCGCCCCCCAACAATTTCTCCTCGGACAGTCTGTGGAGCTATGAGCTCGGCGACAAAAGCCGCCTGTTCGACAACCGCCTGTCGATCGATGCCGACTTTTTCTACATCGATTGGAAAAACATCCAGCAGTCGATCTTCATGGTGGGTTGCGGCTATCCGATCACCATCAATGCCGGCGACGCGACTAGCTACGGGCCGGAGCTCGAACTGCACTACAAGGTGCTGGACGGCCTGGTCATCGGCGCGGCGGGCGGCTACGACAAAACCGACATCACCCGCTCGAACTTCCCCACCACCATCCAGGTCGGCGACCGTATCTTGAACACGCCCAGTTGGACCGCCAGCTTTTCGGCCGAATATAAGCAGCCGATCTTCGACGACTATCTAGCCTTCGTGCGTGCCGACTACACCCTCACCGGCAATTCGCAGGGCACCTTCATCAACAGCCAGGCCAATTATCACGACCCGGCCTATGACGTGCTGAACGCCTCGATCGGCGTCGATGCCGGCCGCTGGGAGTTCTCGCTCTATGGCAAGAACCTGACCTATGACCGGATCATCATCAGCCAGCCGCAGGTCAATGAGGTGGTGGAGGGCTATACGGTCCGCCCGATGACCTTGGGCATGCGGGCCAAGGTGAGGTTCTAGGACAGGGCCCGCTCATTCCCCCGGCAGCGGATGGACCGGGGGGATGAGTGCCGCGATCAGCTGCATCTTGCCGGAGATGATGCCGCGCCGGGTGATCATCGCGTCGGCGATGGCCTGCAAGTGGGCGGCCGGGCCCTGAACCAGCACCACTTCCATGGTCTGGTTGTGGGCCAGATGGACGTGCAGGGAGCTGATCACCTCATTGATGTGCTGGAACTGCAGATCGGCCAGCTGCTTTTGCAGCCCCGCCACCGAATTGTCGTAAAAGAGCGTGACGATGCCGACCATGATCTCGTCGCCTTGCCGGCTCTTATGCTCGGTCAGCGCCTGATGCAGCATGTCGTTGACGGCTTGCGAGCGGCTGGCGAAGCCACGCTCGGTCACCATGGCGTCGAGCGAGTGCAGCAGTTCTTCGGGCAGCGAGACACTGATCCGGCTGACGGGGCCGCTCATGAGGGGTCTCCGTAGCTGTCATCCCCGCAAAGTCTGTTTCCGGTCGGTGAGGTCATTGTCAGCACGACCGTGGATCCCCGCCTGCGCGGGGATGACGGAAAATTAAGCGGGGATGACGACACATTAAGCAGGGATGACGGCACATCCTCAGAACATGTGCGTATAACGATCGATCTCCCAGGCGCTGACGGCAAGGTGATAGGCCTCCCATTCCTCGGTCTTGTAGCGGATGAATTCATCCTTCAATTCCACCCCGAGCGCGCCTTCCGTCAAGGAGTCCGCGGCGAAAGCGGCCACTGCCTCCTGCAGGGTCTGCGGTAGGAATTCGATGCCGCGGCCGCGGCGTTCGGCGTCCGAGATGGTGTAGAGATTGTCTTCATTGGGCTCGCCCGGGTCCAATCTCTCGGCGATGCCTTCCAGCCCGGCGGCCAGGGCCAGGGTGGCGGCGAGATAGGGATTGACCGCCCCGTCGGCATTGCGCGATTCGCAGCGACCGCCGCCGGCCGGGACCCGCACCGAGTTGGTGCGGTTGTTCGAGCCGTAGGAATTGAATACCGGCGCCCAGGAAAAGCCAGCCATGGCGCCGCGCCGCACCAGGCGCTTATAGCTGTTCACGGTGGGGGCGAAGGCGGCGCACAGGGCGGGCCCGTGACGCAGGATTCCGGCGATGAATTGGTAGCCGAGCGGGGTCAGGCCCAGGCCGCGCTTATCCTCGGCCGGATCGCAGGCGAACAGATTGCGGCCGGTTTCGAGGTCGTAAAGCGACATGTTGAAATGGGCGCCATTGCCGGTGCGATGGGCGAAGGGCTTGGGCATCATGGTGGCGATCAGCCCTTCCTCCTCGGCATAGTGTTTGGCCATCAGACGGAAAAAGGTCAGCCGATCGCAGGTGGTCAGCGCGTCGGCATATTGGAAGTCGAACTCGAATTGGCCGTTGGCGTCTTCATGATCCAGCGAATAGAGATCCCAGCCGAGATCGTTGATGCAGCCCGCCACCTTGTCGAGCCACGCGAAATTACCGAGGAAGCTTCTGAGGTCGTAGCAAGGCTTGACCAGGCTGTCGTTGGGGTCGGGGATCGAGAGCTTTCCGTCCGCCTCTTTTTTCAGCAGATAGATCTCGCATTCGATGCCGAGATTGAGACCGAAGCCCAATTTGGCGGCGCGGTCCAGCATCGCCTTGAGCGCGACCCGGGTCGAGAGCGGATAGGGTTTCTTCTGGAACATCAGATCGGCCGGCATCCAGGCGATTTTCGGTTCCCAAGGCAATTGGATGACATGGTTGAGATCGGGCAGCGAGATCAGCTCGTCGTCGTTAGGCGCCTGGCCCAGCCCGTCCAGCGCGTAGCCGGTATAGCGTTCCGACCCCTTCGCCATGTGCGGCAGATGATCGATCGGCACGACCTTGCCCTTGGGCACGCCATGAATGTCGACATAGGCGCCCATGCAATAGCACACGCCTTTTTCGCGCAATTGGGCGGTCAGGGCGGCGACCTGCTCCGGGCTGTGCGGGGTGATCAGGGTCATCGGGCGGACTCCTTGGCGAAATAGGAAAAGTCGAGGGGCGGCTGTTCGGTAACCCCGCTTCGGATCAAGGCGGACAGATCCTCGACCATCCAGGCGAACCATTCCGCGCCCTTCTCGGCGCTGGCCTGGCTCGGAGCACCCGTCACGCCATTGAGACTGGTGCGGTTGACCGGGTGGGAGAACACCAGCCCGGCCGTGCGGTCCGGATCGTCGGCTTCGGCCAGGCGCTCCGCGCGCACCATGCCGGGGACGGTGGCCAGCATCAGCGAGGTCTCCGCGTCATTGGCGTGCCAATCGTCGCCATCGGCGAAATGGAACTGGCGCACCCGGGGCGAGATTGTCGCCGAATTGAACAGGGCGACCATCATGTCGTCATGCTCGGCGCGGAGCATTTCCAAGGCGCAGCGCAAGGGCGCGGCGTTGGTGACATGGGTGTTGACCATGAACAGGCGGCGCACGCCGCTGTGATAGGCCCAATCGCCGATATCCTTGACGAACTGGATCAATGTGATCGGCTGCACCGCCAGGGTTCCCGGCCAGCGCCGGCTGTGACCCAGCGAACAGCCATAGGGAAGGGTGGGCAGCATCGGCACGCCGGTGCGGTCGGCGACGGCCTTGCACAGGACGTCCGCCAGCACCGCGTCCATGCCGCAGCCCATATGCGGGCCATGCTGTTCGGTGGCGCCCACCGGCAGGATGGCGGCGCTGCCGGCGGCGGGGATGTCCTGGGCCAATTCCGCCCAGCTGCGCTCGGACCAGTTCATTCGACATCGTCTCCCACAGCGGTGAGCCGGGTCATCGCCGGATAATCCTCTTCCTCCGCCCCGTCATGGGGGGATGAATAGATCAGCTCTTCGAGCCGCGCCTTGGTGGCGAGGAATTCGTCGGAGAGGATCTGGCTCATTCCGCGCGGCCGGGGCACCGGCACCTCGATCAATTCCTGCACTTCGCCGGGATGGGGTTTCAGCACCAGGATGCGGTCGGCCAGGAAAATCGCCTCGTCGAGATCGTGGGTGATGAAGATTATGGTGATGTCGATCTTGCGCCAGATCTCCAGCAGATGCGCCTGCATGCGGGCGCGCGTCTGGGCGTCGAGCGCGCCGAACGGCTCGTCCATCAACAGGATGCGGGGTTGGTTGGCCAGGGCGCGGGCGATGGCGACGCGCTGTTTCATGCCGCCCGACAGCTGGTGCGGATAGGCGTCGGCGAATTTCTCGAGGCCGATCAGCTGCAGCCATTGCAGCGCCTCGCGCTCGGCCTCGGTGCGGCCGGCCTGGCTGACCAGGCCGAACATCACGTTCTTCTTCACCGTCAGCCAGGGGAAAAGCGTGTAGCCCTGGAACACCATGCCGCGGTCGCGGCCCGGACCGCGCACCGGCGCGCCCTCCAGCAGAACCTGGCCGGCGCTTTGCTGCTCCAGCCCGGCCAGAATTCGCACCAGGGTCGATTTGCCGCAGCCGGACGGGCCGACGATGCACAGGAATTCGCGGCGGTGGGTGCGGAAATTGATGTCCTTCAGCGCTACCGTCTCGCCGAAATTCTTGCCCAGCGCCTTGACCTCGAGCAGCACCTCGCGCGCCTTCAGGCGCTCGAAGCGCTCGCGCACCGACGCGCTCTGGTCGCGATAGGACGGCAGGCTCATGCGGTCCTCTCCGTCACGCGGTCCCAGGGGAACAGCCGCCGGCCGAGCATGGCCAGCACCTGATCGGTTCCGACGCCGATGATCCCGATGATGAAGATGGCGGCGAACACATTGGGAAAATGCTGATAGCGCGCCTGCTGGGTGATGAACCAGGTGATGCCGGTGGTGGTGCCGATCAGCTCGGCGACGATCAGATAGGTCCAGGCCCAGCCCAGCAGAATCCGCTGGTCGCGATAGAGATCGGGCAGAATGCCGGGGATGACCACCCGGGTCAGCAGTCTGAAACCCCTGGTGCCCAGGGTCTGGGCCGCCTCGACCAGGGCGAAATCGAGCTTGCGCGTGGTGTTTGCGATAATCAGGACCTGCTGGAAGAAGGTGCCGATGACGATGATGGCGATCTTCGGACCGTCATAAATGCCCAGGATCGCGACAGCCAGGGCGCCGAAGGCGGGCGCCGGCAGATAGCGGAAGAATTCGATGAAGGGCTCGCTCAGCCCCGCCACCAGCCGCGAGGTGCCGCAGAGAATCCCCAGCGGCACGCCAAAGATCGACGAGATCGTGAACCCCCAGAAGATCACCTGGATGCTGTGCCACAGGCTCTGATGCAGCCAGACCCCGTCGCGTGTCTCGGGCTTGGTGGTGAAGGCGCTGTAGAAGGCGCGCACCACCTCGTCGGGCGCCGGCAGATAGATCGGATTGGCCGGCCAGCCAGTGGGTTCGGCCCGGCTTTCCGCCTTGGCCTGAGCGAGCTCGTCGTCGAAGGTGGCCAAGGCGACCCGCATGCCGGTCTGGAAATAATCGACCGAGCCGGGATCCTCGATCAGCATCTGCGGATGCCATAGCGCCGGGACGTAACTCACCGCGCACCAAGCCAGCAGCGGCAGCAGGAACGACAGAAATGTGAGCGTCCGCCGGGAGATCATTTGGCCAGCATCAGCGAGGGATCGATGAAGCTGCCGACGTCGAGTTTGTCCTTATAGACCGCGTTCTTGAAATTGAACTCGTTGGCGATCTCGGACGAGCCGTAGAGCGAGCCGAACCCGTCGGCCTTGACGAACAGCTTGCGGCCTTCGGCGAGGTCGATCAGATGGGTGGCCTTCAACAGCGGCTTATAGGCTTCGGGCGTCAGCCCGACGCGGGCCGACATGATCTTGACCGCGTCATCCTGGGTCTTGGGATCGTCGATATAATGAACGACGCGGTCCCATACGCCGATCAGCTTCTGCCAGTCGGCGCGGCGGGCCTTGAAGCTCTCGGGGCTGACCACCAGCACGTCGTAGATCAGTCCGGGCTGATCGGCCGAGGTATGGATCGGCTTCGAGCCGGGAAGGGCCCGCATCGCCATGCCGGAAATCGGCTGCCAGGCGCCGATGGCGGCGACCTCGCCGGAGGCCAGGACTTGCGGGGTGTCGTTGGTCTTGGTGTTGACCAACGTGACGTCGGCCTCGCTCATGCCGGCCTTCTTCAACCCGTCGAGCAGCAGCAGATGTTCGACCAGCCCGATCTCGACGCCGATCTTCTTGCCCTTGAGATCCTTGATCGATTTGATCCCGGGGCGGCCGACGATCATGTCGTTGCCATCGGAATAGTCGGTCAGCATCACCATCAGGCTCTTGCTGCCGCCGCCCGCCATCACCAGTGCGTCGCCATTGGTCACCAGATCGGCGTCGATCTTGCCGGCGCCGAAGGCATCCATCGAGGGCGAATAGTCGAACCATTGGAATTCGGTGTCGAGTCCGGCCTCTTTCAGCCAGCCCTTGTCGATGGCCACCTGCCAGGCCACCCAACCGGGATAATCGCTATAGCCGATCTTGAGAGGGGCGGAAAAAGCCGGCATAGCCAGCAACGCCAACAGGAAATAAAGCTTTCTGACCATCCCACAGCCCCCGCGTCGGTAGTACTAATTTGCAAATTCGTAATACTTGACGCATTGGCAGGTGCAACCACCATGCCATCGGCAAGTCCGGCGGATTTCCGCTATTCCGCTCTGTTGGGCGACGCCCTATCGCCCAAAAACTGAGCATAAACGGAAATTCAGCCTAGAAAGCGCGCGGATCCCCGCCGCATCGCCCACGGATCTGCAAGGATTTCAGAGTTGGAACGCCAAATGCATAGCGCTATCGTAACGCTACACCTTGCCGAGACGACTCGGCGCGCGGACCATATCGGACAGTGCCGCGTCAGAGGGGGATGGTCCGGGACGACCCGGTCGCTCTTCCGCCGCGCACGACGCGCGGCAACAGGGTCAAAAGGTGTTTTCCATGGATATCGACTACCAGACGCTGTTGGACGGTGGCAAACACTGGTCCTTCACCGCGCGGCGTGGCAGCGGGCTTACTCTCGAGGATGTCGAGGGCGGCGCCAACCTCGCCATGCTGTTCTACAATCCGGCCAATCCGCTCGAGCGCTACAACGCGCCCGATACGCTGAAATGCCAGCATACCTTCCGCCTGGGCCGCGGCCATTGCCTCTATTCCGACATGGGCCGCATCTTCTGCTCGATCGTCGAGGACAGCGTCGGCTGGCACGATACCGTGGGCGGCAACGCCAACCGCGCCCTGGTGGCCAGGCGCTGGGGTGAAATCGGCTATCAGGAGGCGCGCAACGGCTGGACCCAGAACGGGCATGACGCCTTTCTGGTCGAAGCCGCCAAATATGGGCTGGGCCGGCGCGATCTGGCCGCAAACGTCAATTTCTTCAGCAAGGTGGCCGCCGGGCCGGATGGCAGCCTGTCCTTCGACCCGACCAATTCGCCGGCCGGTGGGCGGATCACCCTGCGCTTCGAGATGGACACGCTGGTGCTGGCCCATACCTGCCCGCATCCGATGGACCCGTCTCCGACCTATCCCCGGCGTCCGGTGCGCTTCTCCTTCTTCACCGCCCCACCGGTGGCCGAGGACGATGCCTGCCTGACCGGCTGCGCCGAAAATGGCCGCGGCTTCGCCAACAACCGGCTCTATCACCTCTGCGCGGGAGGGCACTGAGATGCAGACCCGCCTCGCCAAAATCATTCCCGCCGGCGATTACTGGATGGAAACCGTGCGGGAGGGGGAAACCCTGCGCATCGTCGATCTGGAAGGCAATCAGGCCGCCGATACCCTGTTCTTCAGCGCCGCCGATCCGGCGGAGCGCTACAGCGCGGTCGATACGATCCGCGAACAGGGCAATGTCTATCTGGGCCTCGGTACCAAGCTGATCTCGACCGAAGGACGGGTGATGCTGGAAATCACCGCCGACCAGATCGGCCGCCACGATACGCTGGGCGGCGCCTGCTCAGGCGAATCCAACACCGTGCGCTATGATCTGGAAAAACGCACCATGCACGCCTGCCGCGATTCCTGGCTGCTGGCGGTGGCCGAGAATGACCAGTTCGGCCTGACCAAGCGCGACATCACCCACAACATCAATTTCTTCATGAATGTGCCGGTCACCCCCGAGGGCGGCCTGACTTTCGAGGACGGTCTGAGCGGACCCGGCAAATATGTCGAGCTGGTGGCCCGGATGGATGTCATCGTGCTGATTTCCAACTGCCCGCAGCTCAATAATCCCTGCAATGGCTACAACCCGACACCGATCGAAGTGATCGTCGCGCGATGAGCATCGACAAGGTTCTGATCGCGAATCGCGGCGAGATCGCCTGCCGTATTCTGCGTACGCTGAAACGGATGGGCATCGCGTCGGTGGCGGTCTATTCCGACGCCGACGAATACGCCCCCCATGTTCTGGGCGCCGATCAGGCGGTGCGGCTGGGTCCGGCACCGGCGGCGGAGAGCTATCTGCTGGGGGCGAGGATCATCGAGGCGGCCCTCGCCACCGGGGCGCAGGCGATCCATCCCGGCTATGGCTTTCTGTCGGAAAACCCCGACTTTGCCGAAGCATGCGACAAGGCCGGGCTGATCTTCATCGGTCCGACGCCCGAGCAGATGCGCCTGTTCGGCCTGAAACACACGGCCCGCGATCAGGCGGAAAAGGTCGGCGTGCCCTTGGCGCCGGGCAGCGGTCTGGTCGCCGATCTGGCCGAGGCGCGGCGAGAGGCCGAGCGGATCGGCTATCCGCTGATGATCAAAAGCACCGCCGGCGGCGGCGGCATCGGCCTGCAGCTGTGCCAGGGGCCCGACCAGTTCGATGCCTTGTTCGAGCGCGTATCGCGCCTCGCCCGGGCCAATTTCAAGGAAGCCGGGCTGTTCCTGGAAAAATACATCGCGCGCGGCCGTCATATCGAGGCGCAGATCTTCGGCGATGGCAAAGGCCGGGTGGTGACCCTGGGCGAGCGCGATTGCTCCGCTCAGCGCCGCAACCAGAAGGTCATCGAGGAAACCCCGGCGCCCGGTCTGCCGCCCGCGCTGCGCGCCGAGTTGCTGGCCACCGCGAAAAGGCTGATGGAAAGCGTCGCCTATCAAAGCGCGGGCACGGTCGAATTTCTCTATGACGTCGAGAGCGGGCATTTTCATTTCCTCGAAGTGAACACCCGGCTGCAGGTCGAGCATTGCGTCACCGAGGAGGTGTGCGGGATCGATCTGGTCGAGTGGATGATCCGCCAGGCCGCGGGCGAGACCTTGCCGCTGCGCGACATCGACGGGCAGGGGGCATCGATCGAGGTGCGGCTCTACGCCGAAAATCCGGCGCGCGATTTCCGGCCGTCCGCCGGCCTGCTGACCGAGGTGCGCTGGGGCGAGGGGGCGCGCATCGAAAGCTGGATCGACGCCGGCACCGACGTCAGTCCCTATTACGACCCGCTTCTGGCCAAGATCGTCGTCACCGCTCCCGACCGCGAGCAGGCGCGGCTCAAACTGTTGGGAGTCCTCGCGGAAAGCCGGGTGTCGGGGATCGAGACGAATCTCGCCTTCTTGCGCGATCTCGTCGCCACCCCGCTTTTCGCCGAGGCCCGAGTCACCACCCGGTCGCTCGACGATTTCCATTACCGGTCCGAGACCATTGAGGTCTTGAGCGGCGGCACCCAGACGACGGTGCAGGACCATCCCGGGCGGCTCGGCTATTGGGCGGTCGGGGTGCCGCCCTCGGGTCCGATGGACGATCTCTCCTTCCGTCTCGCCAATGAGGCGCTCGGCAATCCGCCCGAGGCGGCCGGACTGGAAATCACCCTGTCCGGACCGACTCTGGTCTTCAATGCCGGGCGGCGCGTCTGCCTGGGCGGCGCCGAGCTGCAGGCTAGATTGGACGGGCAGCCGGTCCCGATGTGGCAACCCTTCGCCGTTCCGGCTGGCGGCGTGCTTGCGCTGGGAGCGGTGGTTGATACCGGCAGCCGGGCTTATCTGGCCGTGGAGGGCGGCATCGACGTTCCCGCTTATCTCGGCAGCCGCTCGACCTTTACCTTGGGCAAATTCGGAGGCCATGGCGGCCGTGCCTTGCAGGCCGGCGATTTCCTGCCGCTCGGCCCGCCGACCGGCGCCGAGGCGAAGCCCGTGCCGGTCGGGCAGCGCCCCGAATTTGGCCAATCCTGGCGGATCGGCGTTCTCGACGGACCGCATGGCGCGCCGGATTTCTTCACCCAAGCCGACATCGAGTCTTTCTACGCCGCGGACTGGGAGGTGCATTACAATTCCAGCCGCACCGGGATCCGCCTGATCGGTCCCAAGCCGTCCTGGGCGCGCAAGGATGGCGGCGAGGCGGGGCTGCATCCCTCCAACATCCACGACAATGCCTATGCGTTCGGCGCGGTCGATTTCACCGGCGACATGCCGGTCATCCTCGGTCCGGACGGACCGTCGCTGGGCGGGTTCGTCTGCCCGGTCACCATCGTCGCCGCCGAACGCTGGAAGATGGGCCAGCTGCGGGCCGGCGACAAAGTGCGTTTCGAGCGCCGCGCCGCCTTGCCGGCCGTGATCGAGCGCCGCGGCGATCTGGTCTATCGCCGGGCCGGCGACGATTATCTTCTCATCGAGGTCGGTCCGCCGGTGCTCGATCTCGAATTGCGGTTTCGGGTCCATGCCTTGATGCTGTGGCTCGAACGGCGCGCGCTCTCCGGGATCATCGATCTCACTCCGGGAATCCGCTCCCTGCAGGTGCATTACGACCCCTCGCGCCTGCCGCTCGAGCTGCTGCTGCGGGAAATGGCGGTGGCGGAGCGCGAACTGGCCGATATCGAGCATCTCGAAGTGCCGACCCGCATCGTCAATCTACCCTTGTCGTGGGATGACGAAGCCACCTGCCTGGCCATCGAGAAATATCAGCAATCGGTGCGCGACGACGCCCCCTGGTGTCCAAGCAATATAGAATTCATCCGTCGCATCAACGGTCTGGACGGCATCGAGGCGGTCAAGGAGATCGTCTATTCGGCCAGCTATCTGGTGCTGGGGCTGGGCGACGTCTATCTCGGCGCACCCGTGGCCACGCCGGTCGATCCGCGCCACCGCCTGGTCACCACCAAATACAATCCCGCCCGCACCTGGACACCGGAGAACGCCGTGGGGATCGGCGGCGCCTATCTCTGCGTCTATGGCATGGAGGGACCTGGCGGCTATCAATTCGTCGGCCGCACCTGCCAGATGTGGAACACCTATCGCCGCACCGCCGAGTTCGACCGCCCCTGGCTGTTGCGATTCTTCGACCAGATCCGCTTCTACGAGGTGAGCGGGCCGGAGCTCCTGCAATTCCGCAAGGATTTCTTGCAAGGCCGAGTCTCTCTCGACATCTCCGAGCACCGCTTTTCGCTGGCCGATTATCGGCGGTTCCTCGCCGAGAACGAGGCTGGAATCCGGGCTGCCAAGGCGCGCCAGCAGGCGGCTTTCGATGCCGAGCGCGCCCGCTGGGAGACCACCGGCCAGATCGGCTACGCCGCCGAGTTGCCGGAGGTCGAAGAGGATCTCGGCGAGCAGGCTCCGGCCGGAACCGACGCGGTGGCCAGCCCGGTATCGGGCTCGGTCTGGCGGATCGCGGTGGAAGCCGGGCAGCGGGTCGCCGCAGGCGAGGTTCTGCTGATCATCGAATCGATGAAGATGGAGATCGCGGTCACCGCGCCTTCCGCCGGGCGCGTCGTGGAGCTGCGCTGCAGTGAACGTAAGTCGGTGAGCGCCGGCCAGATCCTGATTTATCTCTCTGGAGAGAACGACCATGCGCCTTGATATCACCGGCCTGCAGGAGGCTTATCGCAGCGGTGCCCTGACCCCCGCCGGTCTGCTCGGCGCCCTGCTCGGGCGTATCGCCGAGACTGGCGTCCAGCCGGTGTGGATTTCCGTATTGGACCAGGCCGCTCTCGACAAAAGGCTCGAGCGCCTGGAGGCGCGGCGCCGGGCTGGGGAGCCCTTGCCGCTCTATGGCGTTCCTTTCGCCGTCAAGGACAATATCGACGTCGCCGGTCTGCCCACCACGGCGGCTTGTCCTGCCTTTGCGTATCGTCCCGAGCGATCCGCCGCGGTGATCGAACGGCTCGAGGCGGCCGGCGCCATACCGCTCGGCAAGACCAATCTCGACCAGTTCGCCACCGGCCTCAACGGCACACGCTCTCCCTACGGCGCGCCCTCGTCGGTATTCGACCCCGCCTATATCTCGGGGGGATCCAGTTCGGGTTCGGCGGTGGCGGTCGCCGCCGGCCAGGTCAGTTTCGCGCTTGGTACCGACACCGCCGGTTCCGGACGGGTGCCGGCGGCTTTCAACAATATCGTCGGCCTGAAGCCGAGCCGCGGCCTGCTGTCGAACCGCGGTCTGGTGCCGGCCTGCCGAAGCCTGGATTGCATCTCGATCCTCGCCGGAAGCTGCGCCGATGCAGCGACGGTGCTGGCGGTGGCCGAAGGCTTCGACCCCGAGGACTCCTTGTCTCGCCGCCGCCCCGCCACCTCGGTTTCGCTGCCCGCCGCTTTCAGCTTCGGCATTCCCGCCGGGCCGCTCGATTTCTGCGGTGACCGAGACAGCGAGCGGCTTTATGACGAGGCGGTGGCGCGGCTGGAATTCCTGGGCGGGCGCAAGGCGCCGATCGATTTCACGCCGTTCGCCTCCGTCGCCCGCCTGCTTTATCAGGGACCTTATGTCGCCGAACGGCTGGCGGCTTTGCGCGGCGTCGGGTTCACGGACTGGGCCGCGATGGATCCCACCGTGGCGGCAATCATTCAAGGGGCCGAGCGGTTCACCGCGGTCGAGGCCTTCCAGGCGCAGTATGAACTCGCCGCGCTGATCCGCGCTGCCGAGCCGACCTGGAGGTCGATCGACTGCCTGCTCCTGCCCACCGCGCCCACTATCTTCACCCACCGGGAGATGCGCGAAGATCCGATCGGGCGCAACAGCCAGCTCGGGCTCTACACCAATTTCGTCAATCTCATGGACCTCTCCGCCATCGCTGTACCGGCCGGGTTCCGGTCCGACGGACTGCCCTTTGGCGTCACGCTGGTGGCTCCCGCCTTCGCCGAGCCCGGATTGCTTGTGCTCGCCGACGCGCTGCATCGCGCTTTACCCGACCCGCGCTGGGGCGGCACCCACGAGCCGCTGCCGCCGGGGGCGCCGCCCAAACCGTCCAGCGACCGCGTGACTGTGGCGGTGGTCGGGGCCCATCTCTCCGGCCAACCCCTCAACCGCCAGCTTGTCGAACGCGGCGCGCGGCTGGTGAGAACGACGCGGACCGCGTCCGGCTATCGACTTTTCACGCTGCCTGGCACGGTTCCGCCCAAGCCCGGTCTGATACGCGACGAGTCCGGGGCGGGGCGTATCGAGATCGAGCTGTGGGAGATGGATCATGCCGCCTTCGGCAGCTTCGTGGCGCTGATACCCTCGCCGCTGGGCATCGGCACCTTGGCGCTGGAGGATGGCGGTCGCGCTCAGGGCTTCCTGTGCGAGCCCCACGCCCTGGAGGGTGCCGAGGACATCACCGCCGACGGAGGCTGGCGAGCCTATCTGGCGCGGGCCCAAGGGATTTAGTACCCTCCCGTCCGGATCAGCAGCGGATGTCGGGGATGATATGCCAGTCTTAATCAGGGGACGCAGGGTACGGTGACTTTTCTCTCGGGCCCGACCTGGAGCCGCCCCGACATTCCGGCGCTGCTGGCGCGCTATGGCATAGCGATGCTGTGCGTCGGGCTGGCGCTGGCGTTCGGTTTCCTGCTCGGACCGGATGTGGACGTCAAGCTGGGGCCGCTGCTGCTGATCGCCGGCGTGGTGCTGGCGGCCTGGTTTACCGGCCTAGGGCCGGGTCTGCTGGCGATCATTCTGGCCACCCTGGCGGTGGAATATTTTTGGACCGAGCCGGTCTACAGCTTCATCATCGTCCGCGACGAACTGCCACTGATGATCAGCTTCATCCTATGCGGGGTGGTCGGGTTGGGCCTGACGCTGCAGCGGCGCCGCCGCGAGCAGGAAGCCGCCGAGAACCGCGTCACGCTGGAGCGCCGGGTCGCCGAACGCACCGCTCAGCTGAGGATCAGCGAGGAGCGCTGGCGCAATTTGTTCGAGACCTCGTCGGTCGGCATCGCCATTACCGAGCCGAATGGTAAGGTTTTGCGCGCCAACCAGGCCCTGCAGGCGATGCTCGGCTATGAGGAATCGACGCTCCGTCTCATGTCCCTGTCCGACCTGATGGCCGGCAGCTCCCCGCCCGAGGATCTCGACCCGCGCGGCGGGCTCGAACTGCCGCTGCGGCGCGGCGACGGACAGGTGCTGTGGGTGAGCCTGTCGGTGTCGGTGATCCCGGCCAGCGACCGGTCGCCGGCGCTGGCTTCCGCGGTGATCGTCGATATTTCGGCCCGCCGTCACGCCATCGAGGATTGGCGCCGTGGCCAGTCGGAAGTGGCCAGGGCGACCCGGCTCACCACCATGGGCGTGCTGGCCGCCTCGATCGCCCATGAGGTCAACCAGCCTTTGTCCGGCGTCGTCACCAATGGACAAGCGGCGGACCGCTGGCTGCGCGCCGATCCGCCCGACCTGGCCGAAGCCCGCGCCGCCTTGTCGCGCATCGTGCGCGACGGCAACCGCGCCGCGGAAATCATCCGCTCGATCCGCAATATTCTCGATCCTGTCGGTGAGGAGCCCAAGCCTCTCTCGATCGGGAAGGTGATCGAGCGGCTGATGCCGCTGATTGAAAATGAACTGGCGGCGCAGAATATCGTTCTCGTGCTCGATCTCGCCCCTAACCTGCCGAAGGTCACCGGCGACGCCGTGCAGTTGCAGCAGCTGGTGCTCAATCTGGTGCTGAACGGCATCGACGCCATGCGCGGCCAGAGGACGACCGACCGGCGCATGATCGTGCGGGCCTTGGCCGGCGAGGGCGGGGTGGTGGTCAGTGTCGAGGATCGCGGCTCGGGTTTGCCCGATATCAATCATGACCGCTTGTTCGAGCCTTTCTACACCACCAAGGCCGAAGGCATGGGGGTGGGACTGGCCATTTGCCGCACCGTGGTGGAGAGCCATGGCGGCCGGATCTGGGCGGAATCCCTGTCATCCGGCGGGGCCCGGTTCGCTTTTGCCTTGCCCGCGACGGATGGCGGCGGCACTCTGGTGCCGTGATCCCACGGCACCAGGTTTATACGATGCCGGCGCTTTTCCGCGCTGGCGGGGCTCAAGCGCCGCTCGGGCCAGCGCCCCGGAAAAGGAACAGTGACATGACTACTTCAGGAACCATTCTGGTCGTCGATGACGACGCGGCTGTGCGCGAAGCGCTGCACAGCCTGCTCCGGTCGGTCGGCTTCGCCGTGGAGCTCTATGGCTCGGTACCCGAATTTCTCGCCCGCGGCAGCTTGCCCGAGACGCCCTGCTGCCTGGTGCTCGATATCCGCCTGCCCGGCATGAGCGGTCTCGACTTCCAGAACGAGCTGGCCCGTCAGAAGATCGCCCCGCCGATCATCTTCATCACCGGCCATGGCGACATTCCGATGTCGGTGCGCGCCATGAAGGCCGGCGCGATCGAATTCCTTACCAAGCCGTTCCGTGACCAGGATCTGCTGGACGCCATCCATGCCGGCCTCGAGGTCGATCGCAAGCGCCGCGAGGAAAGCCGCGGCATGGCCGATCTGCAGACGCATTACGCCTCGTTGTCGGGGCGTGAACAGGAAGTGATGGCGCAGGTGGTGACCGGGCTGATGAACAAGCAGATCGCGGTCAATCTCGGCATCGCCGAGATCACCGTCAAAGTCCATCGCGGTCAGGTGATGCGGAAGATGAACGCCCAGTCGGTGGTCGATCTGGCTCGCATGGCCGACCGCCTGGGCATCCAGCAGGATCCCCAGCTTACCAGGGCATCGGCGCGCTGATCGAGACCAGGGCGGATTCCGATCCGCCATTCTCGCGGGTGATGCCGGCGTTGGAGATGTGGTAGAAGCCCAAGCCGATGCGCCAGTCATTGGTGAAGCGGTAAGCCACTTCCAGGCCGTTGCGGAACTCGAAATTCGATCCGAGATCATAGCCGTGGCCGCCATAGCCGCCGATCGAGCTGTTGAGCGTCAACACCAGGTGATCGGTAAAATCGATATCGGCGACGAAGCCGCCATAGCCGTAAAAATCGCCGTCGCCGGCGACCAGCAGGCCGACCTGCGGGCGGATCTTCCAGATCAGATCGGTGCCGAAGCGGTAATCGATGTCGACTTCTTCGGTGCGGAAGGGGGCGCGAAGGGTTTCCCAGGTGCCGGCGCTGACGACGAGAAGCGGATTTTGATCGGCGCGCGCCATGCCGCCTGATGCCAGGCCGGCCACCATGGCCAGCCCGCACAGAAACTTCTTGGCCTTGAACATAAAAGGATCCCCAATCCACGAAAGAGTGGGGCGATGATAGGCTGAGAATCGCTGTCAGGCTATGACCATCTCGACGTCGGCGGGCAGGGTTTCCAGCAATGCCAAAAGATCGTCGCGATCAAGGGCGACGCAGCCTTCGGTCGGGGTGAAACCGGGGCGCGCCACATGCAAGAAGATGGCGCTGCCGAGGTTTGGGACGGGTGGATCGTCATTGTATCCAAGCGGCACCACCAGGTCGTAGCAGCCATCGTCGCGCCACATCTTTTCGCAGGATGCCGGGTGGGGCAGGCGGACCAGGCGGTTGTAATCGGGATGGCCCGGATCGTCGCACCAGCCATCCTCGGGATGGATGGCGCTGCGCGACAGGAGACAGGCCGGCGCCGACAATTTGTCGGGACGGTAGAACAGCTGGCGGAGCGCGAAATGCCCGACCGGCGTGGCGCCGTCACCTTCCCGCTTATTGGTTTTGACGCCGCCTTTGCCCAACGCGCAGCGGAACCGCGATCCCTCGAAGCTCAGCCAGCCCGAACGGTGGACGGCGATCTGCTTCACGTGAAACCCCCATGTGGCGATTCTTGAGTTCCTACACCATTCATACCGGCGATTTCAGAAACAGGACACTAATGGATGGTCGCGAATGTGTCCGCGGAGGCCTGAGCACCGGCCACCGCGCTGGCGGAATTGGCGGTGCTCTGATCGGCCAGCTTCTGCGCGGCGGCATATTTGTCGAGGTTGGCGCTCATCGCCTGGGCGAACCAGTTGGTATTGTCCTGGTTCATCGTGGCGGGCATCGCCTGGGTCTGGGCGACATGGCCCGGAACGGCGGCCGGACCGGTGGTCGGCATCGGCAGGGCGTTCGGGGTCACCTGGCTGCGGCGCTCCGGCACGGCGAAGGTGCGGGACGGCAGAGGGCTCAGGCCGGCCGGCGTCGCGGCGGCGGCTGGAGCCTGGACAGTCACCGGCGCCGGCGCGGGGGCCGGAGCGGGGGCGGCGGCGGGCGTGGCTTGGGCAATCTGCACCGGGCGGGTCGCCGGGGTGGCGGGCACCGGGACGCCGAACACCATGTAATCGCCCGGATGGCCGACATTGGATTGATCGGCGGAAGAAGCGGTCGAGGTCGCCGAGACAGTCACGGCGGCGGGAGTCTGCTGCTGTTGTGCCGCTGCGCCGCCGAACACCATGTAGCCACCCTGGCGGCTCGGGCCGTTGGAGGCGTCCGGGTCGGTCGCGTCGGCGCTCTGGACCGGAAGCAGGGACTCGGGCTGGCTGCTGCCGCCGGCTGCGGAGGCGGTAGCGCCGAACACCAAGTAATCGCCGACCTTGGCCGGGGCGCTCTTGCCATCCTTGTCGCCATCCTTGCGATCGTCGCCGCGCTTGGGCTGGGGCGCAAGAGCCTGGGCGGCGATGGCCGGCAGCGGAGCGGTGGCTGCGGCGGTCTGTTGCGCCTGCTGCTGCTGAACCTGCTGTTGCGCTTGAGTTTCGGCGGTCTTGGTGGCTTCGGACGGGGCGTCGTCATCGTCCAGACCGAGCCAGGAAAGGATATTATCGCCGATCGTCTTGCCGGATTCCGCCTTGACCGCCAGATCGACCAGCGAGCCGACCAGCCCGATCGGACCAGCCCACAGCGCGCCGCCGCCGACATCGGCGACCGCGCCTTCTTCGTCGCCGGTCAGATGCCGGTAGATCGTGTTGATCACCGGGATGTGCTGCAGCGGATTGATGATGTCGATCACGTCCTTGAAGGTCGGGCCGTCACCGCCCTCGGAGAAGGCCTTGATCGGCGCGGACGCGGTCACCGTCACCGGTGGTGCGGTCGGAAGAGCGGAAGCGGCCGGATCGACGGACATAGCGAAACCTCGCAAGAAACACGCGAGAATATACGCAAGCACCGTGCCAGTTTCGGATCGAGGGATTCCAAGGGTTTGCGGTCCGGTAAAAGCCGCACCGGCAGCTTTTACCTAGAACAGGTGGCCGCTTCTTGCCGCCTTGGTCGAAAGGTACCGCTGATTATGTTCATTGGCGGGGAAGACATGCGGTACCCGTTCGATCACGGCTACGCCGTGCCGGGTCAGCCCCTCGACCTTGGCCGGATTGTTGGTCATCAGCCGCACCTGGGCGATTCCCAACAGACGCAGTATCTCGGCGGCAGGCAAATAGACCCGCTCGTCATCGTCGAAGCCGAGCTGCAGATTGGCGTCGAGCGTGTCGAGCCCGTCATCCTGGAGATTATAGGCGCGCAGCTTGTTGACCAGGCCGATGCCGCGTCCTTCCTGCGCCAGATAGAGCAGCACGCCGCCGCCGGCTTTGGCGATGGCTGCGATGGCGCCCTTCAGCTGATCCCCGCAATCGCAGCGCAGGCTCCCCAGCAGATCGCCGGTGAAGCATTCGGAATGGAGCCGGGTCAGCACCGGTGTCTCGCGGTCGGGCTGGCCGATCACCAGCGCCAGATGCTCGATGCCGCCATCGGCCGGGCGGAACGCGACGACCCGGCAATCCTCAGCGTCGGCCAACGGCACGCGCGCCTCGGCCACCCGGCGCAGCGCCAGCGCCGATTGGCGGGCATGGTCGAGCACGGCCCGCAGATCCACCGCCAGCAGGCCTGGCGGCGGCGATTTGGCGGCAACGGCGGCCAGCGCGACCGGCAGCAGGCGCGCCTGCTTGACCAGCGCCACGGTTGCTTCGGCCCAGGCAGGCGGCGGGCCTTCGGCGACCTTCAGCCCGCCGATCGGCCGGCCCGGCGCCAGCGGGTCGGCGACGCGCGCGGCCAGCGGCGCGGTCAGCGCTTCGCCCGCGCTTTCGACCAGAACGACTTTCTCGCGGCAGGGCAGGCCGAGCGCTTCGGCGCGGCGGCCGCTCATGGAGAGAAGCGGCGCGGTGCCGGACAGTTCGGCCAGGCGCTGCAGGCAGGAATCGGTGGCGGCTTCGGCGGCCAGCATCAAGGCGACCGGCTGCTCTCCATCGGTCAGGCAGACCATCCCGCCGCGGCGGATCTCGGCGATCGCGCGGTTCACAGTCACCAGCGCCTCGGAGGGCAGGCGATGCGGGGCGGGGTTGAGGATCAGCGGACGGTTCATCGCAAAGGGTACCTAACCATTGGTTTAATATGCGGTCTAATGATAAAGCTACAAGCCATGTCCCAGCGTGTTTTTCTGCACAGCGGCGACGACGCCGTCAAACGTTCCTTGGGCGAGCAGCTGCTGGCGAGGGGCTATTCCCTCGCCGATAGCGCCCCGGAAGCCGACCTTCTGCTGCTCGACGCAGGCCCCGCCCAGGCCGGATCGCTCTGCGCCGATCTGCGCGGCCAGGGCTGCGCCCAACCCCTGCTGCTGCTCGGCCTCGCCGCCGAGCCGGCCCGCGCGCTGGGTGCCGATGACGGTCTGGCCAAGCCCTTCCGCTTCGGCGACCTGCTGCGCCGCCTCGAACAGGCGGCGGCGCGTGTTTTCGTCGCCATCGGCCGCTTCCGCCTCGATCCCAACGCCCGCGAAATGACCGGCCCCGGGCTTCGCCTGCGCCTCACCGAGAAGGAGGCGGCGATGCTGGTCTTCCTCGCCCGCGCCGGCAGTGCGGTGGTGGCGCGCGACGCGCTGCTGGGTGAGGTGTGGGGCTATTCCGGCGATGCCACCACCCATACCGTTGAAACCCATATCTACCGCCTGCGCCGCAAATTGAGCGACAACGGTGCCGCCGACCTGCTGGTCACCGAAGCAGGCGGCTACCGGTTGAGTTCTACGACGCCAGGCGCAGCCTAGTTATTCCCGCCGGCGTCGCGGCACACCGACAGCACGAGTCCCCGCAGCCAGCGGTGGGCGGGGTCGGCATCGAGGCGCGGATGCCAGAGCTGGGAAATCACGATCTCGGGCGTTTCCACCGGCAGCGGGAAGCTGGCCATTCCCTCGGGCAGCACCGACAGGAATCCTTGCGGCAGCAAGGTGACGAGGCCGGTTTCGCGGGCGATGGCCAAGGCGGCGGGAAAACTGGGTACAATGGCGGCGATGCTGCGCTCGATGCCGAGCGCCGCCAGTGCGTGATCCAGCGGCCCGGTGCTGCGGCCTCGGCGCGACACGCTGACTTGGCGGCAGGCGGCGAAGGCTTCCGGCGTGATCGGTCCCCGCAGCAGGGGGTGATCGGCCCGGGCGACACCGACGAAGCGGTCGCGATAGAGGGTCTGGATGCGCAGTTCCATTTGGGACTCGTCCGGCACTCCGATATCGAGATCGATCGAACCGTCGCGCAGCGGTGCCACCTCCTTGTCGGGCTTCGGGGCGAAGCGCAGCAGGACGCCGGGGGCGACGGACGCGGCGGCGATCAGGCGCGGGGCGGTCACCTCGACGAAGGCGTCATTGGCGCGGATGGAGAAAACCCGGGTCAACTTGGCGAGATCCAGCGCGGCCTGCTGGGGGCCGAGCAGCCTGTGCGCTTCTTCCGCCGCGGCGCGGACCCGGTCGCGCAGGGACTCCGCATGCGGAGTCGGCACCATGCGGCGGCCGGCCTGCACCAGCAGCGGATCGCCGGTCGCCTCGCGCAGGCGGGCCAATGTCCGGCTCATCGCCGATTGGCTGAGACGTAAGCGCCGGGCGGCGCCGGTCACGCTGCCTTCGGTCAGCAGCGCGTCCAGCGCGGTCAGCAGGTTGAGATCGAGGGTCATCTATGGCGCCCTGTGCATGGATCGAATGCATATGATGCGCCTTCCGCCTTATCTCGGGAAGAGTATGCTGCGCCGCATCATGACCGAGACCGACCTCAATCCCCGCGAACGCAGGCTCGCCAGCCTGGCCATTTTCTCCACCCTGGTGCTGGTGGTGATCGACGGCGCCATCGCCAACCTGGCGCTGCCGACCCTGACCCAGGCCTTTCCGATCACGCCCTCGCAATCGATCTGGGTGGTGACCGCCTATCAGATGGCGCTGGTGATGTTCCTGCTGCCGGCCGCGGCGCTGGGTGAAAGCCTGGGGCTGCGCAAAGTCTTCACTGTCGGGGTGGCGATCTTCACGCTTGCATCCGGTCTATGCGCCCTCTCGCCCTCTCTGGAGTGGCTGGTAGCGGCGCGCTTCCTGCAGGGTTTCGGCAGCGCCGCCGTGATGGCGCTGGCGGTCGGGTTGTTGCGGCATGTCTATCCGCCGCATCTGCTGGGGCGAGGGCTGGGCACCAATGCGCTGGTCATCGCGCTGAGCGCCGCCGCCGGGCCGGCGGTGGGTGCGGCGATCCTGTCCGTGGCGACCTGGCCCTGGCTGTTCGCCGTCAATCTGCCGGTCGGCGTCCTGGTGCTGGCCACCATCCGCCATCTGCCGCATCCGGCGGGCACCGGGCGCAAGCTCGATCTGCTCAGCATCGCGCTGAATGCCGGCCTGTTCGGGCCGCTGGTGCTGGGCGTCGACAAGCTGAGCAGCGCGCCCCTCGAAGGCGGCGTGCTGATCGCCATCGGCCTGCTGTGCCTGGTCCTGCTGCTGGTGCGCGAATTGCCGCGCCCGGCGCCGCTGATCCCGGTCGATCTGCTGCGTCTGCCGCCCTTCGGGTTGGGCGTGCTGGCCTCGATCTTCTGTTTCACCGGCCAGATGGCCGGCACCGTGGCGCTGCCTTTCTATCTGCAGCATGCGTTGGGCCGCAGCGCTGCGGCCACCGGTCTCTATATGATCCCCTGGCCGCTGGCGGTGGCTCTGGCGGCTCCCGTCTCCGGACGTCTTTCGGATAAGGTTTCGACCGGGTTGCTCTGCGCCGCGGGCGGGGCCTGCCTGGCCGCCGGCCTGCTGATGGCGGCGCTGAGCCCGCCGGTCGCCGGGCTGGCGCCGCTGGTGGTGGCCACGGTCCTGTGCGGACTCGGCTTCGGCTTCTTTCAGACCCCCAACAACCGCACCATGCTGCTGGCCGCCCCGCGTGAGCGCAGCGGTGCCGCGGGCGGCATGCAGGGCACCGCCCGGCTGTCGGGTCAGACGGCGGGCGCCTTGGTGATGACCCTGCTGTTCGCGCTGACCTCGATGGATGCGGCGCCTCGCCTGGGTTTGGGCATCGCTGCCTTGTTTGCCCTGGCGGCTGGGCTGATCAGCCTGGCTCGAATTCGGGTTTCCTCCGCTTCGGCAGTTTCGCGGCCCGCGCTCTGACGGCCGCTTCGAGACCAAGCCGCGCCCACTCCAATATCTCGGTCTGGTCGTCGAGCGCGGTTTCGGGTGCCTGATAGTAGGACAGCTCGTTGAACGAACCGTCCTTCATCGGATAGCGGAAGATCTCGCAGCCGGCGTCGACGAAACGGGCGCGATTGATGTCGTCGGCTTTGAAATAGAGCACATCGTCATCGACGATCGCGAAGAACAGGTCGTCGGCATAAAAGCCGAAGGCGCCGAACATCGATTTGATCCGGATCAGCCCGAGCGGCGCCAATTGTTCCTCGGCCCAGTCGGTGAAATCAGTGCGCTTCGGCATGTCTTGGCTCCAATCCGAGAAAATGGCTGACCGGCGCGATCCGCCGTAATACCAGCCTTTCCAAGGCCGAGATTAGCACCAGGCTGATGCCGAGAGTTGGCAGCAGCAGCGCGAGGAGAATCACCAACCCGCCCATCGCCGACCCCATTCGCGGCGCGCGATCCGGCGCGGGCGGCGCCCCGACGACCCCGGCCGGCCGCCGCTTCCACCACATCAGCAAGGCGCTGACGCTCATCGTCAGCAGACCGAGGCCGGTCACTACACCGAGCGCCTGGTTGACCCAGCCGAACAGCTGCCCCTCATGGGCCGAGATCGCCACGCCGACGATGCGGTCGATCAGCGATTTGTCCGCGAAGCCGCGCGGGTGGACGACAGCGCCCTCGGGATCGATCTCGACGCTGGTCCGCGCCGTGCGATTCTGCGAGTCCGAGCGAATAGTCCAGTTAACTGACATGGGGCCGGGCGGTGCGATCAGCACCGGTGCGGCCAGGTTCAGCTCCGGTACCAGCGCGGCCACGCGATCGAAGCCTTCGGGCGCGCTCGACGCCGCGCCGGTCAGCTCATGCATGTGATGGGCATGCTCCGAGGCCGGGCCCGTGGTCCAGTCGCGGCTGAGCGCTCCGGCCGAATAGGCCTGTACCTGCTTGAAGGCCCCGCCCCAGACTTTCGTCCAGGGCAGGGCCGAGATCAGGAAGAACAAGGCAAGCACCGAGATCCAGAAGCCGGTCACCGCGTGCAGGTCGCGCAGCAGGCGGCCGCGGCGAGGATAGAGGATGCCGCCCAGTCCGCGGGCATTGCGCGGCCACCACAGATAGAGCCCGGTGGCGAACAGCACGATGCCCCAGCCGCCGGCGGTCTCGACCAGGACGGCCCCGGTGTCGCCCGACAACAGCTCGCCATGGATGCGTTTGACGAATTCCGAGGTCAGGTCGCGCTCCGGCCCGGCGGACAGGATCGCCAGCGTATCGGGCCGCACCAGCACCCGGAGCGGCGTGCCCTTCTGGTCGATCAGCAGCACGCGCGCCGCATCCTGGGGATCGGTGCGCCATTCCAGCGCCTTCAACCGCGCGCCGGGAGTGGCCGCCAGGGCGGCGGCCACCTGCTCGTCAAGGCTGCGGGCCGGACCGGCTAGCGGCAGATGATCGTAGGCGCGCTCGGACCAATGATCGAGCGAGGGCTTGAACAGATAAATCATCCCCGTCACCGACAGCAGGGCGACGAAGGGCAGGGCGATCAGGCCGGCATAGAAATGCCAGCGCCAGATCCTTCGGTACCATCCGCTCATCTCAGAAGCTCGCTTTCACATCGGCGAAGAAGGTGCGCTGCGGGAAGGGGTGGAATTCCCAGTATTTGTCGTTGTTGAGATTGTCGACGCCGAACGATCCCGACAAGCCCTTGGCGAACTCGTATTGGACGCGCACATCGGCGACGACGAAGCTGCCGAAGGACTGGTAGACAGTGTAGGTGCTGTCGGCGTTGTCGAGCGTCGAGAACATCTTGCCCTGATAGCGCACCGCGCCGGTAAAGGCCCAATTGTCGTCGGGGCGGTAGGTCGCCTCGACGGTCGAACGCCATTTCGGCACATTGGGCACGGTATTGCCGACCACCGAGACCAGGCTGGAATGGTTGCCATTGGCCAGCGAGGCGGTGGAACTGACCAACCCGTCCTGCAGGATCGTGGCGTCGAGCCAGGTGACGCTGCCGGACAGGGTCAGTCCGTCGATCAGCACATCGTCGCGGCTGCCCGACAATTCGACGCCCCGATTGCGGATCTCGCCGACATTCTGGTTGTAGCTGTACAGGCCTGAAATGCCGTTGACCGTCTGCTGCGTCGTCTGCGACGCGATATAATCGAAGTCGTTCTCCCAGAAGAAAGCGAGGCGGATCTTGTCCTTCTCCGTCTGGCGCTCGATCGCCAATTCCTCGGACTGGTCGCGTTCGGGTTGCAGATCGGGGTTGGGAATGGTGAAGGGCGCGCTGCCGGTCACCTTGTTCTGGTAGAGCTCGAACACGGTGGGGAACCGGTAGGCGATGCCGTAATCGGCGTGCAGGGTCCAATTCTCCAGCGGCTGCCAGGCGATGGCGGCCTTGGGAGAGAATTTGGCGTCGGCGCTCGATCCGGCCGGATGGGTGTCGAGCAGGCTGGTCGCGGAGGTCGTGTTCAGCGATGACACGCCGTTCTGGGCGTTGAGCAGCGAACCGACCTCGCCGTCGAAGCTGCGCCACCATTCGACGCGTCCGCCCAAGGTGGCAGTCAGGTCGGGCAGCACCCGCATCGCGTCCTGCGCCCACAGCGCCACCGTTTCCGCCTTGCCGAAGCCGAGACTGGTCCGCGACAGCAGGGGATTGGCGTTGACCGCCGCTCCGTTGCCGGCCTGCCAGTCGGAGACGTCGTAGGTCGGGTCGTGCAGCTCATAATGGTCGAGATGCAGGCCGGCGCTGATTTCCTGGGCGCCGGGCGTGGCCAGGCCGGGCACCCCGTCCGGCCGCCAGATCACCTTGGCATCGGCCGTCGCCCAGCCGGTGCCGTCGAGTTGGGCGCGAGTGCCATAGGGGGTGAAGGCGGTCAGCTGCGCCGCCGTGGCGTTTTTCAGGGTCGGGCCGCCGGTGGTGCCGATCAAGGTGCTGGTGGGGGAGGTCTGGCGGTCATAAAGGTACTGGTAGAGGCTGGCGCTGGCCTCGGCGTCCCACGTCCCTTTGGTGTCCGATTTCAGGCTGACCGCCTGCATCAGATGGGTTTCCTCGACGTGATATTGCCCGCCGGTAAAACCGGACAGGCCGGCATAGGTGGGCGCGCCAAGGGTCGCGGCGCCGGTGCTGGTCAGATAGCTCTGCGGCACCGTGCTGGAATCGTTGGTCCATAGGCCGGCCAGGTAGGACAGCTTCCAGTCGGGCCCGAGATCGATGCCCAGCTTGACCTTCAGAGTGTTCTCGTCGGTATCGAGAATGCCCAGCGCACCGGCGACATAGGCGTTGAGCCCGGTCTTGCCCTGGGCGGCGATCGCCCCGGTGGCCGCATAGGTCGAGGTGAAGTTCGACTGATTGATGGTGGCGCCGGTGGTGACGAAGGTCAGCGGCTGGCTGAAATTGTGCATGTGGTTGCCGCTGACGAACCAGGTGAAGGGGCCGTCGCGGTCGCCGGCCGAGACGCTGGTTTCGTCCATCCGATAGGTGTCGTGGGTCTTGTAGAGGTCGAAATCCTGGAAGCTTTCCGCCTGGCGGACCGTCGCCCCCAATTCATCGGGCTGGCGGGTGACGATGGTGACCACGCCGCCCATCGAATTGCCGGGATATTCGGCGGCATAGGGACCGTAGATCATGTCGATCCGCTCGATCTCCTCGGGCGCCACCATGCCCCAGCGCGGCGCGCCATTATTATTGTCGTTGGCGATCAGCGCGGTCAGCAGGATGTCGTCGGCATAGACCAGGCTGCGGGCGGAAGAGGATACACCCCATGTGCGGGTTTCCATCACCGCCTGGGTGTCGCCATTGTTGCGCTTTCTCAGCCACAGGCTGGGCATGTATTTCAGCGCATCCTCGCTGTCCACCATATTGACGGTCTGGTCGGCCTGGGCGTCGGTGATGGCGCTGCTGTCATTGGGCAGATCGAAGCGGGTGATATCGCGCGAGGGCAAGGTCGATTGCACCACCACCTCGTCGATGGCTTCATCGGCGAAAGCCGGCAAAGCGGCGGCGGAAGCGGTCATAAGCAGGGCAGCGCGCAGAGCGCGGGCCCGTAAACGGTAAGCAAACATGGGAGTCCTCGTCTGATTGAGAAAAAGGGATCAGACGGGAATGGGGGGACCTCTGGGCCGAGCGGCCAGTGCGGGAGGACCGCGCGCCGGCGGGGGCTCGGCGGCGGGAGACAGGATGAAGGCCTGGTCGCGCGGCGGGGCGAAGGCCGGCTCGAAAGAAGACGCCAGGGCGGGCATGGCCTGGCCGACGCAGGTGGCGACACAGCAATCGGTGCAATGGCCGGCATGATCCGGCGACATCGGCACGTCGCGGCCCGGCTCGCACAGCTTGGCCATGGCCAAGGGATCGAGATCCATGGCCAGGGCGCGCAGGGACAAGGCGGGCGCGAAGGCGATCTGCAGCGCCAGCGCCGCCAGGCCGATCCAATAGGCCAGACTGTGAGTCTTGTCCCGCGTCATGGGACCCTTATACCAGATCGACCATCACCGGCACATGGTCGGATGGCGGCGCCCAGTCGCGCGCCTCGCGGACCACCAGGGCCCCGGTCAGGCGCGACTCCAGCGACGGCGTCGCCCACACATGGTCGAGCCGGCGTCCGCGGTCCGATTCATTCCAATCAGAGGAGCGGTAGCTCCACCATGTATAAAGCTTGAGCTCGGGCGGGATGAATTTACGCACCGCGTCGACCCAGTTCAGGCTCTGCTGCCAGGCCGCCATTTTCTCGACCTCGATCGGGGTGTGGCTGACCACGCGCAGCAGCTGCTTGTGCGACCAGACGTCGCTCTCCAAGGGCGCGATGTTGAGATCGCCGACCAGCAGGGCCGGATGATCCTGCTGGCCGCCGAACCACTCCGTCACCTCGTCGAGGAAGCGCAGTTTATGAGCGAATTTGACGTTCTCATCGGGGTCGGGGATATCGCCACCGGCCGGAACATAGAAATTATGGATCCGGATGCCTTCGATGTCGGCCCAGATGTGCCGGCAATCCTCCTTCTCGCACCAGGATTTCACCGAGCTTTCGGTGATCGGCAGGCGCGACAGGATGGCGACGCCGTTATAGCTCTTCATGCCGGCCACGGCCTGATGGGTGAACCCCATCTCGGCCAGGGCGGCGGTGGGGAAGAGCTCGTTGACGACCTTGATCTCCTGCAGGCACAGCACGTCCGGCTTCACTTGGCGGACGAGCTCGGCGATCAGGTCGAGGCGAAGCCGGACCGAATTGATGTTCCAGGTGACGATGCGCATGCGTCAGACCAGCGTGAAGCTGCAGGCGGTGACGCCTTCGCAAGTAATCTCGACCTTGTCGCCCTTGACGATGGGGCCCACGCCGGACGGCGTGCCGGTATAGATCAGATCGCCCGGGGCCAGCACCACCAGCTGGGACAGGAACGCGATGACGTCCGGTACCGGCCAGATCATCTGCGAGATATCGCCATCCTGCTTGATCGCGCCATTGACCGAGAGCGTCAGGCGGCCTTTGCCGGGATGACCGATCTTGGCGGCCGGCTGGATCGGGGCGATCGGGGCGGAATTGTCGAAGCCCTTCGACATGTCCCACGGGCGGCCGGTCTTCTTGGCTTCGCTCTGCAGGTCGCGCCGGGTCAGGTCGCAACCGACCGAATAGCCATAGACATGGTCCAGCGCCGAGGCGGCCGGAATATCGGCGCCGCCCTTGCCGATCGCCACAACCAGCTCGCCCTCGAATTCGAACTTCTTCGAGATCTTGTCGGTCGGGATCTCGGCGGCCAGGATCACCGCGTCGGCCGGCTTGGAGAAGAAGAAGGGCGGCTCGCGGCTCGGATCGCTGCCCATCTCGAGGGCATGGTCGGCGTAATTACGGCCGACGCAGAAGATGCGACGCACAGGGAACTGGCCACCGCCGGCGACGGGAACGACGGCTTGGGGCGCGGCGGGAACGACATACTCAGTCATGGGGAATGATCCGTGAGGGGAAACAGGAACCCGGATCATACAAAAAGAAAGGCGCCCGGTCAGGGGGGTAACCGGGCGCCCGTTTCTGCTCCGGGGGGCTGGAGCAAGCGAAGATCCGTCAGGGGAGACCGGTCTTCGCCAATATCGGCCCGGCGTTGCGCCGTGTCGATGGCTTAGAAATGGGGTCGAAAAGCCGCGTCTCAATCGGCACCGTCACATGCCAGCCATGCAGCCGGCGCGCGGCTTGTCCAGCGGTTTCCTTTAACGGTTCCCGAGAGGCTCGAAAACGTGGGGGTCGCGGTCGCGGAAGATGTTGGGGTCGAACTTCACGTCGGTCTTGGGATCATAGAGCGAGACGGTGGTGGTCTGGCCCTGGGCGTCGGTGACCAGCCATTGCTTCAGCTGATAGGGCGCGTCGGTGAAGACCAGGGTGATCTTGCCCTGGCGCGGATCCTTCTCTTTCACCGCGCTGATCTCGATCAGGCCCGCCTTGTGGACGACGCCGGTGACGGTGGCGCCGTCGGCGTTGAGATGCAGGTCCTTCTTGACCAGCAGCGCCGCCGGGGTGCTGTCGATGTCGACATAGGACGTATGGTCGAGCTCGCTGTCGTGATAGACCAGCCAATCGCCGTTCGCCAGGATGATCATCGGCGTCGGCGGGTCGTAATCGAGGCGTAAGCGTCCCGGACGGGACAGGGAGAGCGTGCCTTCGGCGGTGCTGCCGTCGGGCGCCACCTGCAGGAAGCGGGCGCGCAGGATGGTCACCGCATTGAGATAGCTTTCGGCGCGCTCCACGTCCTTCTGATCGGCGGGCGACATCGCCGCGTTGGCGGAAAAGGCCGCGCACAGGGCCAGCAGGCCAAAAATACCGTATCTCATGGGATTACCTTTTGTTTCGTCAGGCTCTTGCCTGTCATGCGCCGCGTCTGTGGCGATTTTTTGTTTATTCCTCGTCGCTCCGGCGCAGCAGCACCTCGCGCTTGCCGACATGATTGGCGCGGCTGACCATGCCCTCCTGCTCCATGCGCTCGATGATGCGGGCGGCGCGGTTGTAGCCGATCTGCAGATGGCGCTGCACGAAGCTGGTCGAGGCCTTGCCCTCGCGCGCCACCAGCGCCACCGCCTGGTCGTAGAGATCGTCGCCGCTCTCGCCATTGCCGCCGCCACCGGCGCCGGCCATGTCGAGCGGGGGCTCGTCCTCTTCGGTCACCGCCTCGACATAAGCGGGCTCACTCTGGCTGCGCAAGTGCTCGACCACGGTTTCCACTTCCTGGTCGCTGACGAACGGGCCGTGCACGCGGGTGATGCGCCCGCCCGCCGCCATATAGAGCATGTCGCCCTGGCCCAGCAGCTGTTCGGCGCCCTGTTCGCCCAAGATGGTGCGGCTGTCGATCTTCGACGACACCTGAAAGCTGATGCGGCTGGGGAAATTCGCCTTGATGGTGCCGGTGATGACATCGACCGACGGGCGTTGCGTCGCCATGATCACATGGATGCCGGCGGCGCGCGCCATCTGCGCCAGGCGCTGCACGGCGGCCTCGATGTCCTTGCCGGCCACCAGCATAAGATCGGCCATCTCGTCGACAATCACCACGATGAAGGGCAACGGTTCGAGGGCGAGGGGCTGTTCCTCATAGATCGGCTTGCCGGTATCCGGATCGAAACCGGTCTGGACGGTGCGGGACAGAACCTCGCCCCTCGCGCGGGCTTCGGCCAGGCGCTGGTTGTAGCCGCTGATGTTGCGGACGCCGAGCTGGCTCATGGCGCGGTAGCGGTCTTCCATCTCGCGCACGGCCCATTTCAGCGCCACCACCGCCTTGCCCGGCTCGGTGACGACCGGGGCCAGCAGATGCGGAATGCCGTCATAGACCGACAGTTCCAGCATCTTGGGATCGATCATGATCATGCGGCACTGGTCCGGGCGCAGGCGATAGAGCAGTGACAGGATCATGGTGTTGATCGCCACCGACTTGCCCGAACCGGTGGTGCCGGCGATCAGCAGATGGGGCATGCGGGCCAGATCGACCATCACCGGTTGGCCGCCTATATCCTTGCCCAGCACCAGGGTCAGGGCCATGCCGGACTTGTCGAAGCTGGAATCGGCCAACAACTCACGTAAGTAAACCGTCTCGCGGCGCTGGTTCGGCATTTCGATGCCGATGACCGAGCGGCCGGGCACGGTGGCGATACGCACCGACAGCGCGCTCATCGAGCGGGCGATGTCGTCGGACAGGCCGATCACGCGCGACGTCTTGGTGCCGGGCGCCGGCTCCAGTTCGTACAGCGTCACCACCGGGCCGGGCCGTACCGTGGTGATCTGGCCGCTGACGCCGAAATCGTCGAGCACGCCGACCAGCAGCTTGGCGTTCTGCTTCAAGGCGTCGCCATCGATGGCCGGGCCGCGATTGTCGGGCGGCGGGGTCAGGAGGCGCAGCGGCGGAATCTCGAAAGCGGCGTCTAGTTCGAGTTTGCCCTGCCGCGAATCCTCCTCGCGCTTGCCGGCGGTGGGACGCGAAATGCGCGGCGCCACCAGCGGCTCGACGCGCGGATGCGCTTTTTCTTCCGGCTCGGGGACCGGTTGCTTCTTGCGGATCTTGGGAGCGGGCGGCGGCGGAGTGTCCTCGTCGTCGCCGGCGAAGGAGGGCTGGCGGCGCAGGGGCGCGTCATCGTAGTCCTCTTCGCTGTCCCACGGCGCCTCCTCACGCCCGCGCCGCAGGCGGGACAGGGCGCGCGGCCCGGCGGAGACGGCGCCGAAGAAACGCTTCCATTCCTCGAAGGACAAGCCGAAAGCCGACAGGGTGCCGACCGCGCCGAGGGCGGCGCAGGCCGCCGCGACGGCCCAGGCCAGGGGCGTCAGCCCGACCAGGCGCAGGCTCTCCTTGAGGCCTTCCAGCAGAATCCGGCCGGCCGAGCCGCCCAGGCCTTCGGAGAAGCCGCTCATCATGAAGGGCAGATGGGCGGGCAGGGCGGCCAGCCCGACCGCCAGCAGCAACAGACCGGTCAGCAGCAGGACGATGCGCAACCCGACGCGGTGCAGGGGCTCGCCGATCACCAGCATCTTGCCGCCCCAGGCGAACAGGGCCAGCGCCGGAAGCCAGGCGGTCAGGCCGCACAGCTGGAGCAGGATGTCGGACAGATACGCGCCGAACACGCCCAGCATGTTGTGGGCGCCGCGGCCGGGGATGGCGGCGGTGTTCCAGCTGGGATCCTGCGGGTCGAAGCTGCCCAGCAACGCGGCCAGGGCCAGTCCGACCGTGAAGACGGCCAGCCCGCCGCCCTGCCAGGCCAGGCGGCGGAACAAGGCGGTGGTTCCCTGAGGCAGAAACCCGCTCTGGACCCGTTTGCTGCGCGCGGTTTGGTTCATTGCGCGGCCTCGGAACGCTGGTCGATCAGATCACGGATGGCGATCAGCGCGCGCTCGGTGATGGCGAGATCGTGCACCATGGCGACGCGGGCATAAGGCTGGCCGGGATTGAGGCCCGTCGCGTCGGGCTTGCCGAGATAGGCGCCGGGCAGCAGCTTGACCCCGGCGCGGCGCCACAGATCGCGGGTGAAGACTTCGCCGTCGCCGACATCGAGCCACAGGAAGAAACCGCCCGCGGGACGGCGGTAGCCGGGCACGCCGCCGAGGATCTTGTCGGCGAGGTCGAACTTGGCGCGGTATTGGGTGCGGTTCTCATCGACATGGGCCTCGTCGCGCCACAAGGCGGCGGAGGCAGCCAGCACCGGCAGGGGAACCGAGGCGCAGGAATAGCTGCGCAGGCGGGTGAACGGCTTGATCAGGCTTTCGTCGGCGATGACGAAGCCCGAGCGCAGGCCGGGCACCGAGGACCGCTTCGACAAGGAATGGAACACCGCGACATTCTTCAGTCCACCGCCCAGCCGCGTGCAGGATTCGAGCACGCCGGCCGGAGCCGTGCGGTGATAGATCTCGGAATAGCATTCGTCGGCGGCGAGCAGGAAATCATGCTCCCGCGCCAGGCTCACCAGCCGGTCGAGATAGGCGCCGTCGGCGACGCTGCCCTGCGGGTTGGAAGGGCTGCAGACGAAGGCCAGGGCGGTGCGCTCGAGCACGTCCTTCCCGAGACTGTCGAAATCGGGCAGGAAGCCGGTCTCGGCGCTCGAGGGCACGAACACCGGCGCGCCGCCGGCCAGGATCGCCCCGGCGACATAGGCCTGATAGAAGGGGTTCGGCAGCAGCACCAGATTTTTGTCGGGGCGCTTCTCGTCCAATACCAGCTGGCAGATCTGGAACAGCCCCTCGCGGGTGCCCGACAGCGGCAGCAGATGGCGCGCCGGATCGAGCCAGGGCGCGCCGAACCGCCTGGCCGCCCAGCCGCCCGCCGCGTCGAGGAAGTCCGGCGTTCCGGCCATCGGCGGATATTTGCCCCAACCCGCCGCTTCCCTGGCCAGAATCTCGGCGACGAAAGCCGGCGGCCGGTGCTGGGGCTCGCCGATCGACATGATGGTGGGCGTGCCGCCCGGCGCGATGCCGGCGATCAGGTCGGTCAAGCGCTGGAACGGGTAATCGGTGATGAGGTCGAGGCGGGAATTCAACATGTGGCGGATTTTACACAAAACTCGTTAATCCATTGCCACTTAAAAACGGCGTTCCTACTGCTTTTTGTCTTCTTCCGGCTCCACCCAGATTTCCGTCACCTTGGTCACGTCCTTGACCTCGATCAGGCGCTGGATCAGCCGTTCGGAAAGACGCGAACCGCTGGCCAGCACCAATTGGTTCTGCGGGCCGGCGATGTCCTCGGTGAGGATGGAACCGGGGCGTGTCGCTTCCAGCCTGGTAAGCGTACCGCGCTTGGGGCGGGCTGCTTCGGCTTCCTCCTCGGCCTTGGAGACTTTCGGCGTCGGGGCGGTCAGCCGGCGGGACACTTCGTCGGTGTCCACCAGCTCATAGCGCGAGGCGCTCTTATATTCGCCCCATTGCTTGAAGAGGCCGCGTACGCGCTCGGCCATCTGCTGGAGCGTGATCGGTTTGTTGACGAAGGCGTCGATATCGAGCGCCATCGCCGCGCCCAGCAATCCGTAATCGCCGCTGGCGGTCAGCATCATCACCCGCTGCTCGCGCGGCACGTCGCCCAAGCCGACGCGGACCGCCTTCAACAGCTCGAGGCCGTTGCGGTATGGCATGCGGAAATCGAAGATCGCGACGTCGAAAGGTCCGGCATCGGTCAGCGCCACCGCCGCGCTGTCCCCGTCGGCCACCACCGTGACGGCGGTGCAGCCGAGCGTTTCCAGCATCTTGGTGACGATTTTCCGGGAAAATTCTTCGTCTTCGGCAAGCAGAATCCGCTTGCCTTCGAGCAGGAGCTTTTGCGCCATGGTGCCTTTGCCGAGGTTCTTTGCAGTCACTCTAACCTGAGGACGGCCCCGCGGCAAAGCGGAGGTCGGGGTGGCACAGCGAAATCACCGCGCCACCCCGAAGATTGTTAGTGAACCGTCTCGCCATGCAGGCTGATATCGAGGCCGTCGACTTCTTCTTCCAGCGTGACGCGCAGTCCGATGGTCAGATCGACCAGCTTGTAGAGGACCAGCGACACCACGGTGTTGAAGACGATGACGATGCCCACGCCCTCGGCCTGGATCAGCAGCTGAGCCGGATTGCCCTGCAGAAGGCCGGCGGTGCCGCCGACTTCCTTGAGGGCGAACACGCCGGTCAGGAGTGCTCCGATGATGCCGCCGATGCCATGCACGCCGAAAGCGTCGAGGCTGTCGTCATAGCCCAGCTTGTTCTTCAAGGTGGTGGCGGTCCAGAAGCAGACCGCGCCGGCCACCAGGCCGATCGCGGCGGCGCCCTCGGGGCCGACGAAGCCGGCCGCCGGCGTGATCGCCACCAGGCCGGCCACCGCGCCCGAGGCCAGGCCCAGGGCGGAAGGCTTGCCCTTGGCCGCCCACTCGACGAACATCCAGGCCAAGGCCGCCACCGCGGTGGCGATCTGGGTGGTGACCATCGCCATGGCGGCGCGGCCGTCGGCGGTCAGCGCCGAGCCGGCATTGAAGCCGAACCAGCCGACCCACAGCAGCGAGGCGCCGATCAGGGTATAGGCGAGGTTGTGCGGGGCGAAGTTCTCATGCCCGTATCCCTTGCGCTTGCCGACCAGCAGGCAGCCGATCAGACCGGCGATGCCGGCATTGATATGCACGACGGTACCGCCGGCATAGTCGAGCACGCCCAGCTTGGTGCCCAGCCAGCCGCCCGGCGCCCACACCCAATGGGCCACGGTGCAATAAACGATCAGCGACCACAGGATCGAGAAGACAATCACCGCCGAGAATTTCATGCGGTCGGCGAAGGCG
>Ga0302311_10000294_pt1 | contig 62983 bp, 54 predicted proteins | sample III_Palsa_N1_3_FD_200449 | JGI IMG/M metagenome (GOLD analysis project Ga0302311, IMG submission 200449) | Peat permafrost microbial communities from Stordalen Mire near Abisko, Sweden - III_Palsa_N1_3 | ecosystem: Environmental > Terrestrial > Soil > Palsa > Peat permafrost | place: Sweden... | reverse complement strand
ACACTTCGGTCGTGCCGTTCGGGTCGATCACCGTGGTCTGGCAGCGGCCGTCGAGCACATAGGCCCATTCGGCCGCGATCGCGTGCCAATGCAGTTCGCGCGACGCGCCGGGATTCAGATACATGTGCACGCCGGCGATGCCGGTCGAGATCGGGAAGTGATGGACCGTCGCCTCACGGGCCCAGCCGCCGGACGTGATCTTCGGTTCCGACTTGTCGATGCCGTATTTGAAGTCGATCGCCTCTTCGGTCTTGTGCGGCACGAACGGGACGCCGCCCGAGCCGGGGGCTACGTCATGGCCTGAGGCATGGGCGTCGGCGGCGCCGGCCGGGGCGGCGCCTTCGCCGGCCTTGGATGCCAGCAGGCCCGCGGCACCCAGCGCAAGGCCGCCCAGAACCTGCCGGCGATTCGCTGTCGTCATCGTCATCATCCTCCCTGTTTTCGGCGACGGCGGCGTTGTTCGCCGCGCGCAATAGCTTCAGCATCGCCAGCAATCCCAGGAGGCGTCAATTCCAACGCGCAAGGAATACGATCGATTCTTTCTATCTCGCGATAGCAAAAAACTTTGATGCACCAGAATGAATGCGAAGAAACCCGTGAAGTCGTAGGAATCGATAGAGAAATAGGCGAGATCTTCGCGATGCTGGTCTTACGATTATTTTCCGTCTATCGGAAAATTGGCGAATTCTAATTTCCGCCTGTCGGAAATTTGGCATGAAATCGCACCAATCATCGCCGGGCCGAGCGGCTCGGATGTCTGCGAAAGGGTGTCGCACGCGTTTGGGGACGGACTTCCGGTCGCGGCCGTACTATCGTGGGCCGCGACGACGGCATTTGTAACCAATCGTTACCAAATTCTTGGGCGCGGATGAGGTAAGCAGGAGCGGTCTCGCACGAAGCAAGGTTAGTGTCGCCGGCAACGGGCTATTTTTCCGGATATCCGGGCAATCGATAGAGAGATGCAATGGGACGACTTTGGGGGAATATGGCGGTTGGCTTCGCCGTGGGCGCATTGATGGCGGCGCTTCCCGCCTTTGCTCAGACGGTTACCTACGACACGTCGCAGACCGTATCCAGTCAGATCACCGATGGCACCAGCGCCACGAACGTGGTCGTGGACGGCGGCGCCACCGTAGCATTGACCAACGCGACGAACAGCTACACCGGCGGCACCACCGTCGATGCCGCCAGTACGCTGCAGGTCACGGTTGACGGCAATCTGGGCGCCAGCACCGGCAGCGTCACGCTGGGCGATGCCACGCTCTCTGGCACCCTCGATCTCTCGGGCAGCACGGCCGCCGTCACCTCGTCGCGCGCGTTCGTGTTCGATGCCGGCGGCGGCACGATCAACACCGGCGCCAATGCCTGGACCTTGAGCGGGAACATCTCCGGCGCCGGTGTCTTCACCGTGACCGGCGGCGGCTCGCTCGTGCTGAGCGGCGCCAACACCTTTACCGGGGCTTTGACGATCGTCGATAACAGCACGGTCAAGGTTTCGGCCGCGACCAACCTGTCCGGCGCCACGATCTCGCTGGGCGACAGCAGCGGCGGCCAAGGGACGCTCGATCTGACCGGAACGACCGCGGCCGTGACCGCGACCAACCTGATCGTGCTCAACGCCGGCGGCGGCACGATCACCAGCGGCCCGTTCGACTGGACTTTGGAAGGCGTTATCTCCGGCGCCGGCCATCTGACCATCGACGGCACCGGCATCATCACGCCGACGGGCACCAACACCTATACCGGCGGCACGACCATCTCTGGCGGCGCCACCGTGATCATCTCAGCCGATGCCCAGCTGGGCGCGACCAGCGGCGGCGTCACACTGGGCGACGCCACGACGAAGGGCATCCTGCAGCTCGACAGCTCCGGCGTGGTCACCAGCGCCCTGTTGCTGAACCTCGCTGCCGGCGGTGGTGAGATCAACGTGACGGATGATCCCTGGATCGTCACCAACGGCATCACGGGCACCGGCGGCCTGACCCTGGACGGGACCGGCCTGCTGGTCCTGAACGGCACCAACACCTATACCGGCGACACGACGATTACCGCCGGCACACTCCAGCTCGGTGACGTGGCCGGCAGCACTGCCAGCCTCGCCGGCAATGTCGTCGTCGGCACGGCCGGCACCTTCTCCGGTTTCGGCTCCGTCGCTGGCAACCTCACCAACAGTGGCCTCGTTGCCCCCGGTCACGCCTCGACCATCGGCACGCTGACCGTCGGCGGGAACTATACTCAAGCGAGCACCGGCACGCTGTCGTTCCTGGTGACGCCGACCGGCAGCTCCGAGCTCAAGGTCGGCGGCACCGCCGATCTTGCGGGCACGCTGCACATCGCCCTCGACGGACAGCTGCATGCGACGACCTACCAGCTCATCACGGCAAATACGGTCACTGGTACCTTCGCCACGGTGACGGACACGCTCAGCGCCGCGCTATCGCAGAAGATCGTCTATTCGGGCGACACGGTCGATCTGGTCATCACCCAGCTGACGACGCTCCCGGAAAACCCGACCGTATTCTCCGACATCGAATCGACGGCGATCGATGGCGGCCAGACGGCCAACAGCACCCTGCTGGGGCATCTGACCGGCATCCGCAACGGCGCCGCGGTCGATCAGATGACCATGGTCAATACGTCGAACCATCGCGCCGGCTTCAGCGACGGGGCCTCGCCCTATGGCGCCTGGGCCCAGGGGCAGGGCGGTTTCGGCTCGGTCAACGGCAGCGGCTCGTCGCCCAGCTACAATGTCCATGGCGGCGGCTTCATGGCCGGCATCGACCGGCAGATCAGCCCCGGCGCGGTGCTGGGTGCCGCGATCGGCTATGACATCACCTCGCTCAGCGAAAGCGGCGGGGCGTCGGCAACGCTCGATACGCCGCGGGTCGCCGTCTATGGCGGCTATTGGTGGGGTCGGCTGGCGTTCGACGGCACTGTCGGCATCGGTATTCCCAGCATCACCAGCGACCGTCCGGTGAGCCAGACCGGTACCACGGCCTCGTCCAACTATGACGGCACCGAAATCACCGCGGCCGGTCAGATCAGCAGCACGTTCGGCATGGGCGACTATGCCGTTACGCCGGCGATCGGAACGCAATACACGCGGCTCAACCTGCACAGCTTCAGCGAAAGCGGGGCGGCCGGCTTCGATCTGGGCGGCCCGTCCAGCACGACCGAATCGCTGCGTCCATTCGTGGCGGCGACTGCCTCGACCCGCTTCTTCTGGGATACCCGCACCGTGCTCGAGCCGACCGTGCGCGTCGCCTATTCCTACGAGACGCTCAGCAACAACCGCCAGGTCACGATCGAGCCGGAAGGCGACAATGCCACCTTCCAGTTCGAAGGCGTGAAGCCGTCGCGCGGCGAGGGCAGCGTCGATGCCGGGCTGCTGGTGGAGACCAGCCACGACCTGGGCTTCTACAGCAATGCGGCGGTGGAGGGCATCGGCAACACCAGCGGCGTCAAGCTCGACGCTGGCGTGCGCTACCGCTTCTAACCGCTTATAGACAGAGAGCCTCGTCGATCGCGCTGCGTTCGTCGAGGCTCTCGCCTTCGGCCATCAGCCGGGCGATCTCGTCCGGCGTGAAGCGCTCGCCCAGCAATCCCATCAACCGGTCATAGCCCGCCTGTTCGGTCGGCTCGCGCTGGGTGCCGCCCGTGCGGTAATAGGCATTGCTGAAGCCCGCAAGGCGTGCGGAGGCAGTATGCTCGCCGAGCACGGCGCCGGCGACGGCCAGATGCTCGATGCTGATCGCGACCAGAAAGCGCGACTGGGTCTCCTGGGCGCGGATGAGCGCCTCACGCGCTGCGGCGCGCGCCTCGATCGGATCATCCACGGTCAACAGGTATGCGGCGAGATTGGCGAGACCGTTGGCCAGCCGATGGATGCGGCGTTCCGCCCGGCACAGCTCGATATAGGCGCGGCACTGCTCGATTGCGCGGGCATGTTCGCCGAGGGCGAACTCGGTTTCCGCCAGATTGCACAACCCGCTCATGATGCCGGTCGCGTCGCCGGTGCCGCGGCCGAGGCGCAGCGCCTCGGCATAGAGTGCCTTCGCTGCGGCGAGATCTTTCGAGAACAGTTTCTGATGGCCGAGCGAATTGGCACAGCGACCGCGTAGCTTTTCGGCGCCGGCGGCGGTCAGCAGCCCGTAGGCTTCGTCCAGATAGGCTTGGGCCGTGTCCCGGCTGGCAACGCGGGCGAGCGAGCTGCCAGCCACGGTCAAGGCATCGCCCAGGCCGATGCGGTCGTCGGTCCGGCGGAACAGGGCCACCGCCTGCTCGACCATCGGCACCTTCTGGGCGTAGTCGCGATAGGGGGCGAGCCGGGCGCGGGCCAGATAGAGGCGGGCGCGCAGGCGCGGCGGCGCGTCCTCGGGAATTTCGACCAGATTGAGCCAGCGCCGGCCTTCGTGCTGCAGAGCCGCCTCGGTCCAGAGCAGCGGCGTGGTCGCCGCCAACTCGTAGCCCAGCGAGCGGTCGACCTTGCCGTTGAGCGTCGCTTCGAGCGCCACACGGATGTTGTCGAACTGCGGTTCGATCGCAGCCAGCCAGTCGACGGTCGGGGTCTCGTTCCAGACCGCTTCGGCTCGGGTCATCTGGTCGAGGTAATATTGCGCATGGCGGGTCTGGGCTTCGACCAGTTCTCCGGCCGCTTCCAGACGGTCGAGCGCATAGGCCCGCATGGTTTCGAGCAGATGGAAATGCCGTTCCTGGCCGGCCTTCTCGGCGACGATCAGGGATTTGTCGACGAGCGCACCGACCATGTCGAACACGTGCCAGGACGGCTCGTCCGGGTCGCCGATCACCCGGGCCGCGGCGTCGAGGGTCCAAGAGCCGGCGAACACGCCGGCGCGGCGGAACGCGCGCTGCTCTTCCGGCGTCAGCAGGCCGTAGCTCCAATCCATCGTCGCCTGCAGCGTGCGATGCCGCGCCGGCAGGCCCCGGCCTTCACGCGACGAGGCGCGGAAGCGCGCAGACAGGCCCTTGGCCACTTCGCTGACGCTCAGGATCGACAGGCGGGCCGCTGCAAGTTCGAGCGCCAGGGGAATGCCATCCAGCCGCCGGCAGATCTCCGCCGTCGGGCCGATCGTCGTTTCGTCGAGCACGAAGCTGCGATCGACCGCCTGGGCGCGGCTGGTGAACAGGCTGATCGAGGCCCAACGGTCGGCGGCCGACGGATCGAGCGCCTCGTTCTTCGGCGGGACAGTCAGGCTTTCGACCCGGAACAGGCTCTCGCCGATCAGGCCCAGCCGCTCCCGGCTGGTGGCGAGCATGCGGACTTCCGGGCAGCGGCGCAGCAGCGTCTCGGCCAACTCGGCCACCGCCTCGGTCAAATGCTCGCAATTGTCGAGGATGATCAGCGTCTTGCGCCGGGCCAGCGCCAGCAGCACGGCGGGCAGGGGCGGGGCGTTGCCGTCGGTCGCGATGCCGAACAGCTTGGCGATGACATTCGGCAGCAGGCTCGCGTCGCTGACCGCCGCGAACTCGGCCAGCCAGACGCCGTCGGGAAAGGTTTCCTGCAGCTCGGCGCCGGCCTGAACCGCGAGGCGGGTCTTGCCCATGCCGCCCGGCCCGACCAGCGTCACCAGGCGATCGCGCTCCAGCAACGGCCGGATCTCGGCCAAGGCCTGATCGCGGCCGACGAGCGGCGTCAGCTGGGAGGGCAGATTATGCGGGGCGCGGTTGAGCGAGCGCAGCGGCGCGAATTTCGTCGGCAGGCCGGGTGCCGAGATCTGATAGATCCAGGCCGGTTCGATCAGGTCGCGCAATTGGTGCGAACCGAGGTCGACCAGTTCCAGGCCCGGGGCCAGAGTACCTCCCGCCGCTTTAAGCGCCGCCGCCGACATCAGGATCTGCTCGCCATGGCCGACATCGAGCAGGCGCGCCAGGCGGTGCAGAGTGGGCCCGAAGAAATCGCCATCGCGCGGCTCGACCGGGCCGCAATGCAGGGCCATCCGAACCTTGAGCCCGCCGGTGCTCGACCAATCCTCTGCAATCAGCGCACGCTGAGCCGCGACCGTCGCCATGACCGCTTGCGACATGGAGGGGAACACCACGCCCAACCCGTCGCCGCGCGATTTGAATACACGCCCGCGATGGGTGGCGACGACTGCCCGCAGGATGCCATCGTGCCGGCGCATCGCCTCGCGCATCGCATCGGGCGAGGTTTCCCAGCGCCGCGTGCTGCCTTCGATATCGGTGAACAGAAATGCCGCGCCCTCGCTATCGGGCAAGGTTTCGCCGTCGGTCGTGTGCGAGAATGCCGTGGGCAACTTATGCTCATCTCATCGGAGGAAGCCGGGCCGGCGATAGGTCACGCTCGGGTTCCGGTGGGCTCGCGAGAAAGCATAGAGCAAAGACCGGCTACTCGACAGGGGGCACCCGTTAAAATAGCCGGTCGATCAAACGCGGGTTGTTTGTTTCGATATCTACAACCCGCGTCGACAGCGTTTAGGGTTTAGCGTTATTTCTTGGCGACGTCAGATTCGTCGACTGCATTCGGCGTCAGTCCATCGGATTCATCGACCGCATTCGGCGTCAGTCCGTCGGACTCGTCGACCGCATTGGGCGTCAGCCCATCGGATTCATCGACCGCATTCGGCGTCAATCCATCCGACTCGTCGACGGCATTCGGCGTCAGGCCGTCCGATTCGTCGACCGCGTTGGGCTTCAACCCAGCGGACGTGCCCACGGCGTTCGGCTCAAGGCCATCGGATTCATCGACGGCGTTCGGCTTGATGGCATCTGATTCATCGACGGCGTTTGGCTTCAAGGACATAATGACCTCCGCGTTGCATAAATTGACAGTAGCTGGAACGGCGTGGCGATCCTAGTCCTGCGCGGGCACCGGCCCTGTGATGCAACTCACAGTCGCGACCTTGTCACACTTCCTCGGCGATTTCCCTCAGCGAATCCAGATCGTCCAGCACGATCATGCCGTCGCGCAGCGTGAGCAATCGTTCCTTCTGCCAGCGCGACAATTGCTTGTTGATGCTCTCGCGCGACAATCCGACCAGATTGCCGATCTCGCGCTGGGACTGGCGGATGATCGGCGCGCGCTCGCGCACCCGATCCTCGTTGGCGCCGCTCAGATACAACAGCTTCTTCGCGAGCCGGCTCGGCAGATTGAGGAACAGCAGATCCTCGACCTGTTCGGTCGTCCGCCGCACGCGCTGGCAGACCACGCGCAGCAGCCTGATCGCGACCTGGGGATGGGCATTCAGGAACGGCAGGAAATCGCGCCGATGCACGACCAGCAGCGTGCAGTTGGTGACGGCGGTGGCATCCGCAGTGCGGTCGCAGCCGTCGAGCAGCGCGATCTCGCCGAACACTTCGCCTTCGCCCATCATCGCCAGCACGATCTCGCGCCCGTCGGCGGCTGGCGCGCTGATCTTCACCTCGCCGGTAACCACGGCCATCATGCTTTCGCCGGGCGCACCCTTGTGGAAGATCGGCGACTTCGCGCGAAAATCTTCGATGCGCGCGACCGCGATCAACTGATCCAGCTCGTCGGCCGACAGCTCGCGGAACAGCTCGTGGTTGCGCAAGATCCTGGCCCTTAGGGCCGCGGTTGGTGGAGACATACCAGCTCCTAGAAATGACGGTGGCGCCGGGGGGAAGCCCCCTGGGACCGGCCCCAGTGCGATATTTATAACGGAAACAAAGGCGAATGGGGCATTCGTTGTGAGGCGCCTCACAGCGCACCCGCCCGCCGCCATCCTAAGCTCCGGCCCCAGAAAACGAAACCGGAGTAACGAGATGATCCATAGCCCGATCGAGGCGCAGGGGCCAACGCTCGATGCCCGCTGGATCATTGGCCTGTGGGTGGCGATTCACGGTGCGCGCGCCGCCGAAATCGGCGGCGAAATGGTGCTGGACCCGGCGCAGGCCCGTGCGGCCGCCGGCAGTGCCATCCTGGCGCTCGCAAGCCAGCTCGATGCCGACACTGCGCGCACGATCGCGGCCGCTCTCGACAAGGTGCCGGGTACGCCCGACGGGCTGAGCGATGCCCAGGTCGAGGATAGGCTCAAACGATTCGGTATCCGGCTGAACGAGACCGGCGCCCTGTCGGTCGCCGGGTTCGGCAAGATCTGCTGGGAATAACGCTCGACCGTCGTCGCTCAGGCGGAATCGTTTATCTCTTGGAAACATTTAAAATGCCAGATTAGGCATCCGAAGGGTCGGCCGATGGAGATGGTCGGTCCGAGGTTTTTTCCGAAGCTGGTAGCACCTTTCTCCGCGGCGAACCGTCCGATGATTTATCCTGCGGCCTGTCTCGACCCTGGAGGGCGAGATGTTTGACGACACCGCATCTTCGGCGCTGATAGCCGAGCTGCGCGCGACCATCGAGGCGATGCGCGGGCGCCTGGAGGCGCAGCGCCTCGACGCCGAAGATCTCGGTCGCGAGATCGAACAGCGCTTTGCCGCCGAGATCCAGGATCTGAAATCCACCGCCCGGGCCCTGCGCGCGGCGCTGGAGCAACGCCGGCTCGACGAGGCCGCGGCCGCCGAGAAAGCCGCAACGGAAGCGAACACCGAGCTGCGCGAGCTGCGCGCCATGGCCTCGGCCTTGCGCGATCAGCTCGAGGCGGTGCGTCAGCAGGAGCGCGAGGCCAAGGACCGCGCCGAAGCGGCGGCGATGGCCGAGATCGCCGAACTGCGCGGCACCGTCCGCGAGCTTCGGATCCAGCGCGAAGAAAGCGCCGCCCGGGCGGGCCAGGCGCTGGAACAGGCCGAGCGCATCAGGATCGAAGAGACGCGGCAGGCACAGTCGATGGTGCAGGAGATCAGGGCGCAGCTCGACCGGACGCGTCTGGATCATGGGGCGGCGCTGGCTGAGTGCCGGCGCGCGGCCGACGCGGAAATCCGCACGCTGCACGACACGATCCAGGCCCTGCGGCAGCAGTTGGAGGAGCGGCAAATTGTTGAGGGATGAAGCTAACTCGACGGCAACGCGCGTGCGCAGCACCATGGATCGACGGTCCGACGCCACGCTCACCGACATCGAGAACGGCGACAAGCTGCGCCGCTTCGACCTCATGTTGCGCATCACCAAGCGGGTCTCGGGCACCGAATCCCTCGACGAGGTCCTGAACGCGCTGGTGGAACTGACCTCCCAGGAAATCGGGTGCGAGCGGTCGAGCTTCTTCCTGAACGATGTCCAGACCTCCGAGCTTTATTCGCGCGTGGCCCAGGGCGTGACGACGCGCGAAATCCGCTTCCACCATTCCAAGGGTGTGGCCGGCGCCGTGTTCGGGTCGGGCGAGGCGATCATCGTCGAGGACACCAGCGCCGATCCGCGCTTCAACAACAAGGTCGACGAAGACACCGGCTTCAAGACGGAGAGCCTGCTCTGCGTGCCGCTGAAGACCGGCAAGGGCGACGTGGTCGGCGTGGCGCAATGCCTGAACAAGCGCACGGGCACCTTCACCGAGCAGGATCGTATCCTGCTCGAGGAGATCGGCGACCAGGTCGTGCCGGCGCTGCTCAGCTCGCAGATCGTCGAGCGGATGCAGACCGCGCGGGCGCAGGAAATGGATTTCCTCAACATCGTTGCCGACATCACCTCGGAGCTGGAACTGGGCTCGCTGCTGCAGCGGGTCATGTCGGAAGCGACGCGCATGCTGCGCGCCGAACGCTCGACCTTGTTCCTGAACGATGAGAAGACCAACCAGCTGTTCTCACGCGTGGCCCAGGGCGAGAAGATCGGCGAAATCCGCCTGCCCAACCATGTCGGCATCGCCGGTGCGGTCTTCACCTCGGGCGCCACCGTCAATATTCCCTATGCCTATGCGGATCTGCGCTTCAATCCGTCGTTCGACAAGCAGACCGGGTTCTTCACCCGCTCGATCCTCTGTACGCCGGTCCTGAACAAGCAGGGCAAGATGATCGGCGTCACCCAGGTGCTGAACAAGCGCGGCGGCCCGTTCACGGCCGAGGACGAGTCCCGGTTGAAGGCCTTCACCGCGCAGGTTGCGATCGCGCTCGAGAACGCCAAGCTGTTCGACGACGTCCAGAAGATGAAGAACTACAACGACAGCATGCTGCAAAGCATGTCGAACGGCGTGCTGACGCTGGACGCCGCCAACAAGATCGTCACGTGCAATCTAGCCGGCTGCAGCATCCTGCGCATGGGCAAGGAGGACATCATCGGCCAGGAAGCGGCCGATCTGTTCTGCGGCAAGAACGCCTGGGTCCTCGATCGCATCGCCAAGGTGAAGGAAGACCACCAGACCGACGTGTCGATGGATGTCGAGCTCGAGTTCGAGGACAACAATATCTCGGCCAACGTCACCATCATGCTGCTGAACGCGGACGATAAGGCCAACCTCGGTACCATGATCATGATCGAGGATTTCAGCGCCGAAAAGCGCGTGAAGGCGACCATGGCCCGCTATATGGACCCGGCGATCGCCGCCCAGATGATCGAGAAGGGCGCGGAAATGCTGGGCGGCAGCAGCGCGCTCTCGACCGTGCTGTTCTCCGACATCCGCGGCTTCACGCCCATTACCGAGGAGCTGGGCGCCCAGGGCACGGTCCGGTTCCTGAACGAGTATTTCACCATCATGGTGGAATGCATCGATGCCGAGGGCGGCATGCTCGACAAGTTCATCGGCGATGCGATCATGGCCGCGTTCGGCCTGCCCATCGGCCATGGCGACGACGAGGACCGGGCCATGCGCGCGTCGATCGCGATGATCCGCGGCTGCCATAAATACAGCGCCGAGCGGGTCGCGCGCGGCATGAAGCCCTGCGCGATGGGCATCGGCCTCAACACCGATATGGTGGTGTCGGGCAATATCGGCTCGGCCAAGCGCATGAACTACACGCTGATCGGTGACGGCGTGAACCTGGCGGCGCGGCTGGAAAGCGCCTGCAAGCAATACCATGCCCAGATGCTGATCAGCGAAAACACGCAGAAGCGCCTGCGCGGCACCTACCGGATGCGCGACATCGATCTGGTCGTGGTCAAGGGCAAGACCGAGCCGGTCGGGGTCTATGAGGTGCTCGACTTCCATACCGAGGACAGCTTCCCGAACATGATGGACGTCATGGGCTATTTCGCCGATGGCATCCGGAAATACCGCCGCGCGAGCTTCACCGACGCGATCCGCGACTTCGAGCGCTGCCTGGCGGCCAACCCCCATGACGCGCTGTCCCAGACCTACATCGACCGGTGCCATACCCTGATGGCGCATCCGCCCGGCGACGACTGGACCGGGGTCTGGATCATGAAGGAAAAGTGAGCGGGACGGCCGGCGTCCGGGATCGCGGGCGGCCGGCCGGTCGGTAACGCACGACTCCGTTGCTCCGGTGTCAATTCCTTTACGCTCGGCCGATAAGATCGCCTCTTGGGAAGCGGCGATTTGCGGTGGGGATGCACTTTTGGGCGACGACCTGTCTCCGGCTCTTGCCAGCAGCTCGCAGCAGTCGGCCGTACAAAGCCGCCTGATGTTGGATGCCGGCCTCGTCGGCCTGCTGGTGTTCGCGGCCGCGCTCTTCGGCTTATGGACCCGCCCCGCCGGACTGCTGGCAGCGCTCTGGCCCGCCAACGCCCTGCTGCTGGGCGTCATGGTGCGCTATCCCCGTCTCTCTACGCCGCTCGGCTGGATCATGGCCATCGTCGGCTATTACGCGGCCGATCTTCTGACCGGTGGCGAATTCTTCAAGACGACGATCCTGACGGCCGCGAATCTCGTCGGCGTGGCGACGGGCGTCACCCTGTTCTCGCGGATCGACCGCAAGCACGTCGGTCTCAGGGAACCGGTGTCGGTGCTCTATCTGATCCTGGTCGTGACCGCCTCGGCGGCGGCGGCGGGGCTGATCGGTGCCATCGCCAACCCGCTGTTGTTCCATGGCGACCCGCTCGACGGCTGGGTGTTCTGGTTCGTCAGCGAATTGGTGAACTTCATGGCGGTTCTGCCGATGGTGTTGGCGCTGCCGGATTTCCCGTGGCGCCTCGTCGATCGTCGCAGGTCCGGCTTTCCCCGTCCGACCGTGCTTCAGGTCATGCCCGTCCTGGCCCTGGTCGCGTCCTGCCTGCTGGGCGAAGGCTTCGGCGGTCCGGGCGCGCTCGCCTTCCCGGTCCCGGCGCTGCTCTGGTGCGCCGTGACCTTCAGCATGTCGGTGACCGCGGCCCTGACATTACTGGTCAGCACCGGCACCTTGCTCGCCATCTCGTTCGGCTATATCGCGGTCGCCATCCCGGTTCCGACCAGCAACACCACGCACACCATGCTGTCGCTGCGCATGGGCATGGCGCTCATCACCCTGGCACCGATCACGGTCGCGAGCGTCATGGCCGCACGCAACGAACTGTTCCAGCGCATGCAATATATGGCCGAGCATGATCAATTGACCGGGCTGCTCAACCGGCGCGCTTTTATCGACCGGTCCAGCGCGCTTCTGTCCAAGCTGGCGGAGGCAAGGCGATCGTCGGCGGTGCTGATGCTCGATGTCGATCACTTCAAGAAAATCAACGACACCTACGGCCATGCCGCCGGCGACCTGCTGCTGAAAGCCTTTGCCCGAACCACCAGTTCCTGTTTGCGCGAGACAGAGCCGATCGGTCGCATCGGCGGCGAAGAGTTCGCGATCCTGTTGCCCGACGGCACGCCGGAAACCGCCCGTGCCGTCGCGGAGCGGGTCCGGACGGCGTTTGCCGACTGCGTGGTCGAACTCGATGACGGGCGCCGCGCGGCCACGACGGTCAGCATCGGCATCGCCTTCATGCGCTCGACGCTGCCGGCGATCGAGCATCCGCTCTCGCTCGCCGACCAAGCGCTTTACCGGGCGAAACAGGACGGCCGCAACCGGGTCGACCTCGCCGAAACGCTACCGCGCGATCGTCTGGTGTAGTCGCCGCGCGGGATTGCCTTTGGTAGCCGTGGTCTCGTCGGCCTCCAGGTGCCACGGCACGATGATGACGCCGACGCGCTTGTCGCACGCCTTCAGCACCGCCTGTTGCAGCATGGTGGTGCGGTTCGGGTGCAGCAGCCGTTCCCACCAATGGGTCGTCACCAGCACCGGCAGCAGCATGGCGATCGAGCGGCCTGGATGGTCCGCCTCGGTCTTGCGCACCAGCGCGATCAGCGGCTCGGCCAATTGGCGGTACGGCGACTGGATCTGGATCAGGCGCGGTGCCGGCACGCCCAGCTTCTTCAACGGCGCCTCGACCGCGCTTGCCCAGCGCTTGCGCAAGGAGGCGCTGCGATCCTCGGCATCGTCGCCCTCGAGTGCGACAAGATGGATCGCGATCACGTCGGGGCTGAGCTGCAGGGCGAATTTCAGCGCCTTGTCGACCAGCCGGTCCCAGCGCTCGATCGGGATCAGCACGATCGGCGGCTCGGGCTCGGTGAAGTCGATCTTGCCGGCGCCCAGCCGCGCCGACAGACGGTCGTAATAGCGCTTGATCGCCGACAGCAGCAGGAACACGAGCGGAATGATGATCACGGTGATCCACGCGCCCTCGACGAACTTGGCAGCGATGATGATCGCGAGCGCCGCGCCGGTGGCGAACGCGCCGAACCCGTTGATGGCGAGGCTGCCGAAGGCCGCCTTGTTCTCGTGCCGCGCCCGCCACCAATGCACCGCCATGCCGACCTGCGACAGGGTGAAGGCGAGGAACGCGCCGACCGCGAACAGGGGGATCAGCCGGTCGGTGATGCCGTCGAACGCGGCCAGCAACAAGCCGGCGCTGCCGGTCAGGAACAGGATGCCGGCCGAATAGACCAGCCGGCGGCCGGGAATGGCGAAGGCGCGCGGCAGGTAGCCGTCGACCGCGATCATCTGGCAGAGCCGCGGAAACCCGGTAAAGCTGGTGTTGGCCGACAGCGCCAGCACCACCAGGATGCTGCCGAGCGTCACATAGTAGAACAGGCCATGGCCGACCACGGCGCCGGTCAGTTGCGAGAGCATGGTCTGGTAACCGGGGGCGCTCTGGTCCATGGCGCCGATCCGGTAGGCGCGCGACAGCCAGACCACGCCGGCCAGCAAAAGGGTCAGGATGCCGACGATGGCGCTGAGCGTGCGCCGCGCGTGCAGCTGCGTCGGCTCCTTGAACGCGGTCATGCCGTTGCTGACCGCCTCGACCCCGGTCATGGCGGTACAGCCGCTGGCAAACGCGCGCAGGATCAGCCACAGACCGAGTGTCGCCGTGCCCTTCGGGATCGGCGGCGGGGCCGCGAGCGGGCTCGGGTCGCCGCCGGCGGCAACCAGCTTCGCGAGGCCGATGGCGACCACGATCATCAGCGTGCCGATGAACAGATAGGTCGGCACCGCGAAGATCAGCCCGGCCTCGCGCGTGCCGCGCAGATTGACCAGCGTCAGCACCGCCAGCACGCCGAGGCACAAGGGCAGGGTCAGCGGCTGCAGCACCGGCGCGGCCGAGACCAGTGCCGCGACCCCGGCGGAAATGCCGACGGCGACGTTCAACACATAATCCAGCATCAGCGCGGTCGCGGCCAACAGACCGGCGGCATGACCGATATTCTCCTGCGCCACGGTGTAGGAGCCGCCACCCTTGGGATAGGCGGCGATGGTCTGGCGATAGGAGAAATACAGCACGATCAACAGCGCCAATACTGCGCCGGTAATCGGGACCAGCGGCCCCAGGGCCATGGCACCGAGCGGCATCAGGATGGTCAGCGTCGCTTCCGGTCCATAGGCGATGGACGACAGCCCGTCGAGCCCCATGGCGGCGAGGCCGGCGACGGCGCCGATCTTGGTACCCTTCGCCTCGCGGTTCGCCAGGCGGCGTCCGAACAGAAGATGGCTGAATGACATGAGGGCTGTGTCCGGGCATGGGCGATGACGAATACCAACGCCGGGCCTTGCCCGGAGGTTCGATCCGGTAGCATCCTCGGCACCAACGATAAAACGGGGGGATCGCTTCGACATGCGCAACAGCCTGATCGCACTCGGTCTCACGGCCGTCGTCACGCACCCGGCCTCGGCCTATGACGGCCTGGTCACCAAGCAGAGCTTCGATTATCCGGGCGCTTTCACCACGGTCGGCGGCGCCACGATCAAGCAGGTGAAAGTCGGCTATGAGACGCTGGGCAAGCTCGACGCCGCCGGCACCAACGCGATCCTGATCCCGCATTTCTTTTCCGGAAATTCCCATTTCGCCGGCCGCTACAAGGCGGACGACAAGGCGGCCGGCTATTGGGATGGGATCGTCGGGCCGGGCAAGGCGCTCGACACGGACAAATATTTCCTGATCAGCGTCGATACGCTCTGCAACATCAACACGATGGACGGCATCACGGTCACGACCGGCCCGGCCTCGACCGATCCGGACACGGGCAAGCCCTATGCGATGCGCTTCCCCGAAGTGCAGATCCATGATTTCGTGACGATCCAGAAGGCGCTGCTCGACAAGCTGGGCGTGAAGAAGCTGCATGCGGTCATGGGCGCCTCCATGGGCTCGCTGCAGAGCTATGAATGGGCAGCGACATATCCGGCGATGGTCGAGCGGCTGATCGCGGTCATCCCGGCGGCCCAGATCGACGCCTACGGCATCGAGCGGGTGCGCCATTGGGGCGATATCATCAAGCTCGATCCTGCCTGGAAGCACGGCGACTATTATGGCGGGCCGGAGCCGATCGACGGGCTGGTCGCGGCCTTTAAGGTGCTGTCGCTGGATACGCTGGCGCCGGAATGGGGCGACGCCGCCTATGGCCGCAAATGGGCGGATCCCGCCAAGGATCCGGCCAAATCCTATGACAATCTCTATGCGGTCGAGGCCGCGGCCGATGCCTCGGCGCTGGCGCGCGCCAAGTCGAGCGACGCCGACAACCTGATCTGCCTCGCCCGGGCGAACGAGCTGTTCACGGTCGGCGGCAAAGACTCATTAGAGGAGGGGCTGAAGCCGATCAAGGCCAAGACCCTGCTGCTGCCGTCGCACAACGACCATCTGCTGTTCCCGGAAGCGACCCGCCATGTGCGCGACCTGCTGCAGGCCCAGGGCACGAAGGTCGAGTATCAGGAACTGGCCGGCCCGATGGGCCATGTCAACGGCGTGGTCGGCATGGGCCAGGCGGCGGACCTCGTGGCGAAGTTCCTGGCGGAGTAGGGCGAGGGCCGATGCCAATTCCAATTCACTGAAACAGTCAACATCCGGGGAACAATGATGACGACCATGGAAATCGCGAACAAACTGGTTGCGCTGTGCCGCGAAGGCAAAGGCGAGGAAGCCCAACGTCTGCTCTACGCTGAAAATGCCGTGAGCGTCGAAGCCGGCGCGCCCCCGGGCCAAGACCCCGAAGTGAAAGGCTTGGCCGCCATCCGCGGCAAAAGCGAATGGTGGTATGCCAATCATGAGGTTCATCAGGTGACGATCACGGGACCTTGGCCCCATGGCGACCGTTTCATTGTGGGCTTCAAGATCGACGTCACGCCGAAGGCCACGGGCCAGCGCTTCCAAATGGAGGAAATGGCCCTCTATACGATCGCCGACGGCAAGATCGCCCGCGAGGAGTTCTTCTACCACATGGGCGGATAGCCCTCGTCGCCGTGATGCCACCCGTCGTGGGCTCGGGGCCGATGTTGCTTCGTGAGAATCGGCCGCGTCGCTCGTCTCGGCGTTTTTACACAGCCTCGATCCATCAAAGACACTCACCCCGGCTTTGCGCCGGCCCATTGCAGACGTGCATTCGCCTGTGAGGATTTGGAGAGGACCGGCTTTACGAAGATCGAGGGTTGCGGCGGAGCGTCACGGAGCTGATCGCTAATAAGCGGCTCGGTTTGGAACCGGGGGTGCTCCAATAGCGGTGATCTGCTCATCGCCAACCGATATCTCATCGACTCCGCGATAGGCATAGAGCGGCCTCGCTCAAACTCCGGGATGGGCCCCTATGACGGAGCTTCTTCGCGCACTGCGCAATCGGCTGGTAGAACTTTGTCGGAAACCATTCGATTGATCATAGAATTTATGAATGGTTTACTTGTCGATCCGTATCTCCCGCTCATATCTAAATTGGCATCCCAAACAATTACCTTGCTGTATACATCAAGCATATCGATGTGGAAGTTGCCGCTTATTTCGAGGCCATATTGCGTCGTGGCGGTTTTCCACTGAATATTTAGGATCGCATCCGGGTTAAAGGCTCTGATTTTTGTTTCTATATCGGCCCGAGGCGTAAATTTGTTGATCCGATCGACATCTGAGATGATGCCACATTTAGATAGAGAGCTTTTGAAATATTCAGCGAACAGCTCTTCCGGTTCGGGCCTACCTCCGCCGTTAATGGACCCGAGGTTCGCCACTAAGAATATACTTGTCGGGGTGTGGTTATATGTTGGAGATCTGGCCGAATAAATAACTGCGCTTCTGCATGCTGTCATCGATAGTATGGCAATGATAGTTACCGCGCTTAGCAGTCTGAATGTCATATATTTTCTCCGGAAGGTTCTGTATTTGGGCATAGTGTGCGGATCGAGTTCAGTGACGGGCACCTAATCTATCCCTCCTTCGGTGATAGCTCGATACCGTCCCCTTGGTACAAGATCGCTGTTGGAGGCGTCCACCCCATCGGCCTATCCGGTCGCGTGATTTTCGACTCAGATCGGTCGCCAAGCGAACGTCCGCTTCTGCACTCGCACGCGCGAGAACGGACCGGCCGGAGCCCGCCAACCCCGCCATTTAGTAGGCCATTTGCAGAACACTCTCTTGGTAAGGGAGAGTGCGACCTTTTGAGCCGCGACGCGGTCAGCCGCGGTTTTCATGACCGCCGACCTACCCACCTGCGCTAGGCTTTCCAGCCTCGGCGGAGGAGACAGTCATGGCGCAGACCGTGCAACTCGACGTCAACGGCATGTCCCATCGGATCACGCTGGACGATCCGGACATGCCCTTGCTCTATGCCTTGCGTGACGAGCTCGAGCTCGGCAATCCGCGGTTCGGCTGCGGCCTGGCGCAATGCGGCGCCTGCACGGTTCATGTCGATGGCGAGCCGACGCGCAGCTGCGTGACGCCGGTCAGCGCCGTCGTCGGCCATCGGGTCGTGACCCTCGCCGGGCTCGGCACGCCGGAGCATCCGCACCCGCTGCAAACCGCCTTCGCCGAGGCGCAGGCGACCCAATGCGGCTATTGCATGAACGGCTGGATCATGACGGCCGCCGCCCTGGTGCGGGACAAGCCCCGGGCCACGATTGCGGAGATCAAGCAGGCGCTCACCGCCCTCAAGTGTCGCTGCGGCACGCATATGTCGATCATCCGGGCGGTCGCCCGCGTGACCGGCGCGGCTTAGAGGGGAGGTCGCCCATGAGCCCGCTCGCCCTCGACCTCTCGCGCCGGCACCTGCTCCAGGCCGGCGGTGCCCTGCTGGTCAGCTTCTCGACGGCACCGCTGCTTGCGGCCAAGGCCGCCGCCGCGAGCCGTCCGGCCCTGACCCCGGACCAGCTCGACAGCTTCATCGCGCTCCAATCCGACGGCACCGCCATCGCCTTCTTCGGCAAGATGGATCCCGGCCAGGGCGTCGATGTCGCCATCGGCCAGATCGTCGCGGAGGAGCTGGACCTGCCGGCCGGCTCGGTGCAGGTGATCCAGGGCGACACCGGGCGCACGGTGAACCAGGGCGGCGCCTCCGGCAGCACGGGTATCGAGAAGGGCGGTGTCACCCTGCGCTATGCCGCCGCCGAGGCCCGCCGCATCTTGGTCGAGCGCGCGGCCGTCCGGCTGGGCGTGCCGCCCGAGCAGCTCGCGACCGAGAACGGCGCGGTGTTCGTTGCCGGCGCGCCGGCCAAGCGCGTGCTCTACAAGGAGCTGCTGGGCGACGGCTATTTCGAGACCGCGCTCACCTGGAACGGCCAGATGGGCAATGATCTGCTGTCCCGCGGCCGCGCCCAGCCGAAGCCGCCGTCGGACTATAAGGTCGTGGGCCAGTCGGTGCCGCGCACCGACATCCGCGACAATGCCTTCGCGCGCCAAACCTACGTCACCGATATCCGGGTGCCGGGCATGCTGCATGCCCGCATGATCCGCCCGCCGGTCGTGGGTGCCGAGCCTGAGGCGATCGACGCGGCCTCGGTCAAGGATATCCCCGGGGTGAGGATCTTCCATGAACGCGGCTTCGTCGCGGTCCTGGCCGAGAAGGAATGGAACGCCATCCGTGCGGCCGAGGCCTTGCGGGTAACCTGGACCAAGCCGGTCGACCCGCTGCCCGACCAGGCCCGGCTCTATGATTATCTGCGCATGGCTCCGGCGCTGGCCCGCAAGGACGAGGTCATGAAGGGCGATGTCGCCACCGGCCTCGCCGGTGCCGCCAAGATCGTGTCCGCCACCTATGAATGGCCGTTCCAGAGCCATGCCTGCATGGGTGGTGCCTGCGCCGTGGCGGACGTGCGGCCGGACGGCGTCAGTTTCTGGACCGGCACGCAGAAGCCGCATTACGCGCAGCAGGGCGTCGCCAAGCTGCTGGGCGTGCCGGTGGAGACCGTCCACGCCATCTGGACGCGCGGGCCCGGCTCCTACGGCCGCAACGACGCCGGCGACGCCGCCATGGATGCGGCCTACCTGTCCCGGGCGGTCGGGCGGCCGGTCCGGGTGCAATATATGCGCGACCAGGGCACCGGCTGGGACCCGAAGGGGCCGCCGTCGGTCCATCTCTGCAGCGCCGGGCTCGACACCGAGGGCCGGGTCGTCGGGTTCCGCTTCTTGAGCCGCGGTATCTCCCGCATCGATGTCACGCCCAACGAGTCGGACCCGCGCGACAGCCTCGCCGGCCAATTGCTCGGGCGCGGCCAGAACGCCAACCAGGCGTTCGGCGCGCCGACCGAAACCTACGATTTCGACCATCAGCAGCGCGCCTGGGAGACGGTGGCGCCGCTGGTCAAGAACGCGTCGCCGCTCAGGACCTCCCATCTGCGCGATCCGGTCGGGCCGCAGATCAATTTCGCCTCCGAAAGCTTCATCGACGAGCTGGCGGCGGCGACCGGGACCGATCCGCTGGCATTCCGCCTCAGCTATCTGAGCGATGCGCGCGCCGTGGCCGTGATCAAGGCGGCGGCGGAGAAATTCGGCTGGCACGCGCGCGTCGACTATCCGCATCCGCCCGCCAGCCCGGGCGAAATCGCGCGCGGCCGGGGGATGGCGCTCGCCCAGCGCAGCGATACGCTCTGCGCCGCCATGGTCGAGATCGAGGTGAACCGGACCACCGGCGCGGTGCGGCCGGTGCGCTGGGCGGTGGCCCATGATTGCGGACTGATCATCAACCCGCACAACCTGGTGCTCACCATCGAGGGCAATATCATCCAGGGCAGCAGCCGCGCGCTGATGGAGGAGGTGACCTACGACCGCAACATGGTCACCAGCCTCGACTGGTCGACCTATCCGATCCTCGACATCACGCAAGTTCCGGATCGCATCGACATCGTGACCATCAACCGCCCGGAACTCCCGGCGGCCGGTGCCGGCGAAGCCTCGACGCGCCCGGTCGCCGCCGCGATCGGCAATGCCATCTTCGACGCCACCGGCATTCGGCTCCGCCGCGCGCCCTTCACCCCGGAACGGGTCAAGGCGGCCTTTACCTGACCTGCCCTGATTGAGCTATAGCCGGTGGCCGTTGACCTCAATCGGGGCAGCGGCGGCGATCTTGGCCCGGACCCGGTCGAGGTCGCGGATGAACAGGGTGTTGCCCTCGGCCTCGTTCTTGCCGCCGAGCGAGGCGAGGGTGCGGGTGAACGGGTCGTAGCGGTAGGTAGTGAAACCCTGCGCCGCCATGATCTCGAGGATGCGCGCGTCGCCGATGCCATAGCGGGCGCCGCTGCCGTTCAGCTCCATGATGACCGAATGCAGGCTCGGTCGGGCCAGGGTGACGGGCGCTCCGCCCAGCACCTGGGTCTCGAAGCCCTCGACATCGATCTTGATCAGGCTGGGGGCCGCGTCCCCCAGCACATCGTCCAGCCGCTCGACCCGGACCTTGATGCCGCCCTCGGCCACGACATGGTTCATGCAATCCTGGTCGGTCGAAAAGCGCAGCCCGCCCGGCTGGTCGGCGAGGCCGATGTTGAGCGCCGTGACGCGAGTGCCGAGGTCGTTGATGCGAAGATTGTCCTGAAGGCGCGCGAATGTCGCCGGCACCGGCTCGAAACTATAGCCGCTCGCCCCGCGCGCCGCACAGGCGAGCACCGTATAGGAGCCGACGTTGGCGCCGACATCGACGAAGCAATCCTCCGGCCCCAGGACATGGAGCAGATAGGCCATGTCGGCCACTTCGTGCAGGCCGCAATAGAGGTTGCCGGTCATGCCCTGGTCGCCGTTCTGGACGATGACGCGCGCGCCGTCGATCCAGGGATGGACGATCTTGGTGCCCAAGAGGCGGCTGCCGACCTGCCATTGCACGAAGCGGCAGAGGGCGGCCAGCGGCTGCCCCCGGTTCAGCGGATGGGCCAGGATATGGCGGAGGGTGGAGACAAGCGACATCGGGCGGTTCCAAAGGTGCTAGCCGGCGCGCCGCCCCGGAGAGGCCGCAAACAGCGCCTTGGTATAGGCATGTTGCGGGCTGGCGAACAACTCTGCCGCGGGGCCTTGTTCGACGATGCGGCCGGCCTGCATGACCGCGACCGTATCGCAGAGGCGTGCCGCCACGCGCAGGTCGTGGGTGATGAACAGGATCGCGAGATCGAGCCGGCGTCTGAGATCGTCGAGCAGATCCAGCACCTGGGCCTGGACCGAGACATCGAGGGCCGAGACCGCCTCGTCGGCAATCAGCAGATCCGGTTCCAGTGCCAGCGCGCGCGCGATGCACAGCCGTTGGCGCTGGCCGCCGGAGAATTGATGGGGCAGGCGGTCGAGCGCCTCCGGATCGAGTCCGACCAGGCCCATCAATTCGCGCGCCTTGGCCAGCGCTGCCGCACCGGTGACGCCGAAATTGGTCGGGCCCTCGGTGATCGACGCACCGACGCTCTGGCGTGGGTTGAGCGAGCGGTACGGGTCCTGGAACACGACCTGGACCCGGCGCCGCAGCGGCCGCAACTGGCGCTCGGGCATGAGGGCGATATCGGTGCCGTCGAGCAGGATGCGGCCGGCGCTGGGCTCGATCAGACGGGCGACGCAGCGGGCGAGCGTCGATTTGCCGGAGCCGGATTCGCCGACCACGCCCAGGATTTCGCCGCGGCGAAGCGAGAAGGCGGCATCGGCTACGGCCGCGACCTGGCGCTGCCGGCGCATGAAGCCGTGGCCGCCGTAGGTCTTGGCCAGAGCCTCGACCGCCAGGATCCGGGCGCCGGCCGGCAGCGGGCGGACCGGTGGCACCGGGTCGGGCACGGCGGCGATCAGCAGCTTGGTATAGTCGTGCGTCGGCGCGTTCAGCACCTGGTCGGCCGGACCCTGCTCGACCAGGCGGCCGGCGCGCATCACCAGCACCCGGTCGGCGATCTCGCGGACCACGCCGAAATCATGGGTGATGAACAACACGCCGGTATTGCGCCGGGCCTTGAGATCGCGCAGCAGCGCCAGGATCTGCGCCTGGGTCGTGACATCGAGCGCCGTCGTCGGCTCGTCGGCGATCAGCAATGCCGGATCGAGCGCCAGCGCCATGGCGATCATGACGCGCTGGCGCTGGCCGCCCGACAGCTGATGCGGATAGGCCTGGGCGAGGCTGGCCGGATCGGGCAGCCTTACGTCGTCCATCAGGCGGTGGACCCGCTCCAGGATCTCGGTGGCCGAAAGCGTGCCCGCGTGCCAGCGCAGCACCTCGGCGATCTGGGCGCCGACGGTTGCGACCGGATTGAGCGCCGTCATCGGCTCCTGAAAGATCATCGCCATCCGGCTGCCCCGCAGGCTCCGCAGGCGCGCCGGTTTGGCGCCGACCAGTTCCTCGCCTTCGAGCCGGATCGAGGAGCCCGGGGCCGGTTGCAGCAGACGGTGCGGGCTCAGGCCCATGATCGAAAAGGCGGTGAGCGATTTGCCGGAGCCGGATTCACCGACCAGGCAGACCGTCTCGCCCGGCGCCACGGACAGCGACAGATCCTCGACCGCGAACACCCGGTCGGCGCCGGGCGGCAACCGGATATGAAGTCGATCGATCTCCAGCACGGCGCTCATCGGAAACTGCGCACCGACTTGGCGAGGCGCGGGTCGAGCAGGTCGCGCAGGCCATCGCCCAGCAGATTGACCGCGAGCACGGTCGCGGCCAGGCACAGGCCGGGGAACAGGATGATCCAGGGTGCTATCTGGAAATAGGCGCGGCCCTCCGCCATGGCATTGCCCCAGCTCGGGATCTCGGTCGGAATGCCGGCGCCGAGGAAACTCAGGATCGCCTCGGTCAGGATCGCCGAGGCCGCGACATAGGTGCCCTGGACCACCAGCGGCGCCAGCGTGTTGGGCAGCACATGGCGCCAAAGCAGGCGGGGCAGGCGGGTGCCCATGCCCATGGCCGCCTCGACATAGGGCTCCTCGCGCACGCTCAGGACCACGCTCCGCACCAGGCGGGCGACGCGCGGGATCTCGGGAATGACGATGGCGACCGCAACCGTGATCAGGCTGGCGCCGTTCAGCGACACCATGGCGATGGCGAGCAGGATGGCGGGGATCGCCATGATGCCGTCCATCACCCGCATCACCGGTCCGTCGAGCCAGCGCACGAAACCGGCGCCGAGCCCGATCGCGAGGCCGAGCAGCACGGCCACGACCGAGACCATGGCGCCGATCGCCAGCGAGACGCGCGCGCCATAGATCACGCGGCTCCACAGGTCGCGGCCGAAACCGTCGGTGCCGAACCAATGGTCGGCGGTCGGCGGCTTCAGGCGCAGGCGCGGGGTCAGCTGCACCGGATCGACGGTATGCAGCAGCGGGGCGGCGAGGGCGGCGAGGGCGAGCGCCAGCAGCACCAGCGCGCCGAACAGCACCGACGGGTTGCGCAGGAGCCTCAATAGCGGATCCTCGGGTCGAGCAGCACATAGGCGAGGTCGACCGCCAGATTGACCAGCACATAGACGCCGGAGAACACCAGGATGATGCCCTGGATGACCGGATAGTCGCGCGCCAGCACCGCATCGACGGTGAGCCGGCCGAGGCCCGGCAGGTTGAACACGCTCTCCGTCACCACGACGCCGCCGATCAGCAGGGCGACACCAATGCCGATGACCGAGACGATCGGCACGGCGGCATTGGCGAGCGCATGGCGCATCAGCACGGCCCGCTCCGGCACGCCCTTGGCGCGTGCGGTGCGGATATAATCCTCGCCCAATACCTCCAGCACGCTCGCCCGGGTGATGCGGGCGATCAGCGCGATATAGATGACACTCAAGGTCAGGGTCGGCAGCACCAGGTGCGCCAGGAACGGCCCGATGCCATCCGTGAGCGGCGTGAAGCCCTGGACCGGTAGCCAGCGCAGCCGGATCGCAAAGCCCAGGATCCACAGATAGCCGAGCACGAACACCGGCATGGAAAATCCCACGACCGCGAGCGTCATGACCGCGCGATCGACGATCGTGCCGTGTTTCCAGGCGGCCAGCACGCCCAGCGGCACCGCCACGACGATCGCGAACAGGATGGTGGTGATGCTGAGCGCGATCGTCGGTGCCATCCGGTCGGCGATCAGGTGTGCCACACCCTGGTTCGAGATGATCGAGGTGCCGAGATCGCCGTGCAGCAATTGCCAGAACCAGCGGACCAGCTGGACCGCCATCGGCTGATCCAGGCCCAGGCGGGCGCGGATCGCCGCGATGGTTGCCGGCGTCGCGGCATCGCCGGCCAGGATGGCGGCCGGGTCGCCGGCGCTGAAGCGCAACAGCAAGAACACGATGGTGGCGACGATCGCCATCACCGGGATCGTCGCCAGCAACCGCTGCAGCAGGAAACGCGACAAGAGCTCAGGCGACCTTCTTGTCGACGTTCCAGAACACCGGCGCGGGGCCGGTCAGAAAGCCCGAGACCGTGTCGCGATAGGCGAAGGGCATGGTGTATTGCCCGGTCGGCACATAGGTCACGACCTCGTAGGCGCGCTTTTGAACGTCTTCGGCGATCAGCTTCTGTTTGGCTGGGTCGGTCTCGCGCGCGAAATCGTCGCGCAGCTTTTCGATGGTCGGATCATCGACCCAGCCGAACCAGCCGGCGCTCTTGCCGCGGCCGTTGACGCCCAGGTTGGTGACCGGGTTCAGCATGTCGGCGGCGGCCCAGGTGGTGTGGAAGATGTTCCAGCCGCCCTCGGCGACGGGCGCCTGCTTCGCGCGCCGTCCGACCAGCGCCTGCCAATCCATCGACTGCAGATCGACGTTCATGCCGATGTTCCGGAGCGCCTGAGCGGTGACCGGGCCCAGCGAGGCGACGATGGCAAGGTCGGTCGGCTGCATGATCACGACCGGCGTGCCGTCATAGCCGCCGTCCTTCAGCAGCTGCTTCGCCAGCGCCAGGTCGGGCTTGGGCGGAAAGCCGGCCTCGGTCGCGAACGGCGTCTTGGCGATGAACATGGCGCCGGTGAGCGTGCTGTAATCGGGATTGCCGATCTGGGCATCGGCCCAGTCCTGCTGGTTGACGGCATGCAGCACGGCCTGGCGGATCTTGACGTTGTCGAACGGCTTCAGCAGCCAGTTCATCCGGCACATGCCGACGAAGCCCAGGGGGTTGTAATCCTTGACCACGACCTTGTCGGTCGATTTCAGGATCGGCAGCAGGTCGTGCGGCGGCTGTTCGATGAAATCGATCTCATTGTTGGCGAGCGCGTTCACCGCGGTCTGATAGTCGGTGATGTTGATCCATTCGACCCGGTCGAGCTTCACCACCTTGCCGCCGGCCAGCGACGAGGCGGGCTCGCTGCGCGGCACATAATCGGGGTTCTTCTCATAGACGACCTTGCTGCCCGGCTGGAACTCCGCCTTGACGAAGCGGAACGGGCCGGAGCCGATCTCCTCCGGCACGTTCTGGTCGGCCGGCGTCGCCGCGATGCGCGCCGGCATGATGAAGGGCACGTTGGAGGAGGGCTTGCCGAGCGAGGACAGCACCAGGCCATAGGGCTCCTTCAGCACCAGCTTGAAGCTCTTGCCGTCGACCGGGGTCATCGACGCCGTGAAATCCATCAGCTTCTGGCCCATGCCGTCGCGCTTGCCCCAGCGCTGCAGCGACGCAATGCAATCGGCCGGGGTCACGGGCGCGCCGTCGTGAAATTTGAGGCCGGGCCGGAGCGTGAACGTATAGGTCAGCTTGTCGGGCGACAGCTCCCAATGATCGACCATCTGCGGCTGGACCTGCAGCTTCTCGTCGACCGCGAACAGCGTGTCGTAGATCATGTAGCCGTGGTTGCGCGCGATATAGGCGGTCGTGATGATCGGATCGGTGATGCGCAGGCCCGAATGCATGACGCAACGGAGCACCTTGGGCCCGGCGGCCTGGGCGCTGAGCGGAAGCGATGCGGCAAGTGCCGCGGCCCCGCCCAGTTTCCCGAAATCACGACGCGTCAGAACGCTCATGTCCGCTTCCCCTTTTGGTCGAATGGCCCCGCTAACACTCTAGGATGCAGCAAGCTTTGGGCCAAGCCCCCCGCGCGTCCCGCGCATGACGCATGGCCGCCTTCCACCGCTAGGCAGGCGGCCAGGTTCGCGGCATGATGCCGGCCGCAAAGAATGGGGCGTTTGATGTCGACGGAAGCACCGAAGCAGTATGATTTTGCCGCCACGGAAAAGAAGTGGCGCGAGGCCTGGTTGGCGTCCGGCACCTATGCGTGGGATCCGTCGGTGCCGCGTGACCAGAGCTACGTCATCGACACGCCGCCGCCGACCGTCTCCGGCGTGCTCCATATCGGCCATGTCTACAGCTACACGCAGACAGACCTGATCGCGCGCTTCCAGCGCATGAGCGGCAAGAATGTGTTCTATCCGATCGGCTTCGACGACAATGGCTTGCCGACCGAGCGCCTGGTCGAAAAGCGCCGCAACATCCGCGCGACCGACATGAGTCTCGAGGAATTTATTCGCATCTGCCACGAAGAAGTGCAGGAAGCCGAACAGGATTTCCGCAACCTGTTCCGCGAGATCGGTCTGTCGGTCGATTGGACGCTCGAATACCAGACGATCAGCCCGTCCTCGCGCCGCATCTCGCAGATGTCGGTGCTCGACATGTTCGGTCAGGACCATCTCTATCGCCAGATGCAGCCGACGCTGTGGGACCCGGTCGACCGCACCGCGATCGCCCAGGCCGAGGTGGTCGAAAAGGAAAGCCCCGGCACCATGTGGCAGGTCGCATTCGACCTGGCGAACGGCGGCACGCTTGAAATCGCGACGACCCGGCCGGAACTGATGGCGGCCTGCGTCGCGCTCATGATCCATCCGGACCATCCGCGCGCGCAGGAACTGGTCGGCCAGACCGTGGTGACGCCGCTGTTCCGGGTCGAGGTGCCGGTGGTGGCCGACGAGCGCGTCGACCCCGAAAAAGGCACCGGCATGGTCATGTGCTGCACGTTCGGTGATCAGACCGATATCGAATGGTGGCGCGAACATAAGCTGCCGCTGCGCGTGATCCTGACCAAGGAAGGCCGCATCGACGACCTCACGGGCATCGGCGGCGCCGGCTGGCCCAGCCAGGACGCGGCGGCGGCCAAGGTGGCGGCCGACCAGCTGACTGGCCTCAAGGTCAATGCGGCGCGCGAGAAGATGGTCGAGCTGCTCAACGCCGACAATCGCATCGTGGGATCGACTGCGGTCACCCGCATGGTCCCGGCGGCCGAACGCTCCGGCGCGCCGCTCGAGATCCTGGTGACGCCGCAATGGTTCGTGCGCGTGCTCGATAAAAAGGCGGCGCTGATCGAGAAGGGCCGGCAGATCGCCTGGCATCCGGACTATATGCGGACCCGCTTCGAGATCTGGACCGAGAATCTGAAATGGGACTGGTGCATCAGCCGGCAGCGCTATTTCGGCGTGCCGTTCCCGTTCTGGTATTCCAAGCGTGCCGGCGAGGAGGGCAAGATCCTGGCCGCTCACCCGGACGACCTGCCGGTCAATCCGCTGACCGACCTGCCGCGCGGCTATGCGAAGGACGAGGTCGAGCCCGATCCGGACGTGATGGACACCTGGGCCACCAGCTCGGTCTCGCCGCAGATCAACGCCGGCGCCTTGGCCGAACGCTATGCAACCGACAAGGACCGCTACGAGAAGCTGTTCCCGGCCGACTTGCGCCCGCAGGCGCATGAGATCATCCGGACCTGGGCCTTCTACACGATCGTGAAGTCGCATCTGCACGAGGGCAAGGCGCCCTGGAGCGACATGGCGATCAGCGGCTGGTGCCTGGCCCAGGACCGCACCAAGATGTCGAAGTCCAAGAACAACAACATCGATCCGCGCGAGCTGATGGGCAAATACGGCGCCGACGTGGTGCGCTATTGGACCAGCACCTCGAAGCTCGGCCTGGACACGGCCTATTCGGAAGACGTGCTCAAGGTCGGCAAGCGCCTGCAGACCAAGCTGTGGAATGCCGCCCGCTTTCTGATGCTGCAGCTGGACGGCTTCGACGGCACGCCCACGACGCCGGCGGCCGATGTCGCCCAAGGGCTGATCGTCGAGCCGTTCGACAAATGGGTGCTGAGCCGCCTCGGCCGCACGATCGAGCGGGCGACCGGCCAGTTCGAGGCCTATGACTATTCCGACGCGGTCGAGACGATCGAGCGTTTCTTCTGGAACGACCTCTGCGACAATTACCTGGAGCTGGTGAAGGCCCGCTCCTATGGCGAAAGCGGTTCGGCCGCGGGCAAGATCTCGGCGCATTACACGCTGTGGCATTGCCTGGAGACGGTGCTGCGTCTGCTGGCGCCGGTCATGCCGCACCTGACCGAGGAACTGTACGAGCAGCATTTTCCGGCGCGTGCCAAGGCCTTGGGCTCGGTCCATGCCCGGGGATCCTGGCCGAAGGTGTCCGATCAGGCGATCGACGAGGCGGCCGAGACGCTGGGCGCCGCCGGCGTCGGCATCCTCGGCGCCGTGCGCAAGCTGAAGAGCGAGCGCAAGGTCTCGATCAAGACGCCGGTGACCAGGCTGGTGGTGTCGCCGGCCGGCGGTGCCGTCGCCGGCATCGAGCGCATCTTCGCCGATCTGGCCCCGACCGTGTCGGCCGCCGGCATCGACCAAGCGGCGTCGCTCACGGGCGAAACGGTCGCGACCGAGGATGGGGCGTTCAATCTGGTGATCGAGCTGGCGGCCGCCGGAATTTAACCGTCATTCCCGCGCAGGCGGGAATCCAGAGTGGCAAAGATCCCTCGCTTGCCCCGGATTCCCGCCGACGCGGGAATGACGATGGGGTTTTAGTACACCGGCTTGCGCTTCTCCGCGAACGCCTTCAGCCCCTCGGCCAGTTCCTCCGACCGCGTGCTCGCGCGGTAGGCCGCCTGGGCTGCGTCCCGGTCGAGCGTGCCGTGGGCGATGGCGTTCAGGCTGTGCTTCATGCCGCGGACGGCGTCCGGGGCGTTGGCGGCCAGGATGTCGGCGATCTCATCGACCTTGGCGGCAAACAGGGCAGGCTCCGTCAGGTAATCCAGATAGCCCATCGCCAGCAGTGCCGCCGCCTCGACCGGCTCGGCCAGCAGGAACAGCCGTTTGGCGGCGCCCAGGCCCAGGCGCGTCACGGCGCGTTCGAGCCCGCTCGGGTAATATTGGATGCCGAGCCGCCCGGCCGGCATGACCAGCTTCATGCCGGCGACGCCGATGCGGAAGTCGCAGGCGAGCGCCAGATCGGTGGCCCCGCCATAAACGCTGCCCTGCAGCGCCGCCACCGTCGGCCGCGGGAAATGCTCCAGCCGATCCACCACCTGGTCGAAACCGACCCCACCGGCGCCGGCCGCCAGCGCCTTCAGGTCGAAGCCGGAACAGAAGCTCGGCCCCGTGCCGGTCAGCACCAGGACGCGTAGGTCGGGACGGCCAGCCAGATCCTCCAGCAGCGCCATCAGCGTGTCGAGATCGGCGGGCTCCAGCCGGTTGTGCTGGGTCGGACGATTGAGCCGGATGGTCGCGCGCGGGCCGTCCAGGGTGAGGACCGGTCCGCTCGGCTCCGCCATCAGTTGACCTTGAACTCTTGCGGTTCGGCGGCGCGGTACCCTTCGCGCGCCGGGTAACGGACCTCGATCCGGCGGCGCGCGTTCTCGACATCCTCGCCATAGACCAGATAGCGGCGGCCATGGATCCAGTCGCCGTCCGTCGCCGTGGCACCCTCCAGGCGCACGGGCACCAGCCAGGGCCGATGGCTGAGCTGGATGATCTGGTCCAGCACATAGATCAGGCTCGGGATCCGGTTGCGCGCATCGCTCAGGCGCTGGCGCCGTTCCTCGACCGCGCCGGTCTGCTCAGACAGCTGCCGCTCCAGATCGGCGATGATCTTCTCGCTCTGGGCGATGGCGTTTTCGCTGATGATGGCTTCGTTATGGGCGAGGGCGAATTGCTGGGCCAGGATCTCCGCCGTTTCCGGCACGGAGCGCAGCCGCGTCCGCATATTGGCGATCATGACCAGCAGGACCGTGATCGCGATCGTGGTGAAGACGATCAGCGATCCGAAGGAGCTGCCCTGAACGACATCTTCCATGGGCTGGGTCCTCCTATACAGAATCGACGCGTTCGGCCGGCCGGACGGTGAAGCCGTCGGCGGACGGAAACCGGGCCAGCGCCGTCGCCATCGCGGTCTGGGCGTTCCGGCTGCGGCAGCGCAGCAGGCGCGGACGCGCCCACAGGTCGCGTTCGGGCCCCTTGACGTCGCCCGGCTCCGACCGGCGCACGCGCGAGACGATGAATTCGAACAGGGGCACCGTGGTGTCGCTGCCGCCCAGTTCGAACACCAGCGTATAGACCATCTGCGGCATGGCCTTCAGCTGCATATCCAGCTTCGAGATCTCGCTTGCGGCATCGTCGATCTTGTTTCTCAGCACCTGCCTGCGCTGCTCGAGTTCGGCCGCGCGGACCTTCGCTTCGGTACGGGCCTTGCGGGCCTCGGTGACGGCCTTGCGGGAATCGGTCAGGCCATGCCGGTCCTCGAAGGCACGGATCATCGGGCCTCTGATCGAGAGGCAGATGATGATCCCAATCAGCGCGAGGGTCAGGATGGCGATCAGCAGGATCGACATGCGTAGGATGTGCTCGTTTATGCGGTTGTCGCGTTATCTCATGAACCAGCCATGGAGCCGGCGTCAATGGTATGAAACATGACATCTGAACATGAGGTGGAGTTTGTGACGTCGCCGTCGCCTTTGACCCTCGCCACCGAGGGTATCCGGCTCAGAGTCCGGGTCAAACCCGGCTCATCGCGTCAGGCGGTTTTGGGGCGGACGGTACTGGCCGGCGGCGAGGCGGCCGTATCGATCGCCGTATCGGCACCGCCGGAGGACGGCAAGGCCAATGCCGCGGTGGCGGCCCTGCTGTCGAAGGCTTGGGGCGTGCCCAAAACCAGCATCCGCGTCCGTGTCGGCGCCAGCGGTCGCAGCAAGATTCTGGAGATCGACGGCGATCCGGCAATCCTCGGGCGGCGCCTGCTTTTATGGCTGGAATCCTTGGCGGAGGTCTGAGCCCGAGCCTCGTCGCAGCCGCTCGCGGCCGGTCACTTCAGCGTGAGACCCCTGGTTTCCTCTCGCTTTTGGACAATCTACGGCACAGCTTAATCGCATCCGGCGCTGGGAGACCGATCATGATCCATGACTGCAGAGGACTAGAGGTCACGGCGGCGAGCCCGGCGGCGGTCATGGCGTTCGATCGGGCGATCGAGGCGGTGCTGGGCCACCGCGCCGACGCCGGCGCTGCGATCCAGGCGACATTCGATGCCGATGCCGACATGGCGCTGTGCTGGATTTTGCGCGGTGCCGCCCATCTGTTGCTGGCCAAGCAAGAATCCGTACCCGTCGCGGCAGAAGCTTTGGTCCGGGCCGAACGTAGCCTGGCCGAGCGCGGCGGCACGGCGCGGGAGCAGTTGTTGACGGGTGCGCTGCGCGCTTGGGTCGCCGGCAACATGCGCCAGGCGACCGACCGGATCGACGAGGCGCTGGGGCTCAATCCGCTCGACGGCTTCGCGCTCAAGCTGGGCCACGGCCTCAAATTCATGCTGGGCGATCTGGTCGGCATGCGGCGCAGCCTGGACCGGGTGCTGCCCCATTGGCGCGCCGACGTGCCCGGTTCCGGCTATGTGCTGGGCTGCCACGCCTTCGTGCTCGAGGAGTCCGGCGATCTGATCCAGGCCGAACGGGTCGGCCGCGAGGCGCTGGAGCGGGCGCCGCGCGACGTCTGGGGCGCCCATGCGGTCGCCCATGTGTTCGAGATGCAGGGTCGTGCCGCGGACGGCATCGTTTGGCTCGCCTCGCAGTCGGGCCAGCTGCCGGAGGTCAATAATTTCGCCTATCACATGCATTGGCATCGGGCGCTGTTCCATCTGGCGCTGGGCGAGATCGATCCGGTGCTCGAACTCTACGACGGGTCGATCCGCGCGAACCGGACCGATGATTTCCGCGATCTCGCCAATGCGGTCTCACTGCTGTGGCGGCTCGAGGCGCAGGGCGTCGATGTCGGTCGGCGCTGGGACGAGCTCGCCGATCTGTCGGCCGCGCGCGGGGCCGATCCGTCGCTGGCCTTTTCGCTGGCCCATCGGGCATTCGCCCTGGTCTCGGCCCGGCGGCTCGACGTGCTGGCGCGCCTGATCGGCGAGCTGGACGCCTGGGTCGTCGACAATGCCACCTGTCAGGCCGGCGTGCTGAGGGTGATCGGGCTGCCGTTGTTGCGCGCCATTCTGGCCGAGGCGTCTGGACATCCGGACCAGGCCGTCGATATCCTGTTTCCGATCCGTCATCGGCTGCAGAGCCTGGGCGGCAGCCACGCCCAGCGCGACCTGTTCCATTGGTTCCTGACCGATGCGGCGATCGCGGCCGGGCGCCGGGTGGAGGCATTCGAGCTGTTGGCAGACCGAACCGACCGTCACGCCATCACGGACTGGGCAGCCGATCGGCTGACCGGCCTGACCCAGATCGCAGCGTGATCCGACGCGGCGCGTGGGTCGCCGCCCTGCTTTCGGCGGCGGTCGGCTTGACCCGGCCCGCCGCCGCCCATCCCGCCGATGACGCCGATGCCTGGCCCAGCCTGAATTCCGGTGGGCTGGAGCGGCATTATCTGTTGCATCTGCCGCCGGGTCTGAATGCCGCGGCCGGACCGGTGCCGCTCGTGATCGTGCTGCACGGCGCCGCGGGCGATGCCCGCTCGACCGCCGACATGACCGGCTTCAGCCCGCTTGCCGACGCGGCGCGGTTCATCGTCGTCTATCCGGAGGGGACCAGCATCGGCGTCGATCCGGTGCGGCAGACCTGGAACGCGGGGTTCTGCTGCGGCGCCGCCGTGCGCAACCATGTCGACGACCTGGCGTTCCTGAATGCGCTGATCGACCGCCTGTCCACGGACTATCCCATCGATCCGCACCGGATCTACATGACCGGCCTGTCGAACGGCGCCATGTTGTCCTATCGCTTTGCCGCCCAATATCCGGGCCGGATCGCCGCGATCGCGCCGGTCGCCGGCACCATCGGCGGTACGGCCGGGACCGACCAGCCGTCGATCGCGATCGCCCGGCCCGACCGTCCGGTGCCGGTGCTGATCATCCACGGCATGATGGACGGCTATGTGCTCTATCGCGGCGGCGTCTCGCCCAACGTGGGCACGCCTGGCCGTTTCAACGTCTCGGTCGATGACGCTGTGCGCTTCTGGACTGCGGCCGATGGCTGTGCCGATCGTCCGGCGCCGAGCCCGGTCGCCGGCGGCCGCGTCATCGTCGAGGAATTCGCCCATTGCCGCGGCCGGGCCGAGGTTCGCCTGGTAGCGTTGACCCAGGGGCCGCACGAATGGCCGCTGGCGATCGCCCAGACGAACGGCGTCGAGGAATCGACGGCGATGGTGATCTGGAGCTTTTTCCAGGAACACCGGCGCTAACGTCACGCCGGCAATGTCACCGTCACGCGCAGGCCGCCCTCCGGTCGGTTGGCGAGCGTGATGTCGCCGCCATGGCCGCGGATGATGGTGCGCGCGACCGACAGCCCAAGGCCGACGCCGCCGGTGTCGCGGTTGCGCGAGCCCTCCAGACGGAAGAACGGCTGAAACACCTGCTCAGCCATCTCCGTCGCGATGCCGGGGCCGTCGTCGTCGATCAGAATGGTGACCAGATCGCCGGTGCGTGCCAGCGACAGGCGCGCGACACCACCATATTTGACCGCATTCTCGGCCAGATTGGCGAGCGCCCGGCGCAGGCCGCCGGGGCTGCAGGACACGATGACCGGCGCCTCCGGCTCGTAATGCACCGGATAGCCGCCGTCGCACAGGTCGCTCGCCAGCTGATCCAGCAGCTGGTCGAGATCCTGCGGCGAGCGCGGTTCGCGCACGGCATCGTCACGGGCGAAGGCGAGGGTGGCGGCGATCATCGCCTCCATCTCGGCGATGTCGCCCAGCATCTTGGTGCGCTGGGCGTCGTCGTCGACGAATTCGGCGCGCAGCCTGAGCCGGGTCAGCGGCGTGCGCAGATCATGGGAAATGGCGGCCAGCATCTGGGTCCGGTCGTTGACGAAGCGCCGGAGGCGCTCCTGCATGCGGTTGAACGCCTTCGCCGCCAGACGCACCTCGCGCGGGCCGCTTTCCGGCAGCAGCGGCGCATCGACCGAGCGGCCGACCGCATCGGCTGCGGCCGAGAATTGGCTGAGATTGCGCGCGGCAGTGCGGGCGAACCACAAGGAACACAGGATGATGACCAGGCCGACGCCGCCGAAACGGGTCAGCAGCCGGATCCAGGCGAAGGAAGGCGGCAGTCCGTGCAGCGTGACTTCGGCCCAGCAGCCGTTGGTCAGCTGCACGCCGATGTGGCCGTAGGTTTCCAGCCCATGGCCGCCATTGCGGTAGGCACGCATGTCTTCGCCGGGTCCGAATCCCGGCCCGTCGCCCGGACCATGGGCGCCGCCAGGTTCGCCCGGAGGGCCGCCAGGACCACCGGGTCCTCCGGGACCATGGTCGCCGTCGGGTGGCGGCCCGGGCGGTTCATGACCCGGTGGCTCGTCGTACCCGTCCGGCGGCGGATGATCGTCGCCATGGTACGGACCGCGGCCGCTGAGGATGACGACCGCATGTTCGGTCGGCAGATAGTCGGCCAGATGGAGCTTCAGATAGAGCGACAGCTCGTTGGGCGTCGGGCGGACCGGACGGGTGTCGCGGGCGCTCAGGCGCGAGGACAGGCCGGGCGAGAGCGCATCGGACGGCATCGTCGTTTGCCGCACGATATAGGTCATGAACTCGTTGGATTGCTTCGGGCCGGCAGCGACGCACTCCTCGTTCGAGACGGCGTCGAGCTGCTTGATCACGCCCGCGACCCGCTCCGGCAGCCGCTGGACGCCCAGGTCGAATGCTTCGACTTCCAGATTGAACAGGCCGAACGCCACCGCCTGCACCAGCACCAGATTGACCACCAGGATCAGCGCCACGCGGGCGAACAGGCTGTTGAAGTAGAAGCGCGGCAGGCGCATCAATCCTGGCCGATGACCTGGACGGATGGCGTGAACATGTAGCCGCCGCTGCGCACGGTCTTGATCAGCTGCGGGTCCTTCGGATTGAGTTCGATCTTGCGTCGGAGCCGCATGACCTGGATGTCGACGCTGCGATCATACAGCACGGCGGCACGGCCGCGCGCCAGATCCAGCAGCTGGTCGCGCGTCAGCACGCGCTGCGGCCGTTCGGCGAAGGCCTGCAGCAGGTCGAACTCGCCGCTCGACAGAATGACGATCTCGCCCTCGCTGTTCTTCAGTTCGCGTTTGGCGATGTCGAGCCGCCAGCCCTCGAAATTCAGCACGCGTCCGGCGCTGCCGGCCTCGACCACCGGGGCGGGCAGGGCGCCCACCCGACGCAGCACGGCGCGCACGCGGGCCAAGAGTTCGCGCGGATTGAACGGCTTCGCCAGATAATCGTCGGCGCCCATCTCCAGGCCCAGGATCCGGTCGATCTCTTCGCCCATTGCCGTCAACATGATGACCGGGATCGAACCCTGGGCCCTGAGCTTGCGGCAGAGGCTGAGCCCGTCTTCGCCCGGCAGCATCAGATCGAGGATGACGAGGTCGATCCGCGATACTTCGAGTGTCCGCAGCATCTCGGCACCGTCGCGGGCGGTCGATACGCGGAGCGAATGGCGGGACAGGAATTGCGAGACGAGCGAACAGATCTCGCGGTCGTCATCGACGACCAGGATGTGAGGGGTACGTTCCATGGCAGCGGACCGTAGCATAGGATACCGCATCGCTGTCGCGAACCATCGGGTAACGGCCGGTGACCTCGGCCTGAAAATGAAACCGATTGTTACAAAAAGCTCCGTCTTCGTCATGCTGGCGATATCAGAAACGGTTAAAACCTGAGCACAAGCCCGCCGGCATCGGGCATCTGGAGGTTTAAATGACATCGAACAGAAAATTGGGTGGCCGCGCGTTGAAAGTGGCGATCGCGGCGACCCTCGCGGTCGGCCTCGGTCTGGGCGCCCGGGCCTATGCGCAGCAGCATCCCGGCATGATGGGGCATCATGGCGACCCGGCCGCCCGTTTCGCCGAGATGTGCGACACGATGGAAGCGCATCAGGCCGGCATGCTCGCCTTCGCCGAGGTGCGCCTCGCCATTACCGACGCCCAGAAGCCGGCCTGGACCAAGTTCGCGACGACCGTCAAGGCGTCGTCGGCGCCGATGAAGCAGCTGTGCACCAGCGTGGTCGGCCAGCCGGCGCCCAAGACGCTGCCGGACCATCTGCATCGCATGGAAGCGATGGAAACCGCGCGCCTGGAGCAGCTGCGCCAGATCACGCCCGCGGTCGAAGAGCTCTATGTGGCCTTGACGCCGAAGCAGAAGGAACTGGCCGACAAGATGGTCGAAGGCATGATGCACCATGGCCCCGGGCCGGGCGGCATGCATCATCCGATGCCGGGCCATGACGGTGCGCCCGCCAAGGCGCCGAACTGACCATGGTCTATGTTGTCCGGACGACCGCCGTTCTGGCGGTCGTCTGGTCTGCGATCGCCATCGGCGGCGCGGTCGATCCCTCATTCTTCGCCTGGACCGGCCGCCTCGTCATGGTGGTCGGCGGCGGTCACGCCTGAATAGCGTTCAGATCGCCGGCCGCGTCCGTTCGGCGATCGCTCTGATGTCGATGCCCTGGGGCAGGGTGCCGAAGGCGCCACTCTGGCTCGATGCCAGCCGGGACGCGCAGAAACCGTTCGCCACCGCCGCATCGCCATGGCGGACCAGCAGCGCACCCTGCAGCGCCAGCACCAGCCGTTCGACCAGCCGGCGCGCCTGGCTTTCCTGAAAGCCGTCGCGCGCAACCTCGTCGGTCAAGGCCGTGACATGGGCGTCGAGCCGCCGGTCGGCGCCGCGCGCCGTCTGGATTTCGGCCAGCGCCACATCCAAAGCCTCCGGGGTCTTCGCCAGCGCGCGCAGCACGTCCAGGCACATGACGTTGCCGGAGCCCTCCCAGATCGAATTCAGCGGCAGTTCCCGATAGAGCCGGGCCATGATCGCTTCCTCGACATAGCCGTTGCCGCCCAGCACCTCCATCGCCTCGGCGCCCAGCGCCGGCCCGCGTTTGCAGATCCAGTATTTGGCGGCCGGCGTCAACATGCGGCGGAATGCGGTCTCGGCCGGGTCCTCCTGGGCGTCGTAGGCGCGGGCGAGGCGCAGCACCAGGGCCGTTGCCGCCTCGCTCTCGATCGCGAGGTCGGCCAGGACGTTCGTCATCAGCGGCTGGTCGATCAGCCGCTTCTGGAAGGCGCTGCGGTGGGCCGCATGGTGGCTCGCCTGGGCCACGGCCTGGCGCATCAGTCCGGTCGAGCCCAGCGCGCAATCGAGCCGCGTATAGTTGCCCATCTCGATGATGGTCGGCACGCCGCGGCCTTCCTCGCCGACCAGCCAGGCGGTGGCACCGTGAAACTCGACCTCGCTCGACGCATTGGCCTTGTTGCCGAGCTTGTCCTTCAGCCGCTGGACATGGAGCGCATTGCGGCTGCCGTCGGGCAGGAAGCGCGGCAGGAAAAAGCAACTCAAGCCCCCCGGCGCCTGGGCCAGCACCAGGAACGCATCGCACATGGGGGCGGAGAAGAACCATTTATGGCCGTCGAGCCGGTAGGCATCCCCTGCGGGCGTGGCACGGGTCATGTTGGCGCGCAGGTCGGAACCGCCCTGTTTCTCGGTCATGCCCATGCCCATCAGCACGCCGGTCTTTTCGGGCGCCGGGATCATGCGCTTGTCGTACTGGCGGCTATAGAGTCGCGGCCGCCATTCGGCTGCGATCGCCGGGGCCTTCTTCAAGGCGGGTACCACGCCATAGGTCATGGTGGTCGGGCACTGCACGCCGGCCTCGATCTGCACCATCATGATGACGCCCGCGGCACGCGCGACATGGGCGCCGGGCCTGGGCTCGGCCCAAGGCCGGGTATGCAGCCCCTCGCCGATCGCAAGGCCCATCAGCTCGTGCCAGGCCGGGTGGAACTCGACCTCGTCGATGCGCCGGCCATAGCGGTCGAACAGGCGCGGCACCGGCGGATAGGCATTGGCGAGCCGGCCGGCCTCGATCGTCTCGGCGCTGCCCAGCTTCCGGCCAAATGAACCCAGTTCGTCCATCGCCCAGTCGGCACCCTCGCGCACGACCGCTTCCTTCAAGGCCCGATCGGTGCCGAACAGGTCGTAATCGACGAGCGGCGGCGGCTGGTTCAGCACCTCATGGGTCTCGAACGGGGCAGGCGCCATGGTCATTTGCGGTGTTTCCTCTCCGGATCGTGACCCATGGCCCGTTGACGCGGGCTCTTGCGGGCCGGACAGTGCGGCCAGGCCCAGCATACAGGATGATCATGAGCGCGCACGAGACCCCAACGACGTCGGATCGGGTAGCAGACCAGATCGCCGCAACGCTCCAGGCCTATGGCGGGCAATTCGCCGTCGGCATTCCCGGCAACGACGTGCTGGAGACGATCAGGGCCTGTACCGACCAGGGCATCCGCTTCGTGCTGGCCAAGAGCGAGCCGTCGGCCGCCTTCATCGCCGACGCGATCTGGCAGGTGACCGAACGGCCGGTAGCACTCATCCCGGCGCTCGGGCCCGGGCTCGCCAACGCGGTTTCGGGTCTCGCCGGCGCGCTGATGGAACGGACAGCGCTGCTGGTGCTGACCGGCGAGGTCGCGACCGCCCAGGCGAACATCTATACCCACCAGGTATTCGACCATGTGGCGCTGGCGAAGCCGGTGGTGAAATATGCGGCCGACCTGAATGGCGCGCGTGCTGCCCAGCAGACGGCCAAGGCGCTCGACATCGCGCTGGCCTATCCGGCCGGCCCGGCGATGCTGAACATCCCGGCCGACATCAACCGACAGGCGGCCAAGCCGGCCGTGATTCCCCATCCGCCGAAGCGTCCGCGGGTCGGCCTTGCCGCCGACGAGGCGGAGCGTCTGTTGGCATTGATCGAGCAGGCGGCCCGTCCGCTGGCGCTGATCGGTCGCGGCGCGCTGATCGGCGGCGCCCCCGCCGGCGTCGAAAGCTTCATCGAAGCCCACAAGCTGCCGTTCTTCGCCTCGTACAAGGCGAAGGGCACCGTTTCCGACAAGCATCCGCTGTCGCTGGGGGCGATCGGTCTCAGCCCGATCGTCGACGCGGTCAATCTTCGCGAAGTCGAGGCGGCCGATCTGCTGATCCTGATCGGCTTCGACCCGATCGAGTTGCGCGACGCCTGGCTCGACGCTTGGGCTCCCGCCCGGGCTGTCATCTCGCTGGATTGGGGCCCGCTCGATCACCGGGTGTTTCCGGTCGGCGAAGAAGCGTTCGGCGACCTGCCGACATTGCTGGCGCAATTGGCGCCGACCTTGCCCGAGACCAAGCCGGGCGTGATCGAGGCGGTGGCGGCCCATCGGGCCGAGGTGGCGGAGATCATCCGCCCGCGCGACCCCGCCGGTGCCATCAGCCCGGCCGGCCTGTTCAAGGCGGTCAGCGACCGGATCCGGACCGACTGGCTGTTGACCGTCGATGTCGGCGCCCATCGCATCCTGGCCAGCCATGTCGTCGACTGCATCGTGCCCGGGCAGATGCTGCAGTCGAACGGGCTCTGCTGCATGGGCTACGCGGTGCCGGCGGCGATCGGCGCGCAATTGGCCCAGCCGGACAAGGTGGTGGTGGCGCTGGTCGGCGACGGCTGCATGCTGATGAGCCTGGGCGATCTGGCACTCGCTGCCGAACTCGATCTGCCGCTCGTCGTCATCGTGTTGAACGACGATGCCTTGAGCCTGATCAAGCTCAAGCAATCCAAGATGCAGATGGCCCCGCAGGCGGTCGATTTCCGCTCGCCGCGCTTTGCGGAGATCGCCCGCGGCATGGGCGGCGCCGGCGTGCGGGTCGACAGCCTCGCGGCCTTCACGCAAGCGTTCGAGCAGGCGGTCGCCAGCCGCCGCTTCACGGTGATCGATGCGGTGGTCGATCCGACGGAATATCTGGAACAGATGTAAATTTTGTCGGCGCGGTGCGACGAGCCCACGCTTCCGCCGCGCCCGCTTCTGGGGCATGCTCCGCCGCAACCACGAATAGGGAGAGGGTGCCAGAATGGCCGACATGCGGCAGAGAACCGGTGGCGAGATTCTCGTCGATCAGCTCAAGATCCACGGGGTCGATCTGGCGTTCGGCGTGCCCGGCGAAAGCTATCTGGCCGTGCTCGACGCGCTGCATGACGCCCAGGACCAGATCAAGTTCGTCATCTGCCGCCATGAGGCCGGTGCCGCCAACATGGCCGAGGCCTATGGCAAGCTGACCGGCAAGCCCGGCATCTGCATGGTGACGCGGGGGCCCGGTGCCTCCCACGCGGCGATCGGCCTGCATACGGCCTTCCAGGATTCCTCGCCCATGATCCTGCTGATCGGGCAGGTCGGCCGCGACATGCGCGAGCGCGAGGCGTTCCAGGAGGTCGATTATCGCCGCATGTTCGGCCAGATGGCGAAATGGGTCGCCGAGATCGACGATGCCGAGCGGATTCCGGAATTCCTGAACCATGCCTTCGCGCTCGCGACCTCCGGCCGGCCGGGTCCGGTCGTGCTGGCGCTGCCCGAGGATATGCTGACCTCGTTCGCGACGGTCGGCGATGCCAAGCCCTATAAGCCGGTTCAGGCCTATCCGAGCCCGGCCGACATGGCGGAATTCCGCGATCGGCTGGCCAAGGCGGAGCGGCCGCTGCTGATCGTCGGCGGCGGCACGTGGAACGCTGAGGCCAAGCGCGATATCGAGGCGTTCGCGACCGCCTGGAAGCTGCCGACCGCGGTCAGCTTCCGCTGCCAAGACTATGTCGACAACACTCTGCCGATCTATGCAGGCGACGTCGGCATCGGCATCAATGCCAAGCTTGCCGACCGGGTTCGCAATGCGGATCTGCTCATTGCCTGCGGCCCGCGCCTGGGTGAGATGACGACCTCCGGCTATACGCTGATCGACGTTCCGGTACCGAAACAAACGCTCGTCCATATCCACCCGGGGGCGGAGGAGTTGAACCGGGTCTATCAGCCGGCGCTGGCGATCAATGCCGGTCTCGCCAATTTCGCCGCAGCCGCCGCACAACTGGCGCCACCCGCGACGATCCCGTGGGGCGATGCCGCGGCCGCCGCGCATGAGGACTATCTCGCCAACCAGAAATCGCCGCCGCCGCCGGGCCCGCTCGACATGGTCGCGGTCGTCGAGCATCTGCGCGAGGTCCTGCCGGCGGATGCGATCCTGACCAACGGCGCCGGCAACTACACCGTCTGGTTCCACCGCTTCTATCGCTTCTCGAAATGGCGCACCCAGCTGGCGCCGACCAGCGGCGCCATGGGCTACGGCGTGCCGTCGGCGGTCGCAGCAGCCATCCTGCATCCGGACCGGGTTGTGCTGTCGCTGAACGGCGACGGCTGTTTCCTGATGAACGGGCAGGAGATCGCGACCGCCATGCAGTATGGCGCGAAGCCGATCTTCCTGGTCATCAACAACGGCATGTACGGCACGATTCGCATGCATCAGGAGCGCAATTATCCGGCCCGCGTTTCGGGTACCGAGCTGCACAACCCGGATTTCGCCGCCTATGCCCGTTCGTTCGGCGCCTATGGCGAGATCGTGACCACGACCGAGGAGTTCGGGCCTGCCTTTGACCGCGCCTTGAAGGCCGGGCGCGCGGCCTTGCTGGAATTGCGGCTCGACCCGGAAGCTTTGACGCCGCGCCAGAGTCTGAGCCAAATCCGCGCCGCGGCGATCGCCGCCCGCGCCAAACATTGATCGAGCGGCCGGTCGGATGTCGGGTCGCTTGACCCCGCACCCGGCCGGCTTGAAGCTGTCGGCAAATCAGCGTCCAAGGACGGGCATACCCAGATGAATTTCAAGACGATCACCGCGGCATTCCTTGCAGTCGGCCTCGCCGGCTGTTCCTCCTTCGGCGGCAGTTCGGCCAGCCCGCCGGCCGCCGGCGCCAGCCCGGCCGTTGCCGCCGTCGCGGTCAAGACGACCCCGGTCGTGTTCAACCAGCCGACCGCCAAGGTCGCGATCGCACCGGTGACGATCAAGCTGCCCGAGCGCCGCGGCCTCGGCACCTATACGCGCAACGTCGATTGCTGGGTCTATGTCCGCCCGATCCGCGACACCGACTTCCCGCCGGGCGGTCCGCTGACGGTCGAGCTGCGCAATGCGCTGGTCGGGTCCAAGGTCGATGTCGTGCCGGGCGAGAAGCCCGACGTGGCCGCAGCCCAAGGCGTCGATTACCTGATCACGGCCAATGTGCCGCTCGCCCACGCCGATCTCTGCATCAATGATTTCTTCAACGCCGATCCGGCGGACGTCGATGCCCAGGTGACGGTCGCCTGGCAAGTCTGGTCGGTGCGTGAGAATCGGGTCGTGTTCCAGACCACGACGACCGGCACCGGCTCGGCCAAGAGCCCGGAGCAGGTCATCACGCCGGCCGTGCTGATTGCGATGGCAGACGCGACCGAGCAGCTGTTGCAGAGCGCGGTCATGCAGCAATACCTGACTTTCGGCCATCCGAACCTGCCGCAGGTCGTGACGCCGATCCCGGTCGGCCAGAGTGCCCCGGTGGCGGCGACACCGGCAACGCCGGCCGTCATCCCGCTGCCCGGCCTGGTGACGGCACCGGGTGGCGTGCCTGCACCGGCGCCGGTCCCCGTCTCGGCCCTGCCGATCCTGGTGACCTTGCCGGCGCCGGGCTCGTCCGACCTCAAGGCCGGCACGGTCATGATCGGCAAGAGCGCCGGCTTCTATGTCGGCGACGAGGGCTATGTCATCACCTCGGCCGCGGCCGTCGGGGCGGCGGCCACGGTCACGGTGACCGATGCCTCCGGCAAGAGCCTGCCGGCCCAGGTCGTCCGTCGCGCCGACGCGGCCGGTCTGGCCCTGCTCAAGGTGACGGCGGCGCCGGCCTCGGCCCTGCCGATCCTGCCGCATCGCCTGGCGGCCGGCGACAAGGTCACGACCCTTGGGGCCAGCGGGTCGGTCACGGGGGCGCCCGGCAGCGACGGCAAGGTTGCGGCCAAGCTGGCCGGCGCCAGTGCCGGTGCGCCGGTCGTGGACGCGGCCGGCAACATCGTCGGCGTCGCCGAAGGCAACGGCTCCTACCTGCCGATTGCGGCCGCGTTCAAGGCGCTGACGCTCGGCGTGACGCTCACCGAGCGGTAACCGAAGGAGTGCGGGGTATGGGCGAGAGCGTGGCAGAAGAACAGGCAGTGCCACGGCTCGCCTTCCCGCCGCGGCCCAAGGAGAAATTGGGGCTGCTGCAGGTGTTGAAGGCGACGCGCGAGAACAGCATCAGCACCTGGTTCGACGGCGCCTTCGATATGGAAATCAGCGAACGGCGCATGCTGTGGCGGCATGTCGTCGTCGCCAACCATCCGGACCATGTCCGGCATGTCATGCTCGACAATGCCGACAATTACGTCCGCAGCACCCTGTCGCGGCGCCTGCTGGAGCCGGGCCTGGGTCAGGGGCTGCTGACCACCGAGGGCGCCACCTGGCGCCGACAGCGCCGCACCATGGCGCCGGCCTTCGCCGCCAAGCGCATCGCCGCCTTCGCGCCCGCCATGGTGGATGCGGCCGAGCGCTTGGTCGAGGATTGGACGCAGGTGCCGCCAACCGCAACCATCGATGTGGCCGAAGCGATGAGCGGGCTGACGCTCGCCATCATCTCCGAAGCGATGTTCTCGGTCCGGGTCGATCCGGAAATCGCGCTGATCGGGCAGGCGGTCGCGGCCTATCAATCGGCGATCCGGCCGTCGGTCGCCGATCTGCTGGGGCTGCCCGAATGGTTTCCGCGGCCGGCCGTGGCGCGCGCCCGCAAGATTTTCGAGGACAGCGATCAGGTCATCCGCCGCCTGATCGACGAACGGCGGCGCAGCGGCGGTCCCGACGATCTGCTGGCGATGCTGCTGGCGGTGCCCGAGGGCGACGATCCGCCGGCGAGCGCCAAGGAGGTGCGCGACCAGGTCGCGACCATCTTCACCGCGGGCCATGAGACCACGGCCAATACGCTCGCCTGGACCTTCTATCTGCTGTCGCAGCACCCGGCCGACCTGGTGCGGCTGGAGGATGAGCTCGACCGGGTCATGGCCGATCGGCCGGTCCGCGCCGAAGACGTGGCGGACCTGCCGTTCACCAAGATGGTGATCGAGGAGGCCATGCGGCTCTATCCCCCGGCCCATACCATGTCGCGCGCGGCGCTCGGGCCGGACCGCTTGGGCGATATCGAGCTCAAGAAGGGCTCGAATGTCCTGATCGTGCCCTGGCTGCTGCACCGGCATCGCAAACTTTGGGACCGGCCCGACGAATTCCGGCCGGAACGCTTCGCGCCGGAAGAGATCGCGACCCGGCCGCGCTTCGCCTATATCCCGTTCGGTGCCGGCCCGCATATCTGCATCGGCGCCGCCTTCGCCATGACCGAGGCGATCCTGTGTCTGGCGACGTTGGCGAAGCGCTTCCGCTTGACCCTGGCGCCGGGCACGGTCGTCGAGCCGGTCGGGCAGATCACGCTCCGGCCGAAGCACGGCCTGCCGATGCGGGTCGAGCGGCGGTAAAAACGAGGATTGTAGCTAAGCCGACGTGTCGGTCTTGCGTTTGTCGTCGACGGTCTGGCCGGGGCTCAGAATGTCCTTGGTCTCGGTATCGCCGACCAGTTTCATGGCGGCCAGCGTGATCACGTTCATCATCGCCAGCGCCGGTTGACTGAGCTTGCCCGTCAGATCGAGCGGGCTCTTGAACACGGCGGCATCGACGGCGCCGTCGCTCGTGTCGCCAGTGGCATTGCTGTACTGGCTGATCTGGCGCTCGATCTTGGCGGCGAAGTTCTGATAGATCTGCGAGACCGTCTTCGCCTCGCCGGTGGTGCTGTCGTAGAACACCGACTTGTTGGCGGCGGCTGCCGCGGGCAGCAGGTCGGCGGCCTTGGCGTTGCCGTCATGCTCGATCGATTTCACCACCGACGTGGCGCCGGACGCGCCCAGGAAATGAGCGAGATAGAGATCGGTCGAACTCGCGGGACGGCCGAGCGCACGTTCGACGTCGGCCTTGTTCTGATGCGCAAACTCGGCGGCGATCTCGGACGCGACCTTCGGGTCCTTGCGCAGATCCAGGATCTGCTGCCGGACCGACGGGTCGGCGACATGGGGGGCGCCGCTGTCGCTGGTCTGGATCTGGCTCGCGTAATTGCCCAATCCATACTTGGCGCCATAGTTCTTAACAGCAGTAAGCCAGGTCGAATCGATGAATTGATACAGGCCCGTAGCCGAGCTTGACGAGGCCTTTGCGTCGGGCTGGAAACTGCTTTCCTGCGACGCCTGGGCCATCAGATAGCCGAAGTCGACGTTCGCCAGCCGGCTGGCGCGGCGGATGTCGCCGACGATGTTCGGATCGACGGCGGGAACGGCGGAAGGCGGGCGAGCGGTCATTCGAGGGGGCACGGGCTCCAGATTCACCGGCGGTAGCTTAGCAAACAATCATTAACCGAACTTTGCTCCCGCCGCCGGGCATTTCCTAATGAAACTCGCGATGGGCCACTGCCAGCGCCTGTTCCAGGTCGCCGATCAGGTCGTCAGCATATTCGATGCCGACCGACAGGCGCAGCAGGTCGAGCGGCACCGGGCTTGTCGGACCCTCTATCGAACCGCGATGTTCGATCAGGCTTTCGACGCCACCCAGCGAGGTGGCGCGCTTCCACAGCCTCGTCTCGGCCGCGACCGCGATCGCCGCCGGCTCGCCGCCCTTGACCCGGATCGACAGCATGCCGCCGAAGCCGCCGGTCATCTGCTGGGCCGCGAGCGCGTGGCCGGCAAAGCCGGGCAGGCCGGGATACATCACTTCGGCCACCAGCGGATGCTTGTCGAAATGCTCGGCGATCTTCTGGGCCGACTGGCTGGCGCGCTCGACCCGGATATGGAGCGTGCGCATGCCGCGCTGGAGCAGCCAAGCCTCGAACGTGCCGAGGATGGCGCCGACGTTCGAGCGCACCGCCTTGATGCGGTCCCAGAATTCGTCGGTCTTGGCCGTGGTCAGCGTGCCGGCGATGATGTCGGAATGGCCGTTCAGGTATTTGGTGCCCGAATGCATGACGATGTCGGCGCCGAATTCGATCGGGCGGCTCAGGATCGGCGTCGCCACCGTGCTGTCGACCGCGACGCGCGCCCCGACGGCATGGGCGAGCTTGGCGATGGCGGCGATGTCGCTGATGCCCCAGGTCGGGTTGGTCGGCGTCTCCAGCCAGACGAGCTTGGTCCGGCCCGGCTCGATCGCTTTAGCGAAGGCGCCCGTATCGGTGGCATCGACGAAGGTGAAGCTCAGGCCCCATTCGGTCGCGGCCCCTTTGAGCCAGGCGCGCAGGCCCCAATACATGACTTCCGGTGCCACGACATGGTCGCCGGGCTTCAGCGCCAGGAACACGGCGGTCGCCGCCGCCATGCCGGACGCGAACAGGATGCTGGCGGCACCGCCCTCGAGCGCGGTCAGCAACCGTTCGGCGGTCTCGAAGGTCGGATTGTGCGGCCGGCCATAGACGCGGCCGTTGCGATATTGATTGTCGGCGTCGCGCTGGTAGGTCGAGGCCGGATAGAGCGGCGGCGTCACCGATTTGGTGATCGGCTCGATGTCCCCCAACGCCTGCGCTGCCTTGGTGGCCGGATGATCATCATTGCTGCGCGTTGCCATCGTCACTCTTTCCGGATGCGAATGTTTTCACCGGCCGAGCGTGCAACGTATGGGAGTCTCTCGCAAGCGGGCTCCGGTGCAAGGCGGTGCTGCGCATGCGCAGGGATCAGGCGGTCCAGTCTTCGACGACAAGCCCCGGAACACGCGCGAAGGCGTGATCGCTTGAGACGAGAACGGCATCGATGGCGAGTGCATGCGCCGCGATCATGAGATCCAACGGTGCCAAGGTCTGGCCGCGGCGCGTCAGATCTGCCCGCAGCAGACCATAGCGTGCCGCGATCGCGCGGTCCCAGGGCAGCACATCGACCCGCTTCAGAAACTCATCCACGATGTGACGCAGTTGCAGTGCCTTCGGCCGGTTCGCCAAACCGTACTGCAACTCCCCTTCGGTCACGGCAGAGATGCAGATCGATGCAGGCGCCCTCGCGATCAGTCGCCGCGCGACCTTGGGATGCTTCCTCACCAGATGACTGACTGAGTTCGTATCGAGCATGTACAAGCTCACTCGGTCCATCCTTCAAAAGGATCTCGTGTATTCGGACCGGTCTCGCGTTCCTTGGCATCAAGGAAGTCGGCAGGAATATCGGCCTTTTCGAGCGCCGCGAAGAAGCCATCCCAGGTCGGCGGCTTGCTCGACAGGATAACGTCCCCTGTCGTCGGGTCCCGACGGATGAACACCTCTTTGCCGTCGAAGCGGTAGGCGGCCGGCAGACGGACGGCTTGGCTGCGGCCGTTGGTGAAGAGTTTGGCGGTTTGCCCCATGTTGCGGCTCCTTTCCGAAAACCAGTCTGATATATATCAAGATATATGCCTGAAGGTAAGCTTGCGCGAGCCCGCCTGCAGCCGTTACGGACGGGCCGCGGTAGCTGGCAGCGGTTTACAGTCGGGTGCCGGGTGCGGTATCGGAAGGGATGCGCCGCATTTCCCTTCTCGCCGCCCTGGTCGCGGTCTTCGCCCTGTTCCTGGTTCCGCTTGCCCGCGCCCAGCAGCAGCCCCTGGTCACGTTCAAGCATGACGAGCTGACCATCACCGGGGCCGGGGGTGCCCATAAGTTCCAGATCGAGCTGGCGACCGACAATGCCCAGCGCGAGCAGGGCCTGATGTACCGCCAGACCATGGCGCCCGACGCCGGCATGCTGTTCCTCTATGACCGCTCGCAGCCGGTCGCGATGTGGATGGAGAACACCTACATCCCGCTCGACATGCTGTTCATTGCCGCCGACGGCCATATCGTGAATATCCGCCAGCGCGCCGTGCCGCATTCCCAGGAAAACATCGGGTCGGCCGGCCCGGTCAAGGCGGTGCTGGAGCTGAACGGCGGCACCGTCTCGCGCCTCGATATCAAGGTCGGCGACAAGGTCGCGGGGCCCGGCCTCGGTCAGTAACCGAGCGCCGCATCCCACTCCCGGCGCACATCCTCGTCCGCTTCGACCGCGCGCTGGGTCGTGAGCGTCGCCAGGTGCAGCGGCGCCAGGCGGCCCAAGGCCCAGACGGCCATGCCGCGCACGAGTGCCGAAGCGTCCGCCAGCAGCAGCTCCGCGGCGGTGCTGAGGCCGGCGTCTGCCGAGTTGCCGATTGCGATCAAGACATTGCGCACGAAGCGGTCGCGGCCGATGCGCTTGATCGGCGAGCCGGCGAAGATTTCGCGAAAACCGGCATCATCCAAACCTGCCAGGTCGGCCAGGCGCGGCGCCGTCAGTTCGGCGCGCGGCAGGAACGCCGGTTCGACCGTGCTCTGCGCGAATTTGTTCCAGGGGCAGACCGACAGGCAATCGTCGCAGCCATAGATGCGATTGCCCATGGGGACCCGGAATTCGGCCGGGATCTGGCCCTTGTGCTCGATCGTCAGGTACGACAGGCAGCGCCGGGCATCGAGCATATAGGGCGCCGGAAACGCCGCGGTCGGGCAGATATCCAAACAGCGTCGACATTGGCCGCAATGGTCTGATGCGGGCTCGTCCGGTGCCAGATCGAGCACCGTGAAGATCTCCGCCAGGAACAGCCAGGAGCCATAGTCGCGCGAGACCAGATTGGTGTGCTTGCCCTGCCAGCCGACGCCGGCCGCCTCGGCCAGCGGCTTTTCCATCACCGGGGCGGTGTCGACGAACACCTTGAGTTCCGTGCCCGTTTCTTGCGCGATGAAGCGGCCCAGCTCCTTCAGGCGCTTCTTCAAGATGTCGTGATAATCGCGGTTCTGGGCATAGACCGAGATGGTCGCGCGGGTCTTGCGCTCGAGCCGCGCCATCGGATCGATCGCCGGCCCGTAGTTGGCCGCCAGCATCAGGATCGACCTGACCTCGGGCCACAGGCCCTTGGGATCGGTGCGACGTTCCGGCGTGCGGGCGAGCCAGTCCATGTCGCCCTGGCGCCCGTCGGCCAGAAAATCATCGAACGCCAGCCGGTAGCGCTCGGCCAACGCGCCCGGAGCCACGCGCGCGACGTCGAAGCCGAGCGCGCGCGCCTTGTCGACGATTTTTTTCTTGAGGTCAGCCGCGGCCACGATAGGGCTGCACCCCCTGGTCGGGGATCCAGACGCCCTTGGGCGCCTCGCCGGTCTGATAGAACACATCGATCGGAATGCCGCCGCGCGGATACCAATAGCCGCCGATCCGGAGCCATTGCGGCTGGATCTCGGCCACCAGCCGCTTGCCGATGCCGACGGTACAGGCCTCGTGAAAGGCGCCATGGTTGCGGAACGAGGCGAGGTAGAGCTTCAGCGACTTGCTCTCGACCAGGAACGGGCCCGGCACATAGTCGATGACCAGATGGGCGAAGTCCGGCTGGCCCGTGAGCGGGCAGAGCGAGGTGAATTCCGGCGCGGTGAAGCGCACCAGATATTGCGTGCCGGCTTCCGGGTTCGGCACCTTTTCCAGCACCGCCGTCTCGGGCGATGTCGGTGCCTCGGTCGGTTGGCCGAGCTGGGTCAGGCCGCTATAGATCGTCTCGGTCATCGCGTCTCTCTAGAGCGCCGGGATGTCGCCCAGGCCTTGCGTCTCGTGGAAGGCAGCTGCGAACTCGGCCAAGCCCTTGGCCTCGATCGCCTGGCGCAGGCCGGCCATCAGATCCTGGTAGTAGGTCAGATTATGCCAGGTCAGCAGGATCGGCCCCAACATTTCCTCCGACCGGAACAGATGGTGCAGATAGGCGCGGCTATAGTCGCGGCAGGCGGGGCAGCGGCAGTCGGCATCGAGCGGGCGCGGGTCGTCCTGATGGCGGGCGTTGCGGAGATTGACCTTGCCGCGCCGGGTGAAGCCCTGGGCGGTGCGGCCCGATCGGGTCGGCATGACGCAATCGAACATGTCGATGCCGCGTTGGACCGCGCCCACCAGATCCGACGGCGTGCCGACGCCCATCAGATAGCGGGGCTTGTCGCCCGGCATGGCCGGCAAGGTGCCGTCCAGCACCTGGAACATGATCTCCTGGCCTTCGCCGACCGCGAGGCCGCCGACCGCGTAGCCGTCGAAGCCGATGCCGGTCAGGGCCGCCACCGATTGATGGCGCAGGTCGACATAGATGCCGCCCTGGACGATGCCGAACAGTCCGTAGCCCGGACGCTGGGTGAAGGCGTTCTTCGAGCGCGCGGCCCAGCGCATCGACAGGCCCATGGATTTCTCGGTCTGCTCGCGCGTCGCCGGATGCGGCGTGCATTCGTCGAGCACCATGGTGATGTCGGCATCGAGCATGCGCTGGATGTCGATCGAGCGCTCCGGCGTCAACTCATGTTTCGAGCCGTCCAGATGCGAGCGGAAGGTCACGCCATGCTCGGTCATCTCGCGCAGGCTGTTGAGCGACATGACCTGGAAGCCGCCGGAATCGGTCAGGATCGGCTTCGGCCAATTCATGAACTTGTGCAAGCCCCCCATCCGCTCGACCCGCTCGGCGGTCGGGCGCAGCATCAGATGGTAGGTGTTGCCCAACAGGATCTCGGCGCCGGTGGTGGCGACCGCTTCGGGTGTCAGGCCCTTGACCGTGCCGGCCGTGCCGACCGGCATGAAGGCCGGCGTCTCGATCGTGCCATGGGCGGTGGTGACCCGACCGCGCCGGGCCGTGCCGTCGGTACCGATCAGGTCGAAGCCGAAAGCGGGCGCGGTCATGACAGGATCTCCGGGTCGAGCAGGCTCGAATCCCCATAGGAATAGAAGCGATAGCCGGTCCTGGTCGCATGCTCATAGGCGGCGCGCATCCGCGCGAGGCCGGCAAAGGCGGAAACCAGCATGAACAGGGTCGATTTGGGCAGATGGAAATTGGTCATCAGCCGGTCGACCGCCTTGAAGCGATAGCCGGGCGTGATGAACAGGCGCGTGCCGCCCTCGAACGGCTTGACCGTTCCGTCCGCGGCGGCGGCGCTCTCCAGCAGGCGCAGGCTGGTGGTGCCGACCGCGACGATGCGGCCGCCGGCGGCGCGGGTGCGATTGATCCGGTCGGCCGTCTCGGCCGTCAGTACGCCCAGCTCCTCATGCATCAGATGGTCGTCGGTGTCGTCGACCTTGACCGGCAGAAAGGTGCCCGCACCGACATGCAGCGTCAGCAGCGTGCTGTCGATGCCGCGCGTCTTTAATCCTGCCATCAGCGTGTCAGTGAAATGCAGGGCCGCGGTCGGCGCCGCAACGGCCCCTTCTTCCCGGGCGAACAGGGTCTGGTAGTCGGCCTGGTCGCGCTCGTCGGCGATGCCGCCGCGGATATAGGGCGGCAGCGGGATCTTGCCATGATCATGCAGGGCCGCCATCAGGGCGGCACCACCGCGATCGAAGCGCAGCGCGATATCGCCGGCCGGCCGCTTCTCCAGCACTTCGGCCGAGAAACCGTCGGCGAGTTGGACGCGGTCGCCGACGCGCAACCGCTTGCCGGGCTTGGCGAACACCAGCCAGGTGTCGAGGGCGAGTGCCTGATGCAGCGTGATGGAGACGGTGGCGTCGCCGCGGCGGCCGATCAGGCGCGCGGGCACGACGCGGGTGTCGTTGAATACCAGCAGGTCGCCGGGGGACAGCAGGTCGGGCAGGTCCCTGACCTGGCGGTCCGCGATCGCGTCGTTGGTCACGCGCAACAGCCGCGCCGCATCGCGCGGCTCGACCGGGCGCTGCGCGATCCGTTCTGGCGGCAGCTCGAAGTCGAACGCATCGACGCGCATGGAACCGGCGATCCTCGGGATTAAGAAACAGCTGTGAAGGGCTGGGTTCCTAGCACGAGATCGGCGCCGAGGGCAGGGCCCCTGGCGCAAAGCGGACCGGAGCCGCCGGAAGGGCTCGAACCCCGTCGGCGGCCCGGTCCGTAGGTCAGCCTAAGAACATCACCACGATCAGAATGATCAGCAACGTGCCGACGCCACCGGTCGGGTAATAGCCCCAGCCGGCGCTATAGGGCCAGATCGGGAAGGAACCGATCAGAAACAGGATCAGTAGAACCAGCAGGATCGTGCGCAGCATTTTGCTCTCCTTGCTCTCGGGGCAAAGTTGATCCAGCCCGGATCAGGCGTTGCGGATGGCGTCCTTGATCTTGCCGAAGGCGTTCTGCGCCGTGCCGACATTCTTCTCGACCTTGCCTTTGGCTTCGGTCTTGCGATCGCCGGTGATCTTGCCCGCGGCTTCCTTGATCGAGCCGGAGACTTCCTTGGCAGCGCCCTTGATACGGTCCTTATCCATGATCTTCCTCCATGAAACGGTCTATTCATGGGGACCAACGGGCGAAGACGGGTTTGGTTGCGCTCGAAATTAGGCGCTGTTCATGGAACTAGTTCGATATTCGGCGAAAATACGCTGCATCTTAACGAGATGACTTGGCGCTTCTGGGTGATGATTGTCGACGGGTGCTGCAACTCTGTCGATGGTCCCGAGGTGGATTTGCAACTTTCCACCTCGGGCGGCCGTCGCCGGATCAGGCGCGGGTCATGGCCATGAACCAGTTCGTCTCCCAGGTGGCGCCGCCGTCGGGCGAAAATGCCTGTTCCCAGTTGCACCGGTCGGGGGAGACCGGCGTCCAGATGAAGCGAACCTTGATCGGCCGCCCTTCGAAATCCTCGTCGGCATAGAACAGGCCGACGCCGTCTTCGAAGCGCCCGACCATGGGCGTGTCCATGCGCGGGTTCCGGCTGTCGAACCAATAGATCGACCAATTGCCGGTGCTCGGGTCGAACAGCCGCAAGGTAGCGCCATGATAATGGCCGCGCGGCGAGTGGATCTCGGTCTCGTCGATGTTGCCGAGGCCGTTCAGGAATTTGCGCATGCTGGCGGTGCCGTCGAATTCGATCCATTCGGTGTCGCCGGCCAGGCGCCGACGCAATTGCCGATGCCGGATGGTCCAGTTGCCGACGAAGAAATCGAAATCCTGAGCGCCGGTGAGGGCGGGCATATCCTGGGGCATGATGGTCTCCATTCACGAGGGTTGCGATGGAGGCCAGACTGCGCCCGATAACCTGCCAGTGAGTGTCAGGTATTATGGGGCGATGCGGATTTTTCGAGATCCAGGGCCGCAGCCAGGGCGTTCAGCAGCTCGGCGGCGCTTTCGCGCCAGGTGATCCATTGACCGGGGGCCGCGGGCACCGGCGGCATCGACAGCAGCCGGGCGAGGTCGGCCGGATCGTCCACATCGAAGAAGCCGGCGCCGGCGCCACCGACCTCGCGGAACACCGGGATGTCGCTGCACAGAACCGGCAGACCGCGCTGGAACGCCTCAACGATCGGCAGGCCGAACCCTTCGGCATTCGATGTCATGATCAGCGCGGTCGCCTGGCGATAGGCATGATCCAGCGCCGCGTCGCCGGCGTCGCGGACGAGGAACAGGCGTTGGTTCAGTTCGGGATGGCGGGCGATCCGTTCCAGCAGCGCCTCCGACCGCCAATCCTCGCGGCCGAGGACGACCAGTGCGCCAGTGCCGCCCTGATGCCAATAGAGCTCGAACGCATCGAGCGCGAAGTCGTGGCGTTTGCGCGGCTCGATCGATCCGACCAGGAGGAAATGCGGACGATCCGCCGCGAACATCGCCCGGAATTCGGGCCGGATGTCATCGTCGGGACGGACCAGATCCAGCTCGGAGCCCAGGCGGAAATGTGTGATCGGCGGATGCTGGCCGGCCGCCGCCATGAAGCGGGTGAGTTCGGTTGCCGTCGCGGCGGAGATGCATAGAAACGCCTCGCTGATCTCCGCCTGCGCCTCGAGCCAACGCCGGAAGATCGCGGGCAGGTCGCCAAAGGCGCTGTCCGGATGGGTCAGCGGGATCAGATCATAGATCACGCTCGCAACCCGGCCGCCGCGTGCCCGGAAGCGGCGCACGGCCGGCCAGAGCGGCAGGTCCCAGGCGGCATCGAGCAGCAGCAGCACGCTGCCCGCGCCATAGGCATCGAGTGCAGAGGCGCCATAGCCGCTCATGCGCCGCAGTTTGCGGCCGATCCGGCCGGCGGGGCCGATCGGTGGGGGCGGCGTCCCGTCCAGAACGGCGGCGGCATCGATGAAGCAGGCGCGATCGCCGTCGAAGACCAAGGGCACGACCGGCAGCCCGAGGGCGGCTGCGGCGTCCGGCGCCTGGCGCAGGATATTGCGCACGACCCGCTGGATCCCGGTCTTGCGGCCGTGTCGGTAGGTATGCGTGCATTCGATGAACAGCGCCGGTTTCACGGCGGCGCCAGATCTCGAAGAATCATCCCGAGGCGCCGGTCGGCGTCGCCGATCAGGGTAAAATGATCGTCCCGCAGATGATTGTTGTTCTGCTCGAGCTGCAGTCGCGGACCCGATGCCTGATCGGCGCGACGCAGCAGCTGATAGACCTGCTCCAGTGCGGCGATGGCCTGATGGATTTCCCCATCCGCCTCGGGGGCGGGATGGTTCGCGATCTTGTCCCGATCGTAATAGGCGTGGGTGCCGGGGAGTGGCACGCCAAGCCATTCCTCCAACCCTTTGAAGGTTTGCCGATCGGCATCCTCCAGAAACACCGCGCGGACATGGGGCAGATTGCGCAGCATGCGAATATAGAGGCGCGCCGCCTCGGCGTAGCCGCGAACGATGTGGCGGATCTCTTCCGTGGCACCCTGCACCAGCAGCTGAAGCTGCTGGGTCGAGCTGATGGTCGGCAGCGGCGCCCGGAAGGTGAAGATGTATTTCGACCGATAGAAATTGCGGCACTGAAAATCGAAAAACTGATCCAGATACGCTCGGTCGCGTGCCGGTTCGATGACGAGCTTGGCGCCGACGAACCGGTAGTAGGTGCCGAGCTTGCACAGATATTCGCGCCATGTGCCGTCGTTCGGCAGAACGGCGGGGCAAAAACTGCTTTTGTTTTCCTGGTTCGCCCAAGAGCGATGCATCGCGTTATAGCGCGCTGCGAAACCGGGCGTGCCGTCGTCGGCGTGGAAATTGGGCTCGCCGAACAGGAAGATCTCCGGCGAGTCGTTGAGCGCGTTCTGCAGCACCGTTGACCCGCTGCGCGCCGCCCCGATGATGAACAGGCACCGTTCCGACGGCGGCAGCGCGTCCGGATCCTCGGCCGGAGCGGACGGCGGTCCCTCAGGGGCGGGCGTCGCCGCGGCCGGATGACCGCGCCAGCGTGAAAACCAGTTCACGGCACCGGCCGCGCCGGGAGGCAGGCCGGCTTCAACCCGGTTTCCGGGCGACGATCGCCTGCGACTTCGGCAGGAAGCCATCCAACGCCTGCTTGGTTTTCGCACCATTCGGGCTCTTGAGCAGCTCCGACCAGGTTTTCGTCCAGGCATCGAGCAGGGGATGCATGGATTCGCGGGACGGGTCGAACGGGAGGCCGGTCTGCCAGAACAGCAGCCACCAGATCGACCAGAAGAACCCGTAGGATGACTTGTGTTCGATCTCAAGGCCGGCGCCTTCAAGCAGCGAGGCGAAGGCGTCCGGCTCAAAGATCCGGATATGATTGGGCTTTTCGAAATATACCGACGGCGCCAGCTGTTGCTGCAGTTTTTCGATCGCCGTACCGGGAACGGTGATCAGGTAGAGCGCGCCCGGTTGTCCCACCCGCACCAGCTCGGCGACGAACGCTGCCGGGTCGTCGACATGCTCCAGCACCTCCATACAGATGACGCGCGTCACCGACGCGTCCGGCAACGGCAACGGATTGCCGGTCGTCACATAGGCTTCGACCTTGCGGGCGGTCGAGCCGGACAGGCGTTGGTGCGCCTTCTCGAGTCTCGCCGCATCGGCGTCGGCCATGATGACATGAGCGCCGAGTTCCGCGCAGAAGCTGGCAATGCCGCCGTCGCCGCAGCCGACATCGACGACGATATCGTCGGGTGTGACGCGGAAGCCGGTCATGAGCTCGCTGGTGGCGGTGTTGAACCAGCCGCTCCGCACCCAGTCCTTGAGGCCGAGCAGGAACGGGCCGGGCTCGTCTTCGACGCCCGGGGCATTCTGGTCGATATCGGCGCTCATGCCGTTTCCCTCCGTTCGCTCTGTCTGCCGGCGAGATGATCGAACAGCTCGGTCAAGCCGGCGATGACGACGTCGTCGGAGCAGAAATTCTTCAGGGCCTTCCGAGCCGCCACCGACATGCGCGCGTAGCGGGTCGGGTTGTGACGCGCCACCTGAAAACTATCGCGGTAGCGATGCACCAGATCGGAAAAGCTCGGCTGATACCGCAGGCAGCGGGTCGCCCGCCGGATGTCATGCGGCCAGAAGGCGGGCCGCATGTGGCAATCGACGACGAAGGCATTGTCATCGCTGACATAGTCGAGCATGGCCGTATGTTTCGGTGTGATCGCGGGCCGGCCGGCCGACATGAATTCCATCAGCGGCAGGCATTGGCCCTCACCGCGCGAGGTATTGACCGTATAGCTGGTGGCCTCGACCACTTGCGCATATTCCTCGCTGGAGAGCAGTCCGTGGATGACGATCACCCGGCACTTGAAGGGCCCGAGTTTCGCCAGATCGAACAGGATCGGCAGCACTCCTTCGGACATCCTACGGTGGGCCACCTTGACGATCAAGGTCGCCTCCGGGGTCTCGCGGAAGGCCCAGACGAAGCCCGCGACCATGTCCATCCAGTTCTTCCGCTCGTCGACCGTGTTGAAGACCGAGCTGTAGATCACGCCGGACAGCGTCAGAACCTGCGGCGGGCGCACGCGATCGGCGGCCGCGGCGCGTTCCAGCAGGCCCAGCGCCACGGCCCCGTGGCTGTCGACGCGCGCCACGGTGAAGAGCGACAGGTCGATGGCGCGCGAATCGATCGCGATGCCGGTGGTCAGGCGGAACTCGAACGGCTCGCGCCAGCCGCGGGCGCTCGCGGCCGACACCTTGTTGACGTCATAAACCGGCGCCGGGATCGACCAGATCGGATAATCGCTTTGCAGTTCGCGGCCGACGGCGCGGACGCTGTAGGTGCTATGGGTGACCGCCGCCGCGGCCTTGGCCAACACGCCGCGCCAGTTGTTCAGCGGATCGTCGTGCCAGATCTCGGTCGGGATCGTGTCGTATTCCCAGGCGAACACCGGCACGGTCGGACAGTCCAGGCCGACGGGCGTGCAATGGGGCGGGTTGAACGAGAAGAACACGCTCGGGATGCCATGGGCCTTGGCGGAGCGATAAATGGCATCGACCTCGGTCGCCGGATGGTGCACCGGAATGACGACGCCGAAGCGCTCCAGGACCGGCCGGAACGCCTTGCGGACGAACCAGTAGCTATATTCCGCGGCACCGAAATTATTGACGATGGAGTCACCGTCATAGGTCGAGTGCTCCATGATGATCATGGGGTGGTGCTCAGCTGGATCAACGCCGACGGTGTCGCCGTCTCGTGCCGGCGGCCGAGGCCCAGGAAACCATTCAGTTTGGCGCTGACGCGCCGATCGTTGCAGAAGCCCTGCATGGTGGCGCGCGCGGCGTCGGACAGCGCCGCATAGCGGCCCGGATCCAGGCTCGCGATGCGATAGCCTTCGCGAAAATTCTCGACCAGCGACGACCAGGCAACGCGGTGGCGGGTCGTGGTCAGTGCGTTGCGCGGATCGTGCGGCCAGGCGCAATATTCCTCGTCGGACGCCACGATCAATGCATTGTCGGCGTTGATATAATCCAGCATCGCCGTATGGCGGGGCGCAATCGCGGGCCGGCCGCCGCTCATGAATTCCAGCAGCGGCAGACACAGCCCCTCGGCGGACGAGGCATTGACGATCCAGTGCGTCGCGTCGATCAGGGAAATGAACCTGTCCTCGTCGAGAAAGCCCTGCAGCACGACGATCCTGCAGGAGAATTCCGGCAGGCGCGTCACCGCTTCATGGAATTCCGCCCACCAGACGCCGGCGTCGACGCTGACCATCTTCAGCACCAGTGTCGCATCGGGCGTGCCGGCAAACGCCGTGACGAACGCGATCAGGATATCGGTCCAGTTCTTCCGCCCGTCCCTGGGCGAGAAGATGGTGGTGAAGACGACGCCGCTGAGCGCGACCTCGACCGAGGCAGGTTCCGACGGTGGTTCGGGCAGGGGCGGCGTCGCCATCTCCAGCTCGAACCTGTGCACCCGGCTGTCGAGCACGAGGCCGGCGATCGCGAGCGTCCGCTCATTCTCAGGCCATCGAACCGGCAGCGTCCAAAGCTTGGGGTGGCGATCCCAGATCGGGGCGGGCAGGGCGATGACCGGGAATTCGGCGCCCATCGCCGCCTTGACCGCGTCGGCGGCGAATTGCGAGAGCGTGATGGCGCGGCCGGCCTGGCGCAGGACACGCCGCCAGTCATGCCGGACCTCCTCGTCCCAGACCGCCGACGGGATGGTCGGGAATTCCCAGGCGATCACCGGAATGGTCGGGCATAGCAGGCCCAGAGCGGTCTTGTGCGGCGGCGCAAACGAGAGCAGCAGACAATTCTCGCCGCGCGACAGATGCGCCTTGTAGAGCAGGTCCACGTCCCGGATCGGATCGGTGACCACATGCACCGCGCCGAATTGCGCCAGCAGCGGCACGAAGGCGTTCATGACGAAGGTGTAGCTATATTGGGCGACGCCGAGCGACGCCGACAGGCTGTCGGCAGCGGTCTCGGCATAGACGATGAAATTGATCGGCGGATCGGTCTCGACCGCGCCCTCGGACACGGCAGAGGCCGAAGTGCCGAGGACGGCAGCGACGAAGGCGCGGAACGCTTCTGTCGAGGCCGGATCCGTCGGTGCCGTATTCCCGACCGTGATCTCGCCGCCCGAGAGCGGGCGTCCGTCCGCCGTGCGCACGATGGCCGCCACCGGTCCGAATTGTGCCGTGTCGAGTTCGAGCGGGATGGAAAAGGCATGACGGCCGTCGCCGATGCCGGCGGCTCGAACGTCGGAGCGATAGTCGGATGCCGTTACTCGGGCGAGCACGAAGCCGTTGACCACAAGTTCGACCTCGACACGGTGCTCGGGCTGGCCCGGCTGCCACACCCAGCCTTCGAAACAACCCCGACGATAGCCATCCAAAAATCCGACCGGCTCCAAATCTGCTTCAGACATGCACTCTCACCGCTGTTCCTCTTTCACCGCACCATACCCGCTCGGCTATTTTTGGACGATAAGCCTCGTGGCGGTGAGTTGGAAGTCTGGATCGGTGCGGACCGCGATACCACCCAAGCGATTGAATTTTCGGCATCTTTCAGCAACGCCGAACAAGTTCAGCAACTCTCGACCGAAAAGCCGATCACGGCCGCACGGCTGTTTGCCTCGTGCCGATCCAGGGGCTATAGAGGCTCTGGGTTTCAGGCCTTGAGGAGACGACGGTTTAGATGGCATCGCTGGAGATTGAGCTTGGGCGCCCTGCGGCCCCGTCCGCGGGTTTCGCGCGCGCCGATCGGCCGATTCTGATCGCCATCCCCTTCTATAAGAACGAGGCCTTGGTCGCGTCCGTCATCGGCTCGCTCATCGCCTGTGCCGCCGACCTCAAGGCCATCGGCGCCGAAGCGGTTTTCTATAATGATTCGCCGGATTACGCGCCCTTAGGCGCGGCGTTGGACGCGATCCTGCCTCAGGCGGCGGCGGCATTCCCCTGCCGGATTGTCACCAATGCGCAGAACCTCGGGTTCGTGAAGACGATGAACCAGGCGATCGCCGAAGCGGTCGCGCGGCGCCACGATCTGCTGTTGCTGAATTCCGACACGATGGTGACGCCCGGCGCCTTGCCCGAGATGGCCCGGGTGGCGGGCCTCGATCCGATGATCGCCTTCGTCAATCCGCGCTCGAACAATGCGACGCTGACGACCCTGCCGGTACCACCCCGCTTGCTGGAACAGGCGCCGGAACTGGCCGAGACGGCCTATGCCGCGCTTGCCGCCCGCCTGCCGGAATTCAGCTACGCGCCGACCGCCGTCGGGTTCTGCATGCTGATCCGCTGGGCGATCCTGGCCGAATTCGGCGGCTTCGACGAGATCTACGGCAAGGGCTACAACGAAGAGAACGATCTGGTCATGCGGGCGAGCCGCTGCGGCTATCGCGTGGCGCAGGCCAATCGGGCCTTCGTCTGGCACGAGAGCGAGATTTCCTTCAGCAGCGCCGGTGTCACCAAGTCGGAATGGGAGCGGGTCAACCGCGCGATTCTCGACGCGCGCTACCAGGAATACGGCAGCTATACGACCGCCCATTTCGAGGCGCCGGAAACCCGTGCCGAGGAACTGCTGGGCATGCTGACGCCCGATCGGGCCGGCAGGATCGATCTGGCGTTCGATTTCTCGACATTCGCCGCGATCCATAACGGCACCTATCAGGCCGGGCGGCAGCTGCTGGAGGCGGCATCCCGGGCCTGGGGCGATCGCTTCAATCTCTCCGTGCTGTGCGTGGAAGAGGTCTATGAGTTCCACCGCTATGCCGAGATCGGCGTGCCGCGCCGCGACCCCCATGGGCCGGAGCGTTTCGCCGTCATCTTCCGCGTCGGCCAGCCCTATGACTGGAACACGCTGCAGCGGCTGGTGATGAAGGGGGCGGTGCTGGGCATCTACATGCTCGACACCATCTCGATCGACTGCACGCAGCTGACCTCGCCGGCGCTGTTCAACCTGTGGCAATTCGCGCTCAGCCACGTGGATCTGATGGTGGCGCTCAGCCAACAGACCGCCGAACAACTGAACCGTCGCTTCCAGATCCCCGACCGGGTCGTGCAGAGCGTGTCGCTGCTGTCGTTGAATGTCGCGGACTATGTTCTGGGCGAGGCCGTTGCCCGCGCGCCCGATGCCCCGCCGACCCTGCTCGTGCTCGGCAACAAGTTTCCCCATAAATACACTGCCCAGACGGCAAACGCGCTGGCCGCCGCCTTTCCCGATCGATCGATCGTGGCGTTGGGCCAGCCCAAGCCGAAGAAACATGTCCCGGTCGAGCCCCTGGCGCCGCAGGTTCTGGGCCCGGCCGAAAACCTGATCGGCCTTGCCGTCGGCACGCTCACCGACGCCGAGCTGGCGCAGTTCTACGCCGATGCCGACGCCATCGTCTTCCCGTCGCACTATGAGGGCTTCGGCATTCCGGTGATGAACGCGCTCGCCGCGCGCCGGCCGCTCTATGTCCGCCGGCTGCCGGTGTTCGAGGAGCTGTGGGAGAGCCAGGCGCGCAACCCGAACATCCATTTCTACGAGACGACCGAGGATCTGATCCGGCAGCTGCAGCAGGTCGCGGCCTGGGATGATACGGTGCCGCCGCCGGCAGCCGACAATGGCGCCGACCGGTCGGCACGCGAGATCCGCGCCGGGCTTGAGGCGGCCCTGGCGCGCGCCGATTATCGCCGCATCGCCGATCGGGTGCGCGCGGCGCAATTCCCGGATCAGGTCGTGCCGCGTGGGCCCGCACCGCGCCCGGCACCCAGCGCACCCGCCGCCTTCGCTGCGCAATTCCTCGCGGTCCGGGTCGAGCGCTTGGCGCTGTGGCTGTTCGATTGGCCGCTGCTGTTCGGAACCGCCCGCCTGATCGGCCGTTCGATCCGCGGCCTGGTCCGGCTGCTGCGCGGCCGATGACGTTGATTGGTGGGTGGCTTCAGATCGCTCGATCTGGAGCCGCGTCGCCCGAAAGGTTGAGGTTGGCGCGCCCTACTGGATTCGAACCAGTGACCCTCGGCTTAGAAGGCCCGTCGGACTCAAGCGAATCAGCCGATTTTCTGGTCCGTGTACCATCCACGTACCATCTAGATCAGGCGGCGGCGTTGGCAATCACCGCCGTCTGAGCCTTTTCGAACCGCGCATGGTCGTCGTCCTCGCTCGGCCACAGATGGGAATAGAGGTCCATCGTAATGCTGATGGTCGCATGCCCCATCAGGCCCTGAATCTTCTTCGGCGGGAACCCCATCTCGCAGCAGAGCGACGCGAACGCATGTCGAAGGGTGTGCCAGTTATACCGGGTTTCAAGGATCTCGATACGCTTGCCGTCCTTGTTGAGAACTTCCTCAGCAACCGTTACACCGCCATCGATCTTCTTGAGGGTCTGGCGGAAGCGACCTGACGGCATCACCCAACCTAGGGCCTCCTGAAGCTCGTACCACTCTCGTTTGACGAAGTTGGTGTGCGAGGCGTTCTTTCCATCTGGGTTCGGAAATACCAGATTGTCTTGCCCGCTTGGGCAGATCTTACGCCACTCTGTAAGGGCCGCCAGCACCAGCGGAGACATGGGAATGTTCCGGACGCTGGTCTTGCTTTTCGGGGCACCTATCTTGCCGAAGATGTCGGCTCGCTCCACTACCGTTATAGTCTTGGTGGAGAAGTTGACGTTATCCCATCTGAGGCCGCGTGCCTCAGATGCGCGCAGGCCGGTCCAAATGGCCGTGACCACCATGGCATGGGTTCGCGCAATCTGGATAAGAAGGGCACGTTTGCGGGGACGTGCCTCCGCCGCAATGGCCTCCATCAGTCGGGATTTGCCAGCTTGGGCAAGTTCGGTTCGTTCCTTGGCCGGCGGAAGCGTGGCG
>Ga0302311_10000291_pt1 | contig 63184 bp, 57 predicted proteins | sample III_Palsa_N1_3_FD_200449 | JGI IMG/M metagenome (GOLD analysis project Ga0302311, IMG submission 200449) | Peat permafrost microbial communities from Stordalen Mire near Abisko, Sweden - III_Palsa_N1_3 | ecosystem: Environmental > Terrestrial > Soil > Palsa > Peat permafrost | place: Sweden... | reverse complement strand
GACCCGCTCCTACGACGCGCTCCTCAAAGTCACTGGCCAACTCCTCGATACCTACGATCCGGCCGAGTGCGCCAACTATCTCAAGAACTCAGGCTATGGAGTCGTCTAACCTCAACTCGCTCTAGACGGCGACGCCTGCGGTCACCGCCTCCTCGTAGCGGGCGATCTGGGCGCGCGTGAAGGCGGCGATCCCGCTCGGATCAGCTCTCAGGACCCGCCACCAATCGGCGGTCATGGCCAGCGCCTCGTCGACCGAGAGGACCGGCCGCCAGCCGAGCCGGGCGGCGGCGGCGCCGCTATCCAGACGCAGGACGTGAGCCTCGGCGAGGGGTGACGGTCGCAACACCGGCTCCAATGCGCCAAGGCCCCAGGCCGCGGCGAAACGTCGAGCGATCTCGCCGACCGTGACCTCGCTGTCCCGCGCCGGTCCGAAGTTCCACCCGCTCTCCACGTCCTCGCCACTCAGGAGACCGAGGCCGAGACGCAGGTAGCCCCGCAACGGCTCCAGGACATGTTGCCAAGGGCGAACTGCGCCCGGGTTGCGCAACACGGGGGCCTGGCCGGCGGCGTAGGCGCGCACAAGGTCGGGCACCAGACGGTCGAATGAGCGGTCGCCGCCGCCGATGACGTTGCCCGCGCGGGCCGTCGCCAACCGCGGTCCGCCCGCCGGGGCCAGGACGGCGCGGCGATAGCTGGCCGCGACGATTTCGGCCGCGCCCTTGCTGGCGCTGTACGGATCGTGGCCGCCCATCGGATCGGTCTCCACGAAGGCTTGGCCGGTCTCGGGGTTCTCGTAGCATTTGTCGCTGGTCACGCAGACGATCGCCCGCGCCGAAGCGGCTCGCTGTGTCGCCTCGATGACATGCGCCGTGCCCATCACGTTGGCGGCGAAGGTTGCCGCCGGATCGGCATATGATGGCCGGACGAACGCCTGAGCGGCGAGATGGAAGACGATGTCCGGGGCGAAGCGGGCGATGGCGCGAGTGGTGGCGTCTGAGTCGCGGATGTCGACGAACACGGAGGACATGCGACCGGCGAGCCCCAGGTCGCCGAACAGACTTTCCACCTCCGGCGGCAGCGCCAGGCCGCCGACCGTGGCGCCGGCGGCGAGCAGCCACTCGGCGAGCCAGGCGCCCTTGAAACCGGTGTGTCCGGTGACGAGGACGCGCAGGCCTCGCCAGTCGGTGCTCATCGATCCCCCCGACAGAAGTTCTCGATCACCTCCAGTACATAGTCGATCGCCAGGTCCGAAAGGCCGGGATAGACGCCGATCCAGAAGGTGCGGTGCATGATCCGGTCGCTGTTGACGAGTTCGCCGGACACCCGAAACTGGCGATCCAGCATGTAGGGTTGGCGAGTCAGGTTGCCGCCGAACAGGAGGCGCGTACCGATCCCCTTTGCATTTAGGTGACGCACGATCTCGTCGCGGCTGAATGACGCGTCCTCACGCAAGGTGAGGAGGAAGCCGAACCAAGACGGCTCAGTCCCTACCGTCGCTTCGGGCAATATGAAGAACGCTTCCAGCGGCTTGAGCCCGGACTTCAGTCGATCGAAGTTGTGTCGACGAGCGGCGACGAAATCGTCCAGGTGGTCGAGCTGGGCCAGGCCCACCGACGCCTGCATGTCGGTGATCTTCAGGTTATAGCCGAGGTGGGAGTAGACGTATTTGTGGTCGTAGCCATAGGGCAACTCGCCGAGCTTCCAGTCGAAGCGACGGTTGCAGGTGTTCTCCATCCCCGGCTCGCAGTAGCAGTCGCGACCCCAGTCGCGGAACGCCTCCACCGCCCGGCGCAAGGCCGGATCGGAGGTGAACACCGCCCCGCCCTCGCCCATGGTGATGTGGTGGGCCGGGTAAAAGCTGAGCGTGCCGGCGTCGCCGAACGTGCCCACATGCTTGCCGTCAATGGTGGCGCCCAAGGCGTCGCAGCAATCCTCGATCAGCCAGAGCCCGTGGCGCTCGGCGATCTCGGCCAGCTTGTCGGCGCGGTAGGGATTGCCGAGCGTATGGGCGACCATGATCGCCTTCGTACGGTCGCCGATGGCCGCCTCGACCGCTTCGGGCAAGACATTGTAGGTGGGGATGTCGACGTCGACGAACACCGGCGTCAGGCCCGCGAGCATGGTCGGGTTCACTGTGGTCGGGAATCCGGCAGCGGCGGTGATCACCTCGTCGCCCGGCTTCAGCTGTCGGTCGCGCGCCAGCGGCGAGGTGAGCGCCATGAGGGCCACGAGGTTGGCCGACGAGCCGGAGTTGACGGTGAGCGAGAAGCGGGCGCCAACCCGCGCGGCCAAGCGCTGCTGGAAGGCCTCGTTGAAGCGGCCAGTGGTCAGCCAGAAATCAAGACCCGAATCGACCAGGGACTTCATGTCTGAGGCGTCGAACACCCGACCGGACACCGGAACCGAGGGCTTGGCAGGCGAGAATCCCCGGTCGGCGTGTCTCAGCGCATAGTACTCGTCGACCAAGGCCATGATCTCGTCCCGGATCGCCTCAGGCGTGCGCTCCTCAGCAGCAAGCGTCGGAGAAAGGTTGGTCAAGTGAGGCTCCGATAGTGGCGGCCCAGGGCCAAGGCGCGCGTCACCTAGCATTGTCCGTAAGCGGCCGCGAGGCCTAGGAAACCAAGCCCTGGGCAAGGCAGCCGGCGCCGAACGGGCCTGCCGCAACGATCTCGCGACCGTCGGCGGCCAGCTTTGGGCCGGCCACCGCCGCTGGGTCGATCCCCGAGCAGCGAACCTCGACACCGCGGCTGGCGGCCAGAGCGACGCCGGCCTGGAACGCGCCTGACCCGCCGCCCACGGTCGCATCGATGACGCATTGCGAGGCGCCGGCGAGCTCGATCGCTGGACCGCTGGCGTGCTGCGCCACGTTGCTGATTCGGTCCGAGATTCGGCAGTTCGATGCGCCGTGCAGCACCACGGGACGGCGGAGGTCGGTGTAGAGATTTCCCGTCGCGATCACACCAGCCGAGCCATCGACCATAAGCCCGATCGTGCCGCCACCGGAGCCAATCACCTCATTGCCCAAGAGCGAGACAGCCCCCCCCGATCCGGATGCTGGCGTCTGCGTGAGCAGGATGCCGATCGAGCCCTCGGCTCTCGTCGGCGCGCAGTAGTTGTTGATGAGCGTGATGTTGGTCGCCGCATTGCCCCGACGGATGGCGATTCCCGTCCTCACTTGGTCGAGCACGCAATTGCTCACTCGCAGGTTCTCCGACGGGTAGGCGACGCCCGACTCGCCGTCGAACCAGAGGCCGTATTGAATTGAGGAGGTCTCGAAGGCGTCGATGTAGACGTCGGTGCAACCGCCGACCGTGCGAATCCCGTAGGTCGGGCTGGCGTGGCCGCCACCGTGGGCGCCGCACTTGTCGCGGATGTAGACCGAAGCCAGGCCGGTATTCATCCCTATTCCAAGTCGGGCATCGAGCAGGAAGCCGGCGAAATAGTCGTTGCCCGCGGTCCGACCGGGGTTCGCACGCGTAGCGAAACAGCGTTCGAGAGCGCTGTAGACGACACCGGAAAGGTGGAATCCGTTGGTGTTTTCGATCGACCAGACGTCGTGGACGTAGCAGTTCTGCACATATTGCAGTTTCAGGCCCGAAGGGCCGCCGAAGCCCTGAGCCAACGCCGCAGGCGGCGAAGCGCGGGCGCAGGTAATGTGGCTGAACTCCACGCGCGAGAGAAAGACCGCGGCCCCGCCGGGCGGCGGCTGATCTGAGCCGATGAGCACCACGTCTGCATCGTAGCTGTCGAGAATGACCCGCGTGGCGAGGTTCGGCCCCTGCCCGTTCACCCCGACGCCGCGGATCGTGCGACTATCCGTCTGGATCTTCCAGGTTGAGGAGAGCCAGTAGTCAGTGGCTTGCAGTTCGGTGATCGGGCAGGCCTCGACACAGGCGGTGAGCGCCGCCAGGCAATCGGGGCCGCGACCCGGCTGGCCGGCGCGCCAGCCCTTCGCGCCCCACCATTCCGGATGGCCGACCGAGCGAAACCGCGCGTCGAACCGCACCGTCCCCGCCCCGGCGAACACTTGGGTAAGCGGCGCCTCGAAGCCAGCGGCGAAGGTCACCGTCGCTCCTGCGTCGATTGTCAGCGAAGCACCGGACTCGAAGCGGCAGTGGGAAGCAATCTGCTGGGCGGCGGCAATGCGGCAGACGCCGCTCGAGATGAGAATCGGCCCGGCGCGCCCGGCTTTCTCGATCGCCAACGAATCGTCGACTTTGCCGTCACACTGAGCGCCCGCCCACCGCACATCCACCGGCCCGCTATAGTGCCGCCGCCAGCGCTGGCCTGCCGCGTCCACGATCACCGTCACGTCGTTGTCAGGCGCTTGGTCGCCGGGAACGCCCAGGAAGAGTCCACCGCCGCCATCCCCCGCGACGCCGCGGCCGAGTACGACGATCGCGGCCTCCCCGGGGCGGGCGGCGCGCAGGGCGGTGAAAGAATCGAGGGACGGCGTGTCCGGGTGGGCCTCGGCGGCGGTCGCGACGGGCGCGCCAATCAAGCTGGCCAACAGCAGGCGTCGATGCATGACCAGTGCTCCCTAGGTTTGGCGTTGGCGGCCGAGCATATCCTGCAGATTGAGAGCCGTGAGGCCGAATTGGATCACCAGCATCAGCCCGGGCCTGATCAGCTGGCCGACGGATACGCCAAACTGAGGATCGACGAGCCGGTCGCTGAGGAACGCGCGCGCCGCACTTATCCGCACGGGCCAGATCGCCCAGTCGAGCGGGACGCACAGCAGATAACCGGCGATCAGTATGAGCGGGCGCAGGCGGCCGCGCCAGGGTTCGAGGAACACCAGGAACACGACGAACACTTCCGCATAGCCGGCCGAACCCGTGGTCAGTGTGGTCAGCGCCAGCCCGGCAAGCAGGGCGGCGAATCGCATGGGCTGAACCCGCGCAGGCCGAAAACAGGCCGCCAGCGCACAGGCCGCAGCGCCCAGCTGAACCGCGCGGATCGCTGCGAAGATCGCAAGGCGCAGGGCGGCGACGCCACCGGTCCCGAGCCCCGCCGTAAACGAGAATCCGGCCGAGGCCATGTGGGCCAGCGGCAAATAGGAAGCGGCGTAGTAGAAGCTCGCCCAATAGTGGGGTCCTTCGGCGCGATTGTGCCCGTAGCCGATGACGTTGCGAATGAGTTGGAACGGCGTCCCATCCCCCTCCAGGGCCAGCGTCACCAGGTAGATCGTGAGCCCGGCCGCGCCGACACCCGCTAGCCAGGCCCACTGACCGCGTGCGAGGCGACCCGGAGCGACGACCAAGAGATAGGGCTTGAAGTTCATCGCCAGGCCCATGGCGATCCAACGCGCGGCCGGCCACGCGACAAACCCGCCCTCCGCGAGCATGAGGAAGGTAAGGCACGGAATGAGAAGATTGCCGCGATCGAGCGCGTAGAGCATCGGCAGGCCGAGGCAGAGCGCCACGGCCCGGGGCCCCGCGCCTGCAAGCCGCGCGCGCCGGAAGGCGAGCCACGCCAGCGGACCATTGGCGAGGAAGAATACCCCGAGCATGGCGCGCAGCGGCCAATCGCACCCGCGGGCCACCATCCATCCGTCCGGCCAGGCGGCCGAATAGCACCCCGGAAGGCTGAACAGGCGGATGAAGACCGGCGAAAGCGGCGGATAGATTTCCTGCCAGAGGTCGTAGCCGCCCTTGTGATGGGCCCACCAGGCCGGTTTATAGAGGTCGTTGAAGGTCTCATCGGGCCTGTAGTGGAACGGCTGCGGGAGATAGCCCAAGGCGGCGAATCGCCAGGCGACCCAGACCCCCGCCGCCAAAATCAGGAGAGCAAAGCCGATTTCGGCGCGATTGGCGCCAACGGCCGGGAACGAGGACCCACGCTCGTTCATTCCACGTACAGGCGCTTCAGTTGGGAGATCGGGTGTCACGACCAGCCTCAGCGGGGGACGGGCGCGGAGCCTTAGCGGCGAGCGCCGAAGCCCGCAATCAGCTTGCGCCAAGAAGGCGCGGCGGCATGAACGAAATGTCGCGCCGCCGCGCTCCTAGAGCGCGGCTTTCCCGCCCGCACCGAGCATGTTAGACCGAAGGAGCACGGGAAAACGCCCCATTTTTTCCGGCGCATGCTGACAATGCTGGTTGCGGCGAAGTCGGCTTTTATAAAAGAGGGCGAATCGGAGAACAGACGGCTGGGTGCGGAAACACGTTCATTTGCCATTCATTTTCTGACTGACGACATGAGCTGGCCAGACGCCTCGAAGACCGAATGTCTTCCTGAGTCGGGTCGGCACACCGATAGGGAACGATAAGATGAAGCCCAGCGTTTTCGACGAGTTGTTTGTTCTGGAATTGGCAAACAACCACTGGGGCAGTCTCGATCGCGGCCTGAAGATCATCGAAGAATTCGGCGACGTCGTTAGGTCAAACGGCGTCAAGGCGGCCGTGAAGCTTCAGTTCCGCGACGTGGATAGCTTCATCCACAAAGCGCATCGCGAGCGCGACGATGTCCGCTACATCAAGAAGACTCTGGCCACCAAGCTTTCGTGGGAAGATCTCCGCGCGATGATCGAAGCGGTGCGAGCGCATGGCATGGTGACCATGACGACGGCCTTCGACGAGCTGTCTGTGGATAAAGCCGTCGAATTCGGCGTCGAGATTCTCAAGATCGCCAGCTCTGACATCCGTGATCGCCGGCTGCTGCGCAAAGTCGCGTCGACCGGCAAGCCGGTCATCGCCTCGACCGGCGGCTCTTCCCTGCGGGACATGGACGAGCTCGTGGCCTTCTTCGGCGAGCTGAACATCCCCTTCGCGCTCAACCACTGCGTGTCGATCTATCCTTCGGAAGACCACGAGCTGGACCTCAACCAGATCGACTTCCTGCGGACCCGCTATCCGGACATCACCGTCGGTTTCTCCACCCACGAAATGAGCGAATGGTCGTCCTCGATCCTGATCGCCTACGGCAAGGGCGCGCGGACCTTCGAGCGCCACGTCGACATTGACCATGACGGCGTCGAGGTCTCCCCTTACTGCACCCGGCCGCACCAGGCTGACATCTGGTTCAAGGCTTTTCTCAAGGCCAAGGAGATGTGCGGCGGCCCCGGAGACCGTAAGCGCGTGCCGCCAGAGAAGGAGGTGCGCTACCTCGACCAGCTGGTGCGCGGGGTCTATGCGAAACGCGACCTGCCCGCGGGCCACGTCCTCGCCGAAGAGGACATCTACATGGCCGTGCCGCTCAATCACGGGCAGATTTCCGTGCGCGAGTTCACGGCCGGCGAGCGGTTGAAGGCGCCGGTATTCCGCGATGAGGCGGTCCTGCTTCGCGACATCGACAGCGACTATGCGCATGATCTGGTGCTGCAGCGCTTGGTCCACGACCGAGGCGTGCCGCCCGAGGTCGAGGCGCCCCGTCTGAAACGCGCCGCCGCCGAATAAAAGTCGCGCCGGCCGCGGTCGTTCGATCGCGAATTGAGTTCGCCGCAAATTCAGGATTCCACGTGCGCGTCGCCGACTACATCGCCTCCCGCCTCGCTGAACTCGGGCTGACCGACGTCTTCATGGTCACCGGCGGCGGGGCCATGCACCTGAACGACGCCTTCGGCCGTTGCCCGGGCCTGAAGGTGATATGCCTGCATCACGAGCAGGCCTGCGCCATGGCGGCGGAGGCCTACGCCCGCCTGGGCGGCGCGCCGGCGATCCTGAATGTCACCACAGGTCCGGGCGGCATCAATGCGCTCAACGGCGTCTTCGGCGCCTACACCGACAGTATCCCGATGATTGTCGTCTCCGGCCAGGTGCGCCGCGAAACCATCGCCAACAACTTTCCCATCGGCCTGCGCCAGCTCGGCGACCAGGAAGTGGACATTGTCCGCATGGTTGGCGGGATCACGAAGTACGCCGTTACAATCCAGGATCCGGCCCAGGTCCGCTATGAGATCGAGAAGGCCGCCTATCTGGCCGCGACCGGGCGGCCCGGTCCGGTGTGGGTCGATGTGCCGATCGACATCCAGGGGACGCAGATCGACCCTGCCACCCTGTCCGCCTTTGACCCCGCGTCGGAACCCTATCACGTCGCCACCGAGGCCGATCCGGTCGAGGGCGCAGAGCTGCGAGCGGCTGTGCGTGCGGTGATCGCGCGGCTCGCTTGCGCCGAGCGGCCCTGCATCCTGCCGGGCACGGGCGTGCGCATCGCCGGGGCCGCCCAACGCTTTCTGCGCGTGGCCCAAAAGCTGGGCGCGCCGGTGGCCAGCGCCTTCAATGCCCACGACCTGGTGGCCAACGACCATCCGCTCTATGCCGGCCGCGCCGGCACGGTAGGCGACCGACCAGGCAACTTCGCCGTCCAGAACGCCGACTTCCTGCTGGTCCTCGGCTGCCGGCTCAACATCCGCCAAATCAGCTACAACTGGGGGTCTTTCGCCCGCGCGGCCTACATCGCCATGGTCGACATCGACCGCGCCGAGCTCGCCAAGCCGACACTGGAAATCGACCTGCCGGTGCAGGCCGACCTGACGGCTTTCCTCGAGGCGCTGGAGTTGGAACTCGAAAGCTATGCGCCGCCGCCAGCCCACGCCGACTACCTCGCCTGGTGCCGCGCCCGCGTTGCGCGCTATCCCACCGTTTTGCCGGAGTACTGGCAGAGCGCGGACGGTGTGAATCCCTATTGTTTCGGCCAAGCGTTGTTCGAACAGCTGACGCACGAGGATGTCGTGGTCACCGGCGATGGAACGGCTTGCGTCGTCACGTTCCAGTCCGCCACCCTCAAACAGGGACAGCGGCTTTTTTCCAATTCCGGCTCCGCCTCCATGGGCTACGACGTGCCAGCGGCGATCGGCGCCTTCTACGCCAACCGCGGGGCGCGACGGATCATCTGCATCGCCGGCGACGGCAGCGTGATGATGAACCTGCAGGAACTGCAGAGCATCGTCGGCCCCGTACTGCCGGTGAAAGTCTTCGTGCTCAACAACGACGGCTACCACTCCATCCGCCAGACCCAGCAGAACTACTTCCCCGATAACGTCGTGGGCGTGGGACCCGAGAGCGGTGTGACCTTCCCGGACTTCGTCCGTCTCGGCGAGGCTCTGGGCTTTCCGAGCCGCCGCATCGAGCATCATGACAGGCTCGCCAGCCTGATCCGCGATACGCTCGAGGGCGAAGGTCCGCAGCTCTGCGAGGTGATGCTCGACAAGGCCCAGCCGTTTGCGCCCAAGCTCAGCTCACGAAAGCTGGAGGACGGCCGCATGGTGACCTCGGCGCTGGAGGATCTCGCTCCCTTCCTGCCGCGCGACGAGTTGGCGGAGAACATGCTTATTCCGCTGCTCGAGTCGTGAGCCCGCGCTGCCCGGTCTGCGGCGGCGATCGGCTGGCGGCGATGACCGCCGCGGTCGGAGGCCGGGCTTATTGCCTCGCTTGCTTCCACGGCTGGCGCACCGAACGGCGAGCTTACGCCTATGGCGAGACCGCCATGTGCCCGTTCGGCACTGCAGGCGATCGGCTTGCCAAACAGGTGGCATTCTTCCGACCCTTCGTCCCGGAACGCGCACGGATTCTCGAGATCGGCTGCGCTACGGGCGAGTTGGCCGCCTTGGCCCGCGAGACCCTCGCGCCGGCGCGCTACGAAGCCATTGAACTCTCGCCCGCCGGTGAGCAGGCTCGCGTCCGCGTCGACCGACTTCACGTCCGACCACTGGGCGAACTTCTGGCGGAGGAGTCGATCGAACCAGGGTTCGACCTCGTGATCATGTCACATGTACTGGAGCATCTGGACAATCCGGCCGCCGAGCTGGCCGCAATCCGGAAGGTCCTCAAGCCCGACGGCCTGCTGTTTCTCGAGGTTCCAAATCGTTCTGGAAACCTGGCGCTCCCGATCGACGACAACCGCTCGCACCTGCACTTCTTCTCGACCACATCGCTTGCCCGGCTGCTAGCTGAGACTGGACTTGAAGTGCTGGCGACCGAGACCGGGGCAATTCTCGATTCCCGCTATGCCGACTCCCTTCGGGTAGCCGCTAGAGGCTTTCATTTGCCGTGCTGGCGGCCGGGCTTCCTGTCCGACCACCCCCGCTTGATGGGCGAGTCCGATATTGTGGTCTGGGGGGCCGGAAGCCTGGCCGACGAGCTGCTGGCCAACTTCTTCGATCCGGCGCGGATCGCCTTCTTCATTGATCGCAGTCCTGCCAAACAGGGGAACCTCTGTCTCGGGCGGCCGGTCAAAGGGCCAGAATCGCTCGGCGCCGAGCCCCGCACGGTCCTGATCAACAGCATCGACTTTGCGCCGCAGATCGCGGCCGACATCGCGCGGTTGTATCCAGATGTGGCGCACCAGATCATTCCGGTGGGCGAGCTTCTCCACTGATCCTGCGCGCGCCGGTCCCGCCGCCTCAGGCCGGCAACAGCCATGCGGAAAGCGCCGGCGAGGCAGGCTTTCGCGCCTTCCAAACGTCCCAGAGCGTTTGGGCGATCAGAGCGTATTCAATCACCAGCACCAGCCCCGGGCGCACGAGTTCACCCAGGTTCAAACCCACATTCCAGGTAATGATGCGGCCGCTGAGATAACTCAACTCCGTCCCGGTCACCCAGGTGGCCAGCGGGACATCGGTCGAAATGCTCAGCAGGTAGACGGCCACCAACGCCGCTATGCGGGCCGGACCTCGCCAGGGTTCAAAGAACACCAGAAAAAACAATAGAATCTCAGTGTACCCGCCGGCGATCGAATTCGTAATAACCGCGGCAACCGAGAGCGCGACCAAACGCCTGACCGGCACGGCGAATGGTTTCCACGCCGCGAGCGCATAGCAAGCCGCGATGCCCGCCAGGCCCGCCCATGAAAGCAGGGGAAAGACCAAAAGCATAAATTCAATCGGATTCGAACCGATGTAATTCATGAATGGAAAGGCTGAATTCAACGCCAACACTATACCTTGGTAGGTTGGTTGATAATAGGCGTTTTGAAAATGTATTACCTCTGGCGTTTGATTGAAATTAGTAATATTTCTAATTATTTGGCTAAGAGTGCCGTCTTCAATAATGCCATACGTAACAATATAAATCGCAACCGTTGAAATGGCTATTGCCTCAAGTGCGACCCATCTACGCCTCATAAACTGCGGTATAATTGCCAGCACCAAATAGAGTTTAAAATTTATAGTGATCGCCGCACAGAGCCACTTCCATCGAGCTGAGCGAAGGATATTTCCGTGCGCCAGAATGAACGCGGTGAAAGTCGGAATAAGGAGCTGACCCCGCTCGACTCCAAACAGCATCGGCAAGCCGAAAATTAACGCGAGCGTGCGGACCCACGCGGTTTTTCGATCATTCTTCAAGTAACACTTAAAAATAAGAAATGCGTTTAGAACATAGAAAAAGCCCATGACCCAAGGGAACATCCAGTCACATTCCCGCGCATAGAATTTGTCATACACGTAACATGACGCCGGGCTAAGAAATCTTAGAAAGGCAAACGATAGTGGTGGATATACAGATTCAAATTGATCATATGTGCCCGGAACGTGTGACCACTGAGCGACATTTATCCAATCCATGAACGTGTCATTGGTATCAAAAAAATACGGCTGCGGTAGGAAACCATAGATCTGAAAGAATCTATAGGCCCAGACAACGCTATATAATATCGCGGCAAGAAGCGCAATTTCAATGAGCTTTGAATAGCCGATACGTTTGATCCACGCGATCATGATACTTCTACATTTCTCGTTTTGAACACAAATCTCCTCAAAACGAAATAGTTAATTGTGGCAGTTATTATCAGGGAGCCGAATCCTGCCAGGTAGGGCGACTTGAGGAAGCTGTGAATGACTGCCAGGCAGGTCAAACCCATCAGATAGTTTAAAGCATAGGCGAGTATGTAACGGCCGAACGGATGGCCTTGATTGCGAAACACGTGGCGCCGGAACATGAAGTAGTTGAAGGTTGAGCCGGAAATGTGCGCCAGGATCTGGGCGACGAAGAGGTTGAGCCCCAGGAAAACCAACAGCGCGTAGAGTCCGTAGCCGAAGGCTGTGTTGATCGCGCCCACGTAGTAGTAGCGCCAGAGCTCGGCGTTGCGCATCGGGCTCGACGCCGTCAGATCGTTGAATCTGCTAACCAGCGGCCGGAAAATTGACCCGCTCCCGTTCCACCACAAGAGGCTCCCCGCGCACGGTCTTGGCGATAAGCCGAACCTGCTCGCCCATCAAACCGAGGAAGACCAAGTTCGCGCCAAAGCAGGCGCCGCCCAGGGCGACAAGGAATGGCGTCCAGGATCCACGGCCGACGACAATCAGCCAAATCCCGACAACCAGCACCAGGACGGTGGCGGCAAAGACGAACGGGGCCAGGTAGAGCGGTGCGCGCATCAGCTGAGATGAGGCGCTCGCCACGCCCGACAGACCAAAGTCGATCATAGCGAAGAAGCTGTTCTTGGAGCGCCCCGCGGCCCTCGGCGGGCGCGCATGAGGGATGATCTCCAGGCTGAAGCCACTCTCGACCAGCATGCCGCGGAAGAACGGCTCGGGGTCTCGCCATTGCTTCAGACAATCCACCACCGTCCGGTCGTACAAACCAAAGCCGGTGACGTTGGGCAGGACGCGGTAGTCGCTGAAGCGAGCGAGGAATCCGTAGCCCAAGAGGCGAAAGAGACGCATCCCGATCGACATTTTCTCGGACGCCCGCGCGCCCAGAATGATCTTGGCGCCCGCCCGCCAGCGATCGATGAACTGCCCGATCATCTCCGGCGGATCCTGAAAGTCCGCACAGATGCCGATCACCGCCGCCCCTGTGGTCTGGAAGATCGCATAGGTCGGCGAGCGTTTCTGACCATAGTTTCGCGTGTTGACGATCAGCCGCACGCCAAGATCGGCAGCGCACAAGGTCTTGACGAGCTCGACAGTACCGTCGGTCGAGCCGTTATCGATGAAGATGATCTCGTATGAAGCCACCCCAGCCTTGGCCAGCTCGGTCTTTACCGCCGCAGCGATCGCTTCGACGTTCTCGGCTTCATTCAGACACGGGATGACAACCGAGATTTCAATTGGCGAGCTCATGCCTAGCCCACGCGCCGGCCCCGGCCGCCGAGCACGTAGTATTCGGCCCCGGCGGCGAGACAGACGATCAAACCGAGGAGGCCAAGGAAGATCATATTGTATTGCCGTTCGGGTTTGACGAATGGCGGCTCGACAACTTCGAGGCCTTGATTTGCCGACATCTCATCGATCGTCAGCTCATCCATATAGCGGCTGTAGACCTGATACAGTAATTGAGCAACGCTTACGTCGCGAACGCGATCGTAATACTCGGTATTCGCGACGGCAACGGCCGCCAAGGCCCCGCCCGAAGTCTTCTGAGACTGGGCGATCTGGCCCTTGAGGCTGTCGATGTCGGCCTGAACCATCTTCGTCTGGATGTTGTTGGGCGTGGCCACTTGCGACAAGGTCTGAAGCTCGACCTCCTTGGACTGAAGCTGAGCCTCCAGGCCGGCAAGATTGCCGACACCCGTCCCGAGCTGAAGTTCTGGCGCCGGCAATTGCTTCGCCAGGCGGTATTGATTGAGCGCGTCCTGGGCCTTGGCCAGGCGCAGGCTGGCGTCCTGGAGGCGATTGACGGTCACCTGACGTTTCTGGGCCGCCTGTTGCAGGCTGATCTCAGCCAGGCGCTCCCGGGTCGCCTCGGCGACGGCCGCCACGGCGTTTTTCAGCCACTCCCGATCATGGCCCTTGGCCTGAATCTGGATGATGCTGCCCCGAATGGCGACGATCGAGATCCTCTTGGCGAGCTTGGCCTCGGCCACCTGCTCATCCGGGTAGCCAGGCGTGCCGACCAGATTCAGTTTGGCGACCGCCTTCTGCATCACCGCGTGATTGCGCGCGATGGTGAGGTCCTGATCGATCGAAGTGCGTGCGCCGGTGAGGACCGAGAGGTTGAGCAGGGCGCCGCTGGCTTCCGAAGCCAGGACCGAGCTCAGTCCCCCATTGGATTCCTGAGGCAGTAGCTCCGCCTCGGCCGTGTACGGCCGGGGAAAGACAGCCAGCAGGCCGGCCACGGCCGCAAGGCCGACGAAGGTCAGACGACGCCGCAGGTCGTTGCGGAACCAGGGGCGATCAAGCACCCAGTCAATCAGGGACGGCGGTCGGGTCATTGCGTCGCCAGAATACCGATGACGGCCGCCGTCGAGCCGAGCTGGCCTACGATAGTGGCGATCTTCTCGATCTTTTCCCAGGCGCTGGGGCCTGTCTTCACCGGTACATAGATCACATCGCCCGGATAGGCCGGCCGGCCTACCAAGCCGTGGTCCTGCGCGGCCGAGACCACCGATCCGTTGGCCCGCACCACGAAGATCTGGCCTGTGTCCGACACGTGCCGGCGGGCCCCGCCAGCCAGCTTCAGGTAGTCGCCGATCCGGGTGTTCTCAGCGTACTGAAACGAGGCCGCCTGGTAGACCGACCCGAAGACGCCGACGGTCTTGGGCCGGGGCGGCACATAGATGTGGTCGAAGTTCTCCAACAGCACGTCGCCTTCGAGGCCGGACGCGGCATAGGGGATGGGCATGACGAAGCGGCCGTCCGGTTTCTGCTGCTTGAGCTCCTCGACCACGTTGGCGACGGCGGTCTGGCGAGCCGCGGCTGTGGCCGCGTCCGTAGCCCCAAGCGCCGTAAGCGGCGCCGTGGCGGCGGCGAACTGCAACTCAGTTATGGCCCGCTCGTAGCTCTTCTCCTGCTGGCGCTGGACCGACTCGCGCGTCAAGTCCGCGCCGTAGACGAAGGCGCCCGTCGTTAGTCCGCCCGCCGCGTTGAGAAGGTCGCCGATGGTCGCGCCGGGACGCAGATAGTAACGTCCGGGACGGTCCACCTCGCCCTCGATGGTGGCGAGAATGGCCTGGCGTTCCTCGGGGCGGGCGATCTGACCCAGGGAGAGAATGCGGACGATGTCGCCGCCCTCGGCCGGAAACGACACCGCCTTGTCCCAGGGCAGCTGCTGGGACCCGCCCTTGTCTAGATCCGCCAGCCGCTGAACGACCACCCGCGAGGGGTCGGCGAGAGAGTTGAATCCGCCCGCATAGCGGACCATGTCGCCGAGCGTCTCGCCCGGTTTGGCCTCGAAAATGGCTTCGGAATTGACGCTGCCGGTGACCGCCACTTCGGGACCGGCCGGCGCGACGTTGAGCACGTCTTCGTTCTGCAACACCGCGTCATGACTTTTGTCGCCGCTCAGCAGCAAGTCGTAGAGGTCGAGCTGGGAGACCAGCTGGCCGCCGCGGCGCAGCTCGATGATGCGGAAGCTGCCGCCCGCCGCCGGGCCCCCAGCCGCCAGGATGGCGTCGGCCATCGTCGATAGGCTGCTCACCGTGTAGGCCCCGGGGCTGACGGCGTAGCCGGTGACGTAGACGGTCAGACCGTGCAGCCGGGAGATCGCCACCGACAGGGTCACGTTCCTGAACTGCTCCTGGAAGCGCCGCGTGAGCGCCGCCTGGAGATCCCCGTAGCGGACCCCTGCTACGGCGACCGAGCCGACCCGAGGAATAAATACCCGACCGTCGTCGTCGATGGTGAGTTGCAGGTTCGATTCCACCGAACCGGTGACACCGATCTGCAGCTCGTCGCCCGGATTGAGCCGATAGTCCGGCGGCACGGTGGCGTTCGGGGGCGATACGAAGCCCTTTGAACCCTCCAAGATCAGATTCTCACCAAAGCGCGGCAACTCGTGTCCGAGCTTGTCCTTGACGAAAGCCTCGAACTCGCCAGGCAGCGGGGGAGGACGGGTGAAGAGCTCGAACTGGCCCGGCGACGCGCCTGGCCGGGCGTAGAGGGGTTGCTGAGTTGCTGTGGCGCCGGGCGCGCCGTTCAGAAGCGAAAGGGGCTGTGTCGACCCGGTCGACCCTGACTGAGCACTCGGCAGCGTGAAGGGCGAGAAACTGCCCTGACCGCTAGTTTGGTTCTGGCCCCCGTTCTGACCCGACACGCCGTATTGACCCTGAAGTGAAGACGAGCCGAATTGGCCTTGATCTGCGCCTGAGAGCGAGGACGGGTTGGTCTCGCCGGTGGCGTTGGAATTGGAGCTTTGGCCGTAGGGCGGGACCTGGCCGACGCCCGTGTAGGTCTGGGCCGGCGCCGGTGAGGCGACGACCAGGCAGGCCAGGCCGGCAAGGCCTAGCGTCGATGCGGCGCGAAGGAGGCGAGCGAAGGCGAACTGCACGTCAGAGGATCTCATCTCATTGAAAATTTGGGGTCGGACATGAAGCGCGCCGTTTGCCTGATCTGTTCGGAAAATACGACAGGCTCGACGTCGAAACGATGGCGCAGTGACGCATAGACCTCCCCATCGCCGACATAGCGGTCTTCTCCCTCCCCGCTCGGCGGCGGACGATGCGCCACACATGGCGCGCCCAGGGCGTCGGCCACAGCGTGGGCGATGTCGCCCACCTCGTATATGGCTTCGCCAGCCGTGTCGAACCTGATGACGCCACTCCCCGATTCGGTCAAAGCGCCGAAGACGATGCTCATCAGCTCAGAGATCGCGACGTACGATCGCCAGACCGGCCGCGCCGCTCGAATCTCGAACGGCCGCCCGGCGAGGGCGTCGGCGATCAGACAGGCCAGGACATAGCTTGACCGCTTGTTGATGTAGGGCCCGGCCAGGTTGAACACCCGCCCGATCGCCGCCCGCGCGCCGGTGCGCTCCGCCCAGCCGGCGAAGGCGGCCTCGTCCTCGACCTTGAGGGCGCCGTAGAGCCGCAGCGAGTCGGATGCGGCCGGCGCGTCTGCGACGTAGGCCGCGCCGGAAGAGGCCAAGAACACGCCGCGCGCACCGATCGCGTCCAGGGCCTTGAGCACCTGTCGCGAGATGGCGCGGTTAGTGCTCGAATAGGCTTCAGGCGACATGCCCTTGGCCTTTTCCTGCGTGAGGTAGGCCAGGTGCAGGACGAGGCTCGGCGCGGGAGTCAGATCGGCGATTTCGGCCAGCGGCCGCTGGGGAACATCGAGGTCGCCGCGCAACGCCAAGGTGCGGGCGTCGGAGCCGAAACACACGACCCGGCGGGCGAAATCCCCGCCCAGCAGGCCCTGCAACATCTCCAGCGTGGCCAGACCCAGCCAGCCGCCCGCGCCGGCGACCACGACCCTGAAATCGCTCTCAGCCAGCCGGCGGGCGCCGAGGCCGGTCAGCGCGGGAAATAATCCAGGCTGCGATCTCACGCGGCGTCCCGGGCGGCGAACAGCGCCTCCACGACCCCCGGAAGCTCAGGAAAGGACGGGCAGAGGACCGCGCCCGGCCACTCGCGGCCGTAGTCTCCATAGCCGAAGGTCATCAGCACAAGCGGCAGGCCGGCCGCCTGGGCGACCTGCCAGTCGGGTTCACTGTCGCCGATCGAACAGCAACGATCATGTGGCGCGTCGCCGAGCGCCAAGCCGAGACCGGTGAGGTCCGGCTTGAGCGGCACGGACGGGCCGGAGCCGACCACGGCGTCGAACAGGTCGGCCAGACCGAGCTCGGTGATCACCTTGGAGCAAAGCTCCTGGGCTTTGTTCGACCACACCGCGAGGCCGAAGCCGGCATCGCGCAGCTCGCTGAGCGCCTCGCGAGCCCCAGGATAGAGGCAAGCGGCGTCCGTCGGCCGGGCGGCGTAACGGGCGCGGAACTCAACCAGCGCTGCGTCCACATCGCCGCATGCTTCCCCCAACAGCGCCGCCAGCATGCGCCGCCCGCCGGTGGTGACATAGGGCTTGGCCTCGGCCTCGCTGACCCGGCGGCCGGCGCCCCGCGCGGCCAGCATCTCGTTCACCAGTTCCGCGCACAGGGGCACGCTGTCGATCAGCGTGCCGTCGAGATCAAAAAGGATACGACCGTTCACCGGACCATCCAGGGCGCGTCGAACGGCTTCACGGTCCACATCGCGCTCATTCCTCGATCAAGGTGACGACCAGGCCCTTCCAATTCGGACCGGACCCAGGCGTCAGTTTCATTCAGCAAGTTCGAGCAGCGGTTCGTGGCGGGATTTGAAGGCGAAGCGTTTCAGAACCAGATAGTTGACCGCCGTCCCAATCAGCGTCGCGAGAAATATGTCGAGGTAGGGGTTGGCGAGAAAATGATGAATTGCCGCCAAAATACCCAATCCATACAAATAATTGGCTACATATGAGATTCCATAGGCGACTGGCCGCCGATGGTGACCTACGAACACGTGACGGCTGTATGTGAAATAGTTAAAAACGGAGCCGCTCACGTGAGCTATGAGTTGGGCGACAAATAAATTGACACCCACGAACACCAACACGGAATACAATCCGATACCGAAGACCGTGTTAATCGCCCCGACACCATAGTAGCGCACCAGTTCTTCAATTCGACCCACTAAATCGCCTCCGCATGATTTGCCAAATCCCGAAGGAGTTCTCGGATCGGGTCAATGCTAGGCGACAGTGCTGTGCTCCGATTCAGCGGCCCCGTCCGTCCCGTGCGGAACATCGATCGCGGGGGGTCTCCGACACAGGGCGACCACCGACCCTTCGCTGGACATCGAACAGTTGATGACCGTGAGTCCCGCGGCAGTAACTAAATTCGCAAGCGACCCAACGTCGAAATAATTCAAGTGTTCGTGTTGTTTCGCAAACCCAAACGGGGCAATGACTCTGAATTTCAAACGAACAACGGTAGAAAAGAAGTCGACGACAAGCATCAAGAGAGGATGACGGACAAGTCTTTGCAGATAAGCAACGTACCATTGTCCCTTTGGAATCGATTCAACTGAGAATGAATCTTCGGGGACCTCAATATACAAAAGACCACCCGGCTTCACAAAATCGGCGACGCGCCTGACTTGCGCCAGCGGTTCCGAGAAATGCTCGACAATGGCGCACAACAGCACCAGATCGAACTGTTTGCTTTCGAGAACCTTCTCTTCGCTGATAGCAATGACGCCAGGCCCGGGCTGGAGGCCCGATATATCGAAGACGTAAAACTCGCTGCCCGGGCCGCCCGCCATCATCTGACCGCGGTCGCCACCATAGTCGAGCACCGAACCGATAGAATTCGCCTCCGCGTGGCCGGCGAGCGCGGCGCGATAAACCTCCTTGCGCGGCTCCATTCCGACGCCAGCCAGGTCGTCGTTGACCTTGCGCGTGTACCAGGGCTCTGACCGGTGGCGGATCGCGAGGTAGCGTTCGTCGCGATAGTCTGTGTAGAGCCGATCGATCTCGGCATCGTCAAAGCGGGTCGTGTAGAATCTCAGGCCGCACGTAGCACAGGCGCCCAAGGCGCCGACCTCGGGGGGCCGGTCGAGGACGTAAGCGGCGATGAACGGCGCCATCACCGCCGGCCGGGAAATGAAATCGGGCGAGCCGCAGCCGGGGCAGACGTCAGTTTGGTAAGTCATACGCTCGTTCTTTGCTGCGCGTGAATTGTCTCGATCTCAGAGCATAAGCAAGATGCTCGCTGCCGGCATCGACCCCTACCCCGCTGAGTGAGGCTTTAGTCGGGCAGGCGAACCAGGCCAACGCGCCGCGCTCTTCTACGAAATCGCTTCTCCGGCGCACAATGCCAGTCGCTGGCGACAACCAGCGCCGCGCGACATGTCTGCTCACGTTTCCTCCAGCGGCGGGACGATCATGTTGGCTAGGAACTCCTCGCGCGGCAGGAACGGCCAGAGGTCCTCGATCGGCTTTGAATAGAGCGAGCCGTCTGCGCGTTGAGCCGAGCTCATGGACGGTATCCGCTGCTCATCGGGAATACAGACCACCTCGCACACCACGGGTCCGGGACGCGCCAGTACGGCGAGCACCTCTTCGCCCAGCCGGCTCTGATCGGCGATGCGGGCTGTGGGGAGACCATAGGCGGCGGCGACTTTTTCCAAATCGGGCAGACTAAGGCCGCTCCGGTCGTCGGCCCCCGACAGGCGGCCGAACCAGCGATTCTGCGACGTGCGGATCGAGGAATAGCCCTCGTTGGACAGGACGAAGAGCTTGATCGGCAAGTTCAGACGGCGAACGGTCTCGAATTCCTGGACATTCATCTGCAGGCCGCCATCGCCGTCCACGGCAATCGTCTCGGCCCCGCCCAGGGCCAGGCAGGCGCCGATCGCCGCTGGAAGGCCGTAGCCCATGGAGCCGAGGGCGGCGGTGGAAACCAGCTTCTGGCCGCGCTTGAGCCGCACGGCGTGCTGAAAGATCTCGATGCCCGCGCCTGAGCTCCCGGTCACGATCAGGCGACCCTCCGGCAACGCCTCCGAGAGCACATCGGCGAGCGCATAAACGCTCACCTTCTGATCGGCCGCGAGATGCTCCGGCAGGACGACCGGCCAGCGGTGTTTCCAATCCAGACAGCGCTGCAGCCACGCGCTCCAATCCGGTTTGGGGAATTCGAGGACCGCCGCGGCGGCCACCGCCAGGAAGTCGCCGGCGTCAGCCACGATCGGAAGGTCGATGTGCGGCGCCAGCTTGGCGATCTCAGCGGCGTCGACATCGACCATGATTTTCTTCGCGCCGCGGGCCAGCCGCTCGGGCGCATAGCCGGTGATCGAGAAATCGAGCCGCGAGCCGAGGACGAGCAGGAGGTCGGCGTTCTGCAGCGTGAAATTGACCCCGCGCGGGGCGACCGAACCAGGCTTGCCGATGTAGCAGGGGTCGTCCCAGGCGAAGAGATCCATGGAGAGCCAGGTCGCCAGGACGGGCGCGCGCAGCGCCTCGATCAGACGCCGCGCGTTCGAAACCGCCCCCTCCCCCGCCAGGCGCACGCCATTGCCGACCAGAACCACCGGCCGCTCAGCCGTCGAAAGCGCCTCGAAGAGGCGCCCGACGTCGGAGCTCAGGTCGGCGCGGGCGATGTTGGGGATCATGAAGCCGGACAAGGCGTCCGGCTCGATAGCGGCCGCCTGGACGTCGAGCGGGATGTCGACCCAGACCGGGCCCTGACGACCGGAGAGAGCGATGTGAGCCGCTTTTTCCAGGGTCGATCGGATGTCGGCCGGGTCCATCACCGTCACGGCAAACTTCGTCAGCGGCCCAACGATCGAGACGATGTCCACCTCCTGCAGGCCCATTTGGCGAACGCCGGTGTCGCCCTTCAGATCGGGGCGCTTGGCCTGACCGGAGATGAAAAGCACCGGCGTTGAATCGAGCCAGGCGCCCGCCAGGCCGGTGATCGTGTTGGTGCCGCCCGGGCCCGTGGTCACCAGCGCGCAGCCCAGACCGCAGCGCGTCTTGGCCCAGGTCTCCGCACACATGGCGCTCGCCTGCTCGTGGAGGTTGGACACGCAAGTCAGACCGCCGTGATGAAAAAACGAGTCGTTGAGGTGCATCGCCCCGCCGCCCGGCACCATGAAGACGTGACTCACGCCCTGACGGGCAACGAAGTCGGCGACATAGTCTGAGAGTTTCACCACCCGTGGACTCCCCGGCCAGCGACCGTCGAGCGTGGCGCTGATGTAGAATTCACAAACTTCGCCTTTCTGATTCGCCCGCGACAACGGGACGCCTCGCCTTCGGCGAGCCGCTGCGGATAGGATTTAAAAGTCATGAAGTCGGTTACAGTCCTTACCGCTTGCTACAACGAAGAGGAAAATGTCGAGGCCCTCTACGAGCGGGTCCGCGACATCATGGCGCTGTCCGGCCGCTACCGTTACGAGCATTTGTTCATCGACAATGCGTCCACCGATCGCACCGTGGCGATCCTGAAGCGCCTCGCAGCCAAGGACCGCAACGTCAAGATCATCGTCAATACGCGCAACTTCGGCCAGATTCGGTCGCCAATGTACGCGCTCGCCCAGACCCGTGGAGACGCCGTGATCGGCCTCGTCGCCGATTTCCAGGACCCGCCGGAACTGATCCCCCAGCTCCTCGCCGCCTGGGAGGAAGGCTGGGCGATGGTCGTTTGCGTGAAGCGGACCAGCGCCGAAAACCCGGTGATGTTCGCCCTGCGCAAGCGCTACTACCGCTTGCTGGAACAACTGGCCTCGATCGAGACAATCCAGAACTTCACCGGCTTTGGCCTCTATGACCGAAAAGTGGTGGACCAGGTGATCGCTCTCGGCGACGCCGAACCCTACTTCCGCGGCATGGTCGCGGAGCTGGGCTTTCCCTACACGGCCATTCACTATGACCAGCCCATGCGCCGGCACGGCAAGTCCAAGAACAATCTGGGCACCCTGATCGACATGGCCCTGATCGGGCTTGTCACCCATTCCAAAGCGCCGCTGCGGCTGATGACTCTCGCCGGCCTCGCTTGCGCCGCCGTCTCGCTGTGCCTGGGGGCGGCCCTGCTGGCGTACAAACTGCTGTTCTGGGACCGATTCCAGGCCGGCGTGGCCCCGCTGGTGATTTTCGGCTTCGTCGGCTTCTCGTTCCAGCTGATCTTCATGGGCCTGCTCGGCGAGTACATCGGCGCCATCCACACCCAGCTCCAGCGCCGGCCCTGGGCGGTCGAACGTGAGCGGGTGAATTTCGAATTCGAGCCCGGCGTCGCGCTGGCCGCATCTCCATCGAGGATCGAAGTCGCTCGGATCGTCGAGGAGACGGGGGTCTAGGGGCGTAAGCCCGACCACGCGCGATTCACGGCTTAGGGACTGGGAGGAACTGGAATGGATTCGATCAAGATCGGCGACAAGACGGTGGGCCCCGGCGATCCCTGCTACGTGGTCGCTGAGATTGGCATCAACCATAATGGCGACCTCGACATCTGCCGGCAGCTGATCGACGCCGCCGTCGATGCCGGCTGCGACGCCGTCAAGTTCCAGAAACGCACCGTCGACGTGGTGTACACGGTCGACGAATTGGGTCGGCCACGGGAAAGCCCCTTCGGCCTGACCAACGGCGACCTCAAACGTGGGCTGGAGTTCGACGACGCCGGCTACCGAGCCATCGACGCCTACTGCCAGGACAAAGGCATCGTTTGGTTTGCCTCTTGCTGGGACGAGGCGAGCGTCGACTTCATCGAACGCTTCGATCCGCCAGCCTACAAGATCGCCTCGGCCAGCCTCACCGACGACGCGCTGCTCGCTTACACCAGGGCCACGGGCAAGCCGATCATCCTCTCGACCGGCATGAGCACGCTCGAGCAGGTCGACCAGGCGGTGAAGGTGCTCGGCTCGAAAAATCTCGTTCTGCTTCACACTTGCAGCGCCTATCCGTCCCAGTATGACGAGCTCAATCTCAGGGTTATTCCGATGCTGCGCGAGCGCTACGGCGTACCCGTGGGGTATTCGGGTCACGAGACCGGCATCCCGACCAGCGCCGCCACCATCGCGCTCGGCGCCTGCATGGTCGAACGCCACGTCACGCTCGACCGCGCCATGTGGGGCAGCGATCAGGCCGCCTCGCTGGAGCCCAACGGCATCACCCGCCTGGTCCGCGACATCCGCCTGATCGAGACCGCCCTCGGCGACGGGATCAAGCGTGTCGAGGAACGCGAGACGCCGGTCATGGAAAAGCTTCGGCGCGTGGACCAGCGACTTGCCGGCTGATGATGCGAGCGAGCGCAGTCTCGCGGCCGGCTGAACGCGGATCAGCCGGCGTCCGGAAACTCGGTCATGAAGGCCGCCGTTTGGCGGATCTGCGCCGCCAGATCGATCGGGGCGACAGCGTGCGCTCGGGCCAGTTGGGCGAACACGCGGCCATCGCCCACATACCGGTCGCCCGGCGCGTCAGGATCGAACGCCGGCCGTTCCACCCCCGGCGCGCCAAGCATCTCCGCGATGATCCTGGCCAGCTCGCCGACCTCCACAGTCCGCTCGCCTGCCGTCTCGAACGCCGTCACGCCTGCCGCACCGTCGGTCAGCGCGCCCGCCACCACGCTCATCAAGGCCGAGATCGCGACGTAGGAGCGCCAGACCGGCGTCGCGGCGCCGACCCTCAAAGGTCGGCCGGCCTGGGCGTCGGCGATGAAGCTGGCGAGGGCGTAGGTCGCCCGCCGGTTGATGTAAGGCCCCGAGAGGTTGAAGATTCGTCCGATCGCCGCCCGTGCGCCGCGCCGTGTGGCCCAGTCGGCGAAGGCCCCCTCGTCCTCGCGCTTCAGCCAGCCATAGAGCGCCTTGGACTGCGGGCCGCCGCCGCGGTCGGCCAGGTGAGCCGCGCCTGAGGAAGCCTGGAACACGGCCTCGGTTCCGATGCGATCGAGCGAAGACAGCACTTGCGCGGCGAGCGCCCGGTTGGCCGTGACGTAGCCGTCGGCCTCGAGCATCATGGCCGGGCCCTGGGTGACGAACGCCAGGTGGAGCATTAGGCTCGGCGCTGGCGTCAAATCAGCGAGGGCCGCGAGTGGGGCCTGGGCGATCTCGACTCCACCGCGCAACCGGAGCGTTCGGGCCTGGGCCCCGAAGCAGACCACCCTGTCTGCAAAGCGCGCGCCGAACAGACCGGCCAGAAGCTCTAAGGTCGCCAGACCGAGCCATCCGCCGGCGCCGGTAACCACCACCCGCCAGGGACCCTCCCTCAGCCGCTCCGCCCCCACGCCGGTCAGCGCGGGCGGCTCGAAGCTCACCAGATCTTCCAGGGCGCGGCACCTCGGGTCCACATCTCCTCGAGGTTGAGCTTGTCGCGCAGGGTATCCATGGCGGACCAGAAACCCTCGTGCCGATAAGCCACCAGGTCCCCCGCGGCGGCCAGGGTTTCCATCGGTTCGCGCTCCCAGATCGTCTCCGGCCCCTCGATCAGGTCGAGCACCGAAGGGTCGGCCACGAAGAAGCCGCCGTTGATCCGGCCGCCGTCGCCATCCGGCTTCTCCCGGAAGCTGGTCACCTTGTCACCGTCGAACTCCAGCGCTCCGAAGCGCCCGGGCGGGGCCACGGCCGTGATCGTCGCGCGGCGGCCGTGCGATTGATGAAACGCCGTCAGGGCGGCGATGTCGATGGCGGCCAAACCGTCGCCGTAAGTGAAGCAGAACGGTTCGCCCTCGGTGAGATAGGGCCGGATGGCCTTCAACCGACCGCCGGTCATGGTCTCGGCCCCGGTGTCGACGAGCGTCACGCGCCATGGCTCCGCGAAGTTCTGGTGCACCTCCATGGCGTTCCGCGTCAGATCGATGGTCACATCGGACATGTGCAGGAAATAATTGGAGAAATACTCCTTGATCATGTAGCCCTTGTAGCCGAGGCAGATGATGAAGTCGTTGAGGCCATAGGCCGAGTAGATCTTCATGATGTGCCAGATGATCGGCCGGCCGCCGATCTCGACCATGGGCTTGGGACGGGTTGCGGTCTCTTCGCCCAGGCGGCTGCCGAGCCCGCCCGCCAGGATGACCGTCTTCATGAGCCCTCATCGCGCCGCGTTGCGAGGAGGCGGGTTAGATCAAGTCGGCAGGCGGGTCCAGCGGCGACCGGATCGATCAGATATCCCGGATCGCCCGTGTCACGGCAAAGCCCACGGCCACCGCCGCCAGGGCCGCCGACATCCACAGCATCTCGCCGTTCACCTCCAAGCCGCCCGGAAGCATGTGAGAGACGGCGACGTCTGTCCATTGCACCTGGACACTCGGGGCATAGCGTGTGGCGAGATCCTGAAGCCGCGGCAACACCCCGGCGCCCATGATCTGAACTGAGGCGAGGAGACCGCCGGCGAGACCGAGGCCGCCGATGAGGAAGCTGCGGAAGGTCCAGCCGCGGTCGAGGCTCGATTCAACCCTGAGGGCGAAGAGATCGGCGTCGGGAAAAGCGGTCTGTTCGCCGAACAGCCGCTCGAGCTCCACCTCGAAGTTCCTGTCAGCCATTCGCCCGGTTCTCCAGGGCTCCGGCCGCCGGCGCGAGCCGGTCGCGGAGTTTATCCAGACCACGTTTGACATGGGATTTGACCGTTCCAAGCGGCGTATTCAAGGCGGCGGCGGCTTCAGCATGGGAGAGGCCGGCGCCGTAGCAGAGCGAGACGCACATCCGTTCGGCCGGCGTCAGGCCGGCGAGGGCCGCGTCCAGGTCGATGGCGCCGGCATGATCCGGCGGCGGCGCGGCGGCCTCAGGCGGATCGGCAGACAGGGTCTCGCGCGCGCCCTTGCGCCATCGCCGGACATAGGCGCGGGCGGCGATCCGTTTGACCCAGGCCTGGAAGGTCCCCTCCCCGCGAAATTCGGCGATCTGCTCGAAGGCCGCCAGAAAGGCGTCCTGCGCCAGGTCGTCGGCGAGGTCGGGCGCCGCCCCCATGCGCCGCAGCAGGGCGCGCACCGCCGAGCCGTGGCGGCGCACCAGCTCGCCGAAGGCCGCCCGGTCGCCGGTGACGGCCAGGGCGACCAGCTCGAGGTCGTGCCTCGCGGCGCGGACGCTTTCCACCATTACGAGCCCCTCCCCGAGGGCCGTGATTCGATCCGACCTATCGCGATCCCGTGGTGGTCTTGCGGCCGAGCGTCCACAGAACCAGGTAGGCAACCCCGATCAGAGCCGGGATGGCGCCGCCGCCGACGATCGAAGCGCCGGTGATGTAGCCGCCCTCTTCGCCGCCGACTTCGGTGATGCCCCAACCGAGTCCCAAACCCAGCACCATGATGCCGACCCCGGCGAAGATGAGCACGATACCCCGGCGCAGATCGCTTTCCCGTGTGGGGATTGGGGCCGGCGTCGTGACGCTGCTCTGCATGGCGTTGATGATTTCTGGCGGTATGGGCTGGCCCCGCTCGTAGGCGGTCTTCAGGACCTCCTGCATGTGCACGCGCTCGCGGTAGCGCATGAATCGCGGGCCGATGATTATGCCAGCCAGGAACAGCCAGAATGCGATCATGCCGATCATCCCGGTGAAATCGCCCATTGTCGTCTCCATTTCATTCTCGAGGGCGCCGCCCGTGCGAGGCCCGTTCAATCAACTAGTGGCCGCCAGAAGCGCCAACAGATGCGGAAATCTTCGTGAAATCTTCGTAAGGCGTTAGGCGACCGCCGTCTCCGAGAAGGAAAAGCTGAATGTCCGGGACTGAAGTTTCCATCTCCACCCCCGACGGGAACGCCCGCGCCTTCGTCTTCACGCCGGAGGGCCAGGGACCTTGGCCGGCGGTGATTGTCTACATGGACGCCATCGCCATCCGTCCGGCCCTGTTCGAGATGGCTGAGCGGCTCGCCGATCGTGGCTACTACGTGCTCCTGCCGGATATGTTCTGGCGCGCGGGCGACTATGCCCAGGTCGACGCCAAGAGAGTGTTCACCGACGAGGCCCTGCGCGCGGAACTGTTCACCAAGCTGATGCCCTCCACCGATCCCGAGAAGTCGATGCGCGACACCGGCGCCTTCCTGGCCTGGATCGCGGCTCAGCCGCTCGCCAAGCCCGGCGCGGTGGGAGTCACCGGCTATTGCATGGGCGCCGGCGTGGCCCTGCGCGCGGCCGGAACCTATCCCGACAAGGTCGCGGCCTGCGCCGGCTTTCACGGCGGGCGTCTTGCCACCGATGAGCCGTCGAGCCCCCACCTGCTGGCGCCGAAGATCAAGGCCGAGGTCTACATGGCCGGGGCCGACAACGACAGCGGCTTTCCGCCTGAGCAAGCCGACCGCCTGCGCGAGGCTCTGACCGGGACGGGCGTCGCCAACACCGTGGAGATCTATGAGGGCGCGCTGCACGGCTGGGTTCCCTCGGACACGCCGGTGCACAATCCGGAAGCGGCCGAGCGACACTGGACGGCCCTGTTCGACCTGCTGGACCGCAACCTGAAGGCGTGATTGCGCGGCGCCGACCGATCGCGCATGGTGCGGTCGCGACGCCAACGGTCGAGAGGTTCCGGAGCATGATGCGGATCGCCGCGCTCCTGGCCGTCCTCGGCGCCGCTTTCGCCCTCTTCTATGCCTCGGCCCGCACGCCGGATCCGGCGCCGGCGAACGCGCCGGCCGGCGACTTTTCGGCCGGGCGGGCGCTGCGCGACATCAGCGTCATGGGCGCCGTCCCGCACCCTGTGGGCTCGCCCGCGAACGCGGCGGTGCGCGACTATCTCGTGCGGCGCATGACCGAACTCGGCCTTTCGCCGCGGGTGCAGACCGACGAAGGCGTGCGCAGCGAGGCGTTCGGCGGCGAGCGCTGGATCGGCGGCGCCAAGGTGGACAACGTCATCGGCGTGCTCAAGGGCCGCGATTCGGCCCTGCCGGCCCTGGCGCTGATGGCCCACCACGACAGCGTGCCAGGCTCGCCAGGGGCGGCCGACGATACGGCCGGCGTCGCCTCCGCGCTGGAGATCGCCCGCGCCATCGAGGCGCACGGCCAGCCGCTGCGCGACGTGATTCTGATCATCACCGACGGCGAGGAAGCCGGCCTGCTCGGCGCTCAGGCATTCTTCGCCGACGACCCGGCGGCCAAACACGTCGGCTTTGTAATCAACATGGAGACCCGCGGCGGCGGCGGCCGCGCCCAGATGTTCGAGACCGGGCCCGGCAACGGCGCGGCCGTCAGCCTGTTCCTGGCGTCGGCCAAGCGGGCGCAGGCCAACTCCCTGTCGGTCTTCGTCTACAAACAGCTGCCCAACGACACCGACTACACGGTGGCCCGCGAGGCGCACCTCCCAGGGCTCAACCTCGCCTTCATCGGGCGGCAGTTCGACTACCATTCGCCAAGCTCGACCGTGGCCGCTCTCGACCGGGGTGCGGTGCAGAGCCTCGGGGATCAGGTGTTAGGGCCGGCGCGGGCCCTCGCCGACGCCCCGACCCTGCCGCCGCGGACGCAGGACGCGGTCTATGGCAACGTCGTCGGCGACGCCGTCCTGGCCTATCCCGCCTGGGCTGGATGGATTCTTCTGGCCGCGAGCGCGGGTCTCCTCGCCTGGGCGATCGCGCGGGGCCGTAGAGCCAAGGAGCTGCCTTGGCTGGACCTCGTGCAGGGCGCGGGGGGCGCGGTCCTTCTGCTCGCCGCCCTCGCGCTCGGGCTGCACGCCATCCGCCATCTGACCGGTGTCGGTTTCGGCTGGATCGAGGGCCGGCCCCTCCTCGCCCGTTTCCCGGCATTCGAGGCGGCCATGGGCCTCGGCGGCCTCGCCGCGATGATGTTGACGTTCTTTGCCCTGTCGCTCGGCGAGGCGCGATTGGCGTCGGCGCTCGCAGCGGCGGCGGCGGCGCTGGCGGCCCAGGCCTTTGGCGGCTTCGATGCGGTGGCGCTGTGGGAGGGTGGCGTGGTTATCGCCCTCGCTATGATCCTCACCGGCCGGCCGCTCGGCTTCACCGGCGCCTGGATCGGCGGACTGCTGGTCGCCTTTCTCCTGGCGCTGACCCTGCAAGTCGTCGCCCCGACCATCGCCTTCCTGATCGCCTGGCCGCTCTTCGCCGGCGCAACCATCCTGCACCTGGTGGCGCTCAATGCGCGCTTTCCACCCCAGGCGCGGTGGGGCGCGGCGTTGGTCCTCATGGTCCTCACCGCCGCCTGGGCAGGCGGCGTCTTCCATCCGCTACTCGAAGCGATGGACCAGCCGGAGCTGCCTGCCCTGCCGCTCTGGCTGGCGGCCCTGGCGCTCTGGCCCCTGCTGTGGCCGCGACCCGGCTCGCGCGCGGCTCAGATGGGCGTAGCCCTGTTCGCGCTCGCGGCGGCCGTCGGTGTCGCCCTGACGCTCGCCTTCACCAGTCCCTGGACCGTCCGTCATCCGAACGTTGCAGAGCCGCTTTACGTGATCGACGACGGCCACGCTTGGCGCGTGAGTCCCTTCGAGCCTGATGCGTGGACAAGAGCGATGCTGAGAGCGGATGGCGGCAAGATTGGCCGGGCGAGCTTCCCCGCCTTTCGCGGCCCCGTCTGGGCGGCGCCGGCGGCGGCGGTGACGGTTGCTGCCCCGGCCGTCGATCTCGCCCGGGCCGCGGACGGGACCATTCAGATCAAGGCTGCCGCCGACCCGCGCGCCACGCTCCACCTGGACGTCAAGACCGACGCCGTGGTTGCTAGCGGCGCCGTCGACGGTCGATCGACCCCCATGCTCACCGAGCCCGGACGATGGACCCATTTCGTCTGGGGCCCCGGAACGCCGCTCGCCATCGCCTTCAAGCCCGTCGGCCACGGCACGCTCGAAGTCCGCTACGCCGTCTGGACGCCCGACTGGCCGGCGGGCGCCAAGCCCCTGCCGACCTTGCCGCCCCGGTTGATGGCCTGGGACATGGCCGGCTCGACCGTGACCGCCGGCGCGCTCCGATCAACATGGTGACTTGAGGGGACTTACTTGGCCGAGACCGAATTCGCCGCGCTCGACGAGCAGAAATTCCAATCCTTCCATTGGCTGGCGATGCTCACTACGGGCCTCGGCGTGTTCTGTGACGGCTACGACCTCTCGTGCCTTTCCCTCGTCTTGCCCGAGGCGCTGGGTTCGTTCGGCCACGTCACTCTGACCGGTCTGCAGAGCGCAACGCTTTCCGCCTCCGCCCTGATCGGTTCGGTCGTGGGGGCCCTCGCCTTCGGCGTGCTGGGTCAGTGGGGCCGCAAGAAATTCTACGGCCTCGACGTGATGATCCTCGGCGTCGCTGCTGTCGCCCAAGGCTTCTCGCCCAATCTCGCCACGCTCATCGCCCTGCGCGTGCTCCTCGGGTTCGGGGTCGGCGCCGACTACGTGCTTTCGCCGACGATCATGGCCGAACACGCCAATCGCGCCGATCGCGGCCGAGCCATCGGCCTGGGCTTCGGCACCATGTGGCCCCTGGGCGCTCTGGCGGCGGGACTTTTCAAGCTCCTGCTGGATGCGTTCCACATCTCGCCGGATCTCGAATGGCGCCTCGTCCTGGCGGCCGGCGCCGTACCGGCCCTGGCGGTGATCTATTTGCGCCGGCGGATGCCTGAGACCGCCCGTTTTCTCGGCCGCCAAGCCGGCCGCGGCGAGGAGGCTGCCCAAGTCATCGCCGGGGTGACGGGCCAGGAGGTCAGCGCCCCCACCCGCGATGTGCGGACGTTCTGGAGCGTCTTCGCCCTGCATTGGCGCGGCATTCTCTCGGCCGCCTTCCTGTGGATGCTCTACGACCTGGTGGTCTACGGCGCGATCCTGTTCGGGCCGAACCTCATCGCCAAGAGCATGAACATGGGCGCCGCCAAGTTTCAGATCCTGATGCAGGTGATTTTCGTCCTGCCAGCCTCGGTGCTCGGCTCATTGTTCGTTATCGACCAGGTGGGCCGCAAGCCTTTGCAGGCCTGGGGCTTTTTGCTGAGCGCCGCCTTTGTCGCCCTGTTCGCCGTGATGCAGCCACAGCTCGTCGTGGCGCCGATCCTGGCCTTCATCGTCTTCGGCTTGTTCAATGTCGCCTCCACCGGCCCGGGTCTCGTCTCGGGGGCCGGAATCCTCGGCGTCGAGCTTGCGCCAACCCGAATCCGCAGCGTCGCTCAGAGCATCACCGTAGCTGGCGGACGCATCGGCGCAGCCACGAGCGCCTTCTTCTTCCCCTTGCTGTTCAAGAGCATGGGCGGCACGGCGGCCTACTGGGTGATCGCCGCCATCTCGGTGTTGGGAGCGATCTGCACCTGGCTGATGGTTCCCGAGACCGGCCGCATCTCTCTGGAGCAACTCACCGAGGCGCAGCCAGCGTGAGCCCTCGCCGGGCCTGAAACGCCGCCAGGGCCGGCGGCGCGTCGCGTGAGGCCACGAGGGCCACGTAGCCGTCCGGCCGCACAAGGTGGAAGGCCCCGGAGCGCATTCCGGCCCGAGCCGCCGCTTTCGTCCACGGAAAGACCGACAGCGGCACGGCGGCGGCGGCGCAGGCCTCGGCGACGCCCACCCCCGGTTCGCCGTGGACTTGGGCCGTCCAGGCCAGGGATTTGAGCGGCGCGTAATTGTCGGTCCCTTCGACCCAGGGCAGGCGATCGCCGCCACGCACCTCGCCGGCTGCGCCCTCGGCGAGCCCTTTGCCGCGGTAGTTGACGGCTGTCTGGGAGATGGTCTCGAACATCCAGCGCCGGAACGCGTTCGAGCTGGCCAGAATCGGCAGGACGGTCGGGACAACGTTCAGACGCAAGAATCGGGAGGGCGCGTCGTCACGACTGACGGCCTGGAACATCCGGTCGGTGGTTGCTACGAGCCGGCGGGCGAAGGCGATCCGCTCTCGCTGGAATGTATCCAGCAGGCTAGTCGGGGCCTGACCCCCGAGCACCGCCGCCAGTTTCCAGGCCAGGTTCACCGCGTCGCCCATGCCGGTGTTCATGCCCTGCCCGCCCACGGGGCTGTGGACGTGGGCGGCGTCTCCCAGCAGGAATACTGGGCCCTGCCGCCAGGTCGCGGCCACGCGGTGGTGCACGCGGTAAGTCGAGAACCAGTTCACCCGCCGGACGTCTACGCCCAGGCGATCAATGACCGCGTGACCGACGTCGTCGAAGTTGAACGCCTCGTCGCCGACGCGCTCGAGATCGCCCACCAGACGCGCGCGGCCGGCGCCCTGCAGGGGAAAGACGGCGAGAAAATCCCCTTCGTCCAGACAGATATTGAGATCGCCGTTCATCACCGGACCGGCAGCCTCGACGTCGGCGACGTAGAACATCCGCGAATAGGTCCCGCCCGCGAAACCCGCGGCCAGGGTGGTGCGCACGGTGGAGTGGGCGCCGTCGCATCCGGCCAGAAAGGCGGCCTCGACGCGCTCCTCGCCGCCGCTGCGACCGAGGCGGACGGTTACGCCATTCTCGCCGATCTGAAAGTCTCGCAGGTCGACCGGGCGCTCGACGGTGATCCCGCGGGCGGCCAGCGCCTCGAGCATCAGTTGCTCGTGTGCATCCTGGGGCAGGATGAGCACAAACGGAAACGGGCTGAGGCCGACGCCGAGTTCGCCGAAAGCGGCCCGCGCCCGCTGAACGCCATTGGCCCACAGCCTCACTGCGCCCAGCTTCACGCCGGCCGACACGGCCGCTTCGGCCAGGCCGATCTGGTCGTGCAACTCCAGCGTGCGGGCGTGGACGGCCAGGGCGCGGGAGGTGGACGCCTGTTGCGGCGCGCGGTCGACGATGCGCAGCTTCACGCCCAGATGCGAAAGCCAGAGCGCGAGCGTGAGGCCGGTAGGGCCCGCGCCAGCGATCAGGACTTCGACATCGCCAGCCATCCACCTCTCCTCACTCGATTTCCAGGGCTTCCGCGATACGCGTCAGGCCATCGCGTGTCATGGCCGGGTCACCCCCCAGGCCGATGCGGATGTGGTCCGGCGCGCCGAAGAAGCTTCCCGGCGCCACGCTGGTCTCGAAGCGCTCGGTCAGCCGGCGGAAGAAGCCGTCACCATCGCCCCGCAAGAGGCGTGGGAAAACCGTCGTACCCTGATCGAAGATGGTCTGCTCGAGGGCCGGGTGGCCGCCCAAGATCTCGCGATAGGCGGCGCGGTTGGGCTCGATAAACGCCGCGGCCCGGGCGCGCAGCACCGGCAGTCGGGAGAGGGCGCGCGCGGCCAGACGTTCGGCCACGTGCGGAGCCTTGACGCCGAAGAGATCGTTCAGCCGCCGCATGCGCGCCGCCAGAGCTCTGGGGGCGAGGATCCAACCGCAGCGGAGCCCCGACAGGCCATAGGCTTTGGTGAGGCTGCTGGTGACGACCACGTTGCCGTCTTCGGCGAAGGCTGTGCGCGCCGGCCCGTCGCCGAAAGTGAGCTCGAGGTAGACTTCGTCGATGAGAAGGGTCGGTGTTGCGGCGGCCAGTGCCGCGATCTCCTCAGGCCCCGCGAGAGCGCCGGAAGGGTTGTGCAGATTGCTCATCACCGCCAGCGAGACGTCGGGCGTCACCGCCGCCGCGGCGACTCGCCAGTTCTCGGCCGGCCCGCGCCCTAGCGGCCGCACCTGCGCCCCCAGAAAGCTCGCTGTCGATGCCAGCAACTCGTAGCCCGGAGTCTCGATGAGGACCGCCTCGCCTGGCCGCACGATCGCCGCCATAGCCAGGTGGTTGGCAAAGGAACAGCCGCCGCCCGGAACCACGACGCAGGCCGGATCGACGCCGAAGCGGGCGGCGATGGCTTCCACCAGCGGCGGCCAGCCATAGGGCGACGCATCGTTCAGCACCAGGTCGTCCGGCTCCGGCGCAATCTCGGCCATGCCCGCGTCGGCGACGCCGCTCGAGGCGAGGCCGTATTTCGCGCTCGCCTTCAGCTTGGCGAACTGCATGTAGGCCGAGCCATCGGCTCGACCGCCGGCGTCATCCATGGGGCGCGCTCGCTAGGTGGTTTCGGTCGCCCCGCCGCCACCACAAATAGAGCGGGACGCCGGCGGCCATGATGGCGTAGCCCTTCAGGCTGTCGATGGGAAATGACCAGAAGGCGCTCAGCACGACCACGACACTGGCCACGACGAAGAGGCCGGTGGTGAGCGGGTGCAACGGCGCGCGAAAGCCGCCGGCGTCGCGGTCGCGGGACCGCAGCACGAAGAGACCGGCCGCCGTCAGGCCGAAGAACAGGAAATTCATCGCGGTGACATAGGAGAGGATGCTCTCATAGCTGCCGCTCAGCGCCAGGACCCCCGTCCAGATCGCCACCATGACGATCGCCGCTGTCGGCGCGCGGCTGCGCGATCCCAGGTTCGCAGCCGCGCGGAAGAACAGGCCGTCCCTGGCCATGGCGAAGATGACGCGGGGGCCGGTGAGCATCCCCTGCGACATGAAGGCCAGGGCGGAAAGAGCGACGACGGCGGCGGCGAGCTTCGCCCCCACCGGCCCGGCCACACGGCCCAGCATATCGGAGGCGGGGGTCATGGTGTGCGCCAGACCGCCGACCCCGAGCGCGCGCAGGCAGGCGATATTGACCAGAAGATAGAGGGCGGTGACGGCCAGCACCCCGGCCAGCAGCGCTACGCCCAGGCGCCGGCGCGCATCCTTCACTTCGCCGGCGACGTAATTGGCAGTCTGCCACCCCCCATAGCTGAACAGGACGGGAATCAAAGCGGCGCCGAAGGCCTTGAGACCGGCGTGGGCCTGAGGCGCGACCAGGGGCGCGGACGGCGGGGCCAGGCTGAGGCCGGCGGCGACCATGGCGAGGATCGCCGCCACCTTGAGGAAGCCCAGGATCGCCTGGGTTCCATTTCCCGATTTGACGCCGAGGCAGTTGACCCCGGCGAGGACTGCAAGCGTGCCGATGACGAGGGGTGCGCGGGGCAAGCGACCGCCGGTAAGGACAGCGACGTTGTCGGCGAAGACGATCGAGACTGCGGCGAGGCCCCCCGTGTGCACCACCAGCAGGGTCGTCCAGCCGAACAGGAAGGCGACCATTGGGCCGAAGGCGGCGCGGAGATACTGATACTCGCCGCCGGTGGAGGGAATGCGGCCGGCGAGCTCGGCGTAGACGAAGGCGCCCAACAGCGCGACGACCCCGCCTACGACCCACGCCGCCAGCGCCAGTTCCGGCGAAGGCAGCGCTCGCGCCACCACGGCCGGATTGACGAAGATGCCGACGCCGACCACCCCGCCGATGACGAGCATGACCGCGCTCGGCAGGCCGATGGCGGCGCGGAGCTCCTCAGGCTCGGCGCTCACCGCCAGGGCCTCGCTCAGCCGGCCTGGGCCTGGGCAATAGCTGCGTCGATCGCCGCGAGCGGCTGGGCCCCCGGCTCCATCGCCTTGCCGTTGATGACAAAGGTCGGTGTGGAGTCCACTTGGCCGTTCTTGGCGTTGGCCGCGACGCGCGCCTGCAGGGCGTTGAGGGCCGCGCTGTCGGCGATGCAGGCGTTGAACTGCTCCTCCGAGAAACCGAAGGTCTTGGCGATGCCGGTGAGCACGCCCTTGGGGTCGTCGTAGAGGCTTGGCTGGGTCCGGGGGCCGCCGTTCGGGTCGGGCTGGCTCTTGAACACTGCGTCGACCACCTGGAAGTACCGATCCTTGCCCGCGCAGCGCGCCAGCAGGAAGCCCGAGGCGGCGATCGCCACCTCTGAACCATCGCCCACCAGCATCTCGCGGAAGATGTAATGAACCTTGCCGGTGTCGATGTACTTGGCCTTGAACGCCGGCCAGACCTCCTTGTACCAGCGCCCGCACACTGGACAGGCCACGGAGGCGTATTCCACCACCGTCACCTTGGCGGCCGGATTGCCGAGGCTCATGTCGTCCGGGAGAGGTCCGCTCGCAACGGCGCCCTGTCCGCCGGCGCCGGTCTGGCCGCCACAGGCCGCCAGCGCCGGGGTAAGCAGGCCCAGAACGGCAAGGCGGCGGGTGAGGAGGATCATGCGCGGGCTCCTTGGTTTGCGTCCCTCGTCGCCGAGAAGCGCGCGGCGATCAATCCCCCGCAAGCTCGACAGACGTTTGACAAGCCGCGCGGGCGGCGCGAGACGGCCTCACGGCGGTTCGTCCGGGAGGAGCCTCATGCATCACCTTTATCTGACCGCGGCGGCTGTCGCTCTGCTGACCGCCGCCCCTTTTTCCCTGGTCGCCGCCGAAGCAGGACCGTTCGACCAGGCGAGTTCCCTGCCCCTGCAAGCCCCGCAATTCGATCGGATCAAGGATGCCGACTTCCAACCGGCGCTGGAAGCGGGCATGGCCGCCCAACGGGCCGAGGTCGACAAGATCGCCAACAACCCGGCGCCGCCGACGTTCGAGAACACCATCGTCGCCATGGAGCGCTCGGGTCGAATGCTCGACCGTGTGACCAGCGTCTTCTTCGCCCTCACCTCGGCTAACACCAATGAGGCCCTGGAGAAGGTCGAGGCCGACGAGGCGCCCAAGCTCTCGGCGTTCCAGGACTCGGTCTATCTGAACGCCCGGTTGTTCGCCCGGGTGAAGGCGATCTGGGAGAAGCGCGACGCCCTGGGCCTCGACGCGGAATCCCAACAGTTGGTCAAGGTGACCTACGAGGCCTTCGTTCACGCCGGGGCCAACGTCTCGGACGCCGACAAGGCGCGGCTTTCGGCGATCAACGCCCGGCTCGCCACCCTCTCAACAACCTTCCAGCAGAAGCTGCTCGCGGCCGACAAGGCTGGCGGCCTGGTGATCGACGACAAGGCTCAGCTCGCCGGCCTCGACGACGGCGAGATCGCCGCCGCGGCCGCCGCGGCCAAGGCCCGGGGACTGGATGGCAAATGGGTGCTGCCGCTGCAGAACACGACTCAACAGCCGGCCCTGCAGTCGTTAGCCGACCGCAAGACCCGGCAGATCCTGTTCGAGCGGTCCTGGACGAGGACCGAACAGGGTGACGCCAACGACACCCGCGCCACCGTGCTGGAGATCGTCAAGCTTCGCGCCGAAAAGGCGGCGCTGATCGGCTTCCCGGACTATGCCTCGTATGTGCTCGAGGACCAGATGGCCAAAAGCCCGGCGGCGGTCGACGCCTTCGTCCGCCAGCTCGTGGGCCCGACACGGGCCCGCGCCGCTGTCGAGGCCGCCGACATCCAGGCGATGATCGGCAAGGAGGGCGCCGGCTTCCAGCTCGCGCCATGGGACTGGGAGCGCTATTCCGAGAAGGTCCGCAAGGCCAAGTACGATCTCGACGAGAGTCAGATCAGGCCCTATTTCGAGCTCAACAATGTGCTCGAGAACGGCGTTTTCTACGCCGCCAACCAGCTCTATGGCGTCAGCTTCAAGGCGCGCCACGACCTGCCGGTCTATGATCCCGACATCAAGGTCTACGACGTCCTCGACAAGAACGGCGCGCAGCTGGGGATCATCTATTTCGATTACTTCAAGCGCGACAACAAACAGGGCGGCGCCTGGATGGGCAACTTCGTCGCCCAGTCAAAACTGCTCGGCTCAAAGCCGGTCGTCTACAACGTCGCCAACTTCACCAAACCAGGGCCCGGAGAGCCGGCCCTGCTGTCTTTCGACGACGTGACCACCATGTTCCACGAGTTCGGCCACGCCCTGCACGGACTCTTCGCCGACCAGACCTACGCCTCGATCTCGGGCACCAACACGGCGCGCGATTTCGTCGAGTTTCCCTCCCAGTTCAATGAGCACTGGGCGCTCGATCCCAAGGTGCTGGCCCACTACGCGCACCACTACAAGACTGGCGCGCCGATGCCAGACGATCTCGTCGCCAAGATCAAGCGGGCGGCGAAGTTCGACAAGGGTTACGAGATGGGCGAGCTGATCGCTGCCGCCGAGCTCGACATGCAGTGGCACGAGATTGCGAAGGGCGGCGAACCGACCGACGTCGATGCGTTCGAAAAGTCCGCGCTGGCCAAGACCGGCGTCGATTTTCCGAATGTCCCGCCGCGCTACCGCTCGAGCTATTTCCAGCACATCTTCGCCGGGGGCTACGCGGCTGGCTACTACGCCTATCTGTGGACGCAGATGCTGGCCGACGACTCCTTCGCCTGGTTCACCGCTCACGGCGGTTTGACCGCCGAGAACGGCCAACGCTTCCGCGACCTCATCCTCTCGCGCGGTCACACCTTGGACTACGGGCCGATGTTCCGCGCCTTCTACGGCAAGGATCCCGATATCGCGCCGATGCTCGACTCGCGTGGCCTGGCCGGAGACTAGCTGTCCGTCCTGAACCACCGACGGCAGGCGCGGCTGAAGCCGGTGACGTCGGCAAAGCCCAGCTGCTCGGCGATTTCGGTCCGCGTCAGGGCCTTGGCGGCCAGCATGCGGCTGGCCCGGGACTTGAGCTCGGCGTCGACGAGGTCACGGAAATGGGCGCCTTCTTCGGCCAGACGTCGCTCCAGGGTCCGGTCCGAAATTCCCATCGCCTGAGCCGCAGCCTGAACCGGCAGCCGACCGGATTCGGCGCGAGCGAGGAGACGCTCGACCTGGACCTTGAAACTGTTGGGGGTGCGCAGAGCCTCAGCCACCTCGGCGAGTCGCTGCAGCGCCTGCTCGAAGAGAGACGGATCCGTGAACGGCGAGCGCTGCTCGAGCCGGCGCGTCGGAATCCTGATCGCGTTGGCCCCAGCATCCCATCGCACCTGACCACCGAGCGCCTCCGCAAGACGTTCACCGTAGGCGGGTTCGGGCCATAGGTAGTCGAAGGTCATCTCCTTCGCCGCCTCCCCGAGCAACCAGCCGAGCGCCGAGGCGGCGCCGAGCAGGATCAGTTCCGCCAGGAGCTTTTCCCACCAGTCTATGAACGGCCTGGCGGAGACGAACCTGAGGACGGTCATGTCCCCCTCCGCGGCGAGGCGGACTCCCTGGCTGGGCATGACGGAGCCAAGGTGGGCCACCAGCACTTCGATGGCTCGGCCGACCGTAGGCGCATTGACGATCGCCACGCCGAGCGCGGCGTGGGCGGACGGCCGCCAGAGCTCCGGCGCCTCCAACAGCCATCCTTCTCCGAACAGGCGATTCATGTTCTCGGCCTGACGGATCTGTTGGAGAATGTTGATCTCCAAGCCAGGGGCCTCGGCCTGTTCGGGGCTTAGACCCGAGCCCTCCAGAATGGCTTCGCGCAGAGCGGCCGTGGCGCCAAACCGGCGCAGCACAAGCTGGAAGTAGCGCGTCGGCGCAGGTGCGAGCACAAGCGAATTCGCCATGCCAAGAAATTACACTAACCAGATGATTTGTATAGGCTAAATTGAACCGCTCCGACATCGGACGAAATTCCTGGCCGGTATTCGGTGGCTCCCCTTGCTGCTCAGGCGTCGGCTTTGAACCAGCGGCGACAAGCGCGACTGAAACCAGTCACATCGGCAAAGCCGAGGCGCTCGCTGATCTCGGCCTTGGAGGCCGCGCCACTATCAAGCCAGCGCCGGGCCCGGGTCTTCAACTCGATGTCGACGAGCTCGCGGTAACTGAGTCCAGCTTCTGCCAGCCGCCGCATTAAGGTCCGGCGCGAGAGGCCAAGCGAAGCGGCCACGATCTCAGCGGTGGCCCGACCGGTCTTGGAATGAGCGAGCAATCGCTCAACGCGTCCTTTTACGCCGGCTGGGGCGCGCTCCGACCGCCGACCGGCTTCCAGACGCTCGACCGCCGCCTCGTGCAGCCCCACGTCCGCCAAGGGCGAGCGCATCATGAGCAGGCGCTCAGGCAGAATGGCGGCATTCATGGTCGCGCCCCAGACGACCTCCGCCCCCAGCAGCGCCTCAATCCGGTCGGCGTAGCTCGGTCGCGGCGCGCGGAACTCGAATCGCATTTCGGCCTTTGGGGCGCCTACGAGGGTATCGAGCCCGGCCGACAAGCCCAGAAGCCCAATCTCGGCAAACGTCCCAGTCAGGGTGTCATCGAGCGGCGCAGCGGTCGTTAACCGCAGCGTCAGCGCGCTCGGTCCTCGGATCGTCACGAACCGAATGGTTGCGAAACGCGCCGGCATATACCGAGCCAGGACGTCCATGGCCGCGCCGACCGTCGGCGCGCTAAGACAGGCGACGCTTAGGGCCCCGTGCGCGATCGGCCGCCACAACTCCGGCGTGTCGATGAACCAGCCCTGGCCGAACAGCTCGCGCATGTTTTCGAACAAGCGCACCAGCTGCGGGTAGACGATCTCGGCGCCGGGTTCGTCGGCCTCTCCGGGGCTGAGCCCAACGCCGGCCAGAACCTTGGCCCGGAGGTCGGGATCAGCCTCGAACCGCCGGACGATGAGCTGAAGATAGCTCACCAACGATTGACGAGCCTCTTCGGACACCGCCATGGCCGTCCCCAAACACAAGGAATCGCACTCTGATCCCGGCCGCAATTGCCGGGCCAGAGACCTCCAGGTCAAGCTTGCATTTTGAACCATCGCCGGCACGCGCGACTGAAGCTGGTCGCGTCCGCGAAACCGAGGCGTTCGCCGATCTCGGCCTTGGAAAGCGCGCCGCTGTCAAGCCAGCGTCGGGCGCGGGCCTTCAGTTCGGCGTCGACCAGCTCGCGGTAGTTGAGGCCGGCGTCGGCCAGGCGCCGGATCAAGGTGCGGCGCGAGAGGCCGAGCGACATCGCGACATCCGAGGCCGGTGCCCGGCCGGTCTCGGAGTGAGCAAGCAGTCGCTCCACGCGCCCTTTCACGCCGGCCGGGGCCCGCTCCGACCGTCTGGCGGCCTCGAGCAGCTCGATCGTCGCCTCGTGCAGCCGAGCATCAGCCAGGGCCGAGCGCATACCCAGAACCGGCTCTGGCAAGACGGCGACGTTGAACGCACCGCCCCAAACCACCTCCGCGCCAAGGAGCGCCTCGATACGGTCGGCATAGGTCGGCCGTGGTCCGCGGAACTCGAAGCGCACCCCGACCTTCGTGGCGCCCACAAGGAGATCAAGGCGGGCCGACAGGCTCAGTAATCCGAGTTCGGCGTTCAACGGCTCATGTCTTCGCTGAGCGGCGTGGCCGTCGTCACCCGCAGCGCCAGTTGGCCCGGCGTGCGGATCGGCGTGTACCGAAGATTGGCGTAGTACGCCGGCATGTACCGGGTCACGACATCGATGCCCGCGTCAACCGAGGGGGCGCTCATACAGGCGACGAACAGCGGGCCGTGGGGGGTCCGCCAAAGGTCAGGAAAATCGAGGAACCAACCCGCGCCGAACAGGCCGCGCATGTTTTCGAACAGGCGCAGGAGCTGGGTGTAAAGAATCTCGGCGCCGGGTTCCTCGAGATCTCCTGGACTGAGACCGACGCCGGCCAGGACCCGCGACTGAAGCACCGGGTCAGTCTCGAACCGATGGACGATGAGTTGAAGATAGACTGCCGCTGACTGACGCGTGTCTTCGGACGCCGCCATGCCCGCCCCCCAATTCAAGGAACCTGACTCCGACCCCGGCCACTGGGTCGGGCCAATGGTGGCTCGGTCAAGCTTGCACCTTGAACCATCGGCGGCACGCCCGGCTGAAACCCGTCAAGTCGGCGAAACCGAGCCGTTCACTGATCTCGGCCTTTGAGAGCGCGCCGCTGTCCAGCCAGCGTCGCGCCCGGGCCTTCAGTTCGGCGTCGACCAGCTCGCGGTAGTTGAGGCCGGCATCGGCTAGGCGCCGGATCAAGGTGCGGCGCGAGAGGCCGAGCGAGGCGGCCGCAACCTCGACCGGCACTCGGCCGGTTTCGGACCTGGCGAGCAGTCGCCCAACGCGCCCCTTCACACCCTCTGGCTTGAACTTCGACCGCAGGGTGGCCTCGAGCCGCTCGATGGCCGCCTCGTGGAGGGCCGCGTCGGCCGCGGGCGAGCGCATGTTCAGGAGACGCTCGGGCACGAAGACGGCGTTAAAGGGGGCGCCCCAGACAACCTCCGCCCCCAGGGCGTCCTCCATTCGATCGGCGTAAGCCGGCCGCGAGATTCGGAATTCGAACCTCGCCTGAACCTTAGACGGACCGGCTAGCGTATCGAGTAAAGCCGAGACACCCAGCAAGTTGAGTTCGGCGTATGTCTGACCGAGGGGTTCGCTGAGCGGAACGATAGAGGTCGGCCGCAAGACCAATGCCTCCGGCTCCCGCGTCACGGTGAAGCGCATAATTGCGAAGCGAGCAGGCATATATTTCGCCTGGGTTTCCATCGCAGCGCCTACCGTCGAGGCGGTCAGGCAGGCGACGCTCAGCGCGCCGTGAGCCGTAGGCCGCCAGAGTTCCGGAAAATCGAGGACCCACCCGGCCCCGAAGATGTCGCCCATGTTCTCGTACAAGCGTCCGAGCTGGGTGTAGATGATCTCGGTATTCGGGTCCTCGGCCTCTTCCGGACTCAAGCCGACGCCGGACAGAATCTGCTCGCGAAGCTCTGGATTGCCCTCAAACCGACGAACGGTGAACCGCATGTAGCTCGCAGGCGATTGACGAGGCTCCCCGGACATCGCCCTGTGCTTCCCCAATTCAGAGGGTCGATCGCCGATCCCAGCCTTGGGTGCGGGGGGCCGGTGATTTCCCGGTCAAGCTTGCATTTTAAACCAGCGCCGCAAAGCGCGACCGAAACTGCCGGCATCGGAAAAGCCCAGGCGTTCGCCGATTTCCGCTCGGGAAAGCGTACCCAGATCGAGCCACCGCCGCGCTCGCCGCTTGAGCTCGGAGTCGACCATGTCGCGATAGTTGAGGCCTGCATCGGCCAGGCGTCGCGTGAGCGTGCGCTGGGAGAGACCCAGGGAGTTGGCGGCATCCCCGATCGAGAGCCGGCCGGTTTCCGATCGCGCCAGGAGTCGGTTGAGACGGACCCTCAGGGTCGCCGGCGCGGTCGTTGCGCGCCGGGCCTGTTCCAGGCGCTCGATCGCTGCCTGATGCAGCGCCGGGTCGGCCAGGGGCGAGCGCACGGCCAGCAACCCATCTGGAACGAGGATCGCATTGACCCCAGCGCCCCATCGGACCGGCGCGCCCAGAGCCGCCTCGATCTGCGATCCATGCGCAGGCTCGATCCAAGGATGCTCGAACCGGATTTCCGTGCGTCTCGCTCCCAGCATCCCCGCGATCATTTCCCCCATCACCATAAGCAGCATCTCGTCGATCCGCCGCCGTGCGCCAGAGGACATCGTCCGGGTGGGGGTATGGCGCAGGAGGATCCCACCTGGCCGGCGGGACACGCTGGCCTGCTGATAGGGCGTATAGACGTTGAGATAGCGTGCAAAGGCCTGGGCGGCGGCTCCAACCGTCGGCGCCGTCGAGACGACGAGGCCCAGAGCGCCTTGCGCGGTGGCGCTGCAAAGTTCGCGAACCTCGAGCAGCCAGTGCTCGCCGACCAGTCGGTTGAGATTCTCGAACTCGCGCATGAGCTGCGCGTAGGTCACCTCGAGGCCCGGGTCCTCGACTTCTTCCGGCTCTACGCCCACCCCATCGAGTACAGCCCGGAGCAGCGAATCGTCACTGGAAAACCGACGCGTGACGAGTCGGAAACAGCTCATCGGCGCTACGTGGAGATCGATCGTCGCCGTCATGTCGCGGGCCTCCGAGACGGCCAACCCACTACGCACGGAACTCCACTGGGAACCTTACAGGCGCCGCAACGCCCGAGATCAGATTTGGTTGCAGACGAATTTAAATAGCGCGTTCTGACGCCAACACGGAATGCACTGCAGCCTCGTCCAGCCCTAGCCTTCGCGCCTGAACCAGCGGCGGCAGGCGCGACTGAAACCTGTAGCGTCGGCGAAGCCCAGGCGGGAAGCGACCTCGGCCCGGCTTAGGACGCCGGCATCCAGGAACCGCTCGGCCCGCGATTTCAGCTCAGCATCGACGAGTTCGCGATACTGCGCGCCTTCGTCAGAGAGTCTGCGGACCAGGGTTCGCTGGGACAGGCCAAGGGCCGCGGCGGCGTCACGAGCGGAAAGACGCCCGGACTTCGACTTGGCGAGAAGTCGCTCCGCCTGCGCGCGCAGCCCTGCGGCATGGCTGCGCCGGCGGCTCTGCAGCGCGGCGAGCGCCACCTCGTGGAGAGCGGGGTCGGCCAGCGGCGACCTGATCTCGAGAAGCCCCACGGGAACGACGAGCGCGTTGGTCGGGGCGCCCCAGCAAACCTCGCAATCCAAGGCGGCTTCCAGCCTTTCCTGCCAGGCAGGCGCCCGCCACTGGAACTCGAGGCGCGTCTTCGAGCGGGCTGGGCCCAGAAGATCACCGAACATCGTGCTAAGTCCCAGCAGAACGCCGGCGACGATGAAGCGGCGCTGGCCTTCCGAGAGGACGACGGAACTTTCGAGTCTCAGGGCCACCGCCTCCTCGGTTCGCACCAACTTGACATGCTGGCGTGGCAGGGCGTCCACGAGGTGTCTCGCCGCCACCTCAAGCGCTTGGGCCACGGTCGCGGAGGTGGCGACGGCAACGCCCAATGGCGCACGCGCAGCCGTGTTCCACAGCTCGGGCGCATCGAGGAGCCAGTCCTCGCCGAACAGCCGGTCCATGTTATCGACCTGGCGCAACTGCTGGGCGAAACTGATCTGAGTGTGCAGATCGTCCAGATCGTCGGCGGTCACGCCTGTCCCTTCCAGGATCGCCTCGCGCAGGGCTGAATTCGAGCCGAAGCGCCTCACGATCAACTGGAAAAAGATCAGCGGCGCGGGATGGGCGCCGGCGGGTTGGACCCCCGCGCTGTCGCTATCGCCTGGAGCCATCGAGGAAATTCTTATCACGGCCGGAGCGCTATTGGCGCGAAATGACAAAAAAATGGCTCTTATTGCGCTCGCGAAGCGGACCGTACGGGCGTCATAAGAAGCATGTCGTGTGAAGCAGTCTCTCTATGGATCCGGGGCTGTGGACGACGACGGAATAGCCGGGGCTCGCGCGCCAAGCGTAAATAGTGCAGGCGGCGTACCAAACCTCACACGGCGCGAGAGCCCCGGCGACGCCCGTCCCCCTTCCAAAAACCTCTCAACTGGGGTTGGCTTTGACGTGCCAACTTGTCGCAGACCCGCGGCGCCGGGTTATTGGTAGTCTGCAAACGCAATAACCGCCCCAGACAGAGGTTCAGAGAATTATGTCGGCCTTCGCCCGCTTCGTGTTGCGTGACAACGGCCTCGCAATTCACATCGCCCCGCATCACGTCACCCAAGTGCGGGAAACCAGCGAAGGCTGCCCGGCGATCTACCTTTCCGGCAAGGACACGCCCCTCATGGTGGAGGGCGACCTCGAGGACGCACTGCGCCGAATTCAGGCGGCGGCGGAGGGAGTCGCGGTAGCCGCCCCGGCGGCGTTTGAGCCTGAACCAGAGCCTCAGCCGGTCGCCAATGCGCCGGCCAAGACCGCCAAGGTCCGCAAGCCCAAAGTCGCGAAGGCGAAGCCGGCGGCCGCTCCGGCGCCTTATCGGGACGAAGAACCCAGCGATTCTTCCTGGTTTATAGGCGCTCGCTGAAGGTCTATTCGTCGGGTTCCTTGTTTGTTCTTGCTGCGCCAGCGACTCCAGCTATTAGATTGAGGCGATCCTGATAGCGGGCGCCATGTTCGAGCAGAGCCGATTTCTCCGCGTGCGCGGCGCACGCGAGCACAATCTGAAAAACGTCAACGTGGATATTCCCCGCGGACAGTTGGTCGTGCTCACTGGCCTGTCTGGTTCGGGAAAGTCGAGCCTGGCCTTCGACACCATCTACGCCGAGGGGCAGCGGCGCTACGTCGAGAGCCTTTCGGCTTACGCCCGGCAGTTCCTGGAGCTGATGGGCAAGCCGGACGTGGACCTCATCGAAGGTCTCTCGCCGGCCATTTCCATCGAGCAGAAGACCACCAGCCGCAATCCGCGCTCCACCGTGGGCACGGTCACCGAGATTCACGACTACATGCGCCTGCTTTGGGCGCGTGTGGGCATCCCTTATTCGCCGGTCACGGGCCTGCCCATCGAGAGCCAGACTGTCAGCCAGATGGTCGACAAGCTGACCGCTCTGCCGGATGGCGAACGGATCTACCTGCTTGCCCCCGTGGTGCGGGCGCGCAAGGGAGAGTACCGCAAGGAGATCGCGGAGTGGCGCAAGGCCGGCTTTCAGCGGCTCAAGATCGACGGCGAGTTCTTCCCGATCGAGGATGCGCCCACACTCGAGAAGAACTTCAAGCACGACATCGACGTGGTCGTGGACCGCCTTGTCACCCGCCAAGAACAGGAGAGCCGCTACGCGGACAGCCTCGAAACCGCCCTGCGCCTGGCCGACGGCATCGCCGTGGCCGAGTGGGCGGACGCCGCCGAGGGCGAGCCGGAGCCGCGCCGACTGATTTTTTCCGAGAAGTTCGCCTGTCCGGTTTCGGGCTTCACCATCGCCGAGATCGAGCCGCGGCTGTTTTCGTTCAACAACCCTGCCGGCGCTTGCCCAGTCTGCGACGGCCTCGGCATGAAGCTCGCCTTCGACGCCGAGCTCATCATCCCAGACAAGGACAAGAGTCTGCATAAGGGCGCCGTTTCACCGTGGGCCAAGGGCCCCTCGCCGCTCTACACCCAGACCCTGCAGGCGCTCGCTCGCCACTACGGCTTTTCGATGGACGAGCCGTGGTGGAAGCTGGCGGAAGCCGCCCGTGGCGTGATCCTGTACGGTTCGGGCGCCGACAAGATCCAGTTCGTCTACGACGACAACGCCCGCAAATATGAGGTCAACAAGACCTTTGAAGGCGTGCTGCCGAATCTGGAGCGGCGCTGGCGGGAGACCGATTCCAGCTGGGTGCGCGAGGAGCTGGCCCGCTATCAGTCGGAGACCCCGTGCGAAGCCTGCGGCGGCGCTCGCCTCAAACCGGAGGCTCTGGCCGTCAAGGTGGCCGGGCGGAACATCGCCGAGATTTCCACGCTCGCCATCCGGCCGGCCCATGATTGGTTCGCCGGTCTGGAGGCGGAGCTCAGCGACAAGCAGCTCGAGATCGCCCACCGGATCCTGAAGGAGATCAACGACCGCCTGAGGTTCCTGGTCGATGTCGGCCTCGAATACCTCAACCTGTCGCGCGCTTCGGGCACGCTCTCCGGCGGCGAGAGCCAACGCATCCGCCTGGCCAGCCAGATCGGCTCAGGACTGACCGGCGTGCTCTACGTACTGGACGAACCCTCCATCGGCCTGCACCAGCGCGACAACGCCCGCCTATTGGAAAGCCTGAAGGGCCTGCGCGACCTCGGCAACAGCGTGCTGGTGGTCGAGCACGACGAGGAGGCCATCCTCTCCGCCGACTATGTCATCGACATGGGGCCGGCCGCCGGCATCCATGGCGGCGAGGTGGTGGCCGAGGGAACGCCCGAGGAGGTTATGGCCTCGCCCGGCAGCCTCACCGGGCTCTATCTGCGCGGCGAGCGCCGTATTGAAATTCCTGAACGCCGCCGGCCCGTCTCGGCCAAGCGCATGGTCCGGGTGATCGGGGCGAGCGGCAACAACCTCAAGCACGTCACCGGCGAAATTCCCGTCGGCGTCTTCACCTGCATCACGGGCGTGTCTGGCGGCGGCAAGTCGACCTTCACCATCGAGACGCTCTACAAAGCCGCGGCCCGGCGGCTGAACAACGCATCCGACGGGCCGGCCCCGTACGAACGGATCGAAGGCCTGGAGCAATTCGACAAGGTCATCGACATCGACCAGAGCCCGATTGGCCGCACGCCGAGGTCGAATCCGGCCACCTACACCGGGGCGTTCACGATCATCCGCGACTGGTTCGCCGGCCTGCCCGAGGCCAAGGCGCGCGGCTACGGGCCCGGCCGCTTCAGTTTCAACGTCAAGGGCGGCCGCTGCGAAGCCTGCCAGGGCGATGGCCTGATCAAGATCGAGATGCACTTCCTGCCGGACGTGTACGTCACCTGTGACGTCTGCCGCGGGCGACGCTACAACCGCGAGACCCTGGAGATCCTGTTCCGCGGCAAGTCCATCGCCGACGTTCTCGACATGACCGTCGAGGAAGCAGCCGAGATGTTTCGAGCCGTGCCGTCCATCCGTGACAAGATGGAGACATTGAAGCGCGTGGGTCTCGGCTACGTTAAGGTCGGCCAACAGGCCACGACTCTCTCGGGGGGTGAGGCCCAGCGCGTGAAGCTGTCCAAGGAGCTGTCGCGGCGCGCCACCGGTCGCACCCTTTACATTCTCGACGAACCGACCACCGGCCTGCATTTCGAGGACGTACGCAAGCTGTTGGAAGTGCTCCATGAGCTGGTCGACCAGGGCAACACCGTGGTGGTCATCGAGCACAACCTCGATGTCGTGAAGACCGCCGACTGGATTCTCGATTTCGGGCCGGAAGGCGGCGATGGCGGCGGCCGAATCATCGCCGCCGGAACACCCGAGACCGTCGCCGGCGACGAGGCCAGCTGGACCGGCCGCTACCTCGCCGACCTCATGCGCCGCCAGGCTGAACGTATCGCGGCTCTGGCCAAACCGCCCCGTGCAAAGGTAAGCGCCTCTGCATGACAACGCGACTCGGGCTCGCAGCCCTTTTTCTGCTCGCCGCCGCCGCGCCAAGCGGCGCGCTGGCCGCCGACGCCCAGAACCCGGCCTGCGTCGCCGCGCTCGACGTAATTCTCAGCTTCGCCAAGCGCGGCAAGAATCCCACACCGCTGGTCGTCGCCGGCACGCCGGACTCGCAAGAGAGCGGAGCCTTCACCATCGAGACATTGCTGCAGGCCGGCTGGACCGGCGACGTGCCATCGCAGAGCCTGGCCGACGCATTCCTGTCCTTGCCGCCTCAGAGCCCGCTGGACGCCTGTCCCGGGCTCCAGGCTGAGTTGGCTAAGGCCAGGATCACCACCGGCGATGATGCGGTCGCCCGCGTCACGGCCGAGAACACCGACATCGTCTCGCTGCCCACCTATGGCGCCGACGTGCTCTCGCTATCGCTGCCGATCGTCAGCGCCGACGGGCGCGACGCCCTGCTCCAGGATCGCCTGTGCGAAGGGCCTCAGGCCTGCGTCGGCTCCATCGTCCATCTCCAGCGGGAGAAGGGCGGACGCTGGAAGGCCGTCTCAAGCGTCCAGTCGACGACCTGACGCCGCCCACCGGTTGGGCGTGATGGTCTGGCCGGGAACGAAGCCGCCGCGCGCCGCCAGGCATTGGGCGAGCGCATCTCGCATAATCTCCTGCGGTCTAACCGAGAGCTGGGAGAAGTCGGCGGAATCGGCCACATTTCGCGCCCCGCAAGCGCAGAGGTAGGCGAGCGACCGGTGTGACGCGCCGGCCAGAATCGGGTTGCTCGCCGCGCTGCGCTCGCAGGCCGCTCGGACCTTAGCGATAAAATGCGTTCGCTCGCTCCCGGCGAGCTGTGCGTGCGCTCCGACGGTTGTCAGACAGAGCGCCGCCGCCAACCACCACCTCACCGAATCCCTCCGCTGCAATCCATTTCCCGAGAACTCTTCCCGGTCTCGGCGACGCCAGCAAGCATTTGGCGGCTCACGCGGGCGCGACGCCGGCCCGGCCTCCACCCACGATGGCGCGAAGGGCATGGGCCTGGGCGGCGCAGAACAGTGTCGCACTCAGAGTCCAGAAGATTGAGATCACCGCCGTCAGCGCCCCGGCCCGCAACAGGAGGCCGCCGCGCTCCATGAGGTCTCCGGCCCGGAGTTCCGGCGCCGGCCCGGCGACCAAGCCCATCAGCGGCAGAAACACCACCGTCAGGCCCAGCAGCACCAGGAAGAACAGGAAGTAACAGGCGAGCAGGTACCAGAATCGCCCGCGCGTCAGCGGCCAATAGGCAGAGAGATGGAAGCGTTGCTCCGAGAAAGTTTCCACGGCGATGAGCGACAGCCGCACGCCGAGCCACACGTCCAGCCAGACGGTGACGAGCACGCCCAGCCCTGCGATGTCGCGGGTCGCGTCGGGCAAAAAACGCAGGAATGGCGTGGTCAGCACAAAGACGAGATAGGCCGGCGCGCCGCCCAAAGGCACCGCGACCAGGCACGCGGCCAGGGTGAGGATGCCCAGCCTCATCTCGTCAGGGCCGAACCGCAGGTAGAACCAGCGGCGTTCGTTGGGCCGCAGGACCGCGCGGTAGATCGCCACCACGGTCACCAGCCAGACCAGCATGAATAGGGCGACGACGACGGCGCCGTATGGACCAAAGCGCTCTGCCGCGTCGCTGAGCGTGACCGGAGCCGCGGCCTTGGCGGCGGACACCGGCTTGCCGGCGGCGACCGTCCAGGCCGCTGCGGAGAACGTCACGAACCAAAGCAGGACCCAGGCCAGAACGGCGCGCGGCTCGCGGCGGATCAGGCGGAAACCCGCGCCGGAGGCTTCGTAGGCGGAAAGCTGTCTCATTCCTCGGTCCGCCAAGCATAGGCCATGAGTCCGGCGGTCATGGGAAGCCAAACGCCGCCGAGAAGGGCGCCCTCGACCAGGGCGATCGGCCAGGCGCCAGCCGGCGCGGCAAGCGACGCCGCGAGAAGCGGTGAGGCGAGGACGAGATGGGCCAGAACCAGACGCCAGCCCTTGCCCGACGTCGCCTTCCAGGAATTCAACACTTCGATGCGGCCGCGCGCCGAGCTTGCCGCCTCGGCCAGCGACGTGCGCGCCCAGGCCCAGGCGATGCCTACACCGGCGCCCCCGGCCACGAGTCCCAACACGATGTGGCCGCGCGCGTCGATGGCCGGCGCCCAGGTAAGCACCTGTTTGGGATCGAATCCACGGCCGGCCGAGGCCACGGCGTAAGCGGTCGACAGCGCCACCACCAGGGCCAGTGCGACGAGGACGGCCAGAAAGAGCGCCGTCAGGGCCCAGACGGCGGCCAGACGGGCCTCGAGCCGCCCGGCCTGCAAGCCGCCCGGTCCCGGCCGCTCGAGGCCTAAAGCCAGGCGCAGGAGGCCACCCCGGGCGACGAGCGCCGCAAGAACGGCGACAAGCCATGCCATCCCGCCGAAACGCAAGGCCAGGGCCAGTGTGACAGTGCAGAGCGCCAGGGCCGCAGAACAGGCCCGCCAGGCGGCCGGCCAGAAGCGCGCCGCAGCGGCGAGAGCAGGTCCGATCTCAAACATCGGCGTTTCAGGCGAAGGTCGCCGCCACGTCCGGCTGGGCGAGGTCGCGATATACCCTCGCCCAGGGCGCGATCAGGATCGCGTAGAGCGCTCCCTGGATGGGGATGAACAACACACCCAGCAGAATCAGCGCCGGGATCAGGCTCGACAGGATCTCGGCCGGCGGACGTTGAAGGAAGGTCTTGAAGTCGCCGATCGCCGGACCGGCGACGCCGAAGCCGATCGCCAGCGCGACCACCCCAATCACAGCTTCGAGCACGATGAGGATGACGACCAGCAGCATGCCGAGCAGGAACAGGCTCCAGAACCGCCCGCGGGTCAGCGCCCAGGCGTCGGCGAAGTGGAACTTGCCATCCTGGACCATCATCGCTCCCAACAGCGAGAAGCGCGTGAACAACCACAGCAGGACGGCGATGACGGCGATGAAGCCCACGAACATCGCGATGACGGCGACGAAACCCGCGTGCGCCGCGATGGCGATCCCGGCCACAAGCGCGATCGGAATGATCGTCACGACCAGACCGATGATCATCACGATGGTCGCGCCGAAAAACAGCAGGAACAGAAACAGCTCCGGGATCCCAAGGCGCATGTAGGCCCAGGCTCGCCGCTCAGGGAACAACACGGCGCGGGCGATGGCGCAGTAGAGCACGGCGCCCAGGACCATGCTGCCCAAGTTGATCAGCCAGCTCGCCCCCTGCATGGCCATCATCTGGCTGAGGTCCGGCGGCGCCGGGGGCGCAGCGGCGGCGGTTGGATTGGCCATGCGGTTCAGGGACTGGGCGTAGAAGGGGACGATGAAGGGCGCCATCAAGGAGAAGGCGCCGGCGCTGAGCGCCGTGCGCGCGGCGCCCCACGCCAGCACCGAAACCGGCCGCTTGATGATCAGGCGAAAGCCCTCGCCAACCGCCTCGCCGATGGAAATGCTGGTCATCTCGCCTCTCCGTCAGGAAAACGTCGCCGCCGGGTCGGCCGAGGCGGTCAGGCTGCGCCACGCCTGCGCCCAGGGCGCATTGACGATCGGGGTCAGGATCGCCCCGCCGATGGTGACGAGAAAACCGGTCAGCAGGAGGTACGGCGCGAGGGCCGGAATCCATACCGACGTGGGCTGAGCGAGCAGACTTTGCAGGTCGGTGGCCCGGGGTGCGGCGCTCCACATCGCCGCCCCGACCGTGACGCCGAGCATGACCAAGGCGAAGTAGGCCACCAGGCAGATGAGGGCAAGGATCAAGCCCACGGCCAACAGGCGCAGGACCATCCCGCGGGTCATCGGCCACGACTCGAACAGGCGGAAGTGGTGGTCGAGGAACGTCATCGGCCCGGCGAACGCAAAACGCAGGTGAATCCAGATGAGCACGACCTGGACGGCGATCTCACCGAGATCGCCAACCAGTCGCCCCGCCGCCTCGCCCCCAGCGCGGGCGATCAGGCTGACAATGCCGAGAAGCATGCCCAATCCCAAGCTGACGCCGAAGATGATTGCGAATTTGACGAAATTCACCAGCAGCACATGGATCTCCTGCTCGCCGAGACGCAGGTAGGCGAAGGCCGAGTCCTCCGGCGTGAAGACGGCGCGGTAGACCGCACAGGAGATGACCGAGCCGAGCGCCAGGCTGAACAGCAGGGTGAGGATCATGAAAGCGCCGAGGCTGGCGAACAGCGGCAGCATGGTCGCCGGATCGACCTGTGGTCCCGAGCGCGCGATAGTGGAGACGAACTCGGCGAGCCCGGCGGCGAACGGCACGGTGACCAGGGCGATCACTGCGGTCCACAGGAATGCCCAGATCAGGGCCGCGCCGGGGTGTCGGGCGAGCAGGCCCACGCCGGCGAATGCGGCGTCCTCGATCTTGAAGCTCGGCATTCGATTCGCCCCCGCCCGACCCAGCGCCCAGGATTATGACGAAACCCTTGTTGACGCCACTTTCCTGCACAACAACGCGGGTTTAAGGCTCCGCCCCCATGTCAGACCAGCCAATTCACATCGTAGGCGCGGGCCTCGCCGGCAGCGAGGCGGCCTGGCAGGCGGCGAACGCCGGCGCCCGCGTGGTGTTGCACGAGATGCGACCGGTGGTTTCGACGCCCGCCCATCAGACCGACCGCTTCGCGGAACTGGTCTGTTCCAACTCCTTCCGCGCCGACGACGCCGAGGCCAACGCCGTGGGCCTGCTGCACGCAGAGATGCGCCGCTGCGGTTCGTTGATCATGGCCTGCGGCGACCGCTGCCAAGTGCCGGCCGGCGGGGCGCTGGCCGTCGACCGCGAAGGCTTCTCGCAGGCCGTGACCGAGGCAATCTCCGCCCACCCGCTGATCGAGGTTCGCCGCGGCGAGGTGGCCGGCCTTCCTCCGACCGAGTGGGAGAACGTTATCGTCGCCACCGGCCCCCTGACGTCGCCGGCGCTCGCCGACGCCATCGGCGCGCTGACCGGCGCCGAAAGCCTGTCCTTCTTCGACGCCATCGCTCCGATCGTGCACCGTGAGAGCATCGACATGTCCGTGGCGTGGCGACAGTCGCGCTACGACAAAGAAGGCCCCGGAGGCGAGGCGGCGGCCTATATCAACTGCCCCCTCACCCGCGATGAGTACGAGACCTTCGTCGACGCCTTGCTGGCCGGTCCGAAAAGTGAGTTCCGCGACTGGGAGAATGTCCCCTACTTCGATGGCTGCCTGCCGATCGAAGTCATGGCCGAGCGCGGCCGCGAGACCCCGCGCCATGGCCCGATGAAACCGGTCGGTCTGACCAATCCGCACAAGCCGAGCGAGAAGCCCTGGGCCGTCGTCCAGCTGCGTCAGGACAATGCGCTCGGCAGCCTGTGGAACATGGTCGGCTTCCAGACCAAGCTCAAACACGGCGCCCAGAGCGAAGTCTTCCGCACCATCCCCGGCCTTCAGGGCGCCGTCTTCGCCCGCCTGGGCGGCCTGCACCGCAACACCTTCCTCGACAGCCCCCGGGTGCTGGACGGGCGCCTGCGCCTGAAGGCCGATCCGCGCCTGCGCTTCGCCGGCCAGATCACCGGAGTCGAAGGCTATGTGGAAAGCGCCGCCATCGGCCTCGTGGCCGGACGCCTGGCCGCAGCTGAGACTCTAGGTCTCGAGATGGACCTGCCGGCGGCGACGACCGCGCTGGGCGCGCTGGTGCGGCACATCACCGGCGGCCATCTCGACGGCGGCAAAGGCTCGTTCCAGCCGATGAACATCAACTACGGCCTGATGCCGCCGGTGGCCGAGCCGCCGCGGGAGCCTGGCAAGCGCCGCGTCCGCGGCGAGCGCACGCGGGCCCGCCGGCGCGCCATCGGCCAGCGCGCCCTCGCGGACCTCGAAGACTGGGCTACTCTGCGGCCTGGGTGAACGGACTGGGCCGACGCGCCTTGAGTTTCTCGGCCACCAGGAAAGCCAGCTCCAGAGCCTGCTCGCCATTGAGGCGCGGATCGCAGTGGGTGTGATAGCGGTCAGCGAGGTCGCCCTCGGTCAGGGCCCGCGCCCCGCCGACGCATTCGGTGACGTTGCGGCCGGTCATCTCCAGGTGGACGCCTCCCGGATGCACCCCCTCGGCCTCGGCGATCTCCACGAAGCTGCGCACTTCGGAGAGGATGCGCTCGAATGGCCGGGTCTTGTAACCGTTGTTGGCCTTGAAGGTGTTGCCGTGCATGGGATCGATGGCCCAGACGACGGGTCGGCCCTCACGGCGGGTAGCGGCCATCAGGCCCGGCAGGCGGGCGGCGATCTTGTCCGAACCGAAGCGGCCATAGAGCGTCAGCCGGCCGGGCTCGCCATCGGGATTGAGGACGTCAATCAGGCGCATGAGTTCATCGGCCTCCAGCGTCGGACCGACCTTTAGCCCCACCGGATTCTTGATCCCGCGCATGAACTCCACGTGGGCGCCATCGAGCTGACGGGTGCGCTCGCCGATCCATAGCAGGTGGGCGGAAACATCGTACCAATCGCCGGAGGTGGAATCGACGCGGGTCAGAGCCTCTTCGAAGCCGAGCAACAGGGCCTCGTGGCAGGTGAAGAACTCGACGCGCGTCAGGTCCGGATGGCTCTGCGGCGTGACGCCGATCGCCTCCATGAAGGTCAGCGCTTCGCTGATCTTGTCAGAGACTTCGCGATAGCGCGCGCCCTGCGGACTGCCGTCGACGAACCCTAGCGTCCAGCGATGGATGTTGTGCAGGTCGGCGTAGCCGCCGCCGGCGAAGGCGCGCAGCAGGTTAAGCGTCGCCGCCGACTGGCCGTAGGCCTTGAGCAAGCGCTCAGGATCGGGGCGGCGCTCGGCCGCCTCGAAGTCCATGCCGTTGATGATGTCGCCGCGGTAGGACGGCAGGGTGACGCCCGCCACCGTCTCGGTCACCTCCGAGCGTGGCTTGGCGAACTGACCTGCCATGCGGCCGACCTTCACCACCGGCTTGCCGCCGGCAAAGGTCAGCACCACCGCCATCTGCAGGATCAGGCGGAAGGTGTCGCGGATGTTGTCGGCTGAGAATTCCTTGAAGCTCTCGGCGCAGTCGCCGCCTTGCAACAGGAAGGCGCGGCCCGCCGCGACCTCGGCCAGGTGGTGCTTGAGGCGCCGCGCCTCGCCGGCGAAAACCAGCGGCGGCATGCGCGCCAGCTCTCCCTCGACGCGGGCCAGCTCGGCCGCGTCCGGATAGTCGTTCGGAATATGCCTGGCGGGCCGGGCTCTCCAGGAGCCGGGCGCCCAACGCTCACTCATCTCAACTGCCCGACGAAGGAAGGCGGCGGCTTAGACCAAGCAGGTCCGAAAGGCAAAATGCGGCGTGTCAGCCACCATCGCAGGCGTCCTTCTGCAGGATCGAAGCAATGGTGCTCTCCTCTACGTCGCTCCAGTCGGACTGCTTCTGCACCGGATCGCCCAGCGGGCGGGTGAGGTTGTGGCCGGCGAAGGCGGTGGCCTCGACATTGCGCGTCTTGTTCTGGGCGCAGTCGTATTCGGTCAGCATCAGGAGCGAGAGATAGGCCTTCTGACCGTCGCTTGGATGTGGGGTGGCGAACTCGAAGCGAACCTGAATGCGGTGATAGCCCTGCGCGCTTATGCGCGGCTCAGGTTGTTTCGCGAAGACCACGGTGTCGGCGGTTTGCGCCTCCAGAGCCCAGTCGCCGGCCACCAACGTCGACCATTCCGTCGGGGCGTCCTGGGCTTGCGCTGCGCCGGCGAGAGCCAGGGTGGCGGCGATAGGCGCAAGGCCTTTCACGATGGATCCATGTAGAGCGGCGGGACCGGTTCGCGCATCGTGACCAGCTCCTCCGCCGAGGTGGGGTGGACGGCGCAGGTTTCATCCCACTGGGCCTTGGTGATCCCGAGACGGAGCGGGATGGCGGCCATCTGAATGATCTCCGGCGCGTCGGCGCCGACCATGTGACAGCCGAGGACACAGTCGGTTTCGGCGTCGACGACCAGCTTCACCAGGGTCCGCTCCTGGGCGCCATGAAACGACGCCTTCATCGGCCGGAAGATCGAGCGAAAGATGTTTACCTTCCGGCCGCCGGATCGCGCGTGAGCCTCGGAAAGGCCCACCGAGCCGACCGGCGGCTGGGAAAACACCGCGCTCGCGACCGTCTCGTGGTCGTAGCGCATCGGCTTGCCCAGAAATTCGCTGCTGGCGAAGGCCGCGGCCTCGCGGATGGCCACGGGGGTGAGCGCGATCCGGTCGGTGACATCCCCCACCGCCCAGACGCTTGGCGCCGTGCTCTTGGAGTAGTCGTCCACGATGACCGCCCGCCGGTCATTGACCGCCGCGCCGGCCGTCTCCAACCCAAGGCCGTCGGTGTGCGGAAGCCGGCCGGTGGCGAACATCACCGTTTCGGTGGTCATCGAGTGACCGTTGGAGAGCACATTCACCAGGCCGGCCTCGGTCTTCTCGATCCGCTCATGGCGTGCATCGGTGACGATCTTCACTCCACGGCGCTCCATCTCGAGGGTCAGGTGGGCGCGCACGTCGTCGTCGAAACCGCGCAGGATCATCGGCCCGCGGTAGACGAGCGTGGTCTCGACACCCAGACCGTTGAAGATGCAGGCGAACTCCACCGCGATATAGCCGCCGCCAGCGATCAGAATGCTCTTGGGCAGCTGCTCCAGCTGGAACGCCTCATTGGAGGTGATGGCGTGCTCGATGCCCGCGACGCCCTCCGGCAGGACCGGCGTGGCCCCCGTCGCGATCAGGATCTTCTCGGCCGTGATCGTGCGACCATCTATCTCCAGGGTTTGGGCGTCGGTGAGACGGGCCCGACCATGAATGATCTCTGCGCCGGCGTTGTGCAGGCCGGCGACATAGAGGCCGGAGAGCCGGGCGATCTCCAGGTCCTTGCGTTCGAGGAAGGTCGGCCAGTCAAAGCGGGCCTCGCCCAGCGTCCAGCCGAAATCCGCCGCCGCCTCGAATGTGTGCAGGAACTCGCTGGCGTAAACCATGAATTTCTTTGGGATACAGCCGCGGACAACGCAGGTGCCTCCGACCCGATATTCCTCCGCCACCGCCACGCGGGCGCCGCTGGCGGCCGCCAGGCGCCCGGCGCGCACCCCGCCGGATCCGGCCCCGATGACGAAGAGATCGTAGTCATAGCGCGCCACGCGAGGCTCCTCTTAAGGCAGGTCTTACGGCAGAACCGTCACCACGCCCGTTTCGGTCGCGATCAGGGCCCGCTCGGCCAGGCCCAGAAAGAGACCGTGATCGACCACGCCCGTCACGCTCTTCAGCGCCGCGGCCAGCGCGGCGGGATCGCCGATGGCCCCGCACGGCGCGTCATAGATAAGGTTGCCGTTGTCGGTCCGCACGGGGAGGTCGCCCTTGAGCGTCAGTGCGCCCAGCCGCAGTCGGGGCCGGACAGCGATCCCCTGCCCCGCCAGGGCCGCGGTGATGCGCCGGGCCGTGCCGGCATGGCCGAACTCGACCACCTCGATGGACAGGGGAAAGGCGCCGAGGCGCTCGACATGTTTGGAGGCGTCGGCGATGACGACGCAGCGCTTTGACGCCGTCCACACCAGCTTCTCGCGCAGCAGGGCCCCGCCGGCGCCCTTGATCAGGGCAAGTCCGGGTCCAATTTCATCAGCCCCGTCAACGGTTAGGTCGATGTCTTCAACTTCATCGAGGTCTGCCAGCCTGATCCCCAGGGAGCGGGCCAGCGTCGCTGTCGCCTCGGAGGTCGGCACCCCTGTGATGTCCAGCTTCCGCTCGGCAAGGGCGCGCACGAAGAATGCCGCCGTCGATCCAGTGCCGAGACCCACGGTCATTCCCGCCTCAACCAGGGCGGCGGCCGCCGCCCCCGCCGACTGTTTCTGCGCCTCGTTCACCGCCGGGCCCTCTCGGCCAGTTTGCGGGCTCGGAACTCGGCCGCCCATTCCGGCTTTTCGGCCTGCCGGCCGCGGCCGAGGGCGAGCGCGTCCGGGGCCACGTCGGCGGTGATCACCGAGCCCGAGCCGGTGTAGGCCCCCGCCCCGATCCTCACTGGCGCCACCAGGGCCGAGTTCGAGCCGATGAAGGCGTTCTCACCCACGAAGGTGTCGTATTTGTCGAAGCCGTCGTAGTTGCAGAAGATCGTTCCGGCCCCGATGTTGGCGCCCGCCCCCACCTCGCCATCGCCGAGATAGGAGAGATGATTGGCCTTGGCGCCGGCCCCGACCTTTACCTTCTTCACTTCCACGAAGTTGCCGATGTGGGCGTTCTCACCGATGTCCGCCCCAGGCCTGAGGCGAGCGTACGGACCGACGATCGCGCCGGTGCGCACCCGAGCGCCCTCGAAATGGCTGAAGGCCCGCACCACCGCGCCGGGCTCGACCGTCACGCCCGGGGCGAAGACCACGTTCGGCTCGACGGTGACGCCGGCCCCGATCTTCGTATCCCACGACAGCCAAACCGTTTCCGGCGCGGTCATGGTGACGCCGGCGGCCATCAACTCACCGCGCCGCCGACGCTGAAAGAGACCCTCCACGACCGCCAGTTCGGCCTGGGAATTGACGCCGGCCAGCTCCGCCTCATCGGCCAGGCTCACCCGCACCGAAAGGCCCTCGCCCCGAGCCAGGGCGACAACGTCGGTGAGGTAGTACTCGCCCTTGCGGTTGCGGTTGTCGACGCGCGCCAGCAGGCGCAGGAGCAAGGCTGATTCTGCCGCCATGACGCCAGAATTACAAAGCTTTATGGCCAACTGTTGAGACGATGCGTCGTTCGCCTCGACGATCTGCTCGAGGCCGCCCCCCTCCCCCAGGACCAGACGGCCATAAGCCGCCGGGTCGGCCGCCTCGAAACCCTGCACGGCCACGGCCGCGCCGTCCGTCAACAGCTCGAACAGCGGCGCGATGGACGTCGGCGTCAGCAACGGCGCATCTGCGTAGGTGATCACGACGTCGCCGGAGAACCCGGCCAGGGCGTCCTTCGCCGCGAGCACCGCGTGGCCGGTGCCGAGCGGCGGATCCTGGATGGCTACGGCCCCCGCGCCAAGGCGCTTCGTCACATGAGCGGCCACCTCCGGCGCATGGGCCCCCGCCACCACCACGATCCGCTCGCAACCCAAGCCCTCGGCGGTGTCGATGGCATGGTCGAGCATGGCCCGGCCGCCCACTGGGTGCAGCACCTTGGGCCGCGGCGACTTCATCCGCTCGCCCTTGCCGGCCGCGAGGATCACCGCCGCCCTCGCCCGTCGATCGGTCATGGACAATCCGCTCCGTTCAGTCCCGTGACCGCTCTAGCGAAAAAGCCCGGCCGTTTCGATGGGCGCGCGCTGCAGCCAGCGACGCGCCGGCGCGTCGTAGAACCGCGCAAGGGCCCAGGCCAGGCCGACAATCCCAGTGAGAACCAAAGCCCAGTAGAGCGCCCGCGCGGCGCCGCTCGTTCCGACCGGCGTCAGGACTCCCGCCAGCCGCAGCAGCGGCGCCTGGACGGTGTAGAGCGGATAGGACACCGTCCCAGCCCAGGCCGCGAAGCCGGACAGCCGCCCCGGCGGCGGGGACGCGAGCGCCAGGATCAGCAGGACCGGGAACACGGTCAGGACCAACAGCCAGTCCGGAACCCATGGCCAGGGCGGGATCACAAGGACGGCCGCCAGAGCGGCGGCGACTGCGAGGTAGGGGACGCGAACAACCGGCAGCCGACCTGCTCTGCCGAGGCGGCTGACCAGCAGACCTGCGGCGAAGGAGAACAGCACCCGCGGAAGACCGTCGATGAAATTCTGCAGCTCCAGGCCAGCTCCGCCGCTACCATCGGCGATGTCCGCCACAATGAGCCAAACCGCGCTTGCCGCCACGACCGCGGCGAGGATCCGATCCGAGAGGAGGCGGACGAAGCCGGCGTGAAGGAAATTGACGAAGAGTTCGAAGAACAGCGACCACTGCGGCACGTTCAGCGGAAACATGCTGGGCGACCAGAGGAACGGGATGAACGTCAGCTGGCCGACAAGGCATAGCCAGATGGGGCCCGCAAACCCGGTGGCCGCCGCGATCGGTCCGGCCAGCACGGCGGCCGCCACGACCATGGGGTAGAGTCGCACCAGGCGCGTCCGGGCGTAGGCGGCGAAGCTCATGCCAGCGGCGAGCTTGGGCTCATAGGCGAGGCCGATGACGAAGCCGCTCAACAGAAAGAAGAAGTCGACAGCCAGATAGGCCCGATCGAACCAGCCCGACTGGTGTCGTGTGTGCTGCAGGTGAAGGCCGAAGACCGCGAAGGCGGCGAGACCCCGTAGGCCGTCCAGCCCCACAAGATGGGCGCGCCCCGGCCTCGCCGGACTGTGCTCCTGTCCCTCCCCCACGATCCCCATGGGCCCAGCGTAGAGGCGGACCACGGTCGCGCAAGGCCAGCACTTGTCGGGCGTCTTCGCCAAGGCTATAGGCCGCTCCCTCTCGACGGCGGGCGCGTAGCTCAGCGGGAGAGCACCTCGTTCACACCGAGGGGGTCACAGGTTCAATCCCTGTCGCGCCCACCACGCCGTCGCGCACTCTTCAGAGTGTCACTTTCCCCACCCAGAAACAGGCGATTTTTCCGGGCCTTAGCGCGTGCGGAGAGGACCAATCCGTTCTCCGCCCGCCCTGCACCGGCGCGAACAGGGCGATTTCTTGGCCCTGTTCTCCAGAGGCCAATCCGAAAGTGTGCCTTTCGCCGATAACAGGTGATTTTCACTTCTGCGGCCGTCGCGCGGACTCAGAGATCTCGAATTATATTTTCGATTCAGGCGGTTATGGGACTTCAGGCCGTCGCAAATACAGGCTCAAAACAGGAGCCGGAACAGGACCGTATCAGGCGAATAACAGGTGCGGATAACAGGCGCTGCGGCGCGATTTGCACCTGTTATGGAATGCGGGCGCCGGGAGGCTATCGGAGGAGGCTCGCCACTTTCGCCGGGACTCATCCTGGCCTTTCGGCGACCCAAAGATTATCTGCTCAGCGCGAGTGATGGCGGCGATCCCACTTGGCGTCCTCGGCGTCCTGCTGCGCGTCGGTCGTAGCGCAAAGCTCCTGCCACGTACTCTCGAACAGCGACTTCGAGCCCTGATAGGTGTCTTCGCGCGAGAGCCCTACCGACGAGTTGATGAAGCGGAATTGCGGACCGCGGTTGATGGCCGCATTCCCGCAGGTGATCGGGACGCGGTACCGCGTCCGGTACGTCACGTGGTTGAACGCCACCGCTTGGCCGGCGGGCAGCTTGAACGCTGGCGTAAGGTCGGCAGTGGGCATGTCCTCCGACACGGCGCCGGGCTTGGGCTGCTCCTTCTCGGCCAGCATCTGGTCGCTCGCGTCGGTCTGAACGCACTCCTTCTGCCACGCGTCCCGGAACCTGCGCGCTCAATCTCTCCAAAAACCCTCTTGCATCCGATGGGGCGTCCACACACGGCCATCTGACGGCGCTAGTCGCGCCCGCCACATGGGTGCGCGACTTGACCCCACGTCGGCGAGACCGCAAGCTTGGGTTCACATAGCGATTGAGGGGCGGGGGCGATGTGGCGACTGGGCGCGGCTGTGGCGTTCGCCTTTCTGATGTCGTCGAGCTTTACCGTCGCGGCTGACCCGGCGCCCATCACCCCTTCGAACGCAGAGACCTCCTACTGGAACTGGGCCAAGAATAGCCGTAACCCTCAGGACTTCACCGACTATATCGAGAAGTACCCTAGCGGCGCCTATGTCACCGAGGCCAAGGTTAAGATCGCGTCGCTAAAGGCGGCCGCGGCCGAGGAGGCCGAACAATCTGGTGAGCCGATCGACACTGGCCCCGTGGCCCCCGTCCAATGCAGCGCTGTAAGCCAAGGCGGCGGAACCGGCGCCAAGCTGTTCGTCTATGCTGGCAGGACCTATTGGCCTGGAGGCTCGCAGCCCGGTCTGGCGCCATTGAAGTTCGACGTCGCGGCCGACGGCGGTCACCGTGTGCGCCTGAAGCCCGGTCAATACCTGGAGTTCGATTTGGCTCCAGGCCAGCATGAGGTGACCCCCTCCGAGGTAGTCATCGACGGGGCCAGGCCCGCGAAGCCGACAGAGATCGGCCTCGCGGAGGGACAGTGCGGGTTTTATGCGCTCAACCATTATCAAGGGATCTCCCCGGCCCGTTCGCAATCCGATAGCGCGGTTATCGGAGCAGGCGCGGCTGGCGGCCTGCTTGGGGTCGTGATTGCGGCAGTCGCCGTCGGAACTGCCGAAGCGGCCACGACTCGCCATCACAACATTGCCGGACACGACGCAGGGGACTGGCTCGTCCCCGACCCCGGCGGCCCGACCAACATCGCAGCGCTGTCACGCGCGCAGTAGCAAGAACTCGGAGCGTTCCACCCCGTCTAGTCGGCACGAACATCCGCTTTCCGGCACGGTTCCGACGGCAGCTCTCGACGGTGAGATAAACGCCGCCTCAGGCCAGGACCTTCGTCAGTGGCTCCCAATAGTGTTTGTGCCATCCTGTGGCGAGGCTCAGCGCCTCATCGTTCGGAAAGCCCGTATGGTCGAACGAAAGCTTGGCGCCGCCGGGGTGTGCGGAGAGCTCGAACCTGACGATGGAGAAGATTTGCGGTGGCCAGCTGTCAGAGCGCCAAGCCTGAATCAGCCTTACGCCAGGAGACATTTCGAGGTTGCGGCCGGTGATGTAGCCGCCGAAGAGCGAGAAGGCGCCCCCGGGCTCGGCGCTGATCTGCGCGGGCGTGCGGGCCAGGCTCATGGCCTGGAGCGCGCCGCTGGCCAGAACTGATCCTCCCCCGTTTCGGTGGACACCCATGCTAGCTCTGAGGAGCTGGAGAGGAGTGTCTGATGAGCGGTACGCGCCGGGTTTTTCCGGAGTCTTTCAAGC